>JADMIO011227110.1_pt1 | contig 88500 bp, 84 predicted proteins | sample 8958161 | NCBI WGS metagenome assembly JADMIO01 (sample SAMN16585339, study PRJNA669376) | soil metagenome | isolation source: Crop rotation soil | place: USA: Cullars Rotation, Alabama | collected 2011
ACAACTTGTCCACGTGGAATTCTAAGCTTAGGATCCCAATGTGCTGGAAAGAAAACGCCCGCCCGGTTGTTGTAAATAAATTTGCGACGGCTGTCCTTTCGCTCCCCCTAGGAAAACATCTTCAAGTCCATCCTTATTAATATCAGCCTTGGCTATGGAAGGGCCTTGCCTCGACATATAATTCAATAGCAACGATTGCACAGTAAAATCGTTGAAGTTGTTTTCATGATGCGTAAAAAAGGAAGCTGGTTCGCTGGTAAAATATTTGTCCGAAGAAGACAACGGATCTGAAGCCCATCGCCTGGTAGCATCCTCCTTTGAAATGGTAAGAGTTTGATTCGGCTTGACTGTTTTGAGTACCTGCATTGAATCATCCGGCCAGATAACCACAACCGAGTCCGCTTCAGAAAATTTTCCCAATCCAAAATTCAACACCGGATCAACCGATGACTGAAAGCCGCGAACGACGGATTGCTCCTGGTAGAACTTATTGCCTTTGCAATACACGGTAACCTTTGTGCCGATGCCCATTGCATTTTTAACATCTGCCTGCAGCTTTATTTTTAAATAGTTGTTGCCGTTCTGTTGGCTGTTGTTCCGGTATATGCCTGCTTCATTGTTTGTGTTACACACTATCAAATCCATGTCGCCGTCATTATCAAGGTCTGCATAGGCAGCGCCCGACGACACGCCTGGTTTATCCAATCCCCATTCCGCTGTTTTTTTTGTAAATGTTTCATTGCCGTTGTTCTGAAAAACATAATTTGAAATTTCGAGCGTAGGCATTTTGCGGATGTATTCGGCAATGGCGTCTACCTGCTCACCATGCATTTCCCGTACAAGTCTCGCCATAGAATATTTCATAAAATCCATGTCAGAATAATCTTTCACATATCCATTGGACACAAAGAGATCTTTATTGCCATCGTTATCAAAATCGGAGAACAATGCAGACCAGCTCCAATCTGTATTGGACACGCCTGCTATCTGGCCGATTTCACTGAACGTGCCATCGCCATTATTTTTTTGCAGCATATTGCGATTGTACTGGAAATAAAACCCTTTATTAAACAGCAATTGGAATTTGTCAAAATTCTCATTACCGCTGTGCATTTTTATCGTCTTGTTGTCTTCCGCAAGCATGTCGAGCGTAGTAATGTCGATCAAACCATCATTATTAAAATCGGCCGCATCAGAGCCCATGGAAAACATGGATACCTCGTTCATACAAGAGGCGAGCGATTCTTTAAATGTTCCATTCCTGTTATTTATAAACAGATAATCGGGTTCATTAAAATCATTGGAAACATAAATATCCGGCCAGCCATCATTGTTAATATCCGACACCGCCAACCCCAATCCAAACGTGAAAACATTTGACAGAATCCCTGCTTCAACGCTGACGTTTGTATAACGGCCGTTGTCATTACGGTATAGCTTACTCGCAAAATCAGGGTTATATTCTTTCCGCAGTTCTGCATTCTCCTGGATACCCGCCGTATATTTTGTCGTAGAATGATTGATAACAAAGCAATCCAGGTCACCGTCTTTATCGTAATCAAAAAATGCCGACTGCGTGGAATAACCATTATCTGCTAATCCATATTCAGCAGCTTTCTCTGTAAACGTGAGATCGCCGTTATTAATAAATAAAAGGTTCTTTCGCTTTTCCGGATCCACATCGGCGCTACGGCATACATAAATATCCAATTTCCCATCGCTGTTTATATCCACCATGGTTACGCCCGTACACCAGCCTTGCTTTTCTGCTATTCCTGCTTTATCGGTTATATTTTCAAACTGGAAATTTCCTTTGTTTATATACAACCTGTTTTTTACCATATTGCCGGTAAAGAAAATATCCTGCAACCCGTCGTTGTTGATATCACCAATGGCAACACCGCTTCCGTTATAGAAATAAATGTAATTCGCCACGTTCAATGGCCCGTCCTCAAAAATTGTGTTATTGAATTTAATGCCGGTTTCCTTCTCGTCCAGCAGGGTAAACAGGTGGGAATTATTGCTATTACAAGAGAAAAAAAAGACGATTGAAGCAAATGGAAAAAATCTTTTCAGCAGACAAATCATGTAAGTTTCTAAAATTAATGATGGTAAATATCGCATGCGGTTACATTGCAGCGTAGCGCATGTATACCCGGGATAAAAATAACCTATTTACGAGGGAAAAATTAGGTTCAGGACAGGATTTTATGCAAAAAAATGCCCCGCAAAAAGCGGGGCATTTTCAAATTTATTCATACCAGCTTATTCATCCGACTTTCCGACCACCTCATAATAAACCTTATTCGGTGAAATGATTTCTTCGTAGTACAGCCCGGAAGGCGCCTCATAGTATTTTTTTCCGCTTATAACGATAGCGCGGCAGTTTTCGGGCAGTTTGTCAACCTTGTCGCCTATTTTATCCCCGGTACCTGCTTCGGCAATCGTATCGCCGCTATTACCAGTATCCAATACCCCGTCGGTTCCTACCACCGTGTACCAGATCTCCTGGTTGTCTGTAATTTCTTCCTTGTAATAAGTTCCGTCATACTCATAGTATTTCTGGCCATCTATTACAGTTACCTGCGCATCTTTTGGCAATTCGGGTATACGTGCACCAAGCGGTGGCTTCACCACCTCGTAGTTGCTCGGCTTTCTTTCTGAATAATATGTGCCGTTGTAATAATAATAGGGATCAGGTCCCACATAGATTCTGCGGTATCCCGGGGGAAGAATGTTTACGTTGATGCCAAACGGCGGCGCGACTGCACGAAAATACCCGGGAAACGGGCGGTAAAAATGCCCGCTGTAGTAGCGGTAATTGATACCGCCAAACCCGATGGAGACATAAGGCCTCGCAAATGAGTATACTCTCGGCCCATGATAGTAGCTGCGGTAGTAATGGCGCGAGTGGCCCCAACCGCGCTGTGCATACATATCGGATGAAGCTATGAGCAATATTACTGCGAGTACAATAAAGCGTAGTGAGTAGCTTTTAAATTTCATAGTAATACTTTTTTAGTTGTTCTCTTAAAATTATACATTCAGCTCCTGTAAAAAAAGTTAATGTTCCCTTGAGTTTTCGTGCTTTTACTAACCGGGCATTCATTTAACAGCGCCTTAAAAATTTGCCGGATATTTATGGTATGAATTACAAACAGCTCGGAAGCTCCTCCTTACGACTAAGTGAAATCGGGTTTGGTTGCATGTCACTCAAAGGAAGTGAGGATGAAAACAGGAACCTGGTTGACAAAGCCATTGCTGCCGGCATCAACTTCTTTGACACCGCAGATTTGTACGACAAGGGTGAAAATGAAAAAACACTTGGAAAAGCAGTAAAGGACAAACGAAAGCATGTAATACTCGCCAGCAAAGTGGGAAACCAATGGCGGCAAGACGGCAGCGGCTGGGACTGGAACCCGCGGAAAGAATACATCCTCGCTGCTGTGGACGAAAGCCTGCAGCGCCTGCAAACGGATTATATTGACCTGTACCAACTGCACGGCGGCACTATAAATGATCCGTTGGATGAAACCATTGAAGCCTTTGAAATACTGAAGCAACAGGGAAAAATTCTTTTCTACGGCATATCATCCATCCGCCCGAATGTGATCCGGGAATATATAAAACGCTCAACCATTACATCCGTAATGATGCAATACAGCCTGCTTGACCGGCGGCCGGAGGAAGAATGCCTGCACCTCTTGCACAATAATGCTATCGGCGTGCTTGCCAGGGGAAGTTTAGCACAGGGATTATTGGTAAATAAACCAGCCAAAGAATACCTGGGACGAACGATTGATGAAGTAAGCCGCGCTGCAAACCTCATCCGCAATTTATCAGGGGAAAATCGCAGCGCCGGTCAGACCGCCATTCAATTCGTATTGCAGCATCCTGCCGTAACAAGCGCTGTCGTTGGAATAAGAAATGAACAACAATTGAATGAAGCCATAGGCGCTGCAAAAGCGCCCATGCTGACAGAAAGCGAAATAGAACAGTTAAAATCGGTGGTGAGTGCCAATTTTTACGCTGAACACCGGTAGAGAAAGCTGCCCGGATGTTTTGACGGAAAAAGTGTTTTAATAAATCCGTCCCCCGCCCTCGTCATGATCGATGAGCTGGTTAGCAAGAGAATGGTCAAACACGTCGGCTTTATTGGCAAGTACCTGCCGCAGCAGATCATGGATAGTGATGACTGCAACGAAATTCGGCCCCTCGTAAGCAAGTAAATACCTGGTTTTATGAGAGTTCATTACGTTCATGCAATGCTCAACCGTATCGGACATTGCGACAATGGGTAAGTCAACGGTCATCACTTCGCTTACCGGGGTGGAGTTGCTGGATCTTCCTTTCAATATGACATTTCTTGTATAATCCCTTTCGCAGAAAACCCCGCGGTATTCATCACCGTCCATTACTACCAGGTAGCTGAGGTTTACTGAATTCAGCATTTGCAATGCGTCTATTACAAGTGCTCCAGGTGAGATATAATTGTAAGAATTGGTCTTCGTATCAATGACATGCTGTACGGTTCTCATGAAAATTCATTTGCCTTAAAGGTCGGAATTTATTTGAAATCCCGCATACCCGGCGTCAGTATTTGATCTGATTTTTGTAAGTAAATGAATGGATCAGTTATTGAATTTCACTACTTCAAAATCAGCGCCTTTCACTTGCCCGAGTTTGTGAAGATCATCATTATTCCAGCGCTCATCGGGTGCGCCGCTGATGTAAAGGTTGCTGCCAATATCGGCCAGGATCAGGCCGTACTTTTTCATCGCACGTAAGATAATTTGATTGGTAGCGGAATAGCCGCTGATATCGTAGTCCGCTTTGAGGCGTATCCTCGCTCCGAACGGCAAGCTGTATTGGCCGCCGGTACTGTTTACTTTATGCCGCGCAGGGTACACGTAGGCAGGCTTTACTTTCGAACGCTGCAGGGTAAACCGGATCGGATGGTCTATCTCCCCTTTTAATATCTCCTCGTATCGCACCAGGCCGGGAAAAACCGGCAGGCCTGCTGCATCCGCCGACGTCCATGTTTCCGGGCGAAGATCATTTGAATTCAAATCGAAAACAGCGCCGGACGAGGCATCCCAGTGATCACCATTTACCCGCGCATAAAATAATTCATAGAGTTTTCCATTCTCTTTATCTACCGCAATTACGTGCGAATCGCCATTTCCGTTTCCTTCTATCGGCGCATCTAACGGTACCGGGTAAGGTCCGGCATCGCTTTCATCGCCATAGTCTGTATAGTTGATAGCTACCTTCGGTTGGTTGCCGCACACCACAACATACGGGATGCCAATGGGAGCCCCTTCCCAGAGTCCGCTTCCAAAATCAGCCTTGATCACATTTGCAGTAATACCCGAAATAATTTGTGTGTTATAAGGATCGGCAGGCAGGTCCGAGATATCGGTATTCCACGGATTATCCGCCGGAAAAACAGGCATATTTTCAGCCTCAGCTTTGGTGGCGTTGCATGCCACCGGGTTAATGGGATTCGGGGGATTGTCTCCGTTGTCTATCGACTTATCTTTTTTGCAACCAGCAACCAACAGCATGTACAACGTAAATGCCGTAATAAAGACAATTAGCCGGAGAACCCTGTTCATAGGTATTGATTTTCCACAAGATACAAATACGATTTTTTTATATCAACAGTAGATTACCTGCCGGTTTTCCTATCAAAATGCGGGTAAAAATCGAGCCAATCATCCGGGATTGTGAAGCCGGATTTCTCCCGTCTGCATTTAATATTGGTTACGCATAATTTCGTTTCCGGCTCTTTATCATTCCCTACATTTGTCAAAATGTACGATATGAGACGGCTTTTTGCAATATTAGCCCTGTTGTTTTTGATGTATAACGTTTATGCACAACCGGTTCAGCGCCCAAAACTGGTCGTAGGGATCGTGGTGGATCAAATGCGCTGGGATTATTTATACCGCTATTACAGCCGCTACGCACCCGATGGCGGATTCAAGCGGTTACTGAACGAGGGTTTCACTTGCGAGAATAATTTTATTCCCTACACGCCTACCATTACTGCCTGCGGCCATACCTGCATTTATACCGGTTCTGTTCCCGCTATTCACGGCATTACGGGAAATATCTGGTGGGATAATGTGCAGAAACGGCAGGTGTACTGCACTGAAGATACCTCTGTAAAAAGCGTAGGCAGTAGTGACGATGCCGGAAAGATGAGCCCCCGGAACATGCTTGTCAATACCATTTGCGACGAATTGAAACTGGCAACAAATTTCCGCAGCAAAGTGGTGGGTATCGCGATAAAAGATCGTGGTGGCATTTTACCCGCAGGTCACAGTGCCGATGCTGCTTACTGGTACAATAGCAAGACCGGCGACTGGATTAGTTCTACTTACTACATGAACGATCTGCCTCAATGGGTAAAAGACATCAACAGCCAGAAGCAACCCGACAAATATTTCCAGCAGGGATGGAATACATTGTACCCTGCTGAATCGTACGTGCAAAGCACGCCGGACGAAAACCAGTTTGAAAATAAACCGCTTGGAAAAAACAGCTTTCCATACGATCTAAAGACGGCCGTTGGTAAAAATTATGGCCTGCTTCCACTCCTTCCCTACGGCAACACATTCACTGCGGATATGGCGAAAGCGGCAGTGATAAACGAGAAGATGGGAAAAGACAGTATTACGGATTTTCTTACGGTCAGTTTTTCTACCCCGGATTATATCGGTCACAATTTCGGGCCCAATTCAATTGAACAGGAAGACGATTTTCTTCGCCTCGATAAAGATCTCGGTGACTTTTTTAAATTTCTCGATAAAGAAATCGGCGCCGGCCAATACACTGTTTTCTTATCCGCGGATCATGGCGCAGCGCATGTGCCCAGCTTTGCGAAAGCACATAAAATGCCCGGTGGCAACCTGAACGACGATGAAGTAGTCAATGCAATGAACAAAACCCTTGCGGAAAAATTTGGCAAGGAAGGATTGATCATCGCTGCATACAATTACCAGATTTTCCTGAATCATGATCTTATTAATTCTTCCAAAAAAATAAACCTCGCCGATGTACAACAGGCGGTCATTGATGTTTTATTAAAAACCGAAGGAATAGCAAGGGCATTTGTACTGAACAAAGTAGCCGAACAGGCGCTGCCGCAAAAAATAAAAGAGATGATAACGAATGGCTACTTCCCGGATCGCTGCGGTGATATACAGGTTATTTTCAAACCGCAATGGATTGAAAGTTTTCTCGGTGGCGGTACGACCCACGGATTGTGGAACCCGTATGACGCGCATATTCCGTTGCTATGGTATGGCTGGGGAATAAAGCAGGGTAAAACAAACCGGGAAACGTATATGACGGATATCTCCGCTACCCTTGCAGCATTATTACACATTCAAATGCCAAACGGAACTGTAGGAAAAGTAATTGAGGAGGTCATGAAATAAGTATGAAAGATTTGAAAGGTGGGTGATCATTTTTATTTTGTAACTTTTAACCATTTAGCAAAATCATTGCCTTCCATGAGAAAATTTTCCTTTCTCGCCCTGCTTTTTATTTTGCCTGCCATCGCTTTTTGCCAGCGCACTACCATTGACACGGCGGCATTTTTCATGGATGACCGGCCCGTTGAAGTGAAGCTGGTGACCGATATGAAACGGCTGATGACATCCACCAAAGAAAATGATTACCAGCCTGCCACTGTTACATTAAGTTGCCCGGACGGATTTTCGGTTACCGAAGACATCCGCATTTGCGCCCGCGGCCAGTTTCGCAGAAAGAATTGCTACGTACCATCCACCATGTTCGATTTCAAAAATCCGCAGTCACCTCAATTAAGCTGTTTGGGAAAATTGAAACTGGTTTCGGGTTGCGCCACCACCGCTTTTGATGAGCAATTGCTATTGAAAGAATATCTTATTTACAAGATCTACAATATCGTGACGGAAAAAAGTTTTCGGGTACGGTTGCTTCGCATCAACTATGATGATTCAAAAGACCGGGTAAAACTATATAGCCAATATGCTTTTTTGATCGAAGACGTGGATGATGTAGCTAAAAGAAATAAAAGCAAAGAATTCAAAGGTCAAATACTGACCGAAGCTACCGACCGGAATTACATGACCCTCGTATCGGTATTTCAATACATGATTGGCAATACCGACTGGGCTGTACCCAATAAACACAACATCAAATTAATTCTCGCAAAAAAAGATTCCCTCGCCAGGCCAATTGCCGTTCCCTATGATTTTGATTTTGCCGGCCTGGTAGATGCCCCTTATGCTACGCCCGCCCCTCAATTGGGAATAGAATCTGTTCGTGAACGATCGTACCGCGGTTTCCCGAGAAACATGGCCGAACTGCAGGTAGTAATAGATATACTGAATGAGAAAAAAGATAGCATCTATCGTCTCATCAATGGTTTTGAACCCATCAAAGCATCCAACCGGCAAGTCATGATTAAATACCTGAACCAATTTTACGGCATCATCAACAATAAGCTATTGGTGAAAGATTATTTCATCACCAATGCGAGAACAGAATAATTTTTAATGACAAGCCTATTTGCCACGCCTTTTAAGGGTCTCAACATACTATAAGGGACAAGAGAGGGGAGGTAGGCGCAGTGCACTGGCACAAACTACTAAAAAGGGACAAAGACAAACAGTAAAGAACCAGAACCACAAAAAAGGTCAAAAACCCCTCAAACTACAGGAAGTAAAGATAAAACTAAACTTAGGTGTGTTACTGATAAAGTTCTTTATAAGCAGGTAGATAGAGTAAACAGGCAAGTACGAGGAGGAGAAAAAAGTGTTATTATGAGAAAAAGTGTCACATTAAGTGACTAAATTTGTGGTGTTGAAACAACTCAGGTTAATAGTTAGTAACTTATAACGTAATTTGTTTAGTTACTAAACAAGTAAGAATAAAAAAGAGGCTAAATAATACCACGAATATTAAATAGCCCCTAAAACTGAGATAGCCGCCCGTCGTGAGATTTACAGTATTGGGTTGCTTACTCCATAGTAACGGTCTCCCGTTTTTTGTTGTCTCGTTCAAGACATAACAAAAGTACCGAGAAATTATTAAAAGTGATGGTCTATTGCCATCACTTTTTCTTTTTTTTGTTGACAAACGTCTGACAATACTTTAATAGGAGATAATTGTCTTATTTATGATAGAAATGTCTCAATAATATGGAAATTGGGAGATAAAAAAAATGAAAATATTACTTCGCCATCTTTACAAAAATGGTATCTCTTTGGGGAAGAATGGAATTCTTTAAATCTTTTAGAGAAGGCTCAATTTGTTTTATTTGGTTGCTTGTCTCTCTCATTGGTTCTTTTAGTTCTTCTATTTTCTGTGATGTGTTGTCTGTCCATTGCAAAGCCGCACTAATAGCAATAAATATTATTGATAACCCACTAAACGTTAAGCTCCAAATAGTAGCCTTTTTTTGAAATTTTATACTTTGAGACGTGGCGTAGTTTAAATCTCTAATAGATTTATTAGTTTCTATTATAGATTCTGTCATCTTATCTGGTTCGCTTTTAGAAATCTCTTTATCTACTTCTTCAATGCCCTTTCTTTTAATTGCTGCCTCAATTGGAGTTTTATCAATCCATGCAAACCCGCTTGTTGTATTACCCGCTCCAATTGAAAAGGGTTGTACATGAATTAATCCTTCGTGGTGCAAGCCTTTTACTATTCGTTCTATTCTACCAGATTCAAACCTAACTCTATCATGATCCATAGGATCAATATCGTTATATAAATCTAAAATGACAGGAGATATATTTGCAAAAGTGTCTTGCCCTATATCTCGCAAATGCTTCAAGATATTAAACACAATAATGTCCATTTGTAAGCTAATAAAATAGTAGGATTCAATATAGTCTAAATGATTATCATCTAATCCTTTATCTTGTCCCAATTTAGTAGTTAGTGCCCTTTTAAGGCGTGGATCTCGAATTGAGAGTAGATCGGGCTTAGCCAAATAGAAAATTGGCGAAGGAAATTTAATTGGGCTAAAACCGGGAACATGCTGCTTGCTTGATCTCGCTCTAAGAGCGAGGCAATTATAAAACTTCCGGTACGGTCAACCGTCTGGCTGGTTATCGGTTGAATATTTTTTATTGAATATTGAGTGTTGAATATTTACGAAGAAAGAAACATTCAATCATCAATAAGTCAGCATTCAATGCTCAACGTCAGGGCCGCCGTCTTGCATTTAGAGTTTACTCTAATACTTATTATACAGGGAGCCGCCGCTCCGTGCTGCTTTTATGACTCCTGCTTAGAGCGACATTATTTTCGCGAAATCTTCCTCACTCACGGTCAGCAATTTTACTTGTGGCAGCCTCCTTGTAAGCTCTTTCCAGTTCTTGTCTTTTGCAAATACTTTTTTTAGTACCGGTAAGGCTTTGTTTATTTCCTTATTATTTGCCAGTGTAATGGCCGTCCAGTATTGCATCTCAAGATTTTCAGGCATTAACTTCATAGCAGCACGATACTCTTCCATTGCTTTGGTCATGTCATTTTTTTCAACAGCCAGATCGCCATCGTTCATATGCTGAAAGGCAGTATGCACGAGGTATAGCCTGTTTATTTCTTTGATCGGCTCTGTATGGTCATCCACTCTCAAATCCACAATTCGTTCATCCCACAGTTTGCCGGCTGACTTTGCGGGTACTACAATGATCGCTGCAGACTGCTTTCCCCTGATATCCCCGCCCGCTGCCTGGGCTGCACTCAAGGCGGATAATAGCCTTTCTGCAAGTGGCTTCTTCGTATTCTTCCGATAATCTGCGGCCATCGACTCGCAAACCTTATCACCAAGCATCATATTTGCCTGGACAGAGAATTGCTCACCTTTTACATGTGATGCGTATTGAATGCAATTTTTGCCCGTGTGGACGGCAACATTCCCTTTTATATCCACAATTGCCAATTGTCTTACTTCGCGGCCTTCATCGTCTGACAACAATATTTCCAATGCCTGCTGTGCGGTCAGGCCACGCCGTAATAAATCAAGGCCGCGGATCCCGAACGATTTATTGACGAATGATTGTGTGGCTACTGCACCCACTCCCGCCTCGGCCCAACTAACAACCGTTCCGACAGAAAACCAATGACTCTGTACGGCAACTCCCATTTCCCCGGTCACAGAATCCCTGGCAACAATGGAAAAAGTGTGTGCAAACGGGCTTTTACTATTATATACCTGGCTGAGAGCGGTCAATGAAAGAAACAGTGACAGGATAAACAAGTATTTTCTCATAAACGGCAGATTTTAAATTAAAATTAGGCTGTTATATAATTGCCAAAAAAATAAATTCCTATCTGTAAAACGATGGCTATGCAGCACTTCTACTCAAGAAAAACTCTTACTTTCGTAACAAACACAAGCCAGCTATGGAGCTACAACAGCAGTTTGATGAGGCCGTTTCGGAAAGCGAAGCCTTGTCCGAACGCCCGAGCCAGGGAACGATGCTCGAACTTTATTCATTATACAAGCAAGCCACTATCGGCGATATCAATATCGACCCTCCTGCCAATCCTTTCGATTTTGTGGCAAAGGCGAAATACCAGGCATGGTTTGATTTAAAGGGAAAATCACAATCCGATGCGATGTCGGAATACATTCATCTTGTCGGCAAGCTGAAGAGCTATTAATACAATTACATACCTGTCAATAAAAGAAAGCGAACAATTATTCTTTCCCGGAATTATCAATTGCGTTTTCGATACTTTCTTTGCGGACCAATGAGGTGACTTGCTCTTCAAGTTTCCTCAGCTTTGCATACAGTTTGATGATAAGAAAAGTGAAGAACAAAAAGCTCAGGTAAAAAAGCATATCAACTCCCCTGCCTACACCCATCCAGTGAGCAATGGACATCGTCGTGTCTGGGAAAATAACAAAGAAAATACCGGTGCCAAAGAAAATCAATATGAGAATCGCATCCAGGTAGGATGATCGGAGTTTTTTATAGGCATATACCGCCAGCAGCAGGATACCCGCCAGTAACAGTAGTTGAATGATGTTGATCATTTGAATAGTTTATGTAAAATGATATCCTGCAACACCTTAAAGCTATGAAAGATTTTTTGCCCTTTCTGCTTCGAATACCGGGTGTAGGAAATATGAACGGGGAATTCTTTATAGCGCAGCTTATGTCTCTTTACCTGGATTAATATTTCTGTAGCATGCGCCATCCGGTTTTCATGGATATTAAATGACTTCGCCGCTTTCCTGTTAAATACGCGTAATCCATTGTGCGCATCGCTCAGTAATATACCCGAAAAAACATAGTTCAGGAACCTGGCGGCTTGCAGCAAAAGCTTTCGCAAAAAAGTGATTTCTGATGGAACCCTGGTGAGAAACCGCGAACCAAAAACAATATCAACGCGACTGTTTTTCAACGCTTCCATCATCTGCGGGATATCGGACGCATCATGCTGGCCATCTGCATCGAAGGTTGCCAAAAAAGCCGCTCCTTTTTTCAATGCAAATGAAATTCCCGTTTGCAAAGCAGCGCCCTGCCCGAGGTTAAAACGATGCCTTAAATAATATACGCCGTTTGCCGCCGCGATGGAGGATACATTTTCGCGCGATCCATCATCAACCACTACGATTGTATAGCCATAGTGCAGCACCCGTTGGATTGTTTCTTCCAGCACGGTTGCTTCATTATACACCGGGATTATGATGAATGTATCTTTCATTAATATCCTTCCTTTTTCAAGTCATCTGCAGAAATTTTAAAAAGGAGAAAAGAATATTCAACCTCGTCTGCTGGTTCCAGTTTTTGAAGCCAGCCATATTTTTCCCTGTACGTCGGATCAAGATAGTAGCTGACGCTTAATACAAACTGACCGGGCATTGGTTTATCACCCGGAAACTTTACCTCCGGGTGCTTCTGCAGGAAACGCTGCAAAAGATAATAACCCTGCCCGTATTCAATATTGGCATTTCCCAATACGCGGTAAGCATTCTTTTTTCTCCAGATAAATTCGTTACTGTAAGCAATAAGGTTGGGAAAAAAAGTATAGAAAGTAATAACAGCATACAATACGGTACATACCCCTAAAATCCGCCGGTTAATGAACAGGTCCGCCGTTTTTCCCAGCAATACATACAGCAAAGGAAAAACCAGGATGATATGGCGGATGCCGACCTGCGAATTATAAAAGAAGTTGAAATAAACAAGAAAATATAAAATGCAGAATACCGGGATAAACTCATCATACCATTTGATACGTTTTTCCCGGATAAATGCAACGAGAAGCATCACGGAAAGGGCTATTACCGGTATCGGCGTTTTGAAAAAAAGCGTGACAAAATAATAATACCAAAACCCTGTTTTGATTCTTGATTGCCCCAAAATATTTACAGGGCCGGAACTTTCCGGTGCGCCGGGCCCGATTTCATCGATCCGCATCGTAAGATCGAGGCCCGATAGATATGGTTCAGGGAATGGCAAAGGCATATCGTCCACGAATGAAAGCGTTTGCTGAAGATGCTGAAAATTTTTACTTGCAAAATTATACTGGCTAAGTGGTTGCCCGGTACCACGAAATAAAAAGCCTGCATTTACAATAAATAAAAATGAAAGGCAAAAAACAATGAACAGCAAAAAAGATCTTCTATTGACTTTGAAAATCCCTTTATTCTTTATTCCATATATCAACAATATGAATGGAAAGATTATCAGCAAATGCGTAAGGGATTGCTTCGCCAATTGAGCCAATGATATGCTTATCGAAAATAAAATGAGATTCTTCCAACTATTATCACGAATCAGCTTCCAGAAATAATAAGCAGTACTGATGGTGAATAATGCACTAAGGGCATCAGACGTTACTAATACCGCATTCGCATTGAGGTTCGGGCAAAAAACAAAAAGAAAAAGTGAAAACAGGCCGGCAGACCGGCCGTATAATTCTTTGCTCCAGCAAAGTATAAAAAGCCCGATAAGCGACGACAAAACCAACGTGACATATCTCGCGGACATAATATCACTTACCCCGCCATCGGTTTTTTTAAGATCCGGGTTTTTCAATTGCTGAATAGCTCTTGGCAATGCGTTGAACGCAAGCATCGGCATCGTGCTGGCGTCGTCAAAGGGTTTAATTTTTTGTGGCTGCCCTTTTATCATGCGAATACCATAGCCAAGGTTGTCCCCTTCGTCGTAAGTGACAGAAAGTTTTGGAATAGCGATGAGGCCATTCATAAAATAAACAGCAAAGAGAATTGTGACAAGGATATAATATTTTCTTTCTGACATGCTAGGCCCGGGCTTTTGGAGCAATCACTTGACTATATAAATCGGAAAACTGTTTTCCTATCTTATGGTAGTTGAATTTCTCTGCTGCCAAAGCCGCTATATTTCCGCTATTGAAGGATTTCGTTGTTTTCATAAACCGGCTCATAGCTTCGGCGAGTTTTTCTGCACTTCCGGATACCGCAAAAATTCCATTTTTACCGTCCTCCACCAATTCGCGCATTGCCGGTATATCGCTGACTATTACCGGCACGCCACAAGCATTTGCCTCAATAACTACACAGCCAAAGGTCTCATACGAAGAATACAACAATAAGGCTTGCGATCGTTGAATATACTTTACCAATTCTGGTTGTGGTATTTCGGTAAAACAATCCACTTTTTCTTCAACACCCAATTGACGGCACACTTTAAGAACCGTCTCTCTGTCCGGTGCAAATACTGTCAACCTGGTTCCCGGGTACATCTTTTCAAACATTGCGAAAGCCTCGAGTACAAGTTCAGGTCTTTTGAAATCATCAAACGTCGATATGAAAATAAAGCCCGGGTAATTGCTTTGCTCCAGTTCGGGCAAACCAAAAATAGTTGTATTTACTACATTCGGAATGATAGCAGCCCTGATATTGAAACGGTTTTCTATCGCCTTTGACAGGTAGGCTGAAACAGCAGTACATCTATCTGCACCGACGATAATTTTTTTCCACTGTGCTTGCCGGACCAGTGGCATTTTAGAAAAATTATCATCGGCCTCGTTAAGAAAACCTGTCCAATGTTCCGTAACAATATACGGCAACCTGAATTTCCTTTTTAACTCCCCCGCCACTATCCCCATTTTCATCCCTGTATGCACATGAATGATTGCCGGCTTCTCCTCCTTTATAATTTTTATAGAAAACTCCCATGCCAGTTTGCGAAAGCGAAGTTCTGATAAAAATTTATCTATTATTTTAATGCCGGTCTTTTTGCTATAGTAGTAAACAATTGTTTCCTTGTGTCTCTCATTGCCTGTTTCTTCAACCAATACATCCTTAGTTATTTTCCCGCTTTCGTCCTTTGCGATATGCAGCACATGCACCGGTACAAATAAACTAACCGCCTCAGCATGCCGCTTGACAAAATCCCCGTTGAACGGATTTGTTTTGTCCGGATACCAGCTTGCAAGCCACAACGCTTTCATTGGATTATTCATTCGGCGATGATTAGAAGAGAATAATTACCCCAAAGTTTTACACTCAATTGTTTATTTAGCTTAAAGGAAATATTGCGCAAAATTTTCTTAACCCATTTTGTAAGAGAACCGGTTTTTTCAATATCCAGCAATGGCTTTGTGTAAATAAAATCGATGACTTTATAACCGCAATCCTTCAGCAGCCAGAAGACATGCTCTTCACTGAAATAATGGATATGCCCCACGCTTTCCCGTTGTTGCAATAGAACATGGGGTTTTAAAATGGTCCGGCAGGATAAATCCAATGGAATATGGAAAACAAACTTATCAGCCTTTGTTTTCAGCGACTCCATGAATTGATAATAATCGGGTACGTGTTCAACAACGTCTATCATCAGCAATAAATCAAACCGGGATTCATTGTTGTTACTGAAATCTTCATTAAAAAATTTCAAATGCGTATTTTGTTTTTCCAGGGCTTTTTGAATGGCAGCCCCGGAAATATCATAACCGGAAAAAAACGCTTGCGGGAAGGCTTTTTGCAAAACTTGTAAAATACCACCAGCACCACAGCCAACCTCTACGGCATTGGTAAAGTTGATGTTGTTTTTTTTAAGAATAGCCGCAACCATGCCCCCCTTCCATTCAGCATCTTCCTCTCCCCAGCGGGGGTTATGATTCAAATATTCTCCGTTGTTATAAATATCCTTCATTACGAACGCTTATTGCTTAATGTCAAAACTCTTGCAAGATCGCTGCTGTGCAGCAGGAAACTCTGACGAAGGCTGATATGGAAGTCTTTTTTAAACCAAAACATGATATATCCCTGGAAACAAAGGTAACCGATGCTGCTCGCCAGGGCCGCACCTTTTATTCCGAACCGGGGAATCAATAATAAATCGGCTATGACCACTATTATCAATCCTACCAAAGAGCCGGTTACATTTCTTTTTGCCATATTAATACCAGCATAATAAAAAGTATACGGATACAATGAAACCAACGATAAAATTCCTGGTATCAGCAATAAAAACGGAACATACATCTGCTCAAATGTATGACCGAGCAAAAAGGGAAACAGCCAATAGCCGGTTAGCACAGCCAGTAAACAAATTATTGAAAAAGAAGCGAGCATCACCCTCGACAATAGTTGTAATTCCGGCAAAAACCCACCTTTTCCTTTTTCGGCAATATAGGGAAAGATGACCATGCTTACCGTTGAAGGGATGGTGATTAATAGTTGCCCGATTTTAGAAACCTGTACATAATTTCCCAGCGATTTGTCATCGCAATAATATTCTACAAACCAATAATCAATCCTGTAGAGAAGAAAATAGATAACGTTTGAAAGAAACACTACGGAAGAATAACCAACCAGCTTTTTTACATCAGGGGCCAGGGAGCGGCCGGCCAGGATTTTATCCGTATAACGGAAAATGAAGAGTACCGCAACGGCTAACCCCTCAACAAAAAACAAAACAAAATACCAGTAAATAAAACTATTTCCTTTAAAAAAGGAAAAGCCCAGATACTTATCTGCTGCCAGGAATAGAATCAGCGCTGCATTTCCGGTTGACTGAATGATAAAAGCAGTTTTGAAATCTTTTTTTCCCGCCAGCAACGCGGAAAAAAATGTAATCAAAAGCATTCCGCTAAAAAAAAGGAATGCAGTCAGGGGCATATTGCCAACGATTTTTAAATGAGGGGGAAACCGGTAAAACAACAATCCTGCAGCAACTATTATCGCCGCAAGCGCTGTCCAGGTAAATGCGATGGCCGAAAGACGCGAAGCTGGAATTTCCTGTCGCGAAAGAAAAAAAGTCATCCCGGACTCGATGCTGAAGCTAAGAAGAAGTAATACTAGCGAATAGAGATTGGTTATATAAAAAATCAACCCAGAGACCGAAGCTTCGAAATATCTCGCAATACATATATTCAGCAAAAATACGGACGAATAAAAAGTCGCCTTCCAAAACACCCCCTTGTATATTGATTGCTTCACTGACATGTAAAAGTGTTACAAGCAGGTTATGCCGCATGTATCTGCAAAAAATCCTTCTTACGGATATAATAAAAGAATAGAAAATAGCAAATAGGAAAAAAGCTCAACAACTTCAGAATAAAAAAACCAAATAACAATCCAAACAAATAGATAATAATGGTGGCGCCGATACCGGCTGCTAACTGGAAATTATCAATAACGCAAACTACTTTGAAATAATAAGTATGAATATGGTGAAACACCAGTTCCAAAGGTTTTGTAATATGATACCCGTCCGTAAGAACAATTTTTGGATTATTCTCCATGACGGGTATCACAAGCTTCTCGCCTTTTACCAACGTATAGATGTCTTTCCCATTCACTATCACCCGCAATCTGAAAAAGCTAAGCAACCAGCTCCTCTTCAGTGTGAGAACGATATGATACGGGGCGTTAATGATGCTTTATTTTAACGATTGAATGATTGTAAGAAAATCAGCAGCGACCAGCGACGCGCCGCCTACGAGCCCTCCGTCAACATCCGGGCAACTGAATAGTTCTTTCGCATTATTGGCTTTAACGCTGCCTCCGTACAGAATAGAAATATCATCTGCAACTGCCGGAGAATATTTATCCGCTAATACCGTACGCACACACGCATGCATTTCCTGCGCTTGCTCCGTTGAAGCTGTTTTGCCCGTACCGATGGCCCAAATAGGTTCATACGCTATTACAACAGATTTCAGTTGATCCGGCGACAAATGAAACAAAGATTCTTTCAACTGTGTTTCTACATGACTGTTTTGTGTGCCTGCTTCGCGAATGCTCAAGGGTTCGCCACAGCAAAATATCGGCACTATTCCATTTTCAAGGCAACGATTCAGTTTTTCCGCGAGCACCTGGTTGCTTTCATTGAAATATTCCCTGCGTTCGCTATGCCCGACTATGCAATATTTAATCCCGATTGATTGCAACATTTCTGCTGCTATTTCTCCCGTGTATGCACCGGATTTTTTTTCATAACAGTTTTGCGCAGAAATCGCATACCTGTCTTTCGTACGAACAATTTCATCGGCTAACGGAATATAGGGTGAAGGAACTCCAAAAACTACCTGCTGATGACTCTTTACTGAAACTCCCCCTCCGAGAATATCTTCCAACAATCTTTTTCCTTGTGTCCAGGTGAGGTTCATTTTCCAATTGGCCGCTGCAATTTGCTTTCTCATTATAGTTTTAATAATTTTCGTAAATATATTTCAAAATACTTTTCTCGTTTGCTGTTATTTCGCTGTTTTTAAGTTTTTTCCACGCATTAATATCGGTTAACGCCTTTTCAAATTCGTACCTTTTTACGCCCTCGCTTCCCCAGGAAAATGCGGGAATAAACTTCGGCGTCAATGCGGAACCGAATACGTTACTGCAAACACTTATCACCGTGCCGGTATTGATCGAAGTATTAATCGCCGTTCTCGTATAATCGGCCATCAACACCCCGCATTTTTTACCGGCATCCACCTGCCCCTTCGTCGTCCATATCCTTACTTCGCTTGCATTATTTTTCAGATTTGAATTAGTTGTTCCGGCGCCCAGGTTACACCATTCCCCCACAACCGAATCGCCGAGATAACCGTCGTGCGCTTTATTCGAGTACCCAAACAATACAGAATTTTTTATTTCCCCGCCAGCTATACATCCCGGTCCGATCGTCGTGGCGCCATAAATCTTTGTTCCCATTTTCAGGCAGGCATTTTCTCCCAGTGAAAAAGGACCGCGGATCATGCAGCCTTCCATCACCTGCGCATTTTTACCGATGTAAACCGGGCCGGTTGACGCATTGAGAATGCTGTGTTCAACAATTGCTCCTTTTTCTATGAATATGGCCTCCGGGTTAATGACCTTGTTGGTTTTGGAGATACGTTGCGATTTTCTTTTTGCAGTCAGCAAATCAAAATCCTGCCTGGTTGCCCAATCATTCGCCTGGAATATTTCCCAGGGAAAACGAATGGTCCTTACCGGTTCTTTTATTTTTATCGCTTTCGACACTTTGATTTTGTGCGTTTCTTCAACTTCTTTTTTTGAAACACGAAAAATCACACCCGCGTTACCGTTAGCAGAAAGAAATTCGCCGTCCTTTAACCGGAGTGTTGCTTTGACCAGTTTTTGTGTAGGTAAAAGGTTGCCATGTATGATAAAGCACGAACCATTGCCGACAGCCTCCTGGATGGTTACCGCCCTGTCAAGGTCCTTATAATCGTCTTCTTTCCTGTCAAATGATGGCAGGCCGAGACATCGTTCCCATTTTTCACGAATGGTTAAAATACCAACGCGGATATCCTGTATCTGCCTCGTCAGGGTGAACGGGTGCAGGTTTTCAGGCTGGCAAAATTCTTCTGTGAAAATGATTTTATTCATGCTTATCCGGTGGATTCAAAAATAAACAACAATTTTTTGTCCGGGCAAAACTATAGAAGTGAAAACAATGATTACTTGGTGGCGGTAGGCGGCACTTCCTCCTCCGTTTCGGGTTGGGGCATCACGATAAGCGCTAAAACAAATAATCGCATGCTATTGCTTAAAGCCTCATCAGAATTGATGATGTTTTTATTCATGAAATCCGAGCCGCGGCAGTTGAGACAGCTCAGTACCACGCCCGTTTTTGAAAAATCGATTTCTCCGGTCTTACCTGGTTCAATGATTCCCGGAAACTGCGAATCCCAGCCATAGAAATTGAGGCTCGATTTATTCAATTTCAATAATTCCGGAAGGCTCATATTCGCACGCAACCCATTACGCGTCGTCCATACATTTTCGGAAACAGGCGCATCATCTTTGCCGGACAGGCTGCTGCGTAAACTATTTCCAATTAACAGGTGTGAGAGTTCGCACCGGTTAATTTCGTCGTGCCACACGAAAATCACCTGGCGGTTTGTATTTGGGTACAGCACCGAACTTCGGACAACATTCGAATCAGAAAAATAATAAACATCTTTCTGAACATTCTCTTTACCAAAAACATACGCCAGGTTTTCGTGCGATTGAAACGCAAGAAAGTCTTCTGCAAAACGAATGTTTTTAGGACTTGGCAGCGGTTCTTTTACAACAAAGAATTTATAGATGGTAGAAGTGTCTTCTTTTGTACTCGACAATTTCACCAGAATATCGTCTTTCTGGTAAATAAAGGGAGCTTTTATATTTTCATTCTCACAAAAAAAACCTCCGTCTTTGAGATTCTTGATGACGGTTACGCAGTCTTTTTGCGAAGATGTGTAGAAGGCAAACCCTGATTTATGTTTTGTGTACCAGGATTGCACCAGCCTTGAGTCCGTATAATCAATAAAATTATTCTTCGTATTTTTTATGTAATAGTTTTCCATGATGGTGTCGGACAATGCCATCGTTTCCCCCTTTGCAAAACCCATTTTTGACAAATAACCGCCCAATTTTTTCTGGGGTAATGCCGGAATGGATACAAAATCATTCGCCGTCAGCATTTGCGCGGTGCCAATCAAAGAAAAGAATAATAAAAAAGGAAAAAGTAGAAATATCCTCATTTACGACAGTAGTTTTATGAGCGTCTCCCGGCGGAAGGGAAAGGATTATTTAAAACGCGTGAAAATGCGTTCCCAAGTTAAATAAAAAAACTGAAGAATCTATAAGAATAGGCTAATCAATGACTTCTCCTTCTATATCGTAATCGTAGGCCTTTGTAATTTTTACCTGCACAAATTCGCCGGGCAATAGCTTCTTTTCCGAATGAATGACTACTTCATTATCTACTTCGACGCTGTCAAACTCGGTGCGGCCAAGGTACCGGCCGGCTTCTTTTTTATCAATCATTACTTTAAATGTCTGCCCGATCTTTTCCTGGTTCTTTTCGTACGAGATTTCCTGCTGTACTTCCATCACTTCCTGCGCCCTTCTTTCCTTTTCCTGCTGTGGTATATCGTCTTTCAGTTCATGGGCAGATGTGCCTTCTTCATGTGAATAGGAGAAAATACCTACCCGATCGAAACGTTCTTTTTGCAGAAACAGTTTCAGTTCCTCTATATCATCCAGCGTTTCCCCGGGGAAGCCGGCGATTAACGTCGTTCGAAGACATATGCCGGGTACTTTTTCACGAACAGCAGCAATCAAGTCTTCCATCTCCTCCCGCGTTATCTGTCGTTTCATTGCCTTCAACATGTTGTTCGCAGCATGCTGAAGCGGCATGTCCAGGTAGTTACAGATATTTTCCCGCTCACGCATTACCTCCAGGATTTCGAGCGGAAACTTTGACGGATAGGCATAATGCAACCGGATCCACTCCAATCCTTTTACATCACTCAAATGCTTTAATAAATCCGCAAGCATTCTTTTCTTATAAATGTCAAGACCGTAATAAGTAAGCTCCTGCGCGATGAGCATCACTTCTTTCACACCGCGCTTAACCAAGCCCTCCGCTTCTTTTACAATGTCCTCCATGCTCTTGCTTACGTGCGCGCCCCGCATTAATGGAATGGCGCAAAACGAACAGGTCCGGTTGCACCCTTCGGAGATTTTCAGGTAGGCATAGTGCTGCGGCGTTGCCAGCAACCGCTCCCCGAGTAATTCACTTTTATAATCCGCTTCAAATTTTTTCAAAATCAATGGCAATTCCATCGTACCAAACCATGCATCTACCTCCGGAATTTCTTTTTCCAAATCGTCGCGGTAGCGGTGGCTCAGGCAACCCGTAACATATACTTTATCGAGTTTTCCTTTTTGCTTTAGTTCAACCTGGTCAAGAATGGTATTGATCGATTCTTCTTTTGCTTTTTCAATAAACCCGCAGGTATTTACGATAACAATATTGTGATCTCTCTTTCCACTTTCATGCACTACGTCAATCTCATTTGCACTCAACTGCCCGCTCAGCACTTCGCTGTCAACCATGTTCTTGCTGCAGCCGAGTGTGATGATGTTGACCTTGTCTTTTTTTAGTGTTCTCGCCTTCATAAATAATTGCTTTATTGTTCTATGGTTGAATTGTTAGGTGCGCATCCCGTTAACAATTAAACAATACAACCATCGAACCATTCCTCTCTATCTCTCCAGGTTAAACAAGCTATCTACAAATTCATGCTTATCGAACACCAGTAAATCTTCCATTTTTTCTCCAACGCCGATAAACTTCACCGGTATTTTAAATTGATTGGCAATTGCAAGTACGACCCCCCCTTTCGCGGTTCCGTCCAGCTTGGTTATTGCCAGTGCAGATACATCTGTCGCAGCAGTGAAATGTTTTGCCTGTTCCAATGCGTTTTGACCAGTGCTTCCGTCAAGCACCAGCAATACTTCGTGCGGCGCCTCCGGAATTACTTTTTGTATAACCCTTTTTATTTTTCCCAGTTCATCCATCAGGTGGGCTTTGTTGTGCAGGCGGCCCGCCGTATCTATCAATACTACATCAGACTGTTTGGACACTGCACTTTGCGCCGTGTCAAATGCCACAGCAGCCGGGTCAGAACCCATTGCCTGTTTTACAATCGGCACCCCTGTTCGTTCACTCCAGATCGTTAGTTGGTCCACGGCAGCAGCACGAAAAGTATCTGCAGCCCCGAGCAAAACATTTTTTCCTGCTTTTTTAAAATTATAAGCAAGCTTTCCGATAGTCGTTGTTTTTCCAACACCATTTACCCCGACAACAAGAATGATATACGGTTTTGAAGGAAGATCTGAGTCAAACGCGTAGCTGTTGGCCTGCGGGGCATCTACCAACATCGCTTCTATTTCTTCCTGCAGTAATTTATTCAGTTCCGATGTTCCAAAGTATTTATCCTTCGCAACCCGTTTTTCTATGCGATCGATGATGGCCACCGTGGTATCTATTCCAACATCGGAGCTTACCAACGCCTCTTCGAGATTATCCAGCACCTCTTCGTCAACAGTGCTTTTGCCGGCAATCGCCTTGGTTATTTTTGAAAGAAACCCTTCCTTGGTTTTTTGCAAACCCTGGTCGAGGCTTTCTTTTTCTTTTTTGCCAAATAGTTTATCAAAAAAACCCATAGTAGAAAAAGTGAAAAGTAAAAAGTCAAAAGTAAAAAGGCCGTCGGTTATCCCAGGTTTTCCATTCTACTTTTGACTCTATATAAATTACAAAAGCCATCCACCGAAGCAGACAGCTTTCAAACTATTTCTGAACCCGGTTCGTTTATTTCTGAGCCAGGAAATCTTTGATCTTATCCTTGTGAACCATTTGTTCCTTAAACGTGTAAGCGCCTGATTTCGGACTGCGAATGGCCCTGATCACTTTTGTATAGTTCTTTGCTTCTGCGGCTTGCTTGGGGTCTTTTTTAATCGCCGTCTTTGCTGCTTTTGCCATGATATATCAATTTGCTAATGTGATAATTTGCTGATGTGCCAATGAAAAGCGCCAATTAGCCAATTCGCTAATCAGCTTACCAGCACATTATTTAATCTCTTTATGAACAGTCACTTTTTTCAGGATTGGATTGAATTTTTTCAATTCCAGTCTTTCAGGATTGTTCTTCTTGTTTTTAACCGTGATGTAACGGCTTGTGCCGGGCTGACCACTGTTTTTGTGCTCAGTACATTCCAGAATTACCTGTACCCGGTTTCCTTTCTTTGCCATTTTATTTCAATTTGCTGATGTGATAATTTGCTGATGTGCCCATGAAAAGCGTCGATTAGCCAATTCGCTAATCAACACATTCCCACATTAAATATGCTGTCCCTGCGCTCTCAATTCCTTTACAACCGTGTAAAGGCCTCTCTTGTTGATGGTGCGGATTGCATCTGTCGTAAGTTTCAGCGTAATCCACTTGTCTTCTTCGGCCAGGAAAAAACGTTTTTTCTGCAGGTTAGGCAGAAAACGACGCTTGGTTTTGATATTGGAGTGAGAAACTTTGTGACCTCCCACCGGAACCTTTCCTGTTACCTGACATACTCTTGCCATGACGTCTTAAATTTTGGACGGCAAAGGTAGTGAAAGATTTTAGATTTCTGAAGGCAGAAGAGGGAATTTTTGCACTATTTCTTGCCCCCTGTGCATATTTTCAAAGATATTCATGATTTGGCTACCAGCTTTTTAGCCTTGCCTTATTTTGGGATGGTGCTCCCACACTAATTTCAACGATGAACGATACCCTGGCCTTCAAATCGCGTTTAAAAGTGCTTTTTGTGCCCCATTATCCAAAATCCGTCACTTTTGCCGATTCCTTCATTTCCAGTAGCTTCGCAACCGCAAATGTCCATGAACCCGCCAAAATCCATTCTTGAAACAAATGGCCGTTCTGAATGTTTTTAAGAGGGAATTCTGGCAGGAAATCCAAATCATAAATCTAAAATCGAAAAATAGCTATGGCATACGATGTAGTTGTACTCGGCAGCGGACCAGGTGGTTATGTAGCTGCGATCCGTGCATCTCAGTTGGGTTTTAAAACAGCAATTGTGGAAAAAGAAAGCCTCGGGGGCATTTGTCTCAACTGGGGTTGTATTCCTACCAAAGCCTTGCTGAAAAGCGCCCAGGTAGTAAACGATATTAAGCATGCCGATGCATACGGTATAGAAGCGACAGGCAGCCCTAAATTCGATGCCATCATCAAGCGCAGCCGTGGCGTTGCTGATAAAATGAGCAAAGGCGTACAATTCCTGATGAAGAAGAACAAGATCGATGTGGTGATGGGTTTTGGAAAAATTGCGGGAAAAGGTAAAATAGAAGTAACGGCCGCTGACGGTAAAAAACAAACTGTTGAGGGCAAACATATCATCATTGCAACAGGTGGCCGCAGCCGCGAATTACCAGCGTTGAAACAAGATGGCAAAAAAGTGATCGGCTATCGCGAAGCGATGGTATTACCCACACAACCCAAAAGCATGATCATTGTAGGAAGTGGCGCGATTGGCGTTGAGTTCGGCTATTTCTACAACAGCATCGGCACCAAAGTAACCATTGTTGAATTTCTCCCGCGCATCGTTCCGGTAGAAGACGAGGATATATCAAAAGAGCTGGAAAAGAATTTTAAGAAAAATGGTATTGATATCATGACCAGCAGCGAAGTCACATCGGTTGATACATCCGGCGCTGGCGTAAAAGCAAAAGTAAAAACGGCGAATGGTGAGGTGACGCTCGAAGCAGACGTTGTGCTGAGCGCTATTGGAGTAGCTGCAAATATTGAAGGAATTGGTCTCGAGCAAAACAATATAAAAACAGAAAAGGGTAAAATAGTAGTTGATAAATTTTACCAGACCAGCGTTCCCGGTTTTTATGCAATTGGTGATTGTGTACCGGGCCAGGCTTTGGCGCATGTGGCCAGCAAAGAGGGAATTATTTGTGTAGAAAATATCGCGTACAGCGAAAAGAAATACAATCACAAACCGGAAGCATTGGATTACAATAACGTGCCTGGCTGTACGTATTGCAGCCCGGAAATCGCTTCGGTTGGATATACAGAAAAGCAGGCGAAAGAAGCCGGTTATGAAATTAAAGTAGGCAAATTCCCGCTGAGCGCTTCGGGTAAAGCTTCTGCAGCAGGTCATTTAGAAGGGTTTATCAAAGTTATTTTCGATGCCAAATACGGTGAGTGGCTCGGCACACACATGATCGGTTATAATGTAACAGAAATTATCATTGAAACAGTAGTTGGCCGCAAACTGGAAACGACGTATCATGAAGTGTTGAACAGTATTCACCCTCACCCCACCATCAGCGAAAGCGTAAAAGATGCGATTGAAGTGGCATATGGTGAGGCGATACATTTATAATTACTGGATGAAGTATATGTTATCAAGGGGTTACCATTTCAGTAACCCTTTTTTTCAACACATAGGAAGATAGAAGAACACAAGGCTAACATAGACTATGTTTTCCTATGTACCTATCTTTCTATGTGTTTCAATTCTTTCTTTTGACCGCAGGTCTCCGCATCTGCGATGCTTTTTTTCAACACATAGGAACATAGAAGAACAGAAGGTTAACATAGACTATGTTTTCCTATGTACCTATCTTTCTATGTGTTTCAATTCTTTCTTTTGACCGCAGGTCGCTTCATCTATTTTGAAATATTTAGAGGTTCCCCGCCGTTATATGCAGCGTACCATCGCTTTTTAGGCTCTTGTTTCTACCGGATTGAATCGTGAATTGAATGAAGAAAATTTTCTTATTGATAACCTTCTCCTCTTTGTTCCTGTTGATAAACGCGCAGGACAAACAACCTGATCAGAATATTACGGTCAAGTGGGCGCCAACAGGGCTTTTTCTTGGAAATTTCGCGGTGCAGGGTGAATATGGCTTTGGTGAAAAATCTTCGCTTACCGCAAAGATTGGCGTTCCGATAAATAAAAGATATAACCGGCAGTTTAATGACCACGATGTAACGCTCAACATGAAAGCTTTTTCTTTTATGGCAGGTTACCGGCTGTATTTATCGAAGCAAAAATTAAAGGGCCTTTATTTTGAACCGCACTTCAAATATGTGCACCATATGACTGACGGGCTTGGAGAAACGACATTGGATAGCGAGCCTGTCACATTGGATTTCACCAATACATACAGCGCGTTTGGAATTGGCGCCCAGTTAGGCGCTCAATTTATTGTTGCAAAACGATTGGTAATCGATTTATTCTTCCTCGGCCCTGAATTGAATGCTGCAACCAATAATCTTCGCGCAGTGGATCCGGAAGGATCCGAATCATGGAATAATATCGAAGCGAGCCAGGCGGAAGCGGACATCCAGGATTTTCTCAACCAGTTTCCTTTTATTAAAAACCGCGTGGATGTACTTGTTGATAAAAACAACAAAGCGGTGAATGCAGACTTTAAGGGGCTTGTCGGCGGCATCCGGTTTGGTGTGTCGTTCGGTATTGCCTTTTGAGCTAAGAGTTTGAAAGGGAAAGAGAAAAAGAGATTTTTTCAACACATAGGGACATAAGGATCATAGGTTAACATAGACTACGCTTCCCTATGTTTTTATGATCCTATGTGTTGAAAAAAAAAATTAATTTCCGAAGACTTTCTTTAAAATATCGGTTGTGCGTGCCAGTGGGTCTTTCCTGATTTGTTTTTCTTCCTCTCCCACTTTGTAGAATATTCCCGCGAGACCTCTTTCTGTAACATACGCAACCAAATCCGTATTTACTTTTTCAGTACTGAATTTATTGTAGGTTGTAAATACCGTGTTCCAGTATTTTGTCGCATCTACTTTCTCCAGCGATTTTTCTATTACAGGGCGGAATGCTTCTGTCAAAGCAATGGTTGTTTTTTCTTTCAGGTACGTAGTAGCGGCAATATCATTTCCCTGCAAAATACCGAGCGCATCCTGTATACTCATTTGCTTGATGGCATTGACAAAAATCGGTGCGGCGCTTTTCGCGGCATCTTCTGCAGCACGGTTCATCGATAAAATCGCATTGTCCACCTGCTTTCCCATGCCTACGCCGCGCAGCGTTTTTTCTACTTTTTTTGCTTCTTCGGGCATTAATATTTTTACAACCGCATCTTTAAAAAATCCATCAGCCAGCGAAAGCTTCTCACTTCCTTTGGTTGCGCCTATTTCCAACGCTTGCTTTAAACCGCTTACAATTTCTTCCGTACTCAGGCCGCTACCGCTTTTGCCGGATACCGATCCCACCACTTTTCCAAGCCCGCTTTTCCCGGTAGAATCTTTTTTCAAAAGGCCTTTTAAACCTTGTGCATTTATAACTGAGAAAGTAAATAAGGTAATGGTAATCAGAAGTACAGACTTTTTCATTGTATCAAATTTTTGGGTCGTTCAAAATTAATACCGCTAAACTTAATGCTGCGTTAAAGGTATCTTTGCAGGCTATAAACGGCTTTGTCTATGGTCAGCGTATGGGAAAACGAAACTTTTTATGCCCCACAGGATATCATTATCATCGGAAGTGGCTTTGCAGGTTTATGGTCAGCGTTTTATCTCAAAAAGAAAAACCCGAAATTAAAGATTACCATTCTTGAAAAAGGCATTATTCCCAGCGGTGCCAGTACGCGGAATGCGGGTTTTGCCTGTTTTGGCAGCCTGACAGAATTGCTCGCTGATGAGCAGAAAATGGGGACTGACAACATGCTGCAGCTAGTAGAAATGCGGTTCAAAGGGCTGGAAAGAATACGATCTGCTTTTAATAAGAAAGACATTGATATCGAAATGTGCGGCGGTTACGAATTATTTCCGTCACAGGAAGAATACCTTGCAGAAGATCTCGACAGCCAGATCACGTATCTCAATGAGCTATTAAAGCCAATAGTAAAAAAGAAAACATACACAGCCGCAGATAAAACATTGCCGCAATTCGGTTTTAAACAAATCAATCATCTTATCCGGAATAACCTGGAAGGTTACCTGCATTCAGGCAAATTGACACAGGCATTGCTACGTCATGTACAAGCAAGCGGCGTACAAGTGTTAAATGCAGTGGAGGTAAAAAGTTTTGAGAAAGCGGGTAAGTATGTTACTGTAAAAACAAATCATGCATTTACCCTCAGCGCAAAGCAGCTATTGATTTGCGTAAATGGTTTTGCAAAAAAGCTATTGCCCAAGCTGGATGTTGAACCGGCAAGAGGACAAGTACTGGTGACCTCGCCCATCAAAAAACTGCCCTGGAAAGGAACCTTTCATTACAAGCAAGGCTTTTATTATTTCAGAAATTTAGGAGACAGGGTTTTATTGGGTGGCGCAAGAAATATCGCGATAGAAGAGGAAACGACTTACGCGCAGGATACAACCGGTGTTATCCAGCAGGAGCTGGAAAAATTTTTACAAGAAGTCATTCTTCCGGGGAAAGAATTTACAATTGATTACCGCTGGAGTGGTACAATGGGCATCGGCCAGGAAAAAATGCCCCTACTTGAAGAGTTATCACCCGGAATATTTTGTTGTGTGCGCATGAATGGAATGGGAGTAGCGCTTACGCCATTACTCGGCGAAAAAATTGCAAAGATGATGACGGCTTAGCTTATTTCAGTTTAATAAATTTCTTTGCAAGCTTATCCCCGTCTTTTTTCCCCCTGACAAAATAAATTCCCGGTTGCAGTTTATCGATTGGTATTCTTTCAATTCTCGAAGAAATAAGTTGGGTCAGCACAACCTGCCCTGCTGTGTTTACAACCATTATTTCTTTACCAACCCACCTTGCATCATACCGGAAATCAACCTGTACGAAATCTTTTGCAGGGTTAGGATATACCTGCGGGTAAAGCCATTCAGGTGTATCGTCTGGCAAAGGAATATTTTCTACCCAGGGTAGTCCCAATGCTTTCGATGAAAGGATGGAAGATCGCGGGCCGTTTTCTTCAAACAACACACGCATGCGATCTTTTTGTCCTTTCGTAAAGAGATTGATACACGGATCGTCGGTAAAATCCATGTAGTTCATGTACATATCACCGTTTGTTGACTTGTTACAGCTTACACGTATTCCCGCGGGGCAACCGGGAGTATACGTTGTCTGCTTCGGTGTGTCTGCAATCTTATCGTCGCCACAATCCGAATCGCCCCATAAATGAAATAATCCAAGCCAGTGGCCAATTTCATGGACAGCCGTTCTTCCCATGCTGTAGGAACCGCCGTCATTCAAATTGTTTACTGCCAGGAAGCTCAACACGATACCATCTTTTTTTACGTCATCACCCGGTACACTCGAATAGCCCAGCACATCATCGAGGTTACAAATCCAGATATTTAAATAGTAACGGGCGTCCCATGCATTGGTTCCGTAGGTGGCCGACGATTTCACTTTATCGTCCATGTACCAAACCGGGATAGGCGAATATATTCTCTCAATGCCGCTGGTCGCTCTGCCAAGCGGATCAACTTTTGCCAATTCAAACTCGATATTACAATCCGCAGCAATCGATCTGAATGCACCGGGTGTATTGATAGTATCCGGGTTATTTCTCCGGTAATCCCTGTTCAATGCGCGGATTTGGCTATTGATCATTTCAGTGGAAATATTTTCCTCCGGTAAATGATAAACGAGATGTACGACCACCGGTATTTTAATCGTCGTTTCAGCCGGACGCTCGTTTGCCGAAGAATTCTTTAATCGCTGTGTAATAAAATTTTCTATCTGCGACTTATATACTGAACCAGCCGATTGTTTTTGATAATCGGATGAGGCGCACCGGCGTTGCGCAAAGGTCCAGGTACCCAATAAAGAAATTAAAAGAATAAGCAGTGTTATACGCTTCATTACCATTAACCGATGAAAAGGTTACAAATTTGGTTTTGGTATTCGCGATATTGGAGCTAAACGATTAGCTTGAATGATGAAATCAATAAGAATGGTAAGACACAGAATAGTGAAGGATTGAAAGAATTGCTTACAGATCGTAAAAGTATTTATTTCAGGCAATTCCGACGAATTTTAGTTTACATATATTGTTTTTCATTGTAATTCAACCTGTTTTAACATAGATGTACCCGGAAAAATACTTTCATCACGTATTTTTGCAGCGCCTGAAAAGCAACTGAAATGAAGAAAATCTCCGCCGCCATTATCGCCTTTGCATTGATAGCTTCGCTTGTATTTTATGCTTTGTATAGCAAACTGTCGTCCCCGGCGACAGATAATCCTGCGAAAAACTATCCGCCAACGCCTACGCTCTCCTACTCCATCCAAAAAACCTTTCCGCATGATACGGGATCGTTTACCCAGGGATTAACTATTTACAATAATAAAATGTATGAAGGTACGGGCGAAAATGGCCATTCAAGATTGATGGAAATTGATTTGACAACGGGTAAAGCAATACGGCAAATCAGCCTTGATCCAAAGTTTTTTGGAGAAGGAATCACGATATTGAATGATACGGTCTATCAACTGACCTGGCAAAACAAAGTCGTGTTTGTTTATACATTAAGAGATTTCAAGAAGGTAAAAGAATTCCCGATTAATACCGAAGGTTGGGGAATTACCAACGATGGAAAAAACCTGATCGTGAGTGATGGAACCAGTAACCTTTATTTCTACGAGCCATCGACGTTCCGATTGCTTCGTACCCAGGCCGTCACCGATGCAGGTAACCTCGCTTACAACATCAATGAACTGGAGTACATCGACGGCTTTATATATGCAAACCAGTGGCAGCTACCCTATATTTATAAAATTGACCCGGATGCCGGTGAGGTAGTTGCCAAAGCGGATCTCAATGAAATTTGGAACAGGATACGAATCAAGGATCCGCAGGCCGATGTGCCCAATGGCATTGCGTACGATCCTGTATCGAAGAAAATTTATATCACGGGGAAATTATGGCCGGAATTGTACGAGATACAATTTGGACAGTAGCTACTTCGAAATAATATAAATCTGCGAACTGCATTTTTCCTTATCGAAAAAAGCATGGACGTTCGAAACAAATCCTGTCCACGCAGCGCCCACCCAGTTGGTGCTTCCGTTTTTATACTTACTGCTTAGCAGGCTTACATAGAAGCTGTCAAACCACATCGGTCTAACGGCCGTTAATTTTAGCCCGTGCTTTTCAACCAACATTTTTATACTCTTTGGAGAAAAGTGGTACAGGTGCCTTGGCACATCGTACGCTGCCCAGTAAGCTTTGTAAGCGGCAGCATCGTAACTGGTATAATTCGGAACAGCTATTATTAATTTGCCATTGCGAGCCAGTAATGCTTTTAGTTGCGTGATATAGCCATTAAGTTCATGTACATGCTCCAGCACATGCCACATGGTGATCGCATCAAAACTTTCGCCTGCAAGAGAAAATAAATGATTGCTTTCTTCCAACTCAATATTATGCAGGGCTCTTGCCACGGATCTGGCATCGCTATCCGGCTCAAGGCCTTTAACGTTCCAACCATTCTCTTTCATTTCATTCAAAAAGCTGCCGGTACCCGCACCTACATCGAGCAGTGACCCGGATTTTTTTGCGGTAACGGATATAATCAATTTTCGTTTTTGCGCCAATGTCCGTTTCCTGACTGTTTTATACAAACGGTTGATTAAACCCTTCGAGGTATCAGTATGGGAAATATAATTTTCAGATTTATAAAAGGGGCCGATTGAATGCTGATCAGGTACATCTTGCGTAAACCGGAGTGTACAGTTATTGCACTCCGCAATCGCAAATTCCTTTTTACTGACCGTGTAATCTTTTACCGTCAATACGATTTTGAAATCAGTGCCTGTGCAAATAGGGCATTGGGTATAATGAACAATAGAATCCATGCAATTAAATGCCGCAAAGTAAACTGAAAAAGATGAAATGATGGGTTGATTTCTTACTGAGCCTGCTTGTAGGAAGGCGGGGCTTCTTTCGGAACTATTTTAGCTTTTCCCGAAACGGATTGAACGTTTAAACCATTTTGCGAAACGTACCAAATGCTGAACAGGAGGGACAAAATCAATAACACAATAGCTACTTTATAAGGAGTAAATATTTTTTTTCTGGTCGGCAATAGCAGTATCTGGTTCATTTGATCCGAACTTTTTTCTGCATCACCTACCAGGATGGTATGCCGGCTGTTTTCATGAATCACTTTTTCAGCCGCAACATCCTCGTCAAATGATAGCGTTCTACGTTCAGGCTCAAACTCAATACCACTGTCAAAACCACGACGGATAATGCCAACACCATGCCACTTTATTTCCTTTCCCGCATTAATCTCACGCTTTACATCCGCTACAAAATTGGTGACTTGTATAGCCGCCTCTTCCTCTGCAATGTTTAAACGATGTGCCAGCCAGATAAAAAAACGTTTTGGCGGTGTGGTGTTTCCCTGGTGCCAGGCAAATGTGTATAAGGGAGGAGAAATCTTGTGAGCCGCAATATCCGATTCGGAAGACAAACGTTGCATGGCAACAGTCCCCAAACCAGGTAAGACGATTTTCTCATTCCTGATCAGGTATTGATAGAATAAACCGAGCATCCTAATTTTTTTGTGCAAACGAAAATACGACTCCTGCCACAAAATTGAACCCATAAACGGGATACTGGTTCCAAAGCTGGTATTCTTTGTTGAAAATATTATTAAACTGTGTCCAGACGTTCAGGTTTTTGGTAATGCGGAATTCCAGGCCTGCATTCAGATCAAATGCACTTTTCAACCGTTCAACGCTGCCATTTGGATCCAGGTATTTCGCGCCCCTCCACGCAAAAAGATCCGAGTTTAACCAAAGGTCTTTGATCAATTGCAGGCGCAAAGCTCCTTTGATTTCGAGAGGAACTAATCCGTATGAATTCAAATAATCCGGTTTCAAATCTCCAAACTGGTTAAGTGAAAAGCTTCCGATTAAAGAAAATTTTTCCTCTTTCGTATAGCCTATCTGACCACTGATATTGAGCACATTCATTTTTTCCAGGTTCAGGTAGGTAAATGATTTACCCGCGTTGAACTGATCATAATACGCATTTACAAACAGTGGTTGATTATTGATGGTGTTGAAGGCAACTTTGGCGCTGTAGGAAAAGTGATCGAGCAAGGAACCTTTGATGCCTGCATAACGTTCTTCAATCAATGAATTCGCCAGGGTATCCGGCGCCCATAACCACGGGTTCAATGACGCGAGGTATTGATAAGTCGTCTTTCTTACGTAACCGGTCCAGCCAGCCTGGAACGTGAATTGTTTATCAGGAGTGCTTACTTCAGCCGTAATGTTTGGGAATAATTTAAATTCTTTATTACTCCATGATGGGCGGATGCCGGCTTTCAGCACAACATTCGGAGACATCCAGGAAACCGACGGAGAGATGTAATACATCGTATTGTTGAATGCTTTCTTATCATCACGGGACAAGCGGGTCAAATCCAACGTAAGCCCTAAGTCGATTGCAAACTCCTCACCTACTGCTTTCCGGAGCGGGAGATTTACATACGTGTTACTTTCATTGTTTTTATGATTGTCTGAAAACACATCTATTTTTACTTCGGGTGCATATGAAATATCGTACGCTGTGCGACTGATATTGTGCATGCTTACCCGGCCGCTGATTGTTTGAAAACGCTGGCGCAAAGAATCTTTTGTGAATGAAAGAGTAGGATCATTGAATCCATATTTATAGGTCTGATGCTGCTTCAACGTCAACCGGGCATTCCACTCCATGTTCTTTGCCGTCTGGATGAAGCCCTCTCCGGAAATCTCCGTATTGCGGAATTGCTGGTATTCTCTTTTTCCTTCGGAAGAAACGTGTTTGCCATAAATATTCAAGCCGTTCGATTTACCATCCCCAAATGAAAAACCGGCCTGGAGGTATGGTGTTTTCAGGCTACCAAATCCTGCTTTGATGTAGCTGGTATTATCCCACCGGCCACCGGAATCAACCTGTAAAGCCATTGGCTTCAAACTTCCGGGTTGGTAAGCAAATAATAAATTCTGGTTAGGGATATCGTAATTAAGGCGCGGCCTTGTGGTATCCGCAGTGGGTGGAGAAGCTGTAAAATTTATTTTAGCAGATTCTTTCAATACTGGTTTGAATGAAGATGTAATGCTGACAGAACGCGACTTCTTCGTCGAATCCTGGGCATTCGAATACAAACCGGAAATCAAAACCAGTACGGTGAATGACAAAACCTTAGAAAACCTTTTATCCATTTCTTTCAATTTTAAGCACTAATACACGCTAATGCAATCCGCTAATGACGCTAATAGTGTCTTATTGTTTCGAGATATTTCGTGATAGGCGAATATCAGAAGTCGGAGGTCAGAGGTCAGAAGCGTCTGACTGCTTCGAAATATTCTCTGATACGCGATTTTTTTTGTATCTTTATAGATACATCTTTCTCCTACTTCCTACTTCCTACTTCCTTTTTACTTACCCTCCTACCTTACTCGCTTTTCCTTCTTCCTCCGTTGCTTTTGTCAATTTCTGCTGCGCTTCCGTCTTCAATTCTGAATTAATGCTGTTGTCAACTACGCTTTGATAGGTTGCTTTTGCATTGAAAAAGTCTTTCTGCTTGTAATAAATATCCCCAAGCAGGATATAGGCTTTCGTAACCCAGAAATCGTACGAGCCGGATTTATTGATTACTTCAAACGCCGCTTTTTCAGCATCGCTTAATTTATTGACCGAAAACCAGCTATTTGCAATTTCGTACCTCGCCTCTGCTCCCAATGCGGCTTTATTGAGTGTAACAACTGTTTTATAGTTTGCGATCGCTAAATCATATTCGCCACTCACCTGGTAAGATCTCGCGATAGCCATATTCGCCAATGATTTATCATCACTGCTGCCGCCTTTTTCATTGAGTAACTCTTTGGCGTTGCTGACGGCATCGGTCCATTTCATTTGCTGGTATTGACTGCGTAACAAGCCGCGCATGGCTTCCAATCGATTTTCCTGGCCCGATGTAATGCTCTTCAACTGGCCAAAATAAGTTTCTGCCTTGGCGTAGTCTTTCAATTCGAAGAAGTAAATTCTTCCTGCCTGCAAAATTGCTTTTTCCGCATATTTGTTAGGAGCTTCTGCCGCCACTTCTTCATAACCTGACAACGCATTGGCCCAGTCTTTTTTGCCGTTATAAATTTCACCGCGATAAAAATTGGCTTCTACAAAATGAGCGGGATCAGAAAAGCGTTTGAGATAGTTATTAAACCCGGTCAATGCCGCATTCAAATCCCCGTTCTGGTATTGCAGCTCCGCAGTGGTAAAGGCCAGCGAATCTTCCGAATCAACTGATAAAGGACGGCCGGCTTTGCGCATAAAGTCAGAATAGTCGCCTGTTCTTCCTTCATCCACATAAATGCTTCTTACGCTGGCTATCGCATCATCCGCTTCGGGTGAATTCGGGTATTGCTGTACGACCGTTTGAAAACTCTTTAATGCTTCGGCATTGTTATCGGAATTGTAATAAGCAATGCCCAGTTTCAGGTAAGCCTGTGGTTTGAGATCATTGCTGCCTGTTTTGATTACATTACTGAGGTAAGGAACAGCCTCGCGGAATTTTTCATCCGCGAGATAAGTGTTCGCTACTTCCATGTTGGCATCGTCTACCAGCGAAGAAGTCGGGAATTTCCTTACCAGCGTATTCATCAGGCTGATTTTCTCACTGGAACTTTTTACGCCGCCGACCATCGCAATTTGAAATGTTGCATAATCCTCAGCCGGCCAGCTCAACCTGATTACGTTTTCATACATCGCTTTTGCTTTCGTATAATCGCGGGACATGTAATAACAATCGGCGCTGCGGATATAGGCGTCTTGGGAAAGTTGATCTGTGTTTAATGCAGGTGTCTTTACGATTTGCTGGAAAAAGCTCTGTGCGGCAGGATAGTTTTCCTTGCGCAAGTAGCAATAACCCAAATTATATTTCGCATTGATAGCGTTGGCCTCTCCGTCGGTCGGCGAGCCTCCGCTTACATACGCATTGTAAAACCGGATAGCATCATCGAGATTATTATTCCGGTAAGCAATTTCTCCTTTCCAGAAATTTATCAAGGGGAGTACCGCGCCATTGTTCTGATCTTTCAGGGCTTTATCCAGCAATGCATCCGCTTCTGCAAGACGGCCGTCGTTGATCAACTCGGTCGCGCGGCCAAACAGAATACGCGGGTACAATCGTTTTGCATTCGGCGTCGGGCTTTTCATTGCATCCATCAGCACCAATGCATCCCGATAATTATTGGTATTGGTCAATACCGCTGCCAATAAATCCTTTGCTTCATTGCTGTAAGCGGAGTTTGGATATTCTGCCTGGAAAGATTTTAAACTGTTCAATGCTTCATCCTGGTAACCCAATTCATAAGAAAGCTTTGCGTAATTATACTTTGAAACCTCTTTTAAACCCGGGTTCGCGCTGTTTGATGCACAAAACAGGAAGGCATTTCTCGCATTGGATTTCTGTCCTGTTTTTAAATAGGAATCTCCCAGCAAGTACATCGCATGCTGGCTGAGTGAATCTTCCTTTCCGCTCAGTTGCTTAAACCCGTCAATTGCCTTATTATATTGCTTTGCCTGGTAATAGCAATAGGACAATTCATACAAATCTTCTTTCCTTACTTTATCTGACTTGGCCACATACGCTTCAAGATATGGCAGCGCTTTATCATACTCTTTTCTTTCAAAATAGGAATGACCGAGCAGTTGCTTCATTTCCACATCATAAAATTGCCCTTTCCCTGCTTTTATTTTTTGCTCGGCATATTTCAGCGCATCATCTTTTTTGCCCTGTATATAATAGATCTGCGCTACGTAATATGGAACCACCGTCGCATAAGCCGGTTCATTTTCTACAATCTTAAAACTTTGCAGTGCCTCACTATACTGGCGATCACGAAAAGCAAGAAAACCATAATAATAATTTGCATCTACAAAATTCGCATCGTCTTTTACCTGCCTGATGCTATTGAACAATGGTTTTGCCTGCGCAAACTGCTGCAGGGTGAAGTACGCATAACCCTGGTGAAATTTCATGTCAGCAATTTCTTTATTGCTCAGGTTTGCAATGTTTGCCTGCTCATAAATCTGGGCGGCTTTTGCAAAGTCCTGTTTACGAAAATAATATTCACCAAGATGGAAGCTGAGTTGCTGTACGCGTGCGCTGTTCTTCTCGTTTTCGATGTAAACCTTCGCCCATTGCTCTGCGCGGTCTTCATTTTGCTTTAAAGCGCATGCGATGGTGTAATAGTTTATTTCCTGCGAAATGATCGGGTTGTTTGCCAGATCAGTTTCCCGAAGAGATTCCTGCAATTCTTTCAGCAATGGATACGCAAGGCTGTAGAGTTCTTTTTGATAATAATCTTTTGCCTCTTTGAATTTCGCGTCCGGATCGGAATAATAACGGGTTTCTTGAGCATAGGATAAAAAGCCAAATATAATGGCAGATAAAACTAAGAAACGATGCTTCATGTTGGGTGTCCTTTAACCGTTGCCTGGATTAACGTCGTAAAGATTCTAATTATTTTAAGGCTTGCCAAATAGCATTCCAAACAGGTGTGGATAAGTATAAGTATAAGATTGTTTTAACATTTCGGTTGTTATTGAAAGAGTTAAAGGAAATAAAAATTGTTACTTAACATTGCATCCTGAAATCCCGCATTCATGAAAAAATTATTCAGCATTAAATACTCGGACAACGGTATTTCTTTTGCAGCGTTGCTATTGCGAGTGGCGCTGGGTGTAATGATGTTACCCTATGGCTTTAGCAAACTGGTAAACTTTGCGAGCAAGTCAAATACCTTTGCGGATCCTTTTCATATAGGCTCCACTCCTTCTCTCTTGCTCGTTATTTTCGCTGAAGTGTTTTGTTCCGTTTTTATAATCCTTGGTTTGTTTACACGGTTTGCCTGCATTCCACTTATTATTGTTGCAACGGTAGCGTTGGGATATGCCAACCACTGGCAATTGTTCGACAATGGCCAGAAGCCAGCGTTGTTTCTTACCGGTTTCCTGGCGCTTTTGTTCATCGGGCCCGGTAAAGTAAGCCTTGATAAATTAATTGGTAAATAATAACCGTTATCATGTTTACCAGCGAAACAAAATTACGCGTGCGGTATGCCGAAACGGATCAGATGGGGGTCGTTTATCATTCTAATTTCTTTCCATACTTCGAGGTAGCAAGAGCGGAAGCCATCCGGCAATTGGGCTATACATATGCCGATATGGAAAAAGAAGGGATAATCATGCCTGTTGTGGAAGTACAGGCCAAATACCTTCGTCCCGCTCTTTATGACGACCTGCTCACGATAAAAGTGATACTGAAAGAATTACCGCTTCATCATAAAATAGAATTTCAACAAGAAGTTTTCAATGAAAACGGGGAAATGCTTGTATCGGGCCGTGTTGTGTTGTATTTTATGGACGCAAAAACCAGGAAGCGCCACACGATGCCCGGGGCTTTATTAAAAAAACTGCAACCCTACTTTACTTAACCTACAGCCTGATGAAGAACGAAAATGATTTTCCCACATCCGGATACAATGCTGAAGGCAATCCGCCTTTGGCTGAAATAACAGAGTACCCGGCGAAACCCGAACTGGAAGATAGCCGAAGTAAAATAAATGTATGGCTGCGATCATTGAGCAGTCTAGCCCTGTATTTTGTAATCGGGTATTTCTTTTTTAATAAAGACTGGTTATTGGTGCTTGTGCTTACAGGCGTCGTTGTCTTTCACGAGTTAGGGCATTTTCTTGCAATGAAAATGTACAACTATACCGACCTCGGCATATTTTTCATTCCGCTACTGGGCGCTTATGCGAGCGGTACGAAGCGGGAAGTATCGCAAACCCAATCAGCCATTATCATCCTGGCAGGGCCTGTACCCGGTATTATTATAGGAGTAGGCCTTTATTTTCTTGCGTTGCAGCAGGGAAATGATTTTCTCGGAAAAACTGCTGAAATCCTGGTGTTTTTAAATTTATTGAATCTTATTCCAATCTACCCGCTGGATGGTGGCCAGTTATTAAACCGTCTTTTTTTAGACGAAAGCGCCATCATTGGAAAAATCTTTGTTATTGCCTCCAGCTTACTGCTTGCCTGGTTCTTTTTTAAATTGGGAAATCACAACAGCGCATTCTACGTGCTGCTTTTGTTTCCTGTTATGATGGTTTCAAGATTATTTTCAGATGTCAAACAGGAAAGACTGGTGAACCAGGTTGAAAAAGAAGGAATAGATTTGAACACCACGTACGAAGACATTACCGACGAACAATACTGGAAAATAAGGCATGCATTGATAAAACATCACCCGGATTTAGCGGGAATGAACCAGGCCCCTCCCTATGAATATGCTGATAAAGAAGATAAGATTGTCACCGTCATGCAAGGCTTGCTTCAGCGGATTATAATACTTGATCTGTCGCTGGCAGCAAAGCTGGTTATACTGTTTGTGTGGCTTGGCTGTTTTGCAGCCCCTATTTTTATTGAACTTCCGTTTGGACTGCGTTATTAATCAAACGCGGTGAAGATCCGCACGCCAGACTTTTATCATCTTTTTGATGGTCTTACTCCGCAATCCTTTTTCAGCAGCTTTTTTCGCCAATTCAGGAAATTCCTCGTCAGAGGCAAAGCGCAGCGCAATAATTTGACCCATGCGTAACCGGGGATCCAGTGGCTTACCGGTCAGTACCAGGTGCCGCAGGCCTTCCTCCGCACGGATAGCCCTATCCTGCGCCAGCAGGGCAAACTTTCTCGCATACCAGAATAAACTTGCCAATACTACCGAAACCGCAACAATCAACGATGCGGAATAAAGGTTTTCACCGGATGATTTGACAAGATTAACGACGCTTCCGATTATAACGGCAACGATTACTGCACTTGTAAGTATGTGCCAGATCGGTATAAAGCGTGTATGGTTTTTGTACTCCTGGGCCATATGGAATGTTTATCGGCCGGTGAAATTAATATTCTATTTCAAACAATCCAATACGCGGTACATTTTATTGACCAATGTGGAAGAACTTCCTGAATAGTTATTGACAATAAAAGAAAGGATATACTCTTTCCCCTCCTTTGATTGATGGTAACCGCAAAACGCCTTCACGTCACTGATAGTACCGCTTTTCAGTTTCATGCCGTTGTATTCCGGCAGCGCATCATAAAAATAGTTGAACCAGTTTTGCTTCTTCGCGTACTTCAGCACTTCCACCTGCGCATGTGTGCTGACACGATTGAGCGGTGAAAGGCCGGAACCATCATACATATTTAATTCTCCGGGATCAAGATTTTTTTGTTTCCAGAAATCCTTTACCACATTCACACCGGTATCGGTATCGCCAAAACCTTTCTTTTCGTAAGCCATGGTTTTCAATAGCGCTTCACCATAGAGGTTGATGCTTTTTTGAAGGAACCAATAGATGATGGAGTCGAGAGAGGGGGATTTTTCTTCATGAACCAGTTTTCCTTTTCTTTCAATGGCGTCGTTAAGAGTTATCGAAGCAATATTGGTTGGCTTCCCGAATATTTTTGCCAACGTATCGGTTAATAATCTTTCAAATTCGTCCTTTCCTGAACGGAACGCTGCTGAAATGGGAAACCTGTTTTCATTTATAGGAATAGTTCCTCTTATTACAGCTTCGTTTGAATTGTCTGAAAAATAAACATACGCATTGTCACCCGTTCCTTTGGCAGCAGATTTTACAAAAGATGTTAGCCGGTAAGATTTCATCGCTGGACTTGTACCTGCAATTGTTACAGGATCCCCCGGCTTACTTCCGGATTTAAGATAGATATCAAATTGATTTTCCCGCCAATTCAAGCGTTCAGCCCCCGCCCCATAGTAATTTCCAATATCCTGCCATATCCAGCCATCGGGTATTGATTCGAAATTCCAGCCATCGTTTGCTATCCTAACAGGCCAGTTTAGCGAAGAACATTCTTTTTTTATAGCAACAACGATCCGATCGACCGTTTTCTTTTCATCCGTATATTTCCATCGCCAACTCCCAAACGTTGGGTCGCCGGAAGGAAAAATAACAAGCGTAGGCTTACCGCTATCTGCCTGGACATAAAACTTCGTTTCATACCTGTAATCCTTCCCCAGCAACTCAAACGCTGTTGCTGCCGTAACGATTTTCTGCGAAGATGCAGCGGCCAATCCAATTAATGAGTTTTTATCAAACACAACCTTTCCCGTGGCCGCATCAATTACATATAACGAACTGATTGCATGTTTCAGTTGTGGATCTTTTTCAAACTGCTGATAGGCTTTAGCCAATTTTTGTGGGGCAGACTGCGCAAATGCGACGGTCGTGGTTAAACAAATGATGATTGTAATTATAAGTTTTCTCATGGGCGACTATCAAAAACTGAAATTAAAAAGAATTAAATTTGGATTATGGAAAATGAAGTTAAAGAACCGGCGCCGAAGTATAATTTTATTTCAGCATCACGCTACGCATTTTATTGTTGAGCAGGGTCAGCGCGGTATATTTTATTTACATCCCAACAGCAAAGGCGCTGAAGTGCTCGGTGAATTTTGGGGAAAAGCGATCCGGCGTTGTTTAAAGAATTAAAAACTGATAATTAAACGCGGACGAAAAAATTGCCGGAAAATGCATTGAAAGTGTCCGATTAATTATCTCCCTGCCAAAAAGTAAAATTCAGCAGGGAGTACGGATAGAAACAACAATTCTTAAAAGGATATAGGATATAATGCTGTAAGGATATGGATTGTAAAAAGAAGTTGACTGATACTGGATTTTAATTCCCGGTAGATACCGGTCCGGTTTTTCAATAGGTTATCAGCGTTGGCCTTTCAGTGGATATTGAATAGATTGATTTGTGCATCAATCAACTTCGGGAACAAAACTAATAGCCAGACTAAGTCTTGTAAAGAGACAAACTCCTTCTTTTAGTCAATTTTTTACTATGTATTTTCCCTTATTATTTCGTAAAGAATTTTTAACGACCGTTAGGCAATCACCCCATTAATGATTTTTGTTTTGTTTTCGCTGGTAGTGAATTTTCCAGTTCACCTGCCAGTTCCTGCCATCATCTGTTGAGTGTTCCCAATTCCAGTCGAAACTATTTTTTTGAATATTGTAAAATATCATTCGTGAAATGGTCAGCTTGCCGTTCCTGTATGCGGGGGCTGTAGTGAGTATCATTTTTCCATTTTCAAATTTTCCTGTCAAAGCGATGTATGCACCCTGGTTATCTACCCAGGTTTGTTTCCAAACTGCATTCACGGAATCATACAGGCTCCAGCTTTTTCCTGTATACTTCGTAACCGGGTCATAAAAATTTTCCTGCAGCACGTAACCGTTTAATTCTTTGCTGATATGATTGGTTCCTTTGGAGGTATCGCCCCAACTGAGATCCCAATCACCCAACCAGAAGTCAAATTGCGAAGCATTTGGATGAATAAAATGAGTTGAATGGGTGGTAAGGCTGCTGGAAGCAATGGATAAGAAAGCAACCGGTAAAAACAGGAGCAGTTTCATTTTTGATCGTTTTATGAGTTGAAGAATACAAACCCATGTGAAGGCAGATCAAAATTGATGATTTGTGCCTGAAAACCGCGTCGAAATAATTAAGAGAGGCAGGGATTGACGACAAGCGGAAAAATCCCTCTTTAATTAAGAGCACTGAATATCTTTTGTAAATCAGGTTTGAGACAACCGGTCGCCGGGATTGATAAACAAATCTTTTATGTACTCCCCTTTTCCATCGGGAGTAGTATAAAATGGCCGTTTCTCCACATCGAATTGTGTATCCTCGGGAATACCGAGCGCATGGTAAATGCTTTGGTGCACCTGGTCAATCTTCACCGGGTTTTCAATCGTCTTACATGGACGCTCATCCGCAGTTTTACCATATACAAACCCTCTCTTTATCCCGCCACCAAACATCAGCATCGAAACACCATCCGTGAAGTGCCGGTGCATTCCATAAAATTTCAAATCAGATAATATGTCTGGTTGATTGACCTGTTCCTGCACTTTCAAGCCGGGCCTTCCTTCCACCATCATATCGCGGCTGAATTCGCTGGCAAGTATTACGAGCGTGCAATTCAGCAAACCCCGTTCATCCAAATCCTTTATTAATTGCGATACCGGCCCATCGATCATTTTTTTCATATCGACCATCCGCGTATGTCCATTTTCATGTGTATCAAAACCCATGAATGGCTCGTATTCGGTCGTAACACTTATAAATCGCGCGCCTCTTTCCGTAAGCCTTCTGGCAAGCAAACATCCCAATCCAAATCTCCCGGTATTATAGGTATCATACACTTCTTTGGGTTCATCAGCGAGGTCAAACGCTTTTGCTTCAGGTGAATTGAGCAACATATACGCTTGTTCCATTGAGCGGCGAAGTGATTCTTTCTGATAGTCACTACCATATTCACCCAGGGGACTTTTGCTGATTAATTCATTGTATAATTTATTTCTTTTTTCGAATCGCGATGCTGTCATCCCCACTGGCGGACGAACGCTTTCGACACCTTGCAATGGATCGGGGATCATAAACGGACCAAACTCGCTACCAAGAAATCCGGCAGTATGAAACGCTTTTAATTCTTCGGCCTCACCCACCGTAAAACGTTGCCCGATATCAACAAATGCGGGGATCACCGGATTTTTGGGGCCAAGCAGTTTCGCAATCCACGAACCGAAATGCGGCGCAGCAACTGTTTGTGGCGGTTCATAGCAGGTATGCCAGTGATATTGATGTCTTGAATGAAGGATATGGCCCATATCGGCTGCGACATAGGAACGTATCAACGTGCCTTTGTCTAGCACGCTTCCAATCTTCTCCAGTCCTTCAGAAAAATAAATTCCATCCAGTGCTGTTGGTACTGGCTTGAACGTACTCAACACCAAATTTCCTTCCATTCCTTTTTCGAATGGCGTATATTTTTTAGGATCAAAAGTTTCCGTGTGGGCCATGCCTCCCGCCATCCAAAGAAGAATCACGGTATCCGCCGATACATCGTCTATTGCAACCTCCTCTTTCTTTGCTGCGCATCCACTCAGCAAGCTTGCTGCGGGTGCGCCGGCAGCCAATGCGGCCAATGTAGCGGCACTTGTCTTCTTCAGAAAATCTCTTCGGTTCCACATGCTATTCATAATACATTGTTTGAATGGTAAACAAAATCAACAACGTTTATTTTAAAATATCAATTGAAACTCCGGGTGCAAAGTTACAGCCCAAAAGAAATCCTGGATGGCATCTTCTTTCGGGTCAGTTCCAAGCATTTTCAGCGCTACGGTTCTTTCGCTTTCTATTGGCATTCTTCCCAATGCATTTCTATACACACTGTCTATCAATTGCTCGGTCGTTCCAAACTTTTTCTTCCAGTTCGCTGCCCCTTTTTTGATCGCATCATTGAAAAGCGAACCATTGGTCAGCTCAAGCGCCTGCAATAGACTTGCCTGCGATACACGGCTGGTAGATACCGTTTCGCGGTTTGGCCTACCCAAGGCCGTTAGAAAGCGATCATTTTTTATCAACGCTGCCCTGGGAAATGGCATTTGCTTTTTAATATTCTTAGGCAATAAATCATACACCACCATGCTATCATCATATACCGGTTCGATGGCAACACTTACGGCATCGGTAAACTCTTCCGCCGTGAGCCGGCGGCGAAGCATGCCGTGAAATACAAAATCCTGCGCCGTTACCATCTCTGCTTCTTTTACAGATACGGAAGGAAGCTGGTATGTTTTTGAAGTAACGATTGTGTAAATCAATTTCTTTAAGTCATATCCATTACTGATAAAATCAGCGGCGAGCCAATCGAGTAATTGCGGGCTCCACGGATCATTGTCCATTACGTCCACCGGTTCTACAATTCCACGTCCCATCAATTGCGCCCACACACGGTTCACCAGTGTGCGGTATAATCTTCCGTCTTTTGGCTGTACTATTAAATCAGCCAGTTGCTGCAAACGCTTTTTCCGGTCAAGGCTCGTATCTATTTGTCCGAGTTCTTTAAAAAGCATTCTCCGGCCCGCCATTTTCCCGGTTGGTTTATCGCAGCGGTTGATCTCAAGTGTGCTGTCGCAAAAGATATTTGCAAAAGCATAGGAATCGTCCAGTTTCCAGTCGCTGATAAAACTATCATGACAGGATGCACATTTCAAATTCAATCCTAAAAATACCTGCGACACATTTTGCGCAGCCTGCATTTCCACCCGCTGGCTTGCATTTACCACACCTCTCCATTGAATTCCGCTGATAAACCCCTGCGATTGCTTGCCCGGACTGATCAATTCTTTTACAAACTGATCGTATGGTTTATTCGCCTGCAAAGAACTGTACAGCCAACGCGTAATATCAAACCGGCCACCCGTGATGTATCCTGTACCGGTATAATCATTTCGCAAGGCATCGTTCCAGAAGGTGAGCCAGTGCTGGGCATAGTCATCATTTCGTTTTAATAAATTTATCGCGAGCGCTTCGCGCTTATTCGCTGTTTTATCATTTACAAATTGATCCACGCTATCTGCAGCAGGCAACAGGCCGGTTATATCGAGGTAAACGCGCCTGATATACGTACGATCGTCAACTGGTTTTGCCCATTGAATTTTATTGTTATCAAAATAGAGATTAACAAATCGATCCACCGGGTTTTGCAAATCACCTGTGGCAGCCGGAACTTCCGGCATTGATAACGCAAGCGGCGCAACTTTATAAATACTTTTCTGTTCGCCCGCCGGCCATGGTGCGCCTTTCTTTATCCAATATTCAAGAACAGTAATTTCATCTTTTGTAAGTCCCTTTCCTTTATTTGGCATCGCTTCCTTGTGGCCGCGCGGAAGCAATATCCGTCGCATCATTTCACTTTTCTGCGGACTACCGGGTACTAACGCTGCACCATGCTCACCCCCTTTCATGATAAACTCTCTTGAATCAAGTCTCAATTGCGCCTTCACTTTCGCTGCTCCGTGACAGTTATAGCAATTGTGCGCTAATATCGTACGTACCTGCAGGTTCAACTCCTGTACCTGTTCTTCTGTCAATTCACCGTTTGTTTGCGATGCAAGTACGAGGTTTGCATTTCCTGTTTTCGCGGGTTTATTTCCTGGTAATACTTCCGTGAGATAGTCTTCTCCATGCGTAAGTGTAGCGCCATAATGGCCCGCTACCGTTACGAGAACCGTTGTAACAATCAAAAATGTTTTCTGAACGGGCCTTGAAAATTTATAAAATGCAAAAGCGGTAAACACGGAAAGGATCATTGTGATGATACCGGCCCATTGATGCCTTGAAAGTATATCCGTACCGTAGTCGCCGCTGCGGGATAATAACAAGCCGGATGTGACTGCAATGATTGATGAAACAGCCCCTGTCACAACCAGCAGGCGTATCGCAGGCCGGAACGCTGTCGTTTTTTTAAACGATGCAATCAGTTCCATTAACAGTGCAATGAATACCAGGGTAACCGGGAAATGCACAATCATCGGGTGCCACCGGCCGATAAAAGCCCATAACCAGAATTGAGAAGTTTCTGCGGCTTCAGTCTCCTGCGCAAAAAGTAAATTATTGCTTATTGAAAAAATGAGAAAAAAGAGTATAAAAAACATTGCCCGCAGCGCAAATAAAAGCCGGAGCCGGGAACAAAACGCATTCTTTAATCGACAGACCATTACAGCAATCATTTCGTTAAAATTAGCCTATTCGCTTCTTAATTAAAAGCGGGATGGTTGTATGAAGTAAGATGCTCTGAAATCGGAGAAAGACTATGCTGGGCTGTCCTGCTGTTTCGCTGCGTAACTAATGCCAATGCTTTACCTGGAGATAATGTTTTAAATAGTCATTGTTTTATTGTTGAATTGTTTTATTGCTGGCCTGGTTATAGATGGCATCGAGGCTCATAAAGGCGTTCCCCGCAGCAGGAATGCATTCGCGTTCATTGGTCCACATTCGCGCTCATTCGCGCTTAAAAGAAAGAAAGCAATCAAATCGATTGCTTTCCATGGCTAACTGCTTATTCATTAACACCTGCCGCAGTAGAAACTGCCCGCTGAGTGGTCAGCCTTATTGTACGTGCTTATGTCCAATTTTCATACGATTAGTTCAATGCTACATCTTTACAGATTTCGCCATAATCAATGTACTCCCAGCCGGCTGTGAAAAAATTCATGGCTATACTGTTCTTACCGGGAAGAAAAAAAGATGCATCCGGTTTATTATGATTGGTTTTATCTCCCACTCCTTTTTTTGCATCCGCGATTTTTTGAAAAGCTTCAGCGATTCTTTGCTTATTCTCTTCCGAACCCTGGTGCCATAAATTTGTGAGCGCTTGCAGGTACAAACCAATCTCCGGTTTACTGCGAATCAATTGCAGCAATTCCATTCGCTCACCCGCCGTTACGTCGCCGGTCAGTTTGCGTGCCATTAATCTCCAGGTATCTTGCTGTTCCATTTCTTTTGTTCTTGCAAAAACAATGGGAAAACTATGCCGGAATATAATCAGCTCATTCTGAAAATATTAGCGAATTGAGCATCGTTTATCATTGTCCGCTTTCGATACAGCAATTGTTTGCTTTTATTACAAAATGTGAAGGACCACCCAAGATATGGAAGGCATAATTGAAACACATAGGAACATAGAAAATCATAAGGTTAACATAGACTATGTTAACCTATGACCCTATGTATCTATGTGTTGAAAACAAGCGCATCGAAGATGCTTGAAGTTTAACGGCAAGAGCTTCTACTATTGAAAAAATTGAAACACATAGGAACATAGGCAGATAGAAAAACATAGAAAGGCACTATGTTAATCTATGATCCTACTGTTTCTATGTGTTGAAAAAAATAGCATAATTGAAACACATAGGAACATAGGTACATAGAAGATCATAGACTATGTTAACCTATGATTCTATGTACCTATGTGTTGAAAAAAAGCGCATCGAAGATGCTGAATGTATCCGTACTTTATAATCTCTTTCCGTTAACGGGTGTTTTAGCCGGTGGCAGTGATTTTAAAAAATGATACAGCGCTTTAATATCATTATCACTCATTCGCCTGAACGAAGTCCATGGCATCGGCGATGCCGGATGCAACTTACCTGCGCGAAAACGATCGAGGAAATTCTTTTCAGTCCAATTGAAAATGCGGCCGGATGAATCGGTGGTTAAGTTGGGCGGATAAAAACTTACGCCATGCTCAACAAATTCTCCCCCACCCGCAAATGGTTCGCCAATATATGCGCCGGTCATGTCCCGGAGTGTATGGCAGCCATTGCAATTGCCAACATAGGTGGCGAGATATTTACCGTATGCTGCGGACGTATCCCGCTTCACACTAACCGCTACCTCCCCATCTGGCCCGACCGGCTTGATTAAAAATGCATTTATTAGCTTACCCATCGCCGTCAGTGAATTTTTCGGTACTACATTGTAAACAGGTTTGGTGGAACGTAAATAAGATATCACTGCAGTCAGGTCTTCATCCGACATGTTGTGAAAGGGCATGAAATCGAAGATCGCTGTTCCGTCCGCATGGACGCCGTAGCGCAGTGCCCTCGCGATTTCTTTGTCAGTAAACCTGCCGATGCCGGTCGCTGAATCGGGTGTGATATTTCTCGAGTAAAATTTTCCAACGGAAAATTCAAACTTGTAGCCCCCGATTAGGTTCACTTCCTGTCCCAATGCCATCAACGAATCCGGGTTAAGCGGGCTATGGCAATCCGTGCAATGTGCCGCCCCGAATACGATTTCTTTACCGCGTGCTATAATAGTTGTGTCGGTACTGGCCTGGATGTTCGGATAAGGTCTTTTATATTTTATACTTTGACGGAGAAGCACGGTTGCAGTAACTCCCGCGATAAGAACAAGAAGAACGATCCCGGTCCATTTCAGAATTTTTAGTAATCGGCGCATGATGAATTCAGTTTTAAATGATAAGATTTATGGTTAACAGTAATTGTGGATTTTAATTACGAAGCAAAATAGGTTGGGAATGATCAGGAGAAAACAGGAAGCGAAGCGGATTGAGTGAAGTGATGTATGAAATGTTAAAATCAACGGTTAATCTTTTAAAAAATCCTGTTGCAGTTGATGCAATACTTTCAGCAGTTCATGCAATCGTTGCATGAAAACGGAAAACATCCCCGTTAGTTTTGGATAAATCTTATTATATGGAAAAAAGAGTTTTTGAAAACCCCCTTATTAAAGACAAAGTCACCTTAATCGAAACAAGCCGCGAAACAAACGGCGCTTACACATTACTGGAAGTTGAATTGTTGCCCGGAGGTGGCAACGGGCCTCACTTTCATAAAAGTTTCTCCGAAGAGTTTATCCCTGTGGAAGGAAATCTCGGCGTGGTAAAAAATGGGAAGAAGATAATATTAAGCCCGGGTGAAAATGCCAGGGTCGATCCGAAACAGGTCCATAACTTTTATAATCCCGGTAATGAAACCATCCGCTTCCATGTAAAACTGGTTCCCGGCCATGAAGGTTTTGAAAACGGGATCAAAATCGCTTACGGGTTAGCGTCAGATAATAAGACGAATAAAAAAGGAGTGCCTTCTGATTTTGCTCACTTAGGCATTATCCTGAAATTGACCGATACCGGTTTGCCGGGCTTTATCTCCGTGCTTGCTCCTTTTTTCCGATGGAAAACAAAACGGGCAACGAAAAAAGGCGTTGAACAGGCATTGATTGAACAATACAGTTGACACTATTTCTTTTTTTCCTGCAGCAGTTGAAGAAACTTGTTGATGGATTCCTTTTCAGTTGCAGTAAGCGATTGCTTGAGTGTAAGCTTGTTCATATACAGCAAAGCGGCTTTATGCGCAGGGGCGATCGCAAGAATTTGCTCAAGTTTTTGTTTCGATGCTGTATCCTCATTATATAATGGAGTGGGCGGTGGCGGCGCTGATCTCGTTTTAACCGCCTTCTTTTTTATTATCGCTTCTATAGTTGCGGTGCTGAAAGGAGGTTTTATATTAATGTACTCGATGGTCTTAAGCAGCGCCTTGAGTTGTTTGGTACTTAGGCCGCCCCTCTCTTTGTAAAATTGATACATGTTGCGGGTAAAACTATTGTCTGCACGGGCCGGCAAATTATAAAACACCCACTCGAAAACCGAGTTCAGAAAGTCGAAATCAGATTGCTTTTTATTGGCTGGTCCCTGCATGACCCAATATTACAGCGTTTCCCTGACTACCATGCTGCAAAAAATTATTTTCGAAAAACGATCAAAATATTAACACTGTTAAGTATATTTGCTCTGTAAAGTAATTGCATGGGCATCCAGGAACGAAAAACGAAGCACAAAGAAGATCTGAAAAAAAGCATCCTGGATGCTGCCAAGAAACTATTCCTGGAGCATGGCTATGAGGCGACCTCTATCCGGAAAATTGCTGCAGAAATCGAATTCAGCCCGACGACCATTTACCTGTATTATAAGGACAAAAACGAGATTGCGCATGCCTTGCATGAAGAAGGCTTTAAGCTGCTGTCTGAGAAATTTTCAGTACTTGCACAGGTGGAGCATCCCTTCGAGCGATTAAAAGCGATGGGGCGTATTTATATGCACTTTGCTTTGGACAACAGGGATTTTTACGAGATAATGTTCATTATAAAAGACCCGATTGCAGGCATCAGCAATGAATGCGCCGAGGACGAATGGGATGAGGGCAAAAGGGCTTTTACAACGCTTGTAAACACCATTGAACAATGCCAGCAGGTTGGCTATTTCAAGGGATTCGAAAAGAATGCGTTTTCAATGGTTGTCTGGAGCACCATGCACGGGCTCTGCACGATGAAGATTCATGGTCAGCTCGACCTGGTGGTAAAAAAGAAGGAGATATTAGCAGAGATTGAAGACGTCTTTTCACACACGTTTGAATGCTTTGTACAAATGCTCGAAAAACTGAAATAATTTTTTTATCGATAACTTAACGGTGTTAATAATGAGAACGATATTAACCAAATCAAAGAAATGGGCAGTCCTAAGTGCATTTCTTTCAACAAGCTCTACCCTGTTTTCGCAGTCAATTCTTGAGCATTATGTGGACAGCGCTTTCAAAAGCAATATCGTGTTGCAGCAAAAGAACATTTCGCTGGAAAAAGCAACAACAGCCCTGGATATCGCGAAAGGATATTATTATCCAACCGTGGCTTTCCAGGCGGGTTACCAAACCGCAGGTGGCGGCCGCGATATTTATTTGCCCCTGGGTGATTTGCTGAATGAGGCCTATGCCACGTTAAATCAATTGACGCAATCGAATAAGTTTCCGCAATTGCAAAATCAACGCATCAATTTTTTACCGGAAAATTTTTACGATGCGAAGCTGCGCACAACGGTCCCCATCATTAACAAAGACATTTATTACAGTAAGGAAATAAGCAAGCAACAAATAGCGCTCAGTGAATATGAAATTGAGATTTATAAACGTGAGTTGGTAAAAAATATAAAGACTGCTTATTTCAATTATCGCAATGCACTCGAAGCAGTCAGCATTTATAAAAGCACGCTTGAACTAGCCAACGAAGGAAAAAGGGTCAATGAAAAATTATTGGAAAATGGAAAAGGTTTACCCGCCTATATTCTTCGTTCAGAAAGTGAAGTAGAAAACATACACGCGCAAATCACCACAGCAGAGCAACAGGCCGCAAACGCGAAAATGTATTTCAATTTTCTGCTGAACCGAAACCAGGATGAAGAAATTAGCACAGATTTTAACACCGATAACGAGATAAAAAATATTGCTGCATTGCTTGCAGAACGGAAAACAGCAACCGATCGCGAAGAATTGAAAATGCTGCAAGGCGTCGTATCGCTCAATGAAACCGCCCTTCAAATGAATAAGGCTGTTTACTACCCGAAACTAAATGGGTTTTTAGATTTGGGATCGCAGGCGCAGCACTGGAAGTTCAATTCCCAGTCGCGCTATTATATGGTGGGCGTGCAACTGGACGTGCCGATATTCGCCGGTTACCGCAACAAGAACAAGATAAAGCAGTCTAACCTCGACGTAAGAAATGCGCAATTAAATCTTGAACAGGTAAAGCAGCAACTGCAACTCGCCGGGAACACTGCGTACAACAACCTGCGGTCTGCTTATCAATCTTATTTATCATCTCAAAAACAATTGGAAGCTGCACAGACTTACCAGCGACTAATAGAAAGAGGCTACCGGGAAGGCAGCAATACTTTTATTGAAACGGTGGATGCCCGAAATCAATTGACACAAGCGCAGCTACAAGTTTCGATGAACCAATACAAAGTACTGGTCGCAGCCGCAGGAGTTGAGAGGGAAACTGCGTCCTTCAACCTTAACAAACAATAAAAGAACTCAAATGAAAAATACATTTCTATTCCTGGGATTTTTTTCTGCAATCGCCTTTATTGGTTGCGGTACAAAAGCAAGCACTGAGAAAATGACGGAAGACGTGATTCCTGTTAAAACCATACCGCTTCAGCAGGAAACTGTACAACAGGCGATTTACGCTTCCGGCCTGTTTACCACCGATGATGAAACCAATCTTTCTTTTAAGACAAGTGGCATCATCAACAAAGTGCTCGTAAAAGAAGGAGATGCGGTAAAGCAAGGGCAATTGCTGGCTACATTGAACCTTACAGAAGTCAACGCACTGACAGAGCAGGCATCTTTAGCCTATCAGAAAGCAGAAAGAGATTATCAACGTGCAAGCAACCTGTACCGCGACAGCGTAGCAACATTGGAGCAAATGCAAAACGCGAAAACAGCTTTGGATGTAGCGAAGCAACAATACAACAGCGCGGGGTTTAACCGCAGCTATTCAGAAATACGTGCAGTCAAAAACGGGTACGTACTCAAAAAATATCTGAACGAAGGCCAGTATGCAAGCGCCGGTACACCTGTGTTGCAATTGAATGGCGCCGGGCAATCCGGTAACTGGATATTGAAAGCCGGGGTAAGCGATTATCAATGGGCTGCTATCAAATTGGGCGACAAAGCGACTATTACCACGGACGCTGCACCCGGAAAACAAATCAATGCAGTGGTAACAAGAAAACCGGAAGGCATCGATCCGGTAAGCGGCACGTTTGTGATTCACCTGAAACTGACAGAGAATAATACTGTACCGCTTGCGGCCGGGCTATTCGGGAAGGCAGCCATTCATCCATCGCAAACAACCACTGCATGGGCAATCCCCTATGATGCCTTATTAGATGGTGACAGCAACAGCGGCTATGTTTTTATAACGAACGATAATGCCAAAGCGAAAAAAGTGAAAGTGCAAATAGCGAAAATTGAAAACGGAAAAGTAATTGTTTCGGGCGGGTTAGAAAATGTGAAGGCCTTAATAGTTTCCGGCAGCGCATACCTGAATGATGGGGCGAAGATCAAAATCACAAATTAGGGGCCACGAAGGCGCTAAGACACAAACTCGGTACTACCTCCGTATAAACCTCAAAAAAATATATGAAACCTACTTTAATCGAAGAAGAAATCGGTAAGGCAGTCGTGGATGCCGCTTTTAAAATCCACAAAACACTTGGACCTGGATTACTTGAAAAGGTATATGAAGTTTGCCTGGCTCATGAGCTTCGAAAAAACGGATACGAAGTTGCTCGACAAATTTCTATACCGATCTCGTACGATGGAATCCAGTTTGACGAAGGGCTTCGCCTGGATATCATGGTAGAAAATTCTGTCATCATCGAAATTAAGGCTATCGAAACTGTAAATCCGGTATGGCAAGCACAACTAATTTCTCATCTGAAACTAACAAATAAAAATCTTGGGTATTTGATAAACTTCAATGTACCGCTTATCAAACAGGGTATCAGGAGGTTTATAAATTAGTCTTAGTGACTTCGCGCCTTCGTGACAATAAAACTTTGGCCACTAAGCCGCTAAGACACAAAGTCGATACCACCTCAGTATAAACTTCAAAAAAATATGAAATCAACTTTAATTGAAGAAGAAACCGGTGTGACACTATTCTCAAAAAAACCAGCCTTAGTGACTTCGCGTCTTCGTGGCAATAAAACTTTCTAACATGAAAATTTCTGCATACGCAATAAAAAATTACCAGTTCACCCTTATCATGGTATTGATGGTGGTCGCGTTGGGTGTTTCTACCATTTTAAATATGCCCCGTTCAGAAGATCCTGAACTGAATGCACCCAACTTCCCGGTTATTGTTGTATTTCCCGGCACCAGCCCGAAGGACATGGAAGAATTAGTAGTAAAACCGCTGGAACAAAAAATATACGGGCTCGATGATATCAAGCGAATCAAAACATCCATTCATGATGGCCTTGCTTTGCTGTACGTGGAATACAAGTATTATACGAATGTCGAAGATAAGTACCAGGAATTGGTACGGGAAGTAAACGGTGCGAGATCCCAATTGCCACAAGACATTTACAGCATTGAAGTAAAAAAAGTGGATCCCACTGGCGTAAATGTTTTACAAATGGCGCTCGTGTCTGAAAATGCGTCGAGGGACAAATTGAAAAAGGCGGCGGAAGACCTACAGGACATCCTTGAAAAAGTTCCCGGGTTAAAAAATGTCGAAATACAGGGCTTGCCGGATCAAATTATCCGGGTAGATATACAACCTGAAAAAATTGCAGCGCTCGGCATCCCGGTGAATCTTGTTGCTTCTTCTTTACAAAGTGAAATCTCCAATATTCCCGGTGGCAGCGTTAATGAAGGTTCCAAATCATTCAATATAAAAACGAACGGCAATTATAAAAACCTGGACGAAATAAAAAACACCGTTGTTGCGAGTAATAGTGGTAAAAATATTTTCCTGAGGGATATAGCATCTGTCTATTTCGATTATTCGCCCGAAAAACATATCACACGATTGAATGGTTACCGTTGCGTATCTGTAATAGCAGCATTGAAAGGCGGTGAAAACATTTCAAAAACACAAAAACAGTATTTGCCAAAGATCAATGAATTCAAAACAAAACTTCCTTCCAATATTGATCTCGTGCTCCATTTTGACCAGGCAGATAATGTCAATCACCGGTTGTCAGGCCTTGGAACGGACTTCCTGATCGCCATTGGCCTTGTATTACTTACATTACTGCCATTAGGTACAAGAGCGTCACTGGTTGTAATGATCTCTATACCCCTCTCGCTGTCTATTGGCATCATCTTCATGAATATACTGGGCTACAGCCTCAATCAATTAAGCATCGTAGGTTTTGTTGTTGCACTGGGTCTACTTGTTGATGACAGCATAGTGGTAGTTGAGAACATTGAACGCTGGATGCGGGAAGGACATACCAGGTTGCAGGCAACGCTTAAAGGAGTTAATCAAATCGGCATGGCAGTTCTTGGTTGTACAGCCACCTTAATTATTGCCTTTATGCCACTGGCTTTTCTTCCGGAATCATCCGGCGACTTTATACGCAGCTTGCCGATGGCTGTCATCAGCACCATTTTCGCTTCGATGATCGTCGCTTTAACCATCGTTCCGTTTTTGTCGAGCCGGATTTTAAAACCGCATCAGCATGCAGAGGGAAATATCTTTCTCCGCGCTTTACAAAAATTTATTCACGGCAGCTATTCCCGGTTGCTGGATAAAGCGTTGAAGCACCCGGTCATTACGATCATTATTGCCGGGTTAATCTTCATCGGTTCGTTGCAACTGATACCTGTCATCGGGTTTAGCCTGTTCCCTGCATCGGAGAAACCACAATTCATGATCGATATCACCGCTCCCCTGCAGTCAAATATTTTTTATACCGATAGCATTACGCGGCAGATTGAGAAAGATTTGAAACAGGTGCCGGAGATAAAATATTTCGCATCCAATGTTGGCAAAGGCAATCCGCGTATTTATTATAACGTAAATCAACAAAATGAACGAAGTGATCTTGGTGAAATATTTGTTCAATTGCAAACGAATATCAACCCTGGGAAAAAGATGGAAATTCTTGAAAGGCTTCGTAAAAAATGGACGCCTTATCCGGGGGCGAAAGTAGAAGTAAAAAATTTCGAACAGGGCCAACCGATGATTTCACCTGTCGAAGTCCGGTTATTGGGAAATGATCTTGACACGTTGCGTTCGCTTGCAGCGCAAGTAGAAGAAATGCTAAAGAAAACGGACGGAACCTTATACATCAATAACCCAATCCGGAACCTGAAATCGGACATCCGTGTAAACATCAATAAAGACAAAGCTCAATCGCTGGGAATACCTACGGTTAACATTGGACGGACAGTCCGTATGGCTATCGCAGGCTTACCCGTTGGAAATTTTACAAATCCTGATTCGGATGGCGATGACTACAGTATCGTGTTGACAACAGCGCGTCCATCTTACCCGGACCTGACTGTATTTAACAATTTATACATCAACAGTCCGCAGGGAAAAGCTGTTCCGTTGGCCCAGGTAGCCGCCATTCAATTTGAAACTTCTCCTTTAAGCATCAATCATTATAATAAAACCCGTACCGTATCCGTGAATTCGTTTGTACAGAAAGGTTATCTCAATGACAAAGTAATTAACAACGTCATAGCACAGATGGACAACATGAAATTGCCCGATGGGTACAGCTATGAAATGGGCGGCGAAGTAGAAGGTCGAAATCAATCATTTGATGGCTTCGGAAGTATTATTCTTGTCACAGTATTTCTATTCATTGCCGTATTGGTATTGCAGTTTAAAACGTTTAAGAGCACGTTGATTGTATTATCGGTGATCCCGCTCGGAATTGTCGGAGCCGTGCTTGCATTGCTGGTCACGGGAAATTCATTGTCATTCGTAGCAACAGTGGGTATCGTTGCATTGGCTGGTATCGAAGTAAAAAATACCATCCTGCTGGTCGATTTTACCAATCAACTCAGGGAACAGGGCATGGAACTGAATGAAGCCATTGAGAAAGCCGGTGAAGCAAGATTTTTGCCAATCATACTGACAACGCTTACTGCGATAGGCGGTATGATGCCAATCGCATTGTCCAGTAACCCTTTAATATCGCCGCTGGCAATTGTGATGATTGGTGGCTTGATCAGCTCCACATTACTTTCCCGGATTGTAACCCCCGTTATTTACAAACTGATGCCACCACGGGTGGAAATAAAAGAAGTAACGGTTTAAAAAAATGACCCGCTATTCTGCAGCATGCGGTAAATTTATCGCATGCTGTTTAAGAGAATAGAACCAATCAAAGAATTAGCGGCCATTATCGAATGCTTCTGGATCATAGAAAATGACGATCCGGCGCCGGTATTGCAAAAAGTAATTCCTGATGGTTTTGTTGAGATTATTTTTCATTTCGGCGATCCCTATCGCATACAATTAAATACTGACTGGCAAATCCAGGCCAGCAGTTTGCTCGCAGGCCAGATCCGCAATTATTTTTTTCTTGAAAATACAGGGAAGGCGAATATCCTGGGTGTTAAATTGAAACCCGCGGCGCTTGCACACCTGTACGATATATCCATGCATAACTATACTGACAAGGTGGTGGATATCACAACTATTCCGGAATTAGACATGCTTCGGCTTGCGAACGCAGTGCATGGCTGTTCTGCCCATGACGAAAGAATTGAATTAATCAATGATTACTTCTCGTCGCTCCCCTCTTTTATAAATTACAAGCCAATACATATCGATCCCGCGTTGACTAAAATTGCTGAAACGAATGGCATGGTAACGGTAAGCGAACTTCGCGAGGTTGCAAATGTTGGTGAACGGCAATTGGAAAACCTTTTCAAAAAATATATCGGTCTTTCGCCAAAATTCTTTTCGCGGATTACCCGGTTCAATTATATTTTTCAACTGGCTGAACAAAAAAGTGATAATTGGACAAGCCTCGCCTATGAAGCCGCTTATTTTGACCAGTCGCATTTTATACGGAATTTTAAGAGCTTTACCGGGGAAAATCCGTCGGCATATTCATTTGATGAACGGAACATGGCGAATTTCTTTTTGTTAAAAAAATAAAGGCCATTTCGGTTTTGTACAATTCAAAAAAAATATCCGGGTTTAGTTTTGGTAAAATTATTTACATGAAACGGCTTATTTATTTTTTTGTATTTCTCTTTTTTATAACGGTAAGCGCCGGCAGCCAGCAACTCCTGGCATCACTGGAAAAACTTAACTGGCTGGAAGGCGACTGGATACGCACCAATACAAAACCTGGCAGAAGCGGATCGGAGCACTGGCAAAAAATTTCAGCAACCGAATGGCAGGGAACCGGCATTACGATGAAGGGAACGGACACTTCCTTTGTCGAAAAACTGAAATTGGTTGCGAATGACGGTGCGATCTTCTATGTTGCCGATGTAACAGGAAATAATGGACAGGTGTTCTTTAAGTTTACCCGGTTTGATGAAAATGGATTTACCTGCGAAAACCCCAGGCACGATTTTCCCAAGAAAATAGACTACCAGCGAAACGGCAATTCACTGAAGGCAACAATTTCCGGTGACGGAAAATCGATTGAATACCTGTTTGAAAAAAAGTAGCAAGGCCGGAAAATCACTTTTGCATAATAGTAATTGTAAGTACGGTCTGAAAAAATTTGCAGAACTTTGCCGTCTTCCAAATGTTAATTGAACACAAAAAACACTGTTATGCAAAAGTTCCAGCAACTAATTCCCGTTCTTTTATTATCAGCATCTTTTTTTACTGCCTGCAATAGTGGCTCATCTGATTCTCAGGCTACCAACACAGATACGATAACCGCGAAAGAACCGGCTTACAAAGAGGAAAACATCACTTATACCGGCGACAGCACCACAATGGACGGATATGTTGTGTACGATGAAGGCAGTGACAAGAAAAGGCCGGCCGTATTGGTCGTACACGAGTGGTGGGGATTGAATGATTATCCGAAAATGCGCGCAAGAGAGCTGGCGAAGCTGGGTTATGTCGCTTTCGCCATCGATATTTACGGAAACGGGAAGACGGCGGACAATCCTGATAGCGCGGGAAAATTTGCAATGCCATTTTACCAAAACCCGCAAAAAACAAAGGCAAGAATTGATGCCGCTATCGCGAAAATAAAAACCTATCCCCAGGTTGACGCGGCCAATATCGCTGCGATTGGCTATTGTTTTGGCGGGGGTATCTTGTTGAATACCGTTCGTCTCGGTGACGAGTTAAAAGGAATTGTAAGTTTTCATGGCACGTTGAATGGAACACCCGCCAATAAAGATTTATTGAAATCGAAAATCCTGGTTTGTCATGGAGCGATAGACCCGTTTGTACCACAAAAAGAAGTGGACCAGTTTAAAAAGCAGATGGATTCTATTGGTGCAAGCTATACTTTCAAAGCATACGATAGCGCGGTGCATGCATTTACCAATCCTGCTGCAACAGCAATTGGTGAGAAATTCAAAATACCGATAAAATATAACGGCGCTGCGGATACAGCTTCATGGAATGATATGAAAACTTTTTTTGCAGATCTTTTCAGATAGTGTTTCATGAGTCCGCATAAAATAAAACCGGGAACAACGCCCGGTTTTATTTTAACTATACAGGATGAGTCAACGGATTAACGTAGTAGTGCCCCGCTGGAAATATGGCGAGCCATTGTAATCAACCGCTTTTACAATCCAAACAAACGTACCGGTTGCCTGCTGCCTTCCGCCGATGGTTCCATCCCACCCCAGCTCTTCACTGCGCGTTGAGAACACCAGTTGGCCCCATCTGTTGTACACATTGAAATATTCGATGCTCCGGATACCTGCTGCGATGGGCCGTAAATGATCATTGCGGCCATCACTGTTAGGCGTAAACGCAGTTGGAACAAATACCGTTGGTTTTGTTGCAAAAACCTTTACCGTTACAAACGCAGAGTCCACGCAATTCGCTTCATTGTACACGAGTACCTTATACTTTATCCCGGCAGAAGGTGAATTAAAAATTCCGACAGGATCAGCAATTGCATAGCCGGAGAGATTGATAGCAGGAACCCATGCGTATTGGACGCCTCCTGTTGCCTGTAATTGCAACGGCTGACCGATGACAACGGAAGTATCTCTTCCTGCAAAGGCATTCATATCCGGAAACATGGTTATTGCCACGGTATCAGTACCGGGTTTCGGGCACCCTTTCGTGTCATACGCATAGAATACATAGTTAGTCAGTCCCGCCACAGCCGGTGAAGCGAGCGGGTCCAATATCGAAGCATTGCTGAGCGTAGCTGCAGGCTCCCATCGATAAGTTTTTCCATCAGTTGACCCCTGCAATTGAATACTTGCCTTAAAGCAGATTAATGCGTCGGCCCCGGCTGCTGCGATTGGATATGGCACAGCATTCACGCGAACATTATCCGTAGCCGAGCAACTGCCAATGACAGCCGTTACCTGGTAATCAGTGGTTGCGTTAGTGATTGCAAACGGATTTGCAAGAGCAGGATCGTTCATTTGCGAAGGAGGGGTCCATGCATATTTCAAACCATCAGATTCAACCCGTAATTGTATTTCATCTCCGCTACAGATTATCGTATCATTCATTGCCCTCAGCGTTACATGATCCACAACATTTACTTTTACCGAATCGTCGTTTAAGCACCCATTATCATCCAGGTGAACATAATACGTCGTTGTAACAGCAGGCGCCACCGTGGGGGTAGCTGTATTTGCATTCAACATCCCCGCCACTGGTGACCAGCTAAACACACCACCCCCTGACGCGTTTAATTGCAACTGGTCGTTTACACAGGTAAGCGTATCACGAAAAGCGAGTTCAATCGGAGGTTTGTCAACGATAACCACTGGTTTTGAAAAAGTAGCTTCGCAGCCCTTCGAATCCATCGCCGTTAGTATCACATTCTTTACTCCCGTGCTCGAATATGTATAATTGGGATACTGTGCTGCGGAATTGTCGGTGTACGAAAGATTATCACCGAACTGCCAGTCCCATGAATTTACAATGCCGTATACGGAAGTCGTCGCATCTTTAAAACTGGTTGGCTTATTAATGCAGATACCGGAAAAATTAAATGAGGGTACAAAGCCGGGAAATACTTTGGCATTCGATACAAAAGAATCTGAACAAGGGCCATTCTGGTTTATCACCAGTTTCATTTTATAATTACCTGTATCCGGGAATGTGTAGGAAACATTTTTCGTTTGCGATGTAAAGATGCTGTTGCCTTTGTCATCAAAAAATTCCCAGTTATAACTCGTAATGAGCGGGCTCGAAGATAAGTTTGTCAGGGTTATATCTTTTGTATCATCGCACAGCAGATAGTCCGGCAAAAGCGAGGCTGCTGCTATTTTGCAGCTCGTAATATTTATCTGCAGGTCTTTGCGCTGCGAAGCTATTACCACGCCATTCCGGATTTCCTGGACGCAAACGGTTACCACATAAATTCCTTCATCGGGCGCAACACCTCGTATTAAACCTGTTTTTGAATCAATGCTTACGCGATTGCCAAGCGGCGACGAAGCTGAGAAGGGCGTACCGTACGGAACCGACTGATAAGGGGGCGCCGACGGCGGTGCACCATCTGCACCACGGCCTCCGCCCGCAGCTACATAGGCATCGCAAAATGAATAACGAAGATCATCGTTATCCTCATCACTCGCAGCGAAACTATACGTGAATGGACTATTTGCGCACACCACCACCAAATCCGAACCGGTGAACCTTGCGCTTTTATTCTGCATTGCATTGCTGGTGCTGAGCGTACCGGGAATCTCCGCCGTATAGGTAGCTCCTATCTGGCTATAGCCGGAATAAAGGTTATTAATACCGTTGATCCTGAAATTAACCTGCGAAGAAATAATGTATCCGTTATCATTCAGGTCGAGGGAAACATTGAAGGTATAAATGCCGATAACATAACACACATCCGGCGGATCGGTGATGCAGGGATTGTTTTCTGTAAGAGTGATTGTTTCCTGGCGCGTTAAATTGACCTGGAGATCCTGGAGGCGCTCATAACTTCCTTTCTCAAATATGGAAATATACCCCGGATTGGGAAATTCTCTTCCACTGTTGCAACGCATGTAAAGCATCAATGTAACGCGGTAATTCGGTTTCCCATTCGTACTACTCACGTATGTATAAAACATCTGCCCACCGGTGATATGATCAGCTTTGGCAAAAAGTGAGACCCCTGAAAGCAGTAAACATAACAAATACCTTCTCATAACCAGAATTGACGGCATTCGTCTTCAAAAAAGGTACAAACTTGACAGAGGTGAACAAGAATGGTAAGTATCTAAAAATACGTATATTTTTCTTCTTTGGTTGCCTTGACGGTTATTTTAAATATTAACGCTTTACACCCGCATGGAGGGCCATTCTGTATCTTCAAAAAACGTACATTTCCTTATCAATGCGCCACCACTTGCTATTTTTTATGTTTTCTTTTTGCCTGCCCGTATTTGTTTTCGGTCAAACGCAACAGCGCATGGACAGACTACGCCGTCAGATTATTGATACCCTTGAATCGCAGCAAGGAATTTTTGCGGTAGCTTTTAAAGATGTACAAACCGGGAAAACACTCTTTATCAATGAACACGAAGCGTTTCATGCGGCCAGCACGATGAAAACACCTGTCATGGTGGAAATCTTCCGGCAGGCTGCACAGGGTAAAATTTCTCTCGATGAAAAGCTGGTTATCAAAAATGAATTCAAAAGTATCGTGGACGGCAGCGCCTACAGCCTCGATTCGGCAGAAGACAGTGATAAGGACATTTACAAACACCTTGGTGAAACAAGATCCATCCGGCAATTGGTATATGACATGATTATTGTGAGCAGTAATCTTGCTACCAATATGTTGATAGAATTGGCAGACGCAAAAAGCGTCACCGCCACGATGCGAAGCTTTGGCGCGAACGATATCCAAATAAGGCGCGGAGTGGAAGATCAAAAAGCATACGACCTCGGCCTGAATAATACGACAACAGCTTTTGACCTCATGCTGATTTTTGAACGAATCTCAAAAGGCGAGGCCGTCGATAAGGCATCAGACAAAGCCATGATAAAAATATTGCTTGATCAGCGCTTCAATGAAATGATTCCGGCTAAACTTCCGGCAGGCGTAAAAGTCGCGCACAAAACCGGGTCAATCACCGGCATACAACATGACTCAGGTATCATCTTTTTACGGGGCGGAAGAAAATATGTGCTGGTACTGTTGTCCAAACAATTGGAGAATACCAGCACCGCTATTCATGCGATGGCCAACATTTCTAAAATGATCTATGACTTTATGAAATAGGCTTACTCCTGCATTACATCAAGGATATGCTTCTCCTTGTCACAGAAATTATTTTCCGCCTGTTTCCCGCGTTTATTTTGGTATGTAAATATGCTGCAAGAGCAGATAATTATTAACCATCAAAATATACTGATATGCAAATGCATCAAACAAACAGGAAATGGATGAAGCCGTTGCTGCTCGCTTCTTTTATCATCACCATCCTGGCAACCACAAGCTATGCGGGCGGCTATTCATTCGAGATTTTTCTTAATAACAAATTATTGCTGAAACAACGGCACACAACCGTCATTGAAGGCTCCCCTCTATTGCAGCTAACAGCCGCAAATGCAAACGACAATTTGCGAATATTATTTACCAATTGCGGTATGACCCGTAAGACGAGGAGTATTGCTATAAAAGATGAAAACGGGAACAACATCAAGCAATGGGAATTTCCCAATGCTACCGGCGATGATTTTGTAATGAGCATTCCCGTGAAAGAAATCCTTGCGTTGCAAAAGAAGAAAGCAAATGCTACCTTGAAAATATTCTATTACTCACCCGATCAGTTTACGCAGGGTCAAATGCTTGCCTCACTGCAACCCGAAGGTAAAAAAGTCGCATTGGGAAGGGATGGACAAGGATATTTGCCGGAATTTACCGCGGGGATATTGATACTTGGAGCATTGGGTTGGGTGGTGAGAAAAAAAATTGCAGCGTAAACGCAAATCGCGTATCGTCAATTGCTACCCGTTAGCATAATAGCCATGAAAGCAAAAAGCTGCACATTCAATGCGCAGCTTTTTGCTTATTCAATTTCTAAACGAAAGATCAATCTTTGTGTGGCCTTAAACGGATAAGCATGCCGTCATTATCAACCCCGACATACAGCAATCCATCAGGGCCCTGTTTCACCACACGGAAGCGCCATTTCGGTGCGGTAAGAATCCTTTCTTCGCTGGCAATGGTATCTGCACCATTTACTCCTTTGACCACCAGCCTGTTCAGGTGCTGGTAAGCAAGCGAACCAATAAACACACTTCCTTTCCAACCCGGAAATGCATCGCCGGTATAGAAGGTCATACCGCTCGGTCCAATGGAAGGACGATAAAAATACACGGGTTGCTCGGTACCTTCTTTCATGGTAATCCCCTTGCCCATTTTACCGCCACCATATTTTTCCCCGTAGGTTACTTCCGGCCAGCCATAATTTTTTCCGGGTTTGATAATATTTGCTTCATCACCTCCCTGCGGACCATGTTCGCTTTCCCACAATTCGTCTGTGCCCGGGCGGAATGCAAGTCCCTGCGGATTGCGGTGCCCATAACTCCAGATTTCAGGCCTTGCTCCTTTTTTATTTACAAATGGATTATCTGCAGGGACTTTACCGTCCTCATGCAAGCGAAGCACTTTTCCAAAAGTATTCGTGAGTACCTGGGCGGAGTCCGGTGCGCTTGCCCTCTCCCCGTTTGTGATGAAAATATAGCCGTCTCTTATCTGCAATCTCGAACCATAGTGATTGCTGGATTTGAAATACGGATATGTTTCATAAATGCGTTCAATGTTTGTCAGTTTGTTATCAGCAATTTTCGCTCTTTCAACAATGGTAGCGGTTGTGCTGTCTTCTTTTCTGAATGAATAAGAGAAATAAATCCAACCATTGTTCTTATAATCCGGGTGGACCAGTACATCCATCATACCACCCTGTCCTGCATTGTCCACCGCAGGCACTCCCCCGAGCGGAGTAATTTTTCCTGCACTATCCATGATGCTTATACTGGAATCTTTGCGGCCGCGTTCCGTGAAAATTATACGGCCGTCCGGAAGCCAATCGAGGCCGAAAGGAATTTTTAATCCTTTCGCAATGGTGTCAAGAGTAAATTTTCCTTCCTGGCTCAGGTAAACTTCTTTTGCACCGCTGCCGGTAGTAGTAGTTGCGGCGGGTTCGTTTGTACCCGATGTACAGGAGTAAAAAATAAAACTAACAGAAAGTGTAAATAGAAATGCAATAATCAGCTTGCGGGACATAGCGTTAATTTTGGAATGAATAATGAGCGTGAAGATATGGCATAAACTAATTTATCGATCGCGATTTAATTTTGCGGATACACGAACGGTTGCTATAACCACTTAAAAGGATCGCCGGAAGCAATATGTTTCACCTTAATACCGCTGAGTTTCGGTTGAAGCCATGCTGCGAGCCACTCCATGCCGGGCTCCTCGCTAACAGAATGCCCTAAAATGATCAATGAAATATTTTTCCCGAATGCGCGGGCATCCCGGATATATTCAGCCGTCTCCCATTCATGTACTTCGCCAACAATCAACACATCGGGTTTCTCTTTTTCGGCAGCCGTAACCTGCCGCTGTCCGCCCCATGCGCCGGGTAATAAGGCAATTCGCTTACACGGCTGCGTGAGATCACCAATTACCCGTACCTGCTGCAATTTCAGTGAGGACTTAAAGTGTTTCACAATTTTTTCAAGCGGCATTTCAGGAATAGATAGCATGAACTCACCGCTCTTCCCATATTGCTCCCAGCCTGCTTTTCTCAATACACCGTTCATAATTCCGTCCGGACGGTGTGCGTGCCAGTAATCATGAAAACGCCATACCGCAATGCCATGCTCTTTCAGTAAGTCCTGCTTCATTTTTACAATTTCATTTCCGGCCACCCATCCCGGATCGTCTGTATGATTGTAAAAAGTTGGCTCATGCGCTATGATAAAATTTGCTTTGTCTTTTGCAGCCTGCCGTATGATATCGACCGTAGTAAACATGGTAGTAATGATACCGGTTACTTTCTGCGATGCGTCGCCGCTTTTCAATGTATCTACCGTTTCTTTAAATGGCGCACCCGGAATTTCCTGCAGGATAATATCCATAATATCCTGAACGGTATAATTTTTCCTGTCACCCGGCGAAGCACAAGCCTCCAATGGGCTAACGCCGGAGAGCAATGCTGCGGCCCCGGCCGCTTTCAGCATGGTGGAAATAAAAGTTCTTCTTTCAGCGGAGAAACCGTGCAATTCCATCGTTTCAAAGTTTTATGAATTAAATGTAATTATATTTTCAACTAACGGGTGTAAACAATCCATATCCTTTACAATATTGACAACCTGCGGGCGAAATTTCACGTCTTCGCTTTGCCTGTTTCATTTTTAACAACCGCCAAACCAGCAGATGACAAAGAATGGTTATTTTTAAACCCAATAAAATAATATGAAGCTGTTTATTCTTGCCCTTGCGTTTCTTCCTTTTACGGGTTATTCCCAGGATTGTGCGATAAAAAAAGAAACCGATCAATTTACCCGCGATACCAAACTATCGACCGGTTTCGTGCAACTGAAATTATCTTCGGTATCCATCGATGCCAATAAAAAAGAGTTTGATTTCTTTTTTACACTCGACGGGGTCGACAAATGTTTTGATGATAATTCCACCGTTGTCATCCTGTTCGAGGGTGGTAAACAGCGAAGCAATTTCCGCAATAGCGGTTCCATGAATTGCGAAGGACTATTTCATTTTACTGTAAAAAGCGGGCCGGCTACTCCGTTCGTGGTAAAAAGATTAGGCACACAGAAAATAAACCAGATAACATTCACCGGCAACAATAAAAAGGAAACAATTGTCTCTCTTACTCCAACGCAACAGGATCAATTCATGAGCGCTGTGAATTGTATTGCGGCGGAAGCGCTGAAATTACACCAATAGTGAAAGTATGTACGGTGTTTGCTGTACGATGTACGATGGTTTGATGACTGTAAAATTCTCACGATTTCGTACATCGTACACCTCACATCGTACATCCGACACCTTCTTATTTTCTGCTTTCGCTCAGCGCTTGCTTGAACGCAGCGGCTATTTGCTGGTTTTGCCTGAATGAAAGGGTTTCGTTGATCGTAAATTTTATAAACCCATCTTCCCTCGGTCCACCAAGAATTATTTGGTGCTTTTCACGAAGTGCAGTTCGAAGTTTGCCAATATCAATTCCCTCATCAATCTGCATATTCTGCATGTTCGTGCCATTGGGTATCGGCGCAATCTTCACGCCGGGTAATTGATTGAGCAACCCGGTTAATTCTTTCGATTGGGAAATTGCTTTTTTCAATCTTGCATCAAATCCATCCAAATGATATGAAGCCATGGCAGCATTCGCCCAGTTACTGTAAACCGATCCGCCATGAATTTTTACAAGATGGCCCATTTTATCAATGACCCCTTTTTCGCCACACAAAACGGCGCCGCCTGCAGCGCCAAGATATTTATACAGCGAAATATAAACCGTATCAAAATGGAAAGCGTATTCTTTTACGGAAACACCGGTAAATGCAGCAGCCAGCAGCAATCTCGCACCGTCCAGGTGAAGCTTCAAGCCTTTCCCCCTGCACCATTCAGCAATCTTTTTTATCTCCTCAATTGGAAAGTTTTGTCCGTCCGCGCGGCGCACCGGGTTTTCGATTGAAACAACTCCGGCATCACTTTTAAAAACTTCCTCCTTTTGATAATATTCCATTGCCTGTTGCAACTCCTGCAACGTAAAAGAGGCAGCTCCCTTTGCCAACGGCATTAATCGTTTGCTGAAAACAGATTGGGCCGCATCTGCTTCATCGCGGTACACATGGCTTGTTTCCTGCACAAATACTTTTGTGTTATCGCCACTCAATACATGAATGGCCAATTGATTCGCCATCGTTCCCGAAGGCATGTAGATCGCGGCTTCTTTGCCGGTTAGCGCGATAAATTTTTTCAGCAACCCTTCCACCGCCCCGCCCTCGGTATAAAAGTCCTGTTCGATTGCAGCGCTTTTATTTATCTCCTGCAACTTTGCGATATAAGCTGCCGGTTTGTACATCGGGCCGTCATAAATAAAAAAAACTCTTTCATCATCATCGATCGGCAACTTTTCATTTCCCCGTATTTCTTTTGAAAAAATAGCCGGGGATAATGCAGGCAGGGCCGTGATGCCAGATAAGCGAAGAAAATCTCTTCTTGTAAAATCATTCATACGTAAAAGATAAAGGAGCCCGAAGTTAATAAAAGCATTTCCGTGAACAGGACTAAAAATCTGCCGCTAAAAATAAATCGTATAAAAAACGACAACGGCTGTTCGAAACATCCTGTTTCGAAAAATTATTATGTCGCATTTTGCGACTGTATTTTACAATTACTACAGATTTATCAGGGCAGGTATAAATTAATCGTGATTAAGGTTGCCGAAGGCAACAAAATAAGGTTCGAAACAGGATGTTTCGAACAGCGTCAATCCTTCCTATAAAATCATTCATGCGTAAAAGATAATGGGGGCCGAAGGTAATAAAAGCATTTCCCTGACCAGGACTAAAAATCTGCCGCTAAAAATAAATCGTATAAAAAACGACACTGTAACTACTTTTGCGGCAATCATGGCCATTATGAAATTTATTGTATGATTGATTCATCGGAGATAATTAAAAAAGCCTGGCAAGGATACGATCCTACCAAGGTAATCAGTGTTATTAAAGACATCAGCGTTCGCGTTTCAACGAATTATGTTTTTCATATTCTTTTTGAAGATGGCGATGTGATCATCGCGAAACTTTCTTACTTCGGCAAATACGAACATTTCAAAGAAGATCATCGCATCATCCATTCTTTGTCGAACAACCTGCTTTACCCTTTTGATCAGTTGCTGGCAAAATCGCTGTTAAAAAACAACCGTGTTTACACCTACCGCTATAAATACAAGAAAGTAGATGCGTGGGTAGTATTTTACAACCCTGTACGGGTGGAACACCGGATGCCAAAACGGTTGGACGAAAAACATATCCGGAAATTCGGACAGCAGATCGGACGTTTTCACAAAGCTTGTTCCAAACTGAGAAACGTATTGCCTAAATCGTCGAAAACACTTCGTACCGACATATCCATTTTAATGGACCGCATCAAACAGGATGATAGTGAATTTGGCGGTAAAGCAAAAGCAGATATGCTGACTCATCATTGCGAGCTATTTTTAAAAAACAGGCTTAAATTGAATGCCAATACGTTTGAGACCATTCCTGTTTTCATTGACTGGAACCTTGGGAATTTCTCTGTTACAAGCAAGGGCGATTTATCCTCGCGCTGGGATTACGACTGGTTTCGCATGAGCTCACGTATGATGGACTTTTATTTTTTCAGCCGGGTTGTATCGGATGCCGGAGATAAAACAGTTTTCAGCTATTTGATCAACCCGATGATGGAAAACCGCTTCCTGCTTTTCCTGGAAGAATATCATAAAGTGAACCCCCTGACAGCAAATGAAATACGGTTTCTGAGAGAGGCTTATCGCTTCTTTATTTTAAATTATGTAATTAAAGACGGAAATTATTTTTTCAGTGAGCAGTATGCGAAAAAATTACAAGCTGAAGCGTTTGATATTTACCTTCCGTCGGTAGATACAGCCTTCGACCCGGAACTGTTGATACATAAACTTAAAATTAAAGAATAGGAAAATAACACTCTAATTTTTAAATACAGTCTGACTAACCTTAACAACAAACCTGATGCTGCAACACGACGATTTCAAATCTGCTATTGATAAGTACAAGATCATTTTTTTTGATGCTTTTGGCGTATTGAAAAATTACAATGGCTGCGTACCCGGCGTAGAACGAACGCTTGAATATCTCTCGCAGCAGCAAAAAGAATACTACATCGTGACCAACGACGCCTCACGCAGCCCGATGGCCCTCGCTGAATCATTTCATAAAATTGGCCTTGACATGATATCGCACGACCGGATCATTTCCTCCGGCATGCTCGCAAAAGAATATCTTGATCTGAAAGTGAGCGAGGGGATTGTAGCCTATCTCGGCACGCTCAACTCGGCGCATTATATTGATAGCTCTGGCCTGCATACCTTACCGGTAAGCGCTATCAACAGTGCAAATATTGACCAGGTAAATGCACTGGTATTGCTGGACGATGAGGGGTACAACTGGTTTGACGATTTAAATAAGACTGTAAATATTCTCCGCAAAAGAACAATACCGGCCATTGTTGCCAATACCGATCATACCTACCCGCTCACGGGAAATAATGATGTATCCATTGCAATCGGTGGAATTGCGACGATGATTGAAAGTATTATCGGGAAAAAATTTATCCGCTTCGGGAAACCCGATTCGCAAATGTTCATGTTTGCGTATGATTTGATCCGTGAAAAAAAACCAGTGAGTAAAAAAGATATTCTCATGATTGGTGATACGCTGCACACCGACATCATGGGCGGAAACAAATTTGGTCTTGACACATTGCTGGTGCTGACCGGAAATACTTTACCGGACGATGCTGAAACAAGAATAAAAACAACCGGTATTGTGCCGACTTATATTTGTCATTCGGCAGTAATTGATTAGTCCTTTATTACCATGATCGTTGCCCGGCGATAAACGGGAAGGATAATAGCGCTTACCCATCACAGAAAGCCAACGAAAGTAATCTTTTGCAACAGGGGTAGGACTGAAAGTCGTTGTTGCCAATTATTTTTTCAATTTTGCTTCCGCAATATAACCGTTGAATGAAATCGGTTGACGGTTATTGCTGATTACCTGCAGCGTGGCCCGGCCGGTTTTTGAAATGTCCAATGCAAACTGGTTTACATCCCTTGAATCCTTTGGTTTGGCAACAATATACCATGTGCCATTTTTTTTCGCTTCAGTACTGTACTCATTGTCCGGGGATGTAAACTGGAAACCACCCTTCGAAGGATCGATTGGCGCAGTATACGCCCTGCCAAAATAAGGCAGATCGCTAATCAGCGAATCGCCTTTTATCTCTAATTGATATCCCGGTGTTAACTGAACATTCCTGCCTGTAACCGGCAATGCCCGTTCAGCGATAAATACGTATCGTTTCGATTCAATAAGGCTTTTGATTTTTGCGGCCCTCTCCTTTTTTGAATCCTGCGCTTGCGCGGTAAAATGAACCAGCATAGAAAATGCAAAAAGGATAATTGAAGCGGGTTTAATCAATGACATTTTCATAAAATAATCCGGTTTATTAAAAAATAACAGATGGCATACCTGGTTTGTTGTTGAGCCGCCTTGCAAGGACGCTCCGTGGCTTTTTTTTAACATTTGGCCTTAACTTTAAAGTTCAAACATGCTTATGAAATATCTGCGCATACTTCCATTTTTTATTTTTTTAACAATTTCCGTTGCTGCACAGCAAACCCAGAAGCCGCCATTGCATGGAAAACACTGGATGGCCGTAACGGGTAAACCACTTGCGGCAACAGCCGGCGCAGCTATTTTTCAAAAAGGTGGTAACGCAGTAGACGCAGCCTGCGCTATGCTTGCAGCAACCTGCACCATGTGGGATGTATTGAGCTGGGGCGGTGAAACGCAAGCGCTGATCTATATTCCGAAAACAAAAAAAGTAATCGCGATAAATGCTTTGGGTGTTGCCCCAACCGGCGCAACCCCCGAATTTTTTAAAGGCAAGGGATACAATTTTCCACCTGAATATGGCCCGTTGGCAGCCGTTACTCCCGGCACACCGGGCGGACTTTGCACGATGCTGGCAGAATATGGCACGATGAGTTTAAAAGAAGTATTAGCGCCTGCAATGGAAATGGCAGAAGGCTACGCGATTGAAGCGCAAACTGCCAATGCCATGGAACGGGGAAAAAAAATGATCAAGGAATGGCCCTATTCAAAAAAAGTTTTTTTGCCACATGAAGGCGATAAACGCGAAGCGCCGGAAGCAGGAGAAATATTTGTACAGAAAGATTTGCTGGCAACACTTCAGAAGATGGTGGACAGAGAACAGGAGGCATTGAAGAAAAAGAAAAGCCGTAAAGAAGCGATATATGCGGCGTATGACCGGTTTTACAAAGGAGATATCGCCAAAGAATTTACACGCGGTTGCCAGGAGCAGGGAGGTTTGATTACAATGGAAGATCTCGCAAAATGGAAAGTAATCACCGAAGAGCCCATGAAAGTAAACTATAAAGGGATTGATGTTTATAAACTCGCTCAATGGACACAAGGCCCTGCATTGCTGCAGGCATTGAATATCCTGGAAAATTTTGATTTGAAAAGTATGGGATACAACTCTGCACGCTATATCCATACATTGTATCAGGCGATGAACCTTGCTTTTGCAGATCGTGATTTCTATTACGGCGATCCTTATTTTCCGCCACAAGAGCCGATGCAAGGCCTGCTGGATAAAGCGTATGCAAAACAAAGGGCATCGCTTATTACATTTGATAAAAACAATGCAAACGCGGGACCGGGTGATCCATACCCGTTTGAAGGAAAGACGAACCCGTTCGTCGATATCTTAAATAAACGTGGGTTTATAACCGATAGCTCGAAATTAAAAAGACAAGGCAGCTCTACTCCTGCACACGATGTTTCTGCTTTATTTGGCTCGAAAGAAGAGGAGGAACTGTACCATGACCGTCTTTGGCGTGGCACTACTTCTGTAGAAGCGGCGGACAAAGAAGGGTGGGTTGTTTCCATTACACCCAGCGGTGGCTGGTTGCCGGCATGTATTGCGGGTAATACGGGCGTTGGCATGAGCCAGCGTATGCAAAGTTTTGTACTGGATGCAGAACTGAACCCGTTCAATGTTGTGGAACCGGGCAAACGTCCACGGGTTACATTAACGCCAACCCTTGCAATGAAAGACGGCAAACCATTTTTATCATTTGCGGTACAGGGCGGTGATACGCAGGATCAGAATTTATTGCAATTCTTTTTGAATATCGTTGAATTCGGGATGACCGTACAGGAATCAGCAGAAGCGCCCAATATCAATAGCGATCAGCTATATCTTTCATTGGGCGGAACGGCGATCAAAGATCGCAATCCAAAACCGGGTTATTTACTATTAAATGAGAATACACCTGATTATGTAAGAAAAGAGTTGCGCAAAATGGGATATACATTGAGCTTCGATGACCGGACTTCCGGGCCTACCAATGCAATTTATTTTGACTGGCAACACGGAACTTTCTGGGGCGGCTCAAGCAATCATGGGGAGGATTATGGGATAGGCTGGTAGAGAGCCGAGGTCGGAAGTGTCCTATATTTCGAAATATTTCCCGGTACGCGATTTTTTTCGTATCTAATAGATAGCAGATTCTTCCGTCTTTATATTTAGATAATACTCTAAGAGAAACATCTCTCAAATATAAATCTCTTCCGACTTCTTGCTTCCGACCTCTGACTTCCTCCTCACTTCACTTCCCAATCATCCGTCCTGAATGGAACAACGGGCAGCCCTTCTTTGCTGAACAGGTTTCCAACAGCAGCATTGCTGAATGAGAAACGAACAGCAGCGGGAGCTTTCACTGATTTGCTGGATACAATCAATTTATCGTTTTCAATCTTCGCATCCGCCGGATAAAAAATCCTGTCTTCACCCGCAATCCATACTGCCGCTATCTTTTTATCTTTTGATAGCAGCCCGTTCGGAACATTGTCAAAACTGATAACCGCTTTGTCTTTCTTTACTTCGATGCTTTTGTAAACAGGATTTTTATAGACAATTCCATTTTTGTGATACGTTTCGGACAATGCCCAGTTCGCCAGCCTTGCACCGACATCCTTCTTATTTCTTGGATGAATATCGGTGGTATCGCCCGTGATATCTGATACCACTACCATTCCAACATTCGGATGTTTTGATGCAATCGCCTGTTGCTCGCGGATAAGGTTTCCGTTATTGTTATTACCGTATGTGAACGGGGCAATCTGCACATAATAAAACGGAAACTCTTTTTTCCATGCTTTTCTCCAGGCATCTATCATCGTTATAAACAACTTTGCGTATGTCGATGGTGCGGCTGTATTTCCTTCACCCTGGTACCATATTGCCCCTGCGATTGAAAAGTTTGTAAACGGGGCAATCATTGCATTGTACGTCACTCCCGGGTTCATTGGCCACCAATCAAATTTGGTTTGCTTTGCGGCAGAAGCTTTCAGATCAGCCTCCTTATTCACCAGGTCTGCAGGAGTCCACACTTCGGCGGGCGTACCACCCCAGCTTGTATTGATTAAGCCAATTGGAATATTGAGATCCTTGCTTAGTTTTTTGCCAAAAAAATAGGCAACCGCGCTGAACGATTTTAATGTATTGGAATCGCAAACCGTCCAAGTTGCGGGTGCATCTTCCTGCGGATAATCAGCCCCGGCTTTAGGCACCTGGAAGAAACGGATGTTTGGATTTGTATGCGCATCGAGTTCGGGTTGTATGTCATTTACCTTATTATAATAGCTCCACTCCATATTTGACTGCCCGGAACAAACCCATACTTCACCGATCATTACATTATCGAGTTGCTTCGTGTCGCTATGGCCTTTGAATGTAATCGCATAAGGTCCCCCTGCCGCAGGCGTCTTGACCTTCAGTATCCATTTGGCTTCATTGCTTGCTACCGCAGAATCAGTATGATTATCCCAGCTTGTTGTGACAAAAATCTTCTCCGAAGGACCCGCCCATCCCCACAAATTGACCGAATCATTCTGTTGCAATACCATATTTGAGGCTAAAACAGAAGGAAGGCGTAACTGGGCAAACAGGTTTGAGCAGATGAAAAAGCAAAAGACGATCAGATTGGCAGCTTTCGTTAATCTCATGGTGTTGTTATTGTTTAAATAAAATATCCACAATTGAAAATAAAAAACAGAAATTGAAGTTAATGTGGTTGTTGCTCTTTAACAACATTAGAAAATATTATTTGTGAAGAACTTTTAATGAATATATTGCGGCTTAGCATAAAAATTGCAGCAGAATATATTCCTAATCTTTAACCGAATGAATATCCAGTTTAAACGCAATATCCAGTTCACCAAAATTGTGAAAACAGAAGGCCGCCTCAGGGAGTTTAATTTCAGAAAACTGGGTGGTGTAAATGAGGGAATTTTTACGGTTGATGTGGTAGATGATCGCGGAAACCGAATCATGTTTCGCATGCAGAAGGAAGACAACCAGTGGAGGATAATAGCTCAATCACTCCCCTCATGGATTACAAATGCCGAGCAGAACTTCCACGATTTGATTGAAGAGTCGCTGGCGTAATAGCAGAAGTGATTAAGAGTTTCAAATACTCCTTTTCCCTTTGATCGCTTAGCTATTTCTCCAAAACCAAATAGTCCCAACCATTCAAATTGAATTGATTGCCGGTATTTATTTCATTTTCCGTTCCGGTAAAAACATTCCGGAAGCTTCCTGAAACCTCCGGGTCCATCCATTGAAAAGTGACGCTTTCGGCCGACAGGTTAGCAATAACCAATACTTCGCCATTCCTGTTTTTTCTTACAAAAGAGAAGATTCGTCCGTCATTTACATCAACCTTCGTAGTTGAGCCATTCACATCTCCTGAACGTAACGCAGGATTGCTTTTACGCAACTGCAACAACGTCTTGTAAAAGGCATGCAATTCAACGTCTTCCTGCCACTCAATCACATCTTTATCAAAGAATTTTAATCGCTTTTTATTGGGTAATTCCTGGCCGCTGTACACAAGCGGAATTGCATTCCAGGTGGCACACAGCAAGGCAAAGACTTTTGCCGCATCTCCCATCCGCTCATATTCACTGCCGCTATGGGAGTTTTCATCGTGATTGCTAGTAAAAAAGGCCCGTTGGGCAGTTTGAGGAAAACGTGCCTGGTAGCCATTTAAAACATGGTCCAGTCCGCCAATATCGGTTTCACGCCGCCAGTATTGCTCCATTTTATGCAGAAATTCCCAGGCATAGCTCGCGTCAAATACTTCGTGGTAAGCAGGATCTTCGGTTTCAGCCAGCCAGAATAACGGCTTAATGGCATCCAATTCTTTTCGTGCTTTTCGCCAGAAATTTAAGGGAATCAAATGCGCCATGTCGCAGCGGAAGCCATCCAAATCACATTCAAGCACCCAGAATTTCATCGCCTCAATCATCGCATCCTGCTGCGGCAGGCTTTCATGATTGATCTGAATGACATCGGCCCAGTCATACGGGGACACAAAATTTCCATCCCAGCCTTTTACATAAAAATTCGGATGCTGCTTTGTCCACACATGATCCCATGCGGTATGGTTCGCCACCCAATCAATAATTACTTTAAATCCCATCGAGCGGGCAGTTCGCACCAGGGCTTTGAAGTCGTCCAATGTGCCGAATTCCGGGTTTATGGCGGTATAATCTTTTATGGAGTAATAACTGCCGAGGCTTCCCAGCCGCTTTACTTCGCCGATCGGGTGAACAGGCATGAACCACAGTATTTCTACTCCCATGTCCTTCAATCGGGGCAAATGATCAGCGAAGGCATTAAATGTTCCTTCCGGGGTATATTGGCGGACGTTTATTTCGTAAATATTTGTGTTATAAGCCCAATCAACAGGTTTGAATTCAGCAGCCATGCAATCAGTTTATGAATTTGATTTTCGGTGAAAATAAAGAAGAGGAAAGGAAAGTCAAAATTCAAAAGTAAAAAGTAAAAATGGAGATCTTAAAGCAGGTATCTCACGAAAAGCCTGGCAAATCTGCCAGGCCATGCGGGAGAATCCAAATTCGTACCTTGCGAACGATTTATCCTGTTTAATCCATTAAATCCAAAAAATCCCAGTTCAGACATTCATGAAAAATTTCGAAGTTCCCATCATATACCGAAGTCCGCTGATTTCTGCTATTAAAAAGAAGCGGAAAGAGCAGGATAAAATGAAAAAAGATTTCTCCCCTACCTTGCTTGATTTCGGACCGCTCCGGATTTTTCTTGCAAGACATTTCGGATTTTGTTATGGAGTAGAAAATGCCATTGAAATTGCTTTCAGAACAGTTGATGAAAATCCGGGAAAACGCATTTTCCTGTTAAGCGAAATGATCCACAATCCGCAGGTAAATGCAGATCTGCAGGGGCATGGCGTTCAGTTTTTACAGGATACCTATGGCAAACAATTGATTTCATTTGACAGCATTACCGCAGACGATATTGTCCTGATTCCCGCATTCGGCACCACGCTTGAAATTGAAAAGATGCTGAATGAAAAAGGAATTCCGACAGAGCAATACAATACCACCTGCCCGTTTGTAGAAAAAGTATGGAACCGCAGTGAAGTGATCGCGAAGAAAGATTACAGCATCATCATTCACGGCAAGCCAAAACACGAAGAAACAAGGGCGACTTTTTCTCATGCTGCTTCGAATGCGCCAGCGGTTGTAGTAAAAGATATGCAGCAAGCGATCGAACTGGCGAAATACATCACGGGTGAAAAAGAAGCATCCTATTTTCCCCGGGAATTCGATGGCCAATACTCCGGGAATTTTGATATCACAAAAGATTTGCAGCGAATCGGTGTTGTTAACCAGACAACGATGCTTGCAAGCGATACACAGGCCATTGCTGATTTTCTCAAACAAACGATGATCGAAAAATATGGCATTGAGGAAATAGAAAAACACTTTGCCGATACCCGCGATACGCTTTGCTATGCAACGAATGATAACCAGGGAGCAGTAGTCGGCATGCTGGAAACGGCGGCCGATCTTGCGATTGTTGTGGGTGGTTATAATTCATCCAATACTTCTCACCTGGTAGAACTCTGCGAAGAAAAATTGCCTACCTATTTTATCAGCAGTGAAGAAAAAATTTTATCGGCCAACCAGATCCTTCATTATAATTTCCACACAAAAGAAGAAACGCTCACTTCCAACTTCTTTCTCGAAAAAGATCCTGTAAGCATTTTGATTACGAGCGGCGCTTCCTGCCCGGATGCACTGGTGGAAGGGGTGATAAATAAAATTTCAGGCTATTTTGCAGTAAAACAAACGGCCGACAGCATCGTACAACGCTTTCAGTAGTTGTAATGAAGTACCCATAATGCTGTACTCATTCGTGTAGGAGGAGTTCTCCCGACCACGGCTGTTCGAAACATTTTATTTCGAATGCGTATTATGTCGCATTTTGCGACTACGACAAAGTATAATCTGGGAATTTACCAGGCAGGGTCATGAATAATAATTGAAAAAGTTGCGGAACGCAACAGAATAGCTGTTCGAAACAAGATGTTTCGAACAGCTATGGCCTCCCGACCTGTGCCTGTCATTTATTTGATATCTGCCTGATACAATAGCATTTTTTTAACGGAGTAAGCAAGTAACGTATTAACACAGGTCCGGAGACCTGCGCCTAAGTCACATTATGCATGTTGATGTCGCATTTTGCGACATCAAATCTGTCCGAAACATTGGTCGAAGGCGCATAAATAAAATTCCAGGCTATTTTGCAGTAAAACAAACGGCCGGTAGCATCGTACAACATTTTCAGCAGTTGTAGTGAAGGAGCCATAATCCTGTAGTCATTTTACGGCAGCATTACATGTCTTAAAATCAACACATTAAACAAGTCCCAATACGTTAACAAAGACCAAAAATTTCCGCCGTCAAGTCTTTCCTTTTCTCACTATCATGTACATTTGCAAATAGTAGAAAATCGATTGGCAAATCATTTTTTACAGACAATATTCTAAAGAAAAACCGTCTTACCAATACGGAAATTCTTTTAGTATTTCTGCTAACCTGTCAAAGAAGTCGAAATGAAGAAAAAACTAAAAAGTTTCTATTTGATCGTATCGTCGCTGTTCATTTGCTTACTCCACCTGCCTTTTGCATTTGGTAAGAAAACAGTCATTCGCAATTTTCCAGCGCCCCTAGAAAAAAAATTGAATAAAAGCGTTGATTCGGTATCGTTAATTACGTCCTTTCATTCCGTATATGATAGTTTGCACCTTGCAGCTTCTGGGTTAAACAAAAAAGCGTTTGAATTGGCCCGGAATGGTTTCTTCAAAATGCTGAAACAAGGTAAGGTTGAAAACGACTCTGTGATTTCGATTGTTGACTTCAGCCAGCCTAGTAATAATAAGCGTTTTTATGTAGTGGATGTAAAGAATTACAAAGTCCTTTTTAATACATTGGTTTCTCATGGCCGCAACTCCGGAAAATTGTGGGCGCAATCATTTTCCAATAAACCGTCTTCATATAAAAGCAGTCTTGGCTTTTACATTACCGGCAAACCTTACAATGGAAGCAACGGTTATTCGTTGAAATTGTCCGGTGTTGAAAATGGTTTCAACAGTAACGCGCTTCGCCGCGCGATCGTAATGCATGGCGCTGAGTACGTAAACGAATCATATATCCAGGAACAAGGATATATTGGGCGCAGCCAGGGTTGCCCTGCAGTGCCTGTACGTGAAGCAGCAGAAATTATTAATACGATCAAAGACGGCTCCTGTCTTTTTATATACTCTCCTGATAAAAATTATAGCACCCGTTCACGGTTGGCAAAAGGATAATAACATCCTGTTTACAATTATCTCCAATCCCGAACAAAGCAAGCAGTTATCTTTGCCAATCAATTGACTGTTATGCTCAAGGTTGGCGTTTTTGGTACGGGACATTTAGGTAAATTTCATTTGAACAACTGGAAAGAAATCCCCGATGTTGAATTGGTAGGATTTTATGATCCTGATGATGACATTGCAAGGGAAGTCTCCGAAAAATACCAGCTTGCCCGTTTTCTCGATATAAATACGCTGATGGATGCTTGCGACGCGATTGATATCGTTGCTCCCACCAATCATCATTTCCGCTTGTGCGAACAGGCTATCAAAAAAGGCAAGCATGTCTTCGTGGAAAAGCCATTGGCAAATACCATGGATGAAGCACATCAAATCGTAAAGCTGGTAAAAGAATCAGATGTTAAACTGCAGGTGGGCCATGTGGAGCGTTTCAACCCCGCTTTTCTCGCTATAAAAAATGTTTCGCTTAACCCGATGTTTATCGAGGTACATCGCCTGGCACAGTTCAACCCCCGCGGAACTGAAGTGAGTGTTATCCTCGATTTAATGATTCATGATATTGATATCATATTAAGTGTTGTAAAAAGCGATGTAAAGCTTATTTCGGCAAGCGGTGTCGGGGTGATGACGGAAACGCCGGATATTGCCAACGTCCGGATCGAATTCAACAATGGTTGCGTAGCCAATCTCACCAGTAGCCGTATTTCCATGAAAAAAATGCGGAAGATGCGCCTGTTTCAGAAAGATGCTTATATCGGCATAGATTTTCTCAATAAAAAAGCCGAAATTATAAAGATGAAAGAACCGCAGGATTCAAATGTGTTCGCGTTCGACATCGAAACACCCGCCGGTAAAAAAACGATTGCCATGGCCAACCCCAATGTACCTGAAGTAAATGCAATAAAACGGGAGCTGGAAGAGTTTAAGCAAGCAATTACCAACAATACGAGGACAGTCGTGTCGGAGATTGACGGCATGGTAGCAATGGATGTGGCACACCAGATATTGAAAAAAATAGGCAACAACAGTTTATCCCGTTAATGAAAAAATCTGCCCGGCAAATACCTATCGAGTGGTATGCTATGATGGATTTCATCACAGCCATGATTGCATGGGCGTTGTTTTTTTATACCCGTAAATTCTGGCTGAAAGAACCGGCCGAATTCATTGAAGAAGGACCGAAATTATGGTGGAGCATGTTATATGTGCCCGGGGCATGGTTGGTACTTTACGCATTAACCGGCGCTTACAATTCGCTTTATAAAAAATCACGTCTCTCGGAGTTTACCCATACTTTTATTACAAACGTCATCGGTTCGGTCATCCTGTTTTTTTTCGTGCTTATCAATGATGTTAAATACAATTACTTCTATTATTACGTTTCTTTTTTATCGCTGCTTACCATCCAGTTCGTGCTCACTTTTATTGGCAGGGCCATCATTTTAAACCGGATTAAAAAACAAATACGTACCCGCGAAGTAGAGTTTAACACATTGATGATTGGTAACCGCAACAATGCTATTAAAGTTTTTAATACCACGCGCAAACTTCTCGAAGGCGGAGGCTATCGTTATACCGGTTTTATAACTCCGGATACAAGCAGTCCGAATGGCATTGATCAATTTATACCTGCCCTTGGTGGATTGCCGGAGCTGGAAACGGTCATTGACAAGAATAACATTCACCAGGTGGTGATAGCGATTGAACATTCGGAACAGCCATTGGTGGAAGAAATCATCAACCGCTTGAGCGAAAAAGATGTTGAGATAAAAATTCAGCCGAGCATATTGGATATCCTTGCAGGTTCTGTAAAAACGGATAACATACTTGGCGCTGCATTAATCGATGTTAAAACCGATTTGATGCCGGTATGGCAATTAAACATCAAACGGGTAATCGATATACTGGTGGCTTCGTTCGGATTTATTTTGATCTCTCCGCTGATGTTATACGTTATTATCCGGTTGAAGCTTTCTTCAAAGGGGCCTATTATTTACTCACAGAAACGCATAGGGTACAAAGGCAAACGTTTCCGCATGTATAAATTCCGCTCGATGAAAGTAGGCGCGGAAGAAAACGGCCCGATGCTTTCTTCCGATAATGATCCGCGCATCACCAGTTGGGGCAAGGTAATGCGCAAGTGGCGTCTCGATGAATTACCGCAGTTGTGGAATATTTTAAAAGGCGATATGAGCCTCGTTGGGCCAAGACCTGAAAGAAGGTATTATATCGATCAAATCATTGCGCGCTTTCCCTATTATAAATATCTTTTGAAAGTAAAGCCGGGACTGACCAGTTGGGGAATGGTTCAGTTTGGCTATGCCGAAAACGTGGACGAAATGATCGAACGCAGTAAGTTCGATTTATTGTATATTGAAAACATCTCTCTCCTGCTCGATTTCAAGATCATGATACATACGTTAAGGATTATATTGCTGGGAAAAGGAAAGTAACTAACACCAATAGACGCTAATATGAACCAATGTCGCTAATAGCTCACGCTAATGGACGCTAATTAAAACTAATTGCGCTAATAGTGTCTTACAGGCGGAATATGGACTAATTTTAGTATACGCTACTTTTTTCGTATCTTTATAAACAGCAGATTTCTTCCGTCTTTCCGTCTTTCCGTCTTTCCGTCTTTCCGTCTTTCCGTCTTCCGACCTCTTACCTCCGACTTCTTTCTTCCTCCCTCCGACTTCCATTTTCCGATTTTAGCAGTTATTTTTGAAGAAAGAAACGAATCCTGGTGAAAAAACTCGTTGCCGCTTTAATCCTCCTGAATTACCACCTATTGCCTGCCAACGGTCAGCCCGCGTACTGGCAACAGCAGGTTAATTATCTCATCGACGTTTCACTCAATGATAAAGAACACACGCTGGATGGGTTTGAAAAGATAGAATACACAAACAACTCTCCCGATACATTGCGTTTCATCTGGTTTCACCTTTGGCCAAATGCATATAAAAACGATAAAACAGCTTTTACAGATCAGCAATTGGAAAACGGCGACACGAAGTTTTATTTTTCCAATAAAGAGAACAAAGGTTATATCAACCGGCTGGACTTTAAGGTAAATAATGTAACTGCCGAAACGGAAGATCATCCGCAACACATCGATATCGTAAAACTCGTATTGCCTTCGCCGGTTTCACCGGGTGAAACCGTTATCATTACCACTCCATTTCATGTAAAGCTGCCGTACAATTTTTCGCGTGGCGGGCATGTGGGTCAAAGTTACCAGGCAACCCAATGGTTTCCCAAGCCTGCGGTGTACGATATCCGTGGATGGCACCCGATGCCTTACCTGGATCAAGGTGAATTCTATAGCGAGTTTGGAAATTTTGATGTGCGTATTACATTGCCCGAAAACTATGCCGTGGCGGCAACAGGCGAGTTGCAGGATGATTCGGAAAAAGAATGGCTGAAAAGCAGGAACAATTTTACCTGGAAAGCGATCACCAAAAAGACCAAAACAAAAGGCGGCATCACGAAGAAAACAACGCAACAGTTTCCACCATCCTCCGCGAAAACAAAAACGATCCGGTTTGTACAAAATAATGTTCATGATTTCGCCTGGTTTGCTGATAAACGTTTTATTGTAAAACAGGATACCTGCCTTTTATCTCCGGGAAAAATTATACAGGTCGCTGCTTACTACACACACTTCGGCAAGCAATGGGAAAAAGCCATTCAATATAGTAAAGACGCAATCCGGTTTTATTCCGCACAGGTGGGCGAATACCCCTATAACACTGCCACGGTGGTACAGGGGCCAAAAGGATTTGGTAACGGTATGGAATACCCGACGATTACGCTGATATCCCCGGTGCGTACCGATCAATCGTTGGATCATGTGGTGGCGCATGAATTAGGGCACAATTGGTTTTATGGCATCTTGGCAAACGACGAACGCGAACATCCCTGGTTGGATGAAGGGCTGAACTCTTTTTACAACGATAAATACAACCATTTAAAATACAGGAATGACACGGTCAACCAGGCAAGTGTATTATTTCAAACCAAGGCAGTAACTAAAACGGATCAACCCATTGAAGGCAATGCGGAAAAATTCAGTTTTCCCAATTATGCATTGGTTGTTTACTATAAAACATCCGAATGGATGCGCTGGATGGAAAAATCGCTGGGCAATGACGTTTTCAAACAAGCCATGCAGGATTATTACACAACATGGCAGTTTAAACATCCGCAGCCTGCTGATTTTAAAACTTCGTTGGAGAACAGCACGGGCCGCAACCTCGATTCCTTCTTTTCGTACATTTATAAGAGTGGTTTATTGCCCAATCAAAAGAGATCAGGAACTTCCGTTGGCTTCATTTTTCAAAAAAATCATTTCAACAAGCTCGTTAATAATACAAGCCGCGTAAACAATTTAATTACCATCAGTCCTTCGCTCGGCTTCAACAGCTACGACAAACTAATGGCAGGTGCTTTCATTACCAATTATAAATTACCGCCAACCAAATTCAATTTCTTTCTCGCACCCATGTACGCAACGGGTTCGAAGAAATTTACAGGAATTGGTACGCTGAATTACAGCTTTTATCCAGGTATAAACCTGTTTCGCAGAATAGATGTATTTGTAAATGGCTCGACTTTTACTAGCGATGTATATACGGATTCTGCAAACCGTAAAGTATATAGCGGGTTTAATAAGATTGTGCCGGGATTTCGTTTTGTCTTCAGGGAAAAAGATCCCCGTAGCACAAGATTCCGGTATTTCCAATTCAAAGCATATCACCTCGGCGAAGAAGGCATTCAATTCGGCCGCGATACAATTATTAATGGCCCCGATACATCCATACAAAATAGTTATAAAAAAGTGTCCGGTAACCGGACATTACGTCAATTGCGCATTGTGTATGAAAACAACAGGGCTCTTTACCCTTTCCATACTGATTTAAAAGTTGAACAAGGCGAAGATTTCGTCCGTGCTGCTTTTACGGGCAATTACTTTTTCAATTATGCAAAAGGCGGCGGACTGAACCTGCGTTTCTTTGCGGGTAAATTCTTCTATCTTGGTGAAAAAACAACCACAAAAGAGTTCAGCAATGATCGGTACAACCTGAATATGACCGGCGCAAACGGTTACGAAGATTATACTTACAGCGATTATTTTATTGGTCGAAACAAATTTGAAGGTTTTGCAAGCCAGCAGATAATGGTGCGGGACGGAGGATTTAAAATGCGGACCGATTTACTGTCAGAGAAAATCGGGAAATCGGATGACTGGCTGATAGCAGCGAATTTCACGTCCTCCATTCATCCAAAGGTTCCAATAAAATTGTTTGCAGACCTCGGCACATACCAGGAAGCGTGGGAAAAGAATTCCGGCCTTGATCATTTCCTGTTTGATGCAGGCGTCCAACTTTCATTACTCAAGGAAACGATCAATATTTATGTACCATTGGTATACAGCAAAGTGTACAAAAGTTATATCCAGTCGGTATATCCCAAAAACGAACGCCTCACAAAACGGATTTCATTCAGCATTGATATTGCTAACTTCAACCTGCGCAAAATAAACCGCAACCTGTTTTTTTAGTATGGTGCAGCCCGGTCATACCATAGAATATATCACGCAGAAAAACATTGACAAAAAAAAATGGGATGACTGCATAGACCGCGCCTCCAACGGTTTAATTTATGGCTATTCATTTTACCTCGATCGCATGGCAAAAAACTGGGATGGTCTGGTGCTGAACGATTATGAAGCAGTGATGCCGCTAACCTGGAATAAAAAATATGGTATAAACTACCTCTACCAGCCTGCATTCACTGCTTCAGGCGGTGTCTTTGGCAATGAAGTGAATGCCGCCACCGTAAAATTTTTCATTGAAGCCATCCCGAAAAAATTCAGGTTAATTGAAATTTCCCTCAACCATGGAAATACATTAGCTGCTACCGCGGGGCATTCCATTATGCGTGATAATTATGTTTTGCTTCTCCAAAAAAATTATGAAGAGGTTTATAAAAATTATCGCGAAAATATAAAGCGAAATATCCGGCGTTCGCAACAGGCGGGATGTTATTCCAAAACAACTATTCCGGTTGAGGATATCATAGCAATCAATAAGGAACAACTGAAACATCTGGCGGTAATAACGGATGCGGACTATGAAAATTTCCGGTTGCTGTATGATGATTTAAAGACCAGTGGAAAGGCCGTTACATACGGCATTTTCAGCAGCAGGCATGAATTGCTTGCATCCTGCGTTTATTTTTTTTCCCACAAGCGCGCTTATTATATTCTTGTTGGCAATCATCCTGATGGAAAAACATTGGGCGCGTCGCATTTTTTAATCGATCGTTTTATTTCAGATAATAGTGGCAGGGATTTGTTACTTGATTTCGAAGGATCCGACATCCGCAACCTTGCCTTCTTCTACAGCAGCTTTGGCGCAACGCAGGAAACATACCCGGCCCTGCGCATCAATAATTTACCGTGGTGGCTGAGGTGGATGAAATAAACCGCTTCCGGGTAATTCCGTATTCACTATTGATTATTGTCTATTGCCTATTGACCATTCGCCCGCTCCTGCAGAATCCGCTCCGCTACCATTAAATCAATCGGCCGGGTTATTTTAATATTCGTTGTCTCTCCCTCTACCAGGAATATTTTTTCGCCAGCGCTTTCCGCTACACTTGCTTCGTCTGTAAACGACTCACTATATTCTTGTTGAAAGGCCTTCAGGATTGTATTACTCCGGAAAGTTTGCGGAGTTTGAATGATGCGGATATTGTTTCTGTCAAGTTGCTGATTACCGCCAGGAGTTTCAATACGTATCGTATCGGTAGCTGTCACCGCTGCTATCCCATTTCCTTTATCCAACGTTGTGGCAAAACAACGTAAAATCAACGAGGAAGTAAGCAAACAACGCACTGCATCATGAATAAAAACAATACTTTCCTGTGTTACTGCCTGTAATCCATTTTTAACCGAGTGAAAGCGGGTATCCCCTCCCGTTACTATACTTATTTTATGCGTTGGAAATTCTTTTGCGATGACTTCGCCTTCGGCAAAATAATTGGATGGCAGCGCCAGGATAATTTCAATGTCGCTGTAAGTATCGGTAAATGCTTTTACTGAATACCATAAAACCGGCTTGCCATTCAGCAATAAGAATTGTTTTGGAATATCGGTTCCCATGCGCCTGCCTGAGCCACCCGCAACTATAATTGCATATTTATACATTGGCGGACAAGATAGTAATTATAAAAAATACCACTGAAGAATTTCTACTGAGAAGAGCTAAGATTTTCGAAGTAAAGCGAATCTTCTCCGTGAACCGCTGTGCCTACCCGTCTCCGTGGTTTTCATTGAGCTTCTTTTTTAATACTACTCATTCTCCCCATCCAGAAACCAATATTCCGCCGCTGCCAGGTATAAGTCATTGCAATCGTATCCCCAAAACTAATAACAGCGGGGTAAGAAAATTCATCGCCTCGTTTTCCGTCTTCTATGGTTAATTGATCAGGCCACGTGTTACCGTTATCGTACGATAAAGCCAACAACAATGGGGCCCTCGAACCATAATCAACTGTATCCGGGTTGTACGCCAGTGCCAATGCCCCGCCGGGAAGTTTTGTAAGATCAATACCACTGTTGGGATTGGGCAGATTAGTTTTCTGCAATGGCGTCCACGTTTTCCCGTAATCTTTCGAATCGCTTCTGCAAATAGCGCCGGACCCGCTTCTTGTAAGCATATGTACATTACCCCCGCCCGATTCCCAAAGCGTAGGTTGAATGACGCATGCATTCGTTAATGACGTATCTCCAAACGCGATGTAGGGTGAAGCGACCCATGTTTTGCCATTGTTTGTACTACGGTCAACAAATACATGACATATGCCTTCTTCATGCGAAGAACCGGCAAGCCATGTACCATCTGATAAAATAACCGGTTTATTTTTCACCGGCCCTCTTCCCCCTTTATCTCCGGCAATCAATTCCCTTGCACTTGACCAGGTCTCGCCATTATCTTCAGAAGTTTGCACCCATGTTTCCCAATGAATGATTTCTTTCCCTGCTTTGAAAAAAAGATATACAGTTCCGCCGGGCGCCTGGAACAATACCGGGTTCCAATGTGCATCATTCCTGATCTTCGCTACTTCAACCGGCTTAGACCAGGCACCGGGTTTTCCTTTCGATAACCATATACCAACGTCATCATTTTTTTCTTTAGTGCCCCCAAACCTTTCCAGCACAGTGGGATCCGAAGCTTGGAATTCACGTGACTTGAAGTCGC
>JADMIO010814464.1_pt1 | contig 88498 bp, 65 predicted proteins | sample 8958161 | NCBI WGS metagenome assembly JADMIO01 (sample SAMN16585339, study PRJNA669376) | soil metagenome | isolation source: Crop rotation soil | place: USA: Cullars Rotation, Alabama | collected 2011
CTTTCCCCACGGCGTCCCGGCGCCCGCCGATCGCCTGGGCCAGCAGGCGCATGCCCTTGGCCACCTGATTTTCGACGGTCTCGACAGTGATGCCCATTTCTTTCGCAACCTCTCTTTGCGAAAAACCTTCCACCTTCCGCATCAGCACCACCTGCCGGCAGCGCGGCGGCAACTTGTCCAGCGCCGCCTGCAGCAGGCGCAATTCCTGGCGCGCGGCGACATAGGCTTCGGACGACGGCCTATCGTCTGAGACGTTCAGCCAATCGACATCCACCATGCTTTCCAGACTCACGACGCTCTGTCGCCGCAGGCGATCGATCATCAGGTTGCGGGCGGTCTGGAACAAAAAGGGCTTAACCAGTTGCGGCCGCTCGCGCCTGGCCGCTTCATAGACCCGGGCATAGGCTTCCTGGCGCAAGTCACTGACCTCCGCTTCATTGCGCCAATTGCGCTGCAGAAAGCGGGTCAACATCGGCTCCAGGGACACCACCTCCCGCATGAACCAGTCATCGAGCGCGTCTTGGCTCATGTCCGTGAAACGTCCCCTGATGGGAGCCGATCGCCGGTTTGCCGGCCCCAGTCCCTGTTATCGGGGCATACTACACCCCGTCTTCCTTGAGACGGCCGATCCCCAGCGTCCCCCTAAGGATTTTTCAAAGCTTTTGCGCGAATGGCGCCGGCAAGGCGGCAATCCGTCGCAAGCCATTGAAACATAACATTATCTGGTCTTGCCGCGCGCTTCGACGCGCCTTGTGTCCACCAGCAGCCCATCCCGCGACAGCGCAACCTCGTCGTGCAAATTGCTGACGACGCAGACATGGTTGGGGAGGATTTGCACCCGTTCTCCGACCTGGGGTTTGCGGCTGCAACGCGAGATGTCGATCACGCCATGTTCTTCATTCAGCCGTTCGATGACCGCATCCTCATAGCCCCGGATCAGGCCATACCCCTCCCCGGCGGCAGGGTCGATCCGGTCGCTGGAAAGGGACTTTGAGCCCGCATCGATCACCGCCCGGTCGGCGGTGGGGCGGCTGATCACCGTGGCGTGCAGGTGAAGCGCGCATTCGCCCAAATCCGCCGCTCCCACCGCGACCGTGGCGCGATCGTGATAGATATAAGTGCCCACCCGCACCTCGGTGAGCCCGGCAATCCGGTGCGCCTGCCAGGCGTTGGGGGTGCCGCCGCCGGAAACCATGGCGATGGCAAGGCCGGCCTTGGCGAAACGGTCCCGGGCCTCGGCGACGAATTCCGCCGTCGCCTCGGTGCTGGGATAGGTCATCAGCCCGTCGAAACGCAGGCCGGATTTTTCGACCTGGATCGCAAGCGCCAAAGCTTGGTCGACAGAGACAACTCCGGTACGCCGGTTGCCGCTGTCGAATTCCACCAAAATACCGATGGGGACGTTGGAAGCGCGCGCCGCGGCGGCCACCGTTTCCACGGCAAGGGACGAATCGACCGCCACCCGCAGCCTGGCGCGGCGTGAAAGCGCCGCCAGGCGGTCTGCCTTGGTGGCCCCGACCAGGGGATAGGAAATCAGGACATCGTCCAATCCGGCATCGATCATCACCTCGGCCTCACCGAGCTTTTGACAGGTGATGCCTTTGGCGCCCAGCTCCACCTGGCGCTGCGCGAAGGCGGGAATCTTGTGAGTCTTGATATGAGGCCGCAGATTCAGGCCATGGCTGTCGCAATAGGCCTGCATCTTCTTCAGATTGTGCTCGACGATGTCGAGGTCGACAACCGGAACCGGCGTATCCAGCTCATCAATCCGCAACACAGACTCCTTTTAGGATGGCAGCAAGGCGATGCAGTCGATCTCGACCAGAATACCGCCCATCTGGCAGCCGATCGTGGTGCGCGCGGGCGGTTCGGTCGGGAAGAACTCCTTATAGATGGCGTTATACTCCTGGAACCGGCTGCCGTCGGTCAAATAGCTGTTGACCTTGACGACATCCTTCATATCACAGCCGACCCCGCGCAGGATGATCTGGATATTCCTCAAGGTTTGCCGCACCTGATCGGCAAATTTGTCCGACATGACGCCGGTCGCGGGGTCTGCCGGGCCCTGGCCCGCCACAAAGACAAACCGGTCGGCAATCACGGCGTGGGAATAATGCCCGCCCGGTTTTGCCGCACCTTCAACCATCACCGCTTTACGCATTGCTCTTCTCCCCTGTTAAACCAAGACCCGGCCGGGTAACCGGCCAGTCGTTTTCGTCTTCCAATACCATTTTACCCGCGGCCGGGACATCCTTTGTGCCACTAAAGATCATGCTGAACGTTGAGGCCCACCACCGTGCCGTTGCTCAGCGAGCGTGTTTCCAGAAAACTCAACGGCGCACTGCCTCTCAGGCCCGCATAAACATCGCGGTTCCGGAACGCGGCGGTCTGCATCAGGTCACGCCCGAAGGCGCGCACTGTCCAGACCGGCGAGGGTTTATACTCGGCAAAAACGCCGATTTTATAGGCATGATAGTTGGTGCTGATCTCGTCGATGCGATATTCATACTCACGCGTGGTCAGGTGATCATGCACCGTCACGCCGAGTTGCAGATTTTGCTCCGGCATGTCGTAGGTAACTTCGGACATGGTATTGAACACAAAGGACGGGCCGCTAAAGGTCTGCCCGCCCACGATCCTGCGGTACAGGCCGGTGGCGGGATCGCGCACGCGGCTGTGACGCCAACCTGCATCGCCTTTCACCGTCACCCCCTCCAACCCCAGTTCATCGAGCGGCACGATAAAGTTGGTCAGGATCGTATCGCGGGTGCCGTTGCCGATATTGCCCACCGCGTTGAAAACCCGCGCGCCCGCGAAAACTGGAATGCGATCCACCACTTGGGAGATGAATTCACGCCGCGCTTCCAGCACCAGCGAGCCGCGGCCCCAGAAATGCCGTTCCCAGGCCAGTGAAATATTCCAGCTATGGGCCGGTTCGAGATTCTTGTTGCCGCCGGTGATGATGCTGCTGTTGAGCGAGGTCGAGCTGGCAAAGTCCCGGAACACCAATTGTCCGACCTGGCGCTCCGCCAGCAGGCGCAGCTCATGACCGGGCGCGGGATTCCACGTCGTCAGCCAGCGCGGCTTGAGAAAGGACAGGTCCTTGGTCAGGCTGCTGTCACCGCTCTGGGTCAGGGTCGAAGTCTCGTAGCGCAGGCCCAGCTCCGACATCAGCACCGGATTGATGCGCCAGGTGGCGGTGGAGAAAAATTCGGCGCGTCGTTCTTCCAGCCTGATATTGGCGGCGGGCAGGATCACCGGCGCGCCGCCCACGGTCAGGGTGCTGCGGCTGTTGAGGACATTGATGGCGCCTTCCGCGCCCGCTTGCAGCTTCAATGACCCGTGTGACTGCTGCCAGGCCAGCCGCGCCACATCTTCGCGCGTGTTGTACCGGCTGCGCGACATATCGGTGCCGGCCGCCGTGGTGGTCTGGCTGATTTCGTCCTGTTCTTCGACCCGATGCACGGCGAACAATTGCATCTGGCCCAGATCGCCGAGCCCCAGATCATCCAGCGCGCGCTGATAATCCAGCCGCCCTTCGCCATTGCGCGTGCGGTTGCTTTCCAGGCCGGACGCCAAAGCGGGCGCGGGGAAATAAATGCGCTCCTGGACATTGGAATAAAACCGTTCCTGCTTGAGAATTACGCCCAGGGAAAGTTCGCCTTCCGCCACGGATTGACGGTGGGAAGAGCTGAGTTCGGCGAGATTGCTGAGTCTGGGAAAGTCGTATTCCGACAATTGCAGCGGCGTGCCGTCGGGGCGGAAGCGTCCCCGCGCGCCATAGCCGTTCTGATTCATCAAGCCGATATCCCGCCCCCAGGACGCGGACAATTCCGTGGTCGAACTTTCACCCTGCCGCACCAGATGCAGGGCCGATTTGTGCGAGGTCATGCCGTAATGGGTGATGGCGCCTTCCAATTCGGCGCGCCCCTGCAAAGCCGCTTTGTTGCTGCGCACGACATTGGCCAGCACGGGATAGCCGTGCATATCGGCGGCGCCACGGATCAGTTCGATATGATCCACCGAAGACGCCGGAATGCGGCGCAAAAGAACTTCGATACTGTCTTCCTTGCTGGTGGGAAGCTGGCCATCGATCAGAACATTGCCGACCGTGCCGGAAAAGCCGCGCACCGTGGCGTCGCCAAGTTGAATGCGAAAGCCGGGCAACAAGGCCACCATGTCATAAGCGGTGGCCGGCTGGTTGGCGGTAAAGAAGGCGGCGGGATAGTTGGAGACGCCGTCTTGCGCGAAAGCGGGCGCCCCTGCAAGCAAACAGAAAGCAACAAAACTCGCGAGCGGACAGCGCATGGTGACTATATGTTCCCCGGCCAGGCCGTTTATCGGGCCCTTGTTGTATGGATGGTCCGAAGATCGGCCAGCCGCTTATCCATTCATGCCGCAAAAGCGCGATGCGGTCCACCACATCAGGCCAAGCCGCCGCACCCAAAAAATGCCAGTTATTCCAATATCTTGTTAGACCCGGCGGCCTAGCGAACGCGGCGCACTTTATAGCTGCGCGATTGGCCCGACACTTTCATCGAGAATGTGCGCATTGGACCGGGCGAGATGGTCACCAGCTTGCCGGGACCCGCCTGGCCCCAGCGCGCCGGATGATAGATCTGATCCTCCGCCAACTGCCGCCAGACCTGTCCATCCGCCAGAGTGACCGTGAAGGCGCCGCTACGGTCCAAGCTGAAGGATTGCATCGGCACATCGCGCACGACCGGCTTGACGTCGTTGAACACGCCCGTGAGCAGCCCGCCACTGCGCGGCATGGGAGGCGGTCCTGCCGGCGCGGGCGGGCGCGCGGGCGGGGGCGGCGGCGCGACATAGGCAAGCTGTGGCAAAGGCTTTGGCGCGACGGGCGGCGCCGACAGACCGAGCAAGGTCCGCATCGGCGCCGCAGCCGCATAGTAACAATCCAGCCAGGGACGTTCGCCGGTGATCCGGATACAACCAGCGGCGGCCGACATGACATCATCGCGTATGGTCTCATCGCGCGGCTGGCCGCCGGAAGGCGGCGCATTCGCCAATCTGATCTGGGATGCGAGCGCGGGCGGCAGGCCCAGTCCCGCGCGCACCGGCTGCACTGCGCCGTAATAGCAATCCAGCCACTGCCGGGAGTCGGCGATCGCCGCGCAGCGAAAAGCATTGGCCAAAGCATCGTCGCGCGGACGCGCCGCGGCGGGAAGAGCGAAAGCCACCACCGCCGGCATCAAAAGCAACCAGATATTACGCATGCGCTTCCCCTTATGCGCGCCGGCCATATTACGCTGAAATGACCGGAACACAGCGCCGCCCAATCCAGGAGCGATTGAAACAAAAACCGCCTGCCGGAGCAACCGGATTAAGCAGATAAATCAAAGCTTTCCGGCCTGCCTCCGGCACGCGAAATCTGCGCCATGCGCAAATAGGCCGCTTCGATGTCCCTGGCGAACCCATCGGTATCAAAAAGCGGACTGGCCGGGCGATTTTTCGCCAGGCGCGCCTGCAGATCGGCCAAACGCGGCGCATCGCGTGCCAATGCCCGGGCCATCTCCTCATAGGCAAGCAAATTGGGCGTGATCAATTCCGCAAGGCCCATCACCCGCAAAAGACCTGCCGCGACCCGGCCGTCAAATTGATCGCCGCGGCAAGTGAGCAGCGGCAACCCCGCCCACAAAGCGTCACTGGCCGTGGTATGGGCATTGTAGGGCAAGGTATCCAGGAACAGATCCGCAAGCCGATGGCGCGCCAAATGCTCCGGCGCGGGAACTCTGGGCGCGAAGACCAGCCGTTCGGGATCCACGCCCTTCGCCGCCGCCGCCGCACGAAGATTGCTTTGCGCCGCTGCATTGTCGGCCAGCAGCCAAAGCAGGCTGCCGGACACCTCCAAAAGCAGCCGCATCCAGATGTCGAACATCACGGGCGTGATCTTCCAGGCCGCATTGAAGCAGCAGAAGACAAAACCGCTCTGCGGCAATCCCGCGTCGCGCCGCGTGGGCGTTTCGGCAATCTCGCGCCCGGAATCGTTGACCTGGTAACAGCGCGGCAGATGCACGATTTTCTCGCTGTAGAAGGATTGATGCGCGAGAGGCAAGACATCGGCATCGGCGATGACATAATCCAGCCAGGGCGCGCCGATCGTTCCGGGATAGCCGAGATAGTTCACCTGCACCGGACAGGGACGGTGCGCCAATATCCCGGGCCGGGACTCTTCAGTATGGCCTTTGAGGTCAATGGCGACATCATATTCGCCTTGCCGCAGCAGATGGGCTACTTCGGCATCGCTGTGCAAGCGCACATCCTCGAACCGGTCGAAAGCTTTCATCAAGCGCGCCCGCATGGCGCTGCCATCATCTCGGCCAAAGGAGAAGGCAGTGATTTCAAAGCGGGTCCGGTCGTGCTTTTCGATCAGTCCCGCGATCAGCTCCGCGGTGGCGTGCTGGCGAAAATCGCTCGACAGATAAGCGATGCGGATCCGGTCGTGGCTATAGCGTTCACCGGCCCACAAAGCGCGTTCCGGACGCGGCACGCGGCTGGCGACGAAATTCTCACTGCAACGGCGCCGTAGCGCGCCATCCGCGGACAAGGGCAGGAAAGCCAGCGGCGCGATCACGGCGCGGCCTTCCTGAACAGCCGCGACGGCTTTATTCTGAATGTCCGTCCAGCGGCCAAAATCGCAACTGCCTTCTACCGCGCTGATCAATCCGCCCAGCAGATAGGGATGATCAGGCGCCAGTTCGCGGGCGGTTTCGAAGGCGGCAAGAGCCTCGTCATAACGTTCCAGCTTGAGCAGGATTGTGCCCCGATTGAAGGCGGCGCCGAAGCGGCCCGGATTCAATGCCAGGGCACGGCCATAGCTGGCCAGCGCCTCGTCAAACCGCTCCAACTGCCAGAGCGCGCTGCCCAGGCGAAACCAGGCCTCGTCATAGCCGGGCGCGATTTCAAGCAGGCGTTGGTAATCCGCAACAGCCTGAACGGCACGCTGTGTTTGCGTCAGCAGATTGCCGCGGTACAACAAAGCGAGGGCATTGCGCGGCGCGCGCGCGAGCGCAGAATCGAAATCGATCATCGCTTGGTCGAGATCGCCCAGATCCTGCCGGGCCATACCGCATTGGGTGCGGATGTCGGCATTGTCCGGCGCTTCGGCGACCAGTGGTTCCAATATCGCCAGCGCCTCGGCCGCCTGGTCCTGCTGAAGCTTGATCACGCCAATCATGTAGCGCGCCGAAAGATCGCTGCGCCACAGCTCCAATATGCGCCGGTAGGCCTGTTCGGCCTCCGCCAACCGTCCGGCTGCGTGCAACTCGGTCGCCCTGGCCCGCAGCCTTTCAACCTTGTCGGCGTTGCTCATCGGTCAAAGACCGTCATTCCAGAATCAGCTTGCCGTTGAAAGCGACGCAGATGCGGGTGCCTTCGCCTTGAAAGGCCGATACGGAATGTTCCAGCCAGGAAGGAAACAGATACATGTCTCCCGGTACGGGGGCGACGCGGTGCCGGGTGGCCTGGAAAGGCAGCTGAGCCATGGTGGCGCGCGGCCTGGGATCGTAGAAGGAAATCTTTCCCGCCTCGCCCGCCTCAAGTGTGGAAGGCGGTGCGGCAACGTAATAGACGCCGCTGATGTTGGCGCCGGGATGGACATGCAGGCCCTGGGTGTGTCCGGCCTGATAGGAAACCGCCCAACCCCACAGAATGAAATCCAGCTTGGTCGGCGGCTGGGTCAGCTCCTGCCGGATGATCAGCCCGGCATAGTCCTGCACCGCGCTGAAGATATGCGGCTTCAGCGCCGCGATGCCGGGATTGTCGCGCTGGAACAGGTCATCCTTGGTTTGGAAGCCGCCTTCGGTGGTGGTGCCGGTGGTGGAATTGGGTTCGCTCGCGGCGATTTGCGCCACCAGCGCCACCAATTGCCTGTTGGCCTCCTCCATGCCGTCGAGGTGACGTTTCAGGATGTTGGTAGGAAAAGCTGAAAGGAGTTGATCGGCCACGTCGAGACCTTGGCGTTATGGGATAGCCGATGATAAAGCAAAAAAATGCGATTTAAAGCCGCAAAATAGGGCTTTTCCCGCACCCTCAGCGCTGTTTGGGCAGCGCGAAGACATACACCGCCTGCCCGGTGTCGGGACGGTTGACCTCCTGCAGCATGGTGCGCGGCTTCTGCACCGGGCTGCCGCCCTGGGTACCGGTGGTGACGGCGACGAACTGCTCGCCATCCACGCTGAAGGTCACGGGGAAGCCCTGTACGCCAGTGCCCAGGCGGGTATTCCACAAGGTCTTGCCGGTCTTGACGTCGAAAGCGGTGAAGACGCGATCGAAGTCGCCGACAAAGCCCACGCCGCCGGCGGTAGACAGGATGCCGGTCAGGAAGGGGGCGCGCTGCTGATAGGTCCAGATCGGCTTTAAGGTCTTGGCCTCGTAGGCGGAGATGCGGCCCAGATTGCCGTTGCTGCCGGGCATCTCGTGGAATTGCTGGCTGCCCGCGCCGAACATGGCGCAGGTCTGACTGAGCGGGATCAACAGCAGATCGTCGGGCTGGTCATAGCTCATGGCGGGCCAATCCTTGCCGCCTTGCGGGCTGGGACAGGAGGCAAGCGCCACGCCAGGTTTCTGATTCAGGATATCATCGCGATAGGTGGGCCGGCCCGTCTTCTTGTCGAACTTCACCCACACATTCTGGAAAACCGTCTGGGCCAGGTCCAGGAATTTGCCGTTGGTGCGATCCAGCTTCCACAGCACGCCGGTCTTGCCCACTTCCAACACGGTTTTCTGATCGCCGTGATCGACCAGCACGCGTTCATAGACTTCGTCCAGATCCAGGGATTCGCCGGGCGCATTCTGGTAATACCACTGCATCTTCCCGGTATCGGCATTCAGCGCCAGGGTGGAATTGGAGAACAGCGCATCGCCGTCGGTGCCGCGCTCGTCACGCCGCGAGGGCTTGGCCTGGCCGGTGCCCCAATAGGTGAGATTGAGTTCGGGATCATAAGATCCGCTGATCCAGGCGTCGGCGCCGGAGCGCTTGTCGTCCGGCAGATTGCCCCATGTATCGCCGCCTGGTGTGCCCTTGCGGGCGATGGTGATGGTCTTCCACAATTGCTTGCCGGTGGCGGTGTCATAGGCGCCGATCCAGCAATGATCCTGCGCCGAAAGCTCGTTGCAGCGGGTGATGCCGATGACCAGCTTGCCCTTGATCACGGTCATGCCGCCGATCTTGTCCATCTTGTTGGTGGAGACGACGGTGCGCCAAACCTCCTTGCCGGTGCGCGCGTCCAGGGCATGCAAAGTGGTGCTGGTGGCGGCATAGAACAGCAGGTTGCCGTGCAGCGCCATGGTGCGATTGGCATTCTCCAGATTGTCCAGCACCGGTCCGATGCGGTTTTCCCAGATCAGGTCGCCGGTCTTTGCGTTCAACGCTTGCACCGTATTGGTGCGGTTGTTGGAGACGAACATCGTGCCGTCATGAATCAGGGGATTCATCTGCTGGCGGCCACCCTCGTCCATCGACCAGACCCAACGCAGTTGCAGGCTGCCGACATTGGCGGCGGTGATCTGCTTGAGGCGACTGTGGCTCCAGGCCTGATAATTGCCGCGATGCATCAGCCAGTCATTCTCGGACGGATGCGTCAGCATCTCGTCGGTGACGGGGGTGTAATTCTTCACTTCTCCGGCAACGGTAAGGCCGCTGGGTGTTACCGGCGCGCGGCGCGCGGGCGCCGCCGCCACGGGTGCGTTCAACAGCCCGGGCGGCGTTTTACCAGTGGCAAAACCGGCAATCTTGTCCGTGGCGGCGCCCGTGAAGGGCCGCGCCCCCGGTGTCGCGCCATTGGCCTGGAAAATGAAGGATGCGATCTCCTGATAGGTTTCGGGCGGCAAGGAGTTGCCTTTGCCCAGCGGCATGGACGCCTTGATCACGGCATAGAATTCGTTGGCGCCCCGCGCGCCCCAACTGCTCAGGAAAGCCGATCCCACCAGCGGCGGCGCCTCGCCGCTGCCCTGCAGCGCCCTGCCGTGGCAAGCCGCGCAATTTTCCAGAAACGCGGCATGACCCGCGGTGCCTTGGGCGGCCGTGAAGGGACCGGCGGATTGCGTAGCGGCGCTGGTCAGGCCCAGCACGGTAACGGCAACAACCCCAGCCAGCGCCGCGCCCAGTTTGAAACCATCCATAGGCATGCCTCGCTAGCGGGTGGGCGTGTTGAGCTGCGGCAGGAACCAGGGCCCTGCCTGGGGAACACCGGGCGCCGCATCGAAATGCTGCGGCAACAGCCAGCCCCAAAGATTGCCGGTCGGCGCCTTCTGGCTGTCGATCTGCACATAGAGCCGGCCAGTGCGGAAAGCGGTCCGCTGCTGGGCATTCAGGACAAGCTGGCCGGACACCGTGCCGTTGACCGCCTCCGTCACGACCAGGTCGAAACCACCGCCGCCGGGCACGCCGATAGCGGGACTTATATAAAGATGCGCCTTGGTCGCAGGCGACGGCAGGCCGATGAAATTGCCGCCCACCACCAGGACATTGCCGTCAAGCGTGGCAGTGACGTCGCCACGGCCCAGCTTGGTGGCCCTGTTGGCTTGATCCAGCGGCATGGGGCCAAGATTGGCCTGATAGGTTTCGGCCCCTAGGGCACTTTGGCACATCACGATCAACGCAACGACCGGCGCCAAAGCCCGAAGAAGCGGCCTATCCGACATCGTGCCCACGACTAAGCTTTTCATAAACCCATGCCCTCCGCGCCCGTCTCAACGATCTGTGCGCTTCCGCCATCTGTTATCCGGAAACTCCGGGCCGTCTCGCCGCGCCCGGCGATTTCATGCATCTGAATATAAGCGGCTTCCAAACTCCGGCGAAACCTGTCCGTATCGAACAACGGCGCTATTTTGCGCTGCTCCAGCAGCTTTTTGCGATACGAAATCAGCAATTGGGGATCGCGGGCAAGCCGTAAAGCCATCACCTCATAGGCGTCCAAGCTGCCGGTCACCAGGTCAGGCAGGCCCGCCGCCCGCAACTGACTGGCCGCCACCCGGCCCGCGAATGTCTCTCCCATACAGGTGAGGACCGGCAAGCCCGCCCACAGGGCATCTGCGGCGGTCGCGTGGGCGTTGTAGGGCAAGGTATCGAGAAATAGGTCGGCCAGAGCGTGGCGGGCAAGATGAACCTCCCCGGCAACATCTTCGGCAAAGATCAACCGGGAAGGATCGACGCCTCGCGCCACCGCTTCCCGGCGCAAATTCGCCATTGCCGCATCGTTGGATTTTTTCAGCCACAGCACACTGTCCGGCACGGCCAGCAGCAGCCGCATCCAGACATCGAACAACATGGGGGTGATTTTTCTGTTGTTGCTGAAGCAGCAAAAAACGAAAGCCTGCTCCGGCAAGAACGCCTCATCCCGGGTTGGACAGGGCCCTATCGTCCGCTTGGTATCGCAAGCCCAATAGGTGTCCGGCAGATGAACGATCTTTTCCGCAAAATGAGGTTGCTGCTCGAAAGGCAATACCACCGCGTCGACGACGATGTAATCCATGAAGCCAGCGCCCATGGTCCCGGGAAAACCCATGTAATGGACCTGCACCGGCGCCACGCGGCGGCTCAAGATACCCAGGCGCGCGCCCAGCGTATGACCGTTGAGGTCGACCAGGATGTCGATATCCAGACCGCGCAGAAAATCCACCGCCTCCTGATCGCCAGCGGTGAAAAGTTCTGCAAACCGGTCGACCGCCTTGACGATGCGCGAACGGACTTCGCTGCCGTCATCCCCGCCCGTGGAAATGCCGATAACTTCAAAACGCGACCTGTCATGCAGCTCGAGCAGTTCCGTCACCACCGAGGTCATGGCATGGGGGCGGAAATCCGACGACATGTATCCAACACGAATCTTGCCGCCGAGGCCCTTCCGCGGCGCCGGGGGAGGCATGGCTGAAAGGTTTTCCACATAGGCCTTGGCGCAACGGGCCTGCAGTTCGGAACCCCAATCGTAGAAAAGCGGCAGCAGCGGCGGCACCCTCAACCGCCGCTCCTCAAGCCGCGACTTTATCTGCTCTCCTAAGCTTGCGGCTGCCTGCCAATCGCTCAGATTGAGGGCGGCGTGGGCGGCATCTGCAAGGGCGTCCGGAAAATCCATGTCCTGCGCCAGCACCTGCTGATGGCAGGCCAACGCTTCGTCAAAGCGGTTTAAATCAGAAAGCGCCTCGCCTCGATTGTTCAATGTACGGCAACGATCGGGGGCGATCGCCAAGGCCTGATCAAAACTGGCTAGCGCTTCGACGCTTTGCCCCATCGCGCGCAGCGTCAGGCCGCGATTGTTCAGAGCTTCCACCATTCTCGGCGCAATAGCGAGAGCCTGGGCATAACACACAAGCGCTTCGTCAAAGCGCTTCAAATGCGAAAGTATGATGCCGCGATTGCTCAATCCTTCGGCGTTGCCCGGTTCGATGCCAAGCGCCTTGTCGAGATCGGCCAACGCTTGCTGTGAACGGCCCATGGCCTGGAATGTAGCGCCTCGATTGCGCAGGACGGGCGCCGAATTCGGCCGGATGGAGATCGCCCTGTCACAACAGGCTAGCGCCTCGTCATATCGCTTCATTGCCGAAAGAACGGAACCGCGATTGTTAAGGGCCTCTACGGAATCAGGCTTGACCTGAAGCGCACGTCCGCTGACACCCAGCGCCTCGTCGAAGCGATGGAAGTGCCGCAGGACATCGGCGGCGCCAATCAGCGCCTCCACAAGACTGGGATTGACGCGAAGGGCCGCCTGATAGCCGTCGAGTGCTTCCTGCGGCCGTTGCAGGGCCCAAAGTATGTTCGCGCGGTTGGTTTCCGCCTCGGCATAGCGTGGCCCGATCTGCAAAGCTTTGTCGAAGGCTGCCAGAGCTTCCGGCAAGCGGCCCTGGTTGGCGAGAATATTGCCGTAATTGTAAAGCGCCTCGGTCGCATTGGGATTGACCCGCAGCGCGGCGGCAATCAGCTCCAACGCCTCAGCATTGCGGCCCTGCTGGGCGCGCAGGATGCCGAACATGTGACTGGCGAAAAAATTGCGCGGGTCCATCCGCAACACTTGCAGATAGAGCTGTTCGGCTTCCCCCAACCGGCCTGCTTGATGTGCTTGCGCGGCTTGGTTGCAGAGTATTTGCAGGTTCATCCCGGCTGTCCGCGCTGCGCCGGCCGAAGTCTGGCCCGGGACGAAAGGACGTTCAACTGTCACACCCGCCCCAATCGCTATCGCCTCAAAAGGATATGGCGGCCCCCGGCCGGAAGCCGCCACATCGTTTCATGAGGTGCCCGCCTAGTGATTGATGCGGAAACCGATGTGATAGAAGCGGCCGAGCACATCATACAGCGCCGGATTCATCGGCGGCGACTGGTTCGCCGGCGTGAAGCTGTAGGCATTGCCCGGATCCTGGTTGGTCACATTGTCGACCTTGAAATAGATCTGCGAATGCTCGCTCAGGTCGTAATGGCCGCCGATGTCGAAATAGAGCTCGCCCGGCATGTAGTTGCTGGACACGGTGGGATGGTTGAGGTCCACCGGCGCCGGACAGGCCGCGGTGCAAGCCACCCAATTGCGGTTGACCTGGCCTTCGCTGAACCAACGCTCATTGACGAAAAAGCCCCAAGTGTCGGTGTCATAGGACTGGTTGAAGAAGATCTTCCAGTGCGGAGCCGCGATGCCGCCATTGGCGTTGGCGCCGGCCACCTGGCTTATCGCCGCGCCGACAAAACCCGGATCCTGCCGGAAACTCATCACATTGGTGGCCAGCAGGCGCAAGGTCATGTCGCCGCCCAGGCCCCAATCGATGGCGTCGTCCAGGGCGAATTGATAGCTCGCCTCATAGTCCATGCCCTCGGTGACCCAGGACGCAATGTTGACCTGCGGCGTGGTCTGCAGGGTCGGGCGGAACTGCGTCGCCGTTGTATTGATCACGCCATTGCTGGCCCACGGCGTGAGAACGCCACCGATGGTGCTCTGGATGAAGGAACATTGCAGCGCGTTGCCGTTGAAGCAGAGGTCCATATTCGCCTGCTGGCTGAGCTGGGTGATGATGCCCTTCACGCCAACCCGGTAATAGGTGGCCGAGGTATTCAGGCCGGGTATCCAGGAAGGCGACCATACCAGGCCCAATTCCGTGGTCTGGCCCTTTTCCGGCTTCAGGTTGGGATTGGCGGTGATGGGATTGGGCAACGGGCTGATGGGCTGGCCCGAGGCGCCAGGATTCGCGCAACCAAAGTTACACACGAAGTTATCGTTCACCGAACCGTTGTTGACGCGGGCGCCGGCATAGAGTTCCGCCAGGTTGGGAGCACGCACGTCGCGCGATTGCAGGGCGCGGACGCGCAGGCCGTCCAGCGGCGTATCCCAGGTGCCGCCCACCTTCCAGGTCGTGATATCGCCGGAGGTGGTATAATGGGTGTAACGGCCAGCCAGGTTGAGGTTGATACGGCCCCATTCCGGCGTGTCGAGCAGCGGGACGTTGGTTTCCAGGAACACTTCCATTTCATGGAAATTACCGCGCGCCGGCTGGAAGTTGCCCGCATACCAGTTGGGGTTTGCAGGCGGCAGCACTTGGCCGGCCGGGCTGACGGACGCAGGGTTGAGCAACGGGTTGCCGGCGGGACCATACAACACACCGTCAAACACCTCGTTGGCGCAGTTGCCGCGCGAGGCGCAGTCGGTCTGGGTCTGGAAGTACTCCTCGCGATATTGGAAGCCGGTCGCCACGGAAATCTTGCCGGCCCAATTTTCCAAAACATCGCCGCTGACGGCGACGTCGAACACTTCCTGGCGCTGGTTGGTGATCTGCCAAGGGAAGCGGCCATTTGCGCCGGGGTTGGTGCCGTCGGCGTTGAGGCCCTGCACAAAGGTACGGGCTGAGGGCGAAGCCTTGTCGGTGCCGATGATGTTCAGCGGCTGGCAGCCGACCGAACGCGCCGCCACTGAACGGCAGATCACACTGCCGACCGGAACGCCGGGGAACTGGGCCGCATTGTTGGTGGTGACCTGCACCGCATCGATCGCCGCATTGTAGTAGGGCGTGATCAGGATCTTTTCCAAAGTGTTGTGATAACTGGCTTCGCCATGCTGGAAGTAGGCTTTGAAGTTCCAGTCGATGTCGAACATGTTGAACACACCATCCGAGCCGACGACGTAGCGGCGCATGGTGCGGTTGTTGTAGTTTTCGACATTCTCCAAAACCGAATTCTGGGCGCCAAAGGCCATCTTGCCTGCGGTGTAGCCCGCGACGAATCCGTTGGAGAGCGAATTGCCGCCGTTCGCACCGTTGGCGATTTCCGCGGCCGACGGCGCATAGAAAGTGCTTTGATTGCCGGCGATGCCGCCCACCGGTTGCACAATGCTGGTGAACTGGCTGTTGTACGCGGCAGTCTGGCCGTTATTGGCAAGACAGGATTGCGCGACACCCATGGGTAGATAGGGATTGTCGCAACCGATCGACAGATTGTCCGACTTGAAGAAGGACTGGGTCGGTTTGCCCCAGGTCACGACCTCGCTATAGATCGCCGAGGCATAGATTTCGATTTCCGGTGTGATGTCATAGGAAATGCGGGCATAGGTGTTGCCGCGCACCAGGCGCGCCACCAACGCGGCATAACCGGTCTGGTTGCCGGCCAGGTCGCCGCCGACGCAATAGCCGGCGCCGGAGCAGCCAGTGATCGTGTTGGTGGCATTCCTTGCAGGTGTCGCCGGCAAGCCGCCGGCGCCGAAACCATAATTGAATTGCGACGGTGCGCCGCCGGCGCCGAACTGGGTGCCCTGCAACGGACCACGGGTGATCATGCCGCCATAAGAGAACAGCGCGAATTTGCCGTTCAACACGTTGTAATACATCGGGCCGCCGGCCGCCACGCCGGCTGATGGGATGGCAGGACAACCGGCGGGTTGGCACTGCTGGGCCTGGGTGAACATCTGCAGCTGTTGCGGATTTTTGTACCAGCGGCGCGGACCGGTCAGGCTGTCGACACCGGCTTCACTGGTGAATTCGCCAGAGATTTCGAAATGACCGCGGCCACCCAGGAAGCTGGTGCCTGCGGCGAACTGAATCTGGGCGTGCGGGTCGTCGGCATAGGTGGTGATGCCGCCATTGACGTTCAGCTTGAAGCCTTCGAACTTCTTGTCGAGGATGAAGTTGACCACGCCGGAGATGGCGTCCGAACCCCAGGAAGCGGAGGCGCCGCCGGTCACCACATCGACACGCTGCAGCAGCAGCGAGGGGAACTGGCTGATATCGACCACGCCTTGCGTGGAGGTCGGGATAACGCGCTCGCCATCGATCATGATCAGGTTGCGCTGCGTGCCGATACCACGGATGTCCAAGGCGGAAAGGCCGTTGACACCGTTGGAGCTGCCGCCATTGCCGACACTGGAGCCGGTCGAGCCCATCAAAGAGGGAAGCTGGGTGACGGTGGTGAAGACGTTGGTGTTGGCCTGATTGATCAACTCGTCGGCGTTGATCACCGTGGTCGGGGTCGGCGCATCAAAGCCGCTGCTCATGATGCGTGACGAAGAAGAAGTGACGGTTTCAACCTCCTGCGCCATGGCGGGCGCGGATATCAGCAAGGCCAGAACCGCGGTGCTGCCGGACAAGGCGAGGCGGCGCTTCGCGCGGAGCGCGTTCACGTTAGAATTCATATGAGTTCCCCTGTTCATTCGACGTCTCCTTGTTTTGAGACTTGTCGATACCGCTGAGCCTAGTGTGCAGTAGCGAGTATCGCAATCCCCGTGACTTTGCCGTTTCTCATCTCGTGAAATTTGTTCTTAATGTTGAACCTCTTGGGGGAGGGCGAAGATCGCGATCGTGTCGCCGAAGATCGGCCGCCCCTCCTTCTTCATCTGGGTCTCCTGGCTGTGGCAGCCGGCAGCCCCCACCGCCAAATATTGCACGCCCTTAACCCTGTAGGTGATGGGCGGGGTGCAGACCCCGATCCCCATGCGGTACGACCAGAGCTTCTCCCCGCTCTTGGCGTCAAAGGCCATGATGTTGCCGTTTACCTCGCCCGCGAAGACCAGGTTGCTGGCCGTGGCCAGCACGCCGCCGAACATCAGATGGTCGCTCTGATACTGCCAGGCGATCTTGCCGGTATCGACGTTAATGGCTGAAATGTTACCGGAGGGCGGAATCATCTCCGGCTCCAACGCCTTGCGTTCGGCTTCGGTGGGAACGGCATTGCCGAACTGCTGGCCCACTTCCGGGGTACCCGGCACCCACGGCTTGAGCGGCTTGACCTTGTAGATGTGCGGCTCGTTGATCGCCATGGTGTAGAAATAGCGGGTCAAGGGCGAGAAAGCCGGCGGCTGCCACATCGCGCCGCCGTGATTGGCCGGGTAATAAACCCTCGCCTTGTCGTCGGGCGGGATCATCTTCTTGATCGATTCGCTCTGGGGAACGAAAGCGTCGGACTTGCGGATCAGCTTTCCGTTGGCGCGGTTGACGATATAGAGATGGCCGTTCTTGTTGGCCTCGGCCGCCGCCTCGACCATCTTGCCGCTATTGTCCCGCACATCCATCAACACGGTGGGCGCGGCCGAATCCAGGTCCCATACATCGTGCGGAATCTGCTGGTAATACCAGGCCAGCTTGCCGGTCTTGGCATGCACCGCGACCATGGAGACGGTGTAGAGATTGGTGCCCTTGCGGAATTCCCCATACAGATCGGGGTTGGGATTGCCGGTGGCGAACATCATCAGGTCGCGCTTGGGGTCCACCGCCACCGCGTCCCACATCGAACCGCCGCCGATCTTCCAGGAATCGCCTTCCCAGGCGCCCTTGAAGTTCGGGTCGTCCGGACCCGCGGTGAGATTGAAGCGCCATACCAGCTTGCCGGTTTCGGCATCCAGCGCTTCGACAAAGCCGCGGGTGGGCCATTCCGCGCCGCCATTCCCCACCACCACCAGACCGTTATAGACCTGCGGCGCACCCGTGAAGGTGTACCAATGGTACGGTTGAGGCAGGATATCTTCGCGGCGGGTTTTCCAGATCGTCTCGCCTGTCTTGGCGTCCAGCGCCACCACATGACCGTCCACCTGGGCGACATAGACCTTGCCATAGGCCACCGCCACGCCGCGCGCCTGGGGACCGCAGCACATGCTGGCGAACATCAAGGTCGGGTTGAAGGACCAGAGCTCCTCGCCGGTGACCGCGTCATAGGCCTGGACCACATTGCCGGCGGTTTCCACAAACAGCACGCCGTCGATCTCGATCGGCGTCATTTCCATGGAATTGGCCACGCCGGTCTGGATCAGCGCCACCGGCTTGAGCTGTTTCACATTGGAAGCATTGATCTGGGTCAGCGGCGAAAAGCGCTGATTGTCATAGGTCCTGCCGTGCAGCCGCCAATTGTCCTGATCGGCATCGGCGTTTATCCGCTGTTCATCGCTGTTGGAGAGATCCGCCGTAACGGGGCGCATCTGGAAGGACAGGATGTTGGAATTGGCAGGGCGCTGGGCGACGGTCGCCTCTTCCTGCGCGAGCGCAAGCCCTGCCCAACCGGCTCCCACGCCTGCACACAGAATTGTGCAGGCGGTGCCTGGCGCGACCGAGCGCGCCAAGGCCATTACCAAGGAAGCCACCCTCGCAAAAACAAGCAAATCATCCCCCGTTTGCCTTAGAACAAAGACAATTTTCTCATGGACGGGCGAAAGCGAAATAGTACGAAATCGCAAGACCTTCCGTGGATGGCGTTAAAAATGCCACACCGGCCTCACCATCTTTCGCCCATCGTTTTTCTATCGTTATCATGGGTTTGGTCTGTGTTTCATTAGTGTGACTTTTGTCATATGGTATTTGCAGCTCAACCCTGCGCGCATCCGGGAATTGGCAATGGCAGAAAATGATGATCGCCTGAATTCCTGGAAGCAAATCGCCAGCGTGCTCAATCGCGAAGTGCGCACGGTCCAGATGTGGGAAAAGCACGAAGGGCTGCCGGTCCATCGCCATTTCCACAATCGGCGCAGCACTGTTTTCGCTTTCCGTGCCGAGATCGAATCCTGGGCCCGAGGCCGGACCGAGATACGCCTGTCCGGCAAGCCAACCGAATCTGCGCGAAATTTCGCGTCGCCGCAGCGCAACCGAATGGCTATCCTTTTGCCGGCCACGGCACCGGCCGCAAAGGCCTTATCGCTGTTGTTGCGGGAAGCAGCCCAACGGCTGGAGTCGGTCGCTGTCGACGATTCGGCCGGCGACGCCGAATTCCTTCTGCGGTGGAGAAACATCTCGGAGAGTGAAAGCGCCACCGCGGAACTGTTTTCCGCGAGCGCCGGCACCGTGATCTGGTCGCACCGCTTCAACCTCGTCCGGAATCAATGGACGGAGACCGCCGAGGAGCTGGCGGCACAGATGAATCAGGGTCTGTGGCTGCACGCCATCCTGGCCGCCCGCGGACCCGCCATTCATGCCCGTTCGCCGCGCGCCGATGCCCGCGAGTCTTACTTCAAAGGCCGCTATTTCTGGAACCGGCGCAATGAGATGGACCTGCACAAGGCGCTGCAATGCTTCCGCGCTGCATCCGTAACCGACCCCGATTTTGCCTTGGCCTATACCGGTATCGCCGACACCCTCACCTTGCTTTCCTTCTATGAGATGGTGCCGCCCACCGAGGCGATGCCGCAAGCGCGCGACGCGGCCGTCCGCGCCATCCAGCTCGAGCCGGACCTTGCCGAAGCCCATACCTCCCTGGCCGATGTTCACCTGCATTTTGATTGGCGATGGGATGCGGCAGGGCGCGAATATCGCCGCGCAATTGAATGCAATCCCGGTTATGCGCTGGGCTATCAATGGTATGCCAACCTGCTGGCGGCGACGGGCCAGCATGAGGCGGCCTATGCAGCGGTGATGCGGGCGCTGGAAATCGAGCCGGTATCCTTGAGTTTTCAGGTCTGGGCCGGCGTGACCTCGCATTTTGCCAGGCGCTATGACGATGCCGTGAACCATTATCAGAAAGCGCTGGAACTCGACCCCAATTTCGTGGTGGCGCATATGTATCTGGCCCAGGCCCTGGAGCAAAAAGGCTGCTACACCGAGGCCTTGCACGCCTTCGATACCGCGATCAGCCTTACCGGCGGCAGCAGTCATCTGACCGCGATGAAGGCCCATGCCTGCGCCCTGGCCGGCGACGCCAAAATCGCGCGCGACCTGCTGAACCAGTTGCAGCGCCCGCCTTTCGGCAAATGCCTGCCGTCTTACGACATTGCCGCGACCCATGCCGCACTGGGCGATTCAGGCCTGGCCGTGCACTGGCTGGAACGCGCCCGCAGCGAGCGCAACATGAAGCTTTTCCTGGTCTCGCAGGATCCGCGTTTCGATGGTCTGCACGGGCGTTCGGAGTTCGGCGCTGTGGTGCAACAACTGGGTCTGGTCAAGGCAGGAACAGGCCGGCAGACGCTGGCCCACTGACCCGGCGGATTTCACGCCAATCGGTCTAGATCGTGGTGGCGGTAACCGCCAAATTTTGCGGTCCCGTCGTCGGCTTGCCGTTCGAATCGGAGGCCACGGCGATCACGATCGCGGTGAGTACGCCCGCACCAATAAGAACCCACCCTGTGGTGCCCACTTGAGCCTGCTTGACGCCGGCGGGCTTGCCGGGCGCGAGCGGGCCGGTATCGGCGGCCAGAGCGGCAGACGCAATCAATGTCGACGACAAGGCGGCGGCGATAAGTGTACGCATGGTTCCCCCGGAACGTTTTCGACGACTATACACCAATGCGCATGCGGTACAACGCGCGCGCCACAGGCCGATGAGCCGCCATCGCTCACACTGTGAAAAGACCGGCTCGCCGATTGCGCTAAATTTCGCATCCCTGGCTGAAACGTTTAACGCTACCGTAAGACCGGTTGATGCGGAAATCTCGCTGACCAATGGTCAGCGCGCGGTTTGTTCTTGTCCGTCGTAAAAGTCATTCATGCTTTTGGGCACCGCACAGCGGCCCACCATCTTGCCCACCACCTCGGCCCGTACAGCGATCAAGGACTCGGTGGCAAGCGCCTGGGTGCGAAGCTTCGCGACCTCCGCCGCCGTATAGGGCTTGGCGCCCTTGGGAACGCTGGCCCCGCCCAGCCCGAAAATCACGAAATTCATCATATCGGCCAGCTGTTGGTTATCGGGAATCGGGGAATAGGCCACATTGGGCAGGCGGATCAGATATTCGCGCCCTTCCCGTGTGCACATGAAATAGCCGATGCGGCCGCGCAGCACCGGGATCTCGGCAGGATAGGAATCGCCCTGCATGCCATGGCAGCCGCTGCAATGTTCGACATAGTCGGACTGCGGCGTCGTCAGCTCCGGCCAATCGGAGGCGGCAAAAGCCATCGCCGGTGCGAGGCAAAGAAGCGCCGCCGCAACAGCCGCTTTCACGGCACGATCTTCCTGTCGCTGAGGGCGGTGCGCTGCGCCATGATTTCGGCGGGCGAAAGCCGGGGCTGCGCCCGCGCCTCGCCGATTTCGCGCGCGGTCATGGTCACCGGCGCGTGATCCAGGCCGGAAAGATAGGTCAAAACCGCGGCGATATCGTCATCCGACAGGGTCTCGAAGGGGGGCATGACACCCAGCACCGGCTCACCGTCCGCGGTGATGCGGCCGCTCATGCCATTTAACAGGACCTTCGACAAAAAGGCCTTGCCCTCGGGCTTGGACGCGATGACGCCCACCCGCCCCGCCAGACGCGGAAACTGTCCGGGCACGCCGACACCGCCGGACTGATGACAGAAGGCGCAGTGGGTATCGTAAACCTGGGCGCCATCGGCGGCGGCGGCGCCCGTCGCTGCCGCCAGCATCGCGGCAACCAGAAGCGGACGCATCACTGGACGGCACCCACCAGGGCGGCGGTGGAGCAGTGATACTGCATATTGTCGAGACCGAAGCACCAGATGATGTCGTTGTTGGTCTGCGGGACATAGAGCTGCGTGTTGCGATCCATGTTGTCGCAAGTGCACTGGCCGCATTGCGGTTTGCCGCAACAATCGCGATAGGCGATCAGATAGGTCTTGCTGTCGTCGGGATTGATGCAGGTACCCACCCAGGAGGTGGTCGAAGCCGTGGCCCCGGGCGGACAGATGGACGGACCGCCGCCGCAGCAGGCGCAGAGATTGCCGTCGATGCCGCAATAGCGCCAGTAATCGCACTTGGTGTCGTCCTTGGTCTGGGCATTCATGGTGAAGTGGGTGCGCGCATTCTCGCCGCGGGTGTTGGACTTTCCCTGCGCCTTGGCGCGGCTGATCGGCAGGACCGGAAACACCGGCGCCGCCGCCAGGGCCAGACCGAGACGGGAAAGAATTCCGCGGCGCGACGTGTGGCCGGCCAGCCGCCGCACCAGTCTTTCGCCGATCCTGTCGATGATGATCCCTGTCATGGCTAGGCCACCTTTGTTTTGGAATTGGCGAGGTAATCCTGTACCGAGACCACGCCCAGCTCATGGGCGGTGACCAGGCTTTCCAGATGCTCGCGGCTGTTGACCAGCCCTTTGGACAGAACGATGCCATTATCGCCGATCAAGACCGCGTGCGGTAGCCGGTCGACATGGAAGGTGCGGCCCACCAGCGGTCCGTTGACGAAAGGCAGGCCCGCCATGTCCAGACGGGCGATCATGGCGCGCTGTTCATTCGCGTCGTCATCGCCGACAAAGACGATGTCCAGCTTTTCCGTACGCGCGAAATTCTGAGCGATGGGAATCAGATCCTTGCATAGCGGGCATTGCGGCGACACGAACAGCAAAAGCTGTTTGCGGCCTTTCGCCAGCGCCTTGCCGATGGAAAGCGGCGCGCCGTCCAGGGTCGCGACGTCCAGCACCGGCGCCGGCTCGCCCACCACGGGCCCCTTTCCCGTCAGCAGCGCGCCCGCCGGCGCGACCCGCACATGCAGGACGCCGACCTGGCGCGCCAGGGCCAGCAGCGCCAGCCCAAGCCCCAGGATCACGACCCAGGAGAGGATTTGGGAAACAATCAGGACGGTCAGCATGGCAGGTCCTTTTCAGGCAAAGCGATGGCTGCGCACATCGGGACGCGGCAGCGCTGAGAGTGTGTTCACCAGAAGATAGAGCAGGAAGAAGCCAAGCCCCGCCGATAGGCCGGCCGCCACAAGGCTCAGGCTAGCCGGAGCCGAGGAAAAGGACGGCAGCAACAACGCCGCCAGCACCAGGTTACGCGACACCAGGGTCCAGCGCAGGGTTTGCTTCAGAAAAGATTGGCCGCAACCGCAATCGATCTGGTCGCGCCCGCGTTTGAGGTTGATGGCCATGGCGGCGGCGAACAGCCCCAAAAGGCCGATTGCCGCCGGCGCGACCCAGCCTGCCGTCAAACCGGATAGCAACAGCGCGCCCAGAACCAATTCCAGCGGCGGCAAGACGGCCGACACCGGCTGGGCCAGTGCGCGGGGAAGCAGACGGTAATTGGCGATGACCGCCGGCAGCAGGCGCCAATGGCTGAGCTTTTGGGCGCCCGCCAGCAGGAAAACCAGTCCGACGCAGACGCGCCCGGCAACGGCCGTCACCGCCAGAAGGTCAAGCGCCAGCCCATTCATCAGGGTTGCACCGTATAGAGGATGCCGCCGCCGGAATTTTCAATGGTGCGCTTTTTCTCGAAGGTCTGCGCATCCAGCACATGGGTAAGGCCGCCGCTGCCGCTGACATAGATCTGTACGTCCGCATCCTGGCTGACCGCGATATTGACGATCTTGCCCTTCAGCTCGCTGCTCAACCCATGTCGGGCGATCACTTTGCGGCTATTGCCGTCCAGCACCCAGATTTCCTCGGCCGGTTCCCACATGCCCCAATATTCGCCCTTGTGCATCAGCACATAAATACGGCCCGTGGCGTGATGCACGGCGATGGGCTGGCGGCCGCCCGGCATCCAGGCCACATCCATCGGCGAATAGACGACTTTGCGCATGGATGCGGCCTGCTGCAGCGACCAGGACGTGCCGATCACCGGCTTGGCGCCCAGGGTGACGGGGGTGATCATGCCGCTATAGCTGAGCAAGGTTGCCTTGCCGGTCTTGCGGTCGATGATCGAGGTGTCGAAGATCGGATCCTCGGTGGCACTGAAGAACCGCGCCGAACGGGTGATGGTCGGCGTGGCGCCCATCGCCACCGTCGCCAGGGTGCCGTTGGAGCAAAGCGCCGAAAAGCCGTTGATGGTGTCGGTGAACATGGTGGCGCAACCCGGCAATTCGATCTTGCGCTCGAAAACGTGCTTTTCCAGGTCCACCACATTGACCGAGGAGGAAGGCTGCATGTTGTAGATCAGCGCCTTCTTGCCGTCGCTGGTGATCACCAGATTGTGGGTGCGATTGCCGATCAGCATGCGGCCGGGAATCGGCACTTCCGCGGTCAGCTTCAGGGTGGTGGCGTCATAGACCAGCAGATTGTCCTGACGGGTGCCGCGATCCAGCTTCGACCAGATGGTCTGGGCGACATAGAAATTCTTGCCCAGCGGATCGAAGGAAAAACTGTCCTGGCCATACATATTGACCATGCCCTTCATCTTGCCGGTATCGCCGTCAAAGATGCGGGTGCCGTCCTGGCCATTGCCGCGATTGACGAATATCCAATGCGGCTGCACCGGATCCAGGTTCGAGATGCGGGGCACCTCCGCCTGCGGGATACTCACGGCGCCGGTGGGCGAGACATGCTGTAAGGGTGAGGCGATGCCAGCGGTCTGGCCGGATGCCATGCCGGAAGGCGTCAACGCCAACGCGGCAACAGCCGCGACCTGAAAAACGGTCTTTGCGGGCAGCATTGTGATAGTCCCCCTTGGCCCAATACGGGCTGCTGGGGTGAGATTTGGCCTCAGCTTGCGGCGAGTCAACGCGAAAAGAGCATCAACCCACGCCAAGCCACGGGGCGAGCGGCCTTTTTCCAGCGCAACCGGCGGCTGATCTGCCTGTTATTTCCGCACTTCCATCAGCGCCGCGCGGCGGCGGTGGGCGCAGCGGCCCATAGGGTCAACAAAGGCGCGGCAAGACTCAAAACCATGAACGGCGCATAGAACAAGTAATGGCCGAGATGGACCTGGCTGGGCTTGGGATAAACCACCGGCAAGACAAAATCGCGAGCGAAGGCGAGCAGGATATAGTTCATGGCGACAAAGCGCAGCGGCGCCCAGGCCCGTCCCAACGCCTTGGCGCCGCCGAAGGAAAGGCCCATCAAGAGATACGTCGCGAACAAAGCGACCAGGAAAAACAGGAGAAGCCCGCCGGACAGCGGCACCCGTCCCAAAATAATGCCAAGCCAGACGATCAACCCGATATGCACCAGATGGGCCGCGGCAAAGGCCAAGCCGAATTCCCGCCCATGGCCGGCCAAAGACCGCACGCCGAACAGCTGGGCTGTCGCATTACCCGCATAGGCCAGCCAGAACAGCAGAAAAGACCAGCGTGCCGTGAGCTCCAGGGCTAGCCGGGTCCCGCCGTTATCGGCGCCTTGCAGCACAAGCACCGCGAGGGCGATCGCCAGCGCGATCCCGAACGCCGCGCCCATCCAAGTAAGGGATTTTCGCATCGTGCCCTGCCCGCTTCACTCTAGGAGCGGCTCCCACTGTTGACAAGCCAAGGCGGCAAAGCCGCTAATGAACCAACGAAAAAACCGGGGGCATGCGATGCGCAAATTCTTGACCATGCTGACACTTTGCGCGCTATCCGATCCTGCCTTCGCCCAGGAACGCGCAAAAATCCTGATGGATGCCGCCAACAATCTTGCGACCGCGGATTGGAAAATCAGTTCGGCGGAATGGGGCGGCAAGACAGGCTGGAGTGTGCAGCTGCGCACCCTGCATGGCGGGCGGCAGGAAGGCGTGCAGGTCATCGATGTCGATAACGGCGCCATGACATTCACCATCGTGCCGACCCGCGGCTTTGAAGTTTGGAAGGCGCAAGTCGGCAAGCTGCGCCTGGGCTGGGATTCCCCGGTTCAGGAAATCATCCATCCTTCTTATATCCGCCTTACCGACAATGGCGGCGCGGGCTGGGTGGCGGGCTTCGGCGGCCTGATGGTGCGCGGCGGCCTGGCGTCTTTCGGTTCGCCGGTGCAGGACGGCGCCCAACAGCTTACCTTGCATGGCCGGGTCGATTATCTGCCCGCCAGTCATGTCAGTGTGCGCTATGAAGCCTTGCCGGTTCCGCGGCTGGTGTTCCGCGGCGTGGTGGACGATGTGCAGACCTTCGGCCCGCAACTACGCTTGACCTCGGAGATTTCCACCGAGATCGGCAAGCCCGAATTCCTGTTCGACGATCAGATCACCAACCTGTCGGATGTGCCGCAGGAAATGCAGCTTCTCTATCACACCAACTTCGGCACGCCGCTGCTGGGCGCGGGGGCGGAGTTCGTCGCGCCCGTCAAACAGGTGGCGCCGATGAATGCGGCCTCGGCGGCCGGCAATCTCGCGGGCTGGAACCGCTATAGCGGGCCGCACCCGCCGCCCTATGCCGCCCAGGTGTTCAACCTGCAGCTCCATGGCGACGCGCGCGGCATGACCAAGGCGATGCTGAAATCGCCCGATGGCACCAGCGGCGTGCTGATGACATTCGACACCAAGGGCCTGCCTTATATGTCGCTGTGGAAGAATGAAATCACGCCCAAGGCGGGCTATGTAACGGGTCTGGAGCCGGGCACCGGCTTTCCCAATCCGCGCCCGGTGGAGCGCGCGGCCGGCCGCGTTCCAATGCTGAAAGGCGGCGAAACCTATCGCGTTCATCTGGCGATAGCAGGACTGACCAGCGGAGCCGATGTGGCGCGGGCCGCGGCGGAGATCCAGGCGCTGGCGGTTTCTCCGCCCATTGTGTCTACGACCCCCACAGGTCCCTGAGGGAGCGACCGGCAACACGAGCGCAGCGAGTGCCTGCCGGCGCGACCATAAAAAAAGCGACCGGGAGCGGCGCTTATCCGCGCCCACGGCGAAGGCGAAATCTCGCGCAACCGCCGGCTTTGCGGTTGCCGCCACCCATCGGCTGGAGGAAGCTGGCAACCGGCGGAGGACAGGCCATGACTTATCGACTCGTATTGATGGGGTTCATGCTGTGCATCGGCTCCGCTGCGAGTGCGGAGATGCTGCAATTTTCCACCCCCGACGGGATGCGCTCCTGGCCCAAGCTGAACGATCCATCCGACTGGCATCAGGACCAGGAATCCAGCCAGCGCTTGAACGCGAATTTTCTCATTCCCGACGGTGTGGACCCGGCCAATGCCGAAGTCACCATCCAGGCGCGCGGCTTTCCGCGCATCAACAACAGCCTGGCCAATCTTCTGGAACAGGATCGCGCCGCTTCGCCCGGCGCCCAGGTGAAGAAATTGCCAGACGTCGCCGACAAGGACGGCGTCCCCTTCAACGTTTATTCCTTTGCGCCGCCGGGCGCGGGCAACTGGAAAGCGGTGGCTTATTCCGAGGAAGGCGACACGCTGCTGGCCTTTACCCTGAATGCGCGTTCGCAAGCCGCTTATGACACCAACTTCCCGGTTTTCGTCAGCGTGATCCGGCAATACGCCAAGGACATTCCCTGGTGATTGACGCTACCGGCCGGGCGTGCGCGTGACCTTGCTGATGCGGCCATACTGATTGAATTCCGTCACCAGCAGATTGCCCTGACCGTCATAGGCGACGCCGTGCGGGGCGTAAAACAGGGTGGATTTCCAGATCTCCGGCGGCGCCTTGTTGGTGCGGATCTCCTCGACATTGTCATTGGTGCCGATGACCGCAACAATCCGCCCGGCCTTGTCCAAAAGCGAAACCCGCCCCATCAACTCGCCCACCGCCAACTCGTCGCCGCGAATCGCCAGGGCGCTGGGCAAACGCAATCCCCAGCCGAATTCGCCCAGCACGCGGCCGTCCAGGTCCATATGCACCAGCCGGTCATGGCGCCGGTCGGTGCAGATCAATCGCACCGGCTGAAAGCGCGGATCGATCGCGATCTTGTGACATTGGTCGAAATTCCACGACCCGCCCTTGCCACCGAAGCTGGCGAGATATTTGCCGCTTTGGTCGAAGCGATGGATGAAATCCAAACCATAGCCGTCGGTGACATAGATATCGCCATTGGGCGCCACGGCGATGCCGGTGAGATTGATCGCCTGCTTGTCGTCCTTCTTATACTGCGCCGGGATGGCCGACGCCGGAATGGTCAGCACCCTCGAACCATCCAGTTTGAGCTGAATGATCTCCTGCGCCAGGCGGCTCACGCCATAGATATAGAATTGCCGGTCGGGCGCGCGGGCGATGATGAAACCATGCAGGTCCGGCGGCGCCCCGGGCACATTGCGCAAGTAACGGCCCTGGGCGCTATAGACTTGAATGCCCGGATGATCGCCGCCCTGGACGCTGGTGTAGATTTCGCCGGCCGGCGACACCGCGATGTCGCCATGGGTATCGCCGATGGTCGCCATGCCGGGCGGCGGCGTGAAAAATTTCGCGTCCACGGCAAAACTGTCCGCCGCCGCCGGAAGCGAGGTCAGCGCCACAAACATCAAGCCGCAAAAAAGTTTTTTCATAAAATCGATCCCCCCTGGATCATGATCCATGCCGCGATGCCGGCGCTGACGGCCAAAAGCAGCAAAGCGATGTAAAGCCGGGTGAAGGCGATATTCAACTCCGCCGGCAGATACGCCCGGTGCTTTTTGCCGGTGACCATGGGCCATATCAGGTTTTCCCCTTTGACCAACAGGTAGAAACCCACCGCCACGACATGACACCAGACCAGCAAAAGGATCAGGTTGAAAATCAGGCCGTGAATGTCGGTGAACAGGGTCGAGGCATCCTCGGAAACCAATAACGCCAGCGGACCATGAAACCGCACCCCGTCATTGGCGAACAGGCCGGTCGCCACCTGGGCCAGCAGCACTGCGATCAGCGCCAGCACCATCACGCCGCCCGCCGGATTGTGGCCGGCATAGAAAATCTTGCCGCCGCCCGCCACCCCCTTGAGATAGCCCACCACCCGGCGAGGAGGATGCAGGAAATTGCTGAAACGCGCGGTGGTCGACCCCACCAAACCCCAACCGATGCGAAACAGCAGCAGGGCGAGCAAGGTCAGCCCCGACACCAGATGCACGCGCATATAACCCTGATCGGCGCTGAACCATGACACGCACAACAGCAGCACCACGCTCCAGTGAAACAGCCGGATGGGAAGGTCCCAGACGGGCACGGGCATTTCCGGTTTATGGTCCATCTTGCCCCCCATAGACCGCGACGCCTTTGGCCCCGAATGCGGCAAGGGCTGAACCGCTGATGCCGGTGCTCGCCACCGACAGGGATTTCAAGGCCGGCGCACCTTCCAAGGCACGAATATCACCGACCTTGGTACCGGACAGGCGCAGATTTCTCAGCTTGGGCATTGCCGCCAGGACAGGCATGGACGCATCGGTGACCGCGGTGCCGGACAGATCGGCGCGGACAATGCGCGCGGCGACCGGTGCCAGGGCCTGCAAATCCGCGTCGCCAAAATCCGCGCCCTTCAAGGAAGCATTGATCTCCAGATCGGCCGAGTCCCGCGCTTCATAGGCGATCACGCCGGGAAACTGTTCCCGCAGCCGGGCTACCTGCGCCGCCAAAGGCGCACGCTGCTTTTCGACCGCTGCAGGGTCGAGTTCCGGAATTTTCACTTCGGCGACTGGCTTGGGCGCGCCCGCTATATCGCGCAATGAGCCAGAGGCGCCATGCGCGATCCACAGCCGGATCACCGTCTTTTCATCTTCCGTCAACGGCGTCTTGCCGCTGGGCGGCATGGCGCGATCATCCGAGGAGGGAAGCGCGATGCGGACGAGCAGCTCGCTGTTCTTGATATCGCCCGGATGAATCACCGCGCCATGCTTGCCGCCCCGTAGCGCCGCGGCAAAACTGTCCAGCCTGAGATCGCCTTTTTGCCGCTTGTCGCCATGACAGGCGGCGCAGCGCGTCTCGAACAAAGGCGACACGCGCGCGGCATAAAAAGACGAAGCCTGCGCCTGGGGCACGCTTTCCAAACCGACCCACTGCAGCAGGTCGTGACCCAAGGCAGGCTGCGCCAATACCGTCAGGCCGAATCCGGCCAATGTCAGCAGCGCGACACAGCCGAAATAGGCGGATGCGGAAAGGCGGCCGGAATGACGCCCGGAAGAACTGGTAGTCATCGCCTCACATCATGCCAGGATTTCTGAGACGATGCGGGCCGGCTTTACCCCTGTCAGCTTCTGATCCAATCCCTGATAGGGATAGTTCAAACGGCGATAATCGAAGCCCAGCAAGTACAGCATGGTGGCATGCAGGTCGCGCACCTCCACCGGATTGCGGACGATCTCATAGCCCATATCGTCGGTTTCGCCATGGCTGATGCCACCCTTGATGCCGCCACCGGCCAGCCAGATGGTGAAACAGTTGGGATGATGGTCGCGGCCGATGAATTCCATTTCCTGGCCGCCACGATTTTCCCACATGGGCGTGCGGCCGAACTCCCCGCCCCACACCACCAGCGTGTCTTCCAACAATCCACGCGACTTGAGGTCCGCCAGCAGAGCGGCAGTGGCCTTGTCGGTGTCGCGGCAACGTCCCACCAGGCCGACATTCAATCCTTCGTCGGTCGGCGTGCCGTGGGAATCCCAGCCCCAGTGATAAAGCTGGATGTAACGCACCCCGCGCTCGGCCAGGCGGCGCGCCACCAGGCAATTGTTGGCATAGCTGGTCTTGCCGGGCTCGGCGCCATAACGCTCCAGCACCGTTTTGGATTCGCGGTGGATATCCATGGCGTCGCTGGCTTCCAATTGCATGCGGAAAGCCATTTCATATTGCGCGATGCGGGTCACCGTCTCGGGATTGCCGAAATCCTGATAGGTCTGGCGATTGATCTCATCCACGGCGTCCAGCACCTTGCGCCGCTCAGTGCGGCTGACGCTTTTGGGATTGTCCAGATACAGCACCGGCTCTCCCGCCGAGCGGCAGGCCACGCCCTGATAGACGCTCGGCAGGAAACCCGAGCCCCAGAGCGGCTTGCCGGCATTGGCGGTGGTCCCGCCATTGGAGATCAGCACGATGAAGCCGGGCAGATTCTGGTTTTCGCTGCCCAGTCCGTAGGTCACCCAGGAACCCAGCGAGGCATGACCGGTGCGCGGGTCGCCGGTATGCACCAACAGCTGCGCCGGCGCATGATTGAACTGATCGGTCTTCATCGACTTGATCACGCACAGATCGTCGATGGCGCGTTCCAGATGCGGCAGGCGGTCGGAAATCCAGGTGCCGCTCTTGCCGGCGCGATGGAAGGGAAACATCGGTCCCAGCAATTTCGGAATGCCTTGAATAAAGGCCAGCCGCTTTCCCTTGATGAAGGATTCCGGGCAATCATGGCCATGAAACTTCGCCAGGGTCGGCTTGTAATCGAACAGTTCTAGCTGGCTGGGCGCCCCGCCCATATGCAAATAGATCACCCGCTTGATCTTGGCGGGGAATTGGGGCGGCATCACCGACAGCGGCGTCGCGGGATTGCGGCTGAAGTTCAGGGCCGCATGCTCGCCCGCGGGCGCAGCCATTGCGCTGTTCATGAAAAACGCGCCCAGTCCGCCCGCGCCCCAACCCAGGAAATGCCGGCGTGTGCTGGCCTGGATGTTCAGCAGGCCGAGGTGATCGAAATTTTTCTCTTCCGCCATCATCTCACCGTGTCAAGGCCGCATCGAGGTTGAGCAGTGCGCTGGCCACCGCTACCGGTCCCGCTGACTGATAAAGCTTGCGCAGGGCCGCGACTTCCCCCGCCGAAAGATCGCGCGACAGCACCAGGTGCGCGCCATAGTTCAATTTGCTTTCCGTTGCGTCACGGCTCGCCGCTTGCGGCGCCTTGGCCATGCGCGCCGCCAGCGCCTCCGCGGCCTGGTGATAGACCGGATCGTTCAAGGTCACCAATGCCTGGAGCGGCGTGTTGGTGGGGATGCGGCGCGGGGTGCTGAGCTGGCGGTCCGCCGCATCGAAGGTGACAAAGCTGGGATAGGTCGCGGTGCGCTTGATGAAGGTATAGACCGAGCGGCGGTAGCGATCCGGACCGGTGACATTCTTCCAGCGCTCGGGATTGTTGGCCTCGACATTCCAGACACCATCGGGCTGCTCCGGCATCACCGGCGGCCCGCCCATCTTGGCATTGAGCAGTCCGCCGGCCTGCAAAGCCTGGTCGCGGATCATCTCGGCGGTCAGACGCTGTTGCGGTCCATGGGCCAAAAGCCGGTTGCGGGGGTCTTTTTCGGTCAAGGCTGCTGTCGCGCGCCCGGTCTGGCGATAGGTGGCGCTGGTCACGATCTCGCGGATCAGCGCCTTCATGTTCCAATGCAGGTCGTTCTGGAAATGCAGCGCCAGCCAATCCAGCAATTGCGGATGGCTGGGCAGATCGCCGGCGCTGCCGAAATCTTCCAAGGTCTCGACCAGGCCGGTGCCGAACAGCTGTTCCCAGGCGCGGTTCACCGTCACGCGCGCCGTCAGCGGCTGATCGGGCGCAAAAAACCAGCGCGCCAGGGTCAGGCGATTGCGCGGCGCATTGGCCGGGAATTTGGGAAACAGCGAAGGCGTGTCCGCCCCCAGATCGGGGCCGATTTTGGTGAGGAAACTGCCGCGCTCGAATTCCAGGGTGGGCCGGCGGTCATAAGCGGCCTGCTCCATCATCACCGGCAAGGCGACGCCGGGAATCTCCTTCAGCCGCAGCTCGATCTGCTCCAGCCTGGCATATTGCTGTTCGATTTGCGGCGATGCGGCCAGCGCCGTCCAGCGCGAGTCGTTGCTTGCCGAGACACGCAGCCGCGGCACGGACGAGGAAGCGGCATTGATCAACTCGCTATGGGTGAGTTGCAGTTTCAGGCTGGCGCCGGGTCCCAACTTCAAGGGCGCCTCGGGCACCGCCACCACCCATTTGGTGCGCGACAGGATTGGATCGGCCTGGAAACCGCTGGTTTCCGCCAGCCGCGGCATCACCGGGCCCGGCTTGGCGGCATTGCGCAACATGCGGCGGATATTGCCTTCCACGTCGATCATGGAATCCGGCGCGATCAGGCGGAAAGCGATCTTCTCGGGCTTTCCGTCCCGCACCAGCCAGGCGTCAATGCGGTTGGCGACAAAGCCTTTTTCCGGCGAGTGCCGCGCCTTGACCGGATCGGCGGGCGGCACTTCCAGGCGTATCGCTGCCAGCTGCGGCATGTCGGCCGCCACCGTGATTTCGAACACCGAATTCATCGGCACCGTGCCGGTCTGTTCGGCCATGCCGTCCTTCAGGCGGAAAGCCGCCCGCACCGTCTGGGTCTTTGCTTTCGCCAAATCCGCCCGCAATTGGCGCTGGCGTTTCTCGTTCTGATTTTCTGGCAGCGCCAACACCCGCTCAAGCGCCAGGATCGCGTTTGCCGTGACGCTCTTGATAGGCAGAATCTTCCACGAGGCGCGGCTCTCGGCCTGACGGCTGGCATCGACGATTCGGTTGCGCAAGACCTCGGCCTCGCGCTGCAGCCGGTCGGCTTCGCCATAAAGCGCCTTGTCGCTGGGCACCTTCAGCACCGGCCAATCGTCGGTCAGCGAGCGGTCGAAGGCGATATCGGCATCCCGGTCGGTGTTGAAGAAAGCGAGCGACTTGTAATAGTCGGTATGGCGAATGGGATCATAGGGATGGGAATGGCACTGCACGCAATTCATGCTGACGCCATTCAAAACCGACCAGGTAGTGGATACCCGGTCCATCACCGCCAGCAGCCGGAATTCCTCATTGTCGGTGCCGCCTTCGTCATTGGCTGCCGTCTGGCGGTGAAAGGCTGAGGCGATCCGGTCCTCAAAGCTGGCATTGGGCAACAGATCGCCCGCCAATTGCTTGATCACGAATTGATCATAGGGAAGATTCTTGTTCAGCGCCTCGATCACCCAGTCGCGATAGGGCCAGACCGGCCGGCTGTGGTCCTTCTCAAATCCCTTGGTGTCGCCATAACGGGCGAGGTCCAGCCACAGCGACGCCCAGCGTTCGCCATAGCGCGGCGTGGCCAGCAGCCGGTCTACCTGTTTTTCATAAGCATCCTTGGAGGCGTCAGCCAGGAACGCCGCCTGCTCCTCCGGCGTGGGCGGCAGGCCGGTGAGATCGAGCGAGACCCGGCGCAGCAATTCCGCTTTGCCGGCCTCGGGCGAGGGTTTTAGTTTTTCATTTTCGAGCCGCGCCAGGATGAAGCGGTCCAGCGGCTGACGCACCCAGCCGGCATTGGCCACCTTCGGCAGCGCTTGCGGCTTGGGCGGGACAAAGGCCCAATAATTTTCCCACTCCGCGCCTTCCTTGATCCACTGGCGCAGCAGGGCGATCTGGGCCGGCGGCAGGGCTGCGCCGTGCAGCGGCATGCGGAATTCCGGATCGTTCGACGTCACCCGCGCGATCAATTCCGAAGCGCCGGGATTGCCGGGCACGATGGTGGGGCGGCCCGACTTGCCCTTGCCCAGCGCCTGGTCGCGATAGGAGAAGGAGACATTGCTGGCCTGCTTCACCCCGCCGTGACAGGACATGCACTGGCTGTTGAAGATCGGCCGGATGTCGCGGTTGAAATCCACCCGCCGCTCAGCCGAGGCGGAACGTCCCCAAAAAGCCGCCGCGCCGGCAGCCGCAAGCATGACAACGATCAAAATCGCCGCCGCAGCAACAGTGATTCTGCCTGGCCGTCCCAAACCGATCGCCTTTTTTCCTTATGTTACGCTCGGTTAGGCGATTCAACCAGAGCGCCATCGCGTGTCAAGAAGTCGGCCGCGGTTCCGCAATGCAACCAGACTCTTACCCAGAGTTTCCTGGTCGCATCAGGGCCTTTTTAACCGCAACTTGGCCGCCTTGGCGCATTCGCTGAGCACGGTGGCATAGCGCGCCACACCATCGGTACCGACCACAAAGGGACTGACCTCACCCGCCTTTCTCTGCCAGCGGCTTCGGATCCAGGCCTGGTCGTACATCGAATGGTTGGAGAAAATGATGCTGGCGCCCGAGGCTTTGGCGGCATCGCCGAATTTCTTGGCCGAGGCGATATAGGTATCGAAGCGCTGCGGACTGCGGTCGAAATTGAACCCCATGCCGCCGGAATAGGCGACATGCAGGATCTTGCCATTGTCTTTCACTGGGAAAAGGAAGGACAGCGTGCCCAGCGTGTGACCCGGCGTCAGCAGGATGGTGACTGTGGTATCGCCCAAGGTAACTTTCTGGCCGTCGGTGGCGACGATGTCGCGCTTGGGGACCCCGCCCGGCATATTGTTCGCCTTGGTGATCATGTCCCAATCGGGCGCGCCCATGATGACGCGCGTACCATAGCGGTCCTGCAGCATCTTGGCGCCTTCGTCATGATCGCCATGACCATGACTGACGATCACATACTTGATGGTGGCCGGGTCGAGGCCAAGCTTCTTGAGACCGCCGATGATTTCAGCCTCGGCGGCATAGTTGAACATGGTGTCCAGCAGAATGATGCCTTCGCTGGTCTTGATCGCCCAGGCGTTGTGGATCTTGGTGCCAACGAAATAGACATTGTCGAACACCTTGGCGGGTTCGGCATACCAGGTGTCGCGCGCCGGGATGGCGCGGGGCTTTCCGGCATTGGCGGCGCGGGTGGCGGCGCCGGGATCGCTGCCGTCGTCGGGCTGGATGCACAACACTTCCAAGGTGCCGGCAAAGTCCAGCCCGGCGGCTCTCTGGGCCGCGAGCACATGGCCCTCGACGGTATCGGGCACCTGGGCCACCGCCACACTCATCACGCCGAAACTTGCCGCCATCAACAGTGCTGCCGCGAAACGCATTTTCGTTTTCCTTCCTGTGAATTTCCTTATTTGCGATTCTGAGACGCAACCATCTTGGTGATCCGGCCGCGCGCGGTATCGCCGGTCCACAGGTTACCCTGTGAATCCGCCGTCAGATAAGATGCCTCCAGGAACTGGCCTTCGCCGGTTCCATTGCCATTGCCGATGGCGCCCAGCACCTGACCGGTCTGTTTGCTGATCTTGAGGAACTGGCCGTCCCAGCCCGAGGCAAGCCAGAGATTGCCCTGTTTGTCGAAATACAACGCACAGATCAGGTTGCGCGTCGGCATGGTGCGGAGGAACTTGCCGTCAGCGGTATAGACCACCACGCGATAGTCCTCGCGGTCGCCGATATAGACATCGCCGTTCCGGGGATCGACGGCAAAGCCATGCGCCATGACGAACTTGCCCTGCCCCACCGCATTGCCCCACCATTGCTGGATGAACTTGCCGTTCCTGTCCAAGCGCAGGATGCGCGCGGCGCCGCTATTGTTGGTGGGATCGGCGGAGTCGGTGTCGTTGGGGCTCTCATGACCATGGCCCTGGGCGATATAGACATCGCCCTGGGCATTGAAGCCGACCATCAAAGGCTCCCAAAGATAGCGCTGGCCCTTTGATTCATCCCAGTCGCCGCGATGTCCGCGCGTGCCGATGGTCATCAGCACCTTGCCGTCGGGGCTGATCTTCTTGGCGGTGGCCCCGGCCGCATCGGTGATCCAAAGATTGTCCTGGGCATCGACCGCGATGCCATGCGCCTTGGCGTGATGGGTGATCACATTGTCGCCGATGGACAAAAGCAGCTTGCCGTTCCTGTCCCACTTGAACAATTGCGGCCGCCCGATCGGATTGCGCTGCAGGCCCCAAAGATTATCCTTGGAATCGGTGGCGACGGCCACCATGCCGTAGCGTTCGCCCTCGGGCGAGGCAATGGGATAAGCGAAGCTGTAGCCCATGGTCTGCTTCCATAGCACCGGCTTGACGCCCAGCCGGTTGCCACCCCGGTCGTTTGCCGGATCGCAGACCGGCGACTTGTAGCAATAAGGCGTGCCCAGAGTGTTCTTCAGGGCGGCGGTTTCGGCGGCCGTGGCGGAAGCCTTGCATTGCCCGGACAATTTGGAAACGTTCTGCAGCAGGCAGTAGCGCGTGGTCGACCTGGATGCAGCGCTGCAGAATTTCTTGATGTCATCCGCGCAACCCGCCATGCCGCCGTCCGGCGTTGGCTTCACGCGCGTCTGGATCATGCCTTGCATCTCGCCAAGGTACCAGGCGGGCGAACCATTTGCCGCCGGACCTGAGGATGCGGCATCGTTGGATTGCGAGAGCGCCATGGTTGCGCTGAACAGGATGGCGCATGCGCCACCGGCAAGATAACGGTATTTCATTTTAGGCCCCCTGTGGCAGTTACTCGATTATGCGGTGACGCCCTTTATTTTAAAGTGTTGCACCTTCGGCCGTGTTCAGGACGGATTCTCGACCCCGGTTTCTTTCCACGCCGGACGCGCCTGGGCGCGGATGATATAGGCCAGGAAAGCGGCGGCTTCCTCGGGCTGCGCCGCATAGCCGGTCACCGCGGCCGTATAGTCGAAATGCATCTCTATTTCCTTGGGCATCACACCCACCACTTCGACACCGGGCACCGTCACCTCTTCCGAGATCGGACCCAAGGCATACTGGATGCCGTCGCGGGCGATCGCGAGGCCGGGCGTGCCGGCGATCGGCATCGGCTTGACGCCGACAAATTCGGGGCGCGCCAAAAGCTCGGCGACCATTTTGCCGGCAGCACTGCCGCGCGCCGGATCCGTGAAGCCCACGCCGCTGGCGCCCTTGAGCACGGCAATGAATTTCGGCATGGACGAGATGTCGGGATGCGGCGCGCCTGCCTTGACCGCCAGGCCGAAATTGACGCGGCCAATCGGCGTGAAGGGGCCGGGCTTGAGATTGGCCTTGACCTCGGTCAGTTCGGGCAGCGGCAGCAACACCAGATCGCCCGGCACCTTGTTCTTCACATTGTCGCGCGCCCGGGTGACGGTGCCGCCGACGATGGTGACCTGTTTGCCGGTCTCGGCCGTCCAGGCGGCGGACAGCGTGCGCAGCCCCGGATTGGTGCCGCCCGAGGTGAAGACCGTAATGTCGGCCAAAGCCGGGCATGGCGCGAGCAGCAGCAGGGCCGCGAGCACTGACCTGAACATCCCCGCACTCCCTCTTTATTGTTTGCCGCAAGTGTGCACGGAAAACCCCATCGCGCCAGCCCAAAAAGACCGCCGGTGAGACCGCCATCCGCCCTTGGAACGGAAAGGCCTTGTGCGTCCCTCGCCTTTTGATGTTCCCTAGGCCACATAAAAAGAACAAGCGGGGGAATGCGCGTGCCCAGATTGCGATGGCTGATGATGTTCCTGGGCTGCGCGGCGATGGCGATCAATTATATCGATCGCGCCAACCTCGCGGTCGCCGCCCCTTTCATCCAAAAAGAGCTCGGCATCGACGCCACCATCATGGGCGTGATCCTGGGCGCCTTCTTCTGGACCTATGCGACATTTCAATTGCCGTTCGGCTGGTTCGCCGACAAGGTCGGCGCGCGCATCGCGCTCGCCGCCGCCGTGGTCTGGTGGTCGGTCGCCACCGTCCTTACCGCCACGGCAAATGGCATTGCATCGCTGATCGGCTACCGCCTGCTTTTGGGTGTCGGCGAGGCGGGTGCTTATCCCTCCGGCACCAAAATCAATATGGCCTGGTTTCCAAAAAGCGAGCGCGCCATCGCGGCCAGCATTTTCGACAGCGGCTCACGGATCGGCAACGCCCTGTCGCTGCCCTTGGTCGCCTTGATCATCGGCACCTTCGGCTGGCGGATGTCCTTTGCGGTGACCGGGCTGATCGGCTTCGTCTGGGTGGCTATCTGGCTTGTCTATTATCGCGATCCGGAAAACCATCCATCGGTGACGCCGGAGCAAGTCGCGGCGCTTAAGGCCGAGCGCGGCACCGAACCAGTAGGGCCCAAAGTGTCCTGGTCCTCGCTGTTCGGTTACCGCACCATCTGGGGCATGATGATCGGCTTCTTCTGCTTGAATTTCGTGATCTACTTTTTCATCACCTGGTTTCCCACCTATCTGATCCAGGCGCGGGGCTTCTCGCTGAAAGAGCTTGGAACCTTGGGCCTGCTGCCGGGCCTGGTCTCAATCCCTTGCGGATGGCTGGGCGGCTTCACTTCCGATGCGCTGTATCGCCGTGGCTGGAGCCTGACCGCGGCGCGCAAGACCTGCCTGGTGGGCGGCATGCTGATGTCGTCGGTCATCACCCTGTCCGTCTTCGCGCCCAATGCCTATGTCGCGCTCGGCCTGTTTGCGGTGGCCTATGGCAGCCTTGCCTTTACCGCCGCCAGCATCTGGTCCCTGCCCGCGGATGTCGCGCCTTCGCCCGCCCATGTCGCATCCATCGGCGGCATCCAGAATTTCGCCGCCAATCTGGCCGGCATTGTCACCACTACCTTCACCGGCCTGATGCTGACCATCACCGGCGGCTCTTTTGTCATACCGATGCTGGTGGCGGGAGGCTTTTGCATTCTTGGCGCCGTCGTCTATCTGTTTGTGATAGAGGATATCAAACCGCTGACACCCCGCGACGCCTGAGCCATGAAAATCGTCAATTACAACGGATTCCGCGACGCGGCCAAAAAGCGCCTGCCCAGTTTCATGTTCGAATATATCGACGGCGGCAGCTATGACGAGCACACTCTGCGCCGCAATGTCGATGACTTCAAAGCGGTGACCTTGCGCCAGAAGGTGCTGCGCGACGTCTCCAACATCAACACCGCCACCCGCCTGTTCGGCCGCGAGATGGCGCTGCCCATCGCGCTATCGCCCATCGGCATCGCCGGCTTTTACCGCCGCCGCGGCGAGACCCAGGCGATCAAGGCGGCCGAAGCCGCCGGCATCCCCATGGTGCTTTCCACCATGTCCTGCTGTCCGCTGGAAGAAGTGCGCGCCGCGTCGGCGCAGCCCTTCTGGATGCAGCTCTACATCATCCGCGACCGCGGATTCATGAAAGATTTCCTGACGCGGATGGAAAAGTCCGGCATCGACACACTGTTCCTCACCGTCGATCTGGCCATCAATGGCATTCGCTATCGCGACCGGATCGGCGGATTGGCGGGCTCGCAAAGCCTCCTGCAACGGCCCGACCGGCTGCTCGACATCCTGTCTCATCCCGCCTGGGCGCTGGACGTTGGTGTGTTGGGCAGGCCGCTGACCATCGGCAATGTCGCGCCCGCGATGCCGAACGGCGCCGGTCTCAAGCAATTCCAGGCCTGGGTGGCGCGCAATTTCGATCCTTCCGTCACGTATAAGGACATCGCCTGGCTGCGCCAGCACTGGAAAGGCAAGCTGGTGCTGAAGGGCATTACCGATCCGGGCGATGCGGCGCGCGCCGCCGAGGAAGGCATGGATGGCATTGTGGTGTCTAACCACGGCGGACGGCAGTTGGACGGCTCGCTTTCCAGTATCGCCGCGCTTCCGGCGGTACGCGATGCCGTCCAAGGACGGATGACGGTGCTGCTGGACGGCGGCGTGCGTTCGGGATTGGATGTTTTGCGCGCCCTGGCGCTGGGCGCCGATAGCGTGCTGCTGGGACGGGCCTGGGCCTATGCCCTGGCGGCGCGGGGCGGCGCGGGGGTTTCCCAGATACTCGCCATTATCAAGGAAGAGCTGGAAGTCGCCATGGCGCTGACCGGCCAGAACGATGTGCGGGCACTGGACAAGGACCTGGCGTTGACCAGCCCCACAGCATGACCATGTGGGATCAAACGTCTCTGGCGGGAAAACGCGTGTTGGTAACCGCGGGCGGCGACGGGATCGGTTTGGAAATCGCGCGCGGCTTCGCGGGCGCTGGCGCAAAGGTCCTGGTCTGCGACATTCAACCCGAAAGCCTGGCGCGCCTCGCCAAGGAATTGCCCGAGATACACAGCTGTATTGCCGACGTTTCCCGCGAAGCGGATGTCGCGGCGATGTTTGGACTGGTGGATGAAAAACTCGGCGGATTGGATGTGCTGGTCAACAATGCCGGCATTGCCGGACCCACCGGCGGCATCGAGACTCTGTTGCTGGCCGATTGGGAGCGCACCTTGGCGGTCAATATCACCGGCCAGTTCCTCTGCATCCGCCAAGCCGTGCCGCGCCTGCGCAAAGGGCGCGATCCCTCGATCATCAACCTGGCCTCGGCCGCCGGTCATCTGGGAATGCCGGGGCGCGCGCCCTATTCCGCCTCCAAATGGGGCGTGGTCGGCCTGACCAAGACTTTGGCCATCGAACTGGGCCGCGACGGCATCCGCGTCAATGCCATCCTGCCGGGCGCCGTGGACGGCCCGCGCATCCGGGCGGTGATTGCCGCCAAGGCAAAAACCCTGGGCAAGCCGGTGGAAGAAATGACGGAGGTCTACACCTCTCAGGCGGCACTCGGACGGATGGTCACGGCCCGCGATGTCGCCAACATGGTGCTGTTCGCGGCCAGCGACCTGGCGGGCAATGTCACCGGCCAGGAACTGGTGGTCGACGGTCATACCCAGGCGCTGAGCTGACAAGGCGCGATGACCGGTCTGATCAAAATTTCTTCGCCGCAGCTGACCGCCGAAATTGATCCGCTGGGCGCGCAGCTCTTCTCTCTCAAAGACGGGCAAGGCCGCGACCTGCAATGGAACGGCGATCCGGCTGTGTGGAAGGGCCGGGCGCCGATCCTGTTTCCGATTGTCGGCGCCCTGGCCGGCAACCAGTATGAATTGGACGGCCGCACCTATTCGCTATCCCGCCATGGCTTCGCGCGCGATCGGTCGTTCTCATTGGTGGAAGCGAACCCGGCCAGCGCCCTGCTCCGGCTGGACTGGGACCACGAGACGTTTCGCGTCTATCCCTTCCGTTTCCGGCTCGATCTGCGATTTGCCTTGACCGGCGCAAGCTTGCGCATAGTGGCAACGGTCCAGAATCTTGAGGACCATAAGGAATTGCCTGCCAGTTTCGGTTTTCATCCCGCCTTCCGCTGGCCCTTGCCCTATGGCGAAGCGCGCGCCGATCATTTTCTGGATTTCGAGAAGGAAGAACCCGCCCCGGTCCGGCGGCTGGATTCCCAGGGACTGGTCTTGCCCACGGCATTTGAAACACCGGTGAAGGGCCACAGGCTGCAACTGCGCGACGATCTGTTCGCGGCGGACGCGATCATCTTCGACTCTATTGCCAGCCGGCGGGTGCGTTATGGCGCGGTACAGGGTCCGAAGCTGGAAATCGCATTTGGCGGCATGCCCTATCTGGGCGTCTGGACCAAACCGGGTGCCGGATTCATTTGTATTGAGCCCTGGCATGGCTTGGCCGACCCCCAAAGCCGTACCGGCGATTTTCGCGCCAAACCGGGGCTGGCTTTGATCGCGCCGGGTGCGAGTCGAGATTTCGCCATGACAGTCTCATGGACAGATGGCTGAGGCACCGGCAGGAAATACTTTAAGATCAATGGATTACTGAACCGCCGGCATATCAGGAAAACTTCCCGTTCACCTGTTAGCCTTCCCAGACTGTCTGATGCTGGGCAAATGAAGTATATCTGGGCGAAGCGCCGACCGGACTGGCGCACCAGGGAAGGACACATCATGCGTCGCGCAAAATTCCTGATTTCTGCGGCAGCTGCCGCCTTGGCCAGCGCCGGCGCCATGCCGGCCAGCGCGGCGCCCTGGGTCAAGGGTTATGTCGTCGGGAACTATGAATATGCCTTCCGTTATGGCGGGCGCGCCGATTTCAGCCGCGGCGCGGAAATCGAGCCCGGCGTGGACTGCCCACATGGCAGCAGCGTCCACTTCGCCAACGACGTCCAGACCAAAAAGGCGGTGGGGCGCCAGAAGTGGCGTTCGCAACAGGAGATCGATTGGATCGCCAAGCCGCCGGGGCTGGATGAAGTGCGCGCGCCCGTCCTGACCCGCTTCTGGATCTGGAATCGCGCCATCGCCTATCGCGGCTACAAGAAAGAGATCCAGACTTACGTCAATCCCTGGGCCACCGACGATCCCGGCCAGCCGCAAGTCACCAGCCGCATCGGCGACGGCTTCAATCTCGACGGCAAGATCAAGGCCAATGACTTTGTCAGCCCCGATGGCGAGAAGGGGATCGACAACAATCTCTATCGCGCCTGGGGCTGCGACGCGCCCTGGCGCGGCAACGGCAATGCCACCCTGCATCTGCGTGCCAACGACAAGATGCAGGACGGTCTCTACACCATGGTGATCCGGATTTCCGGCAACCAGGATCCGATGAATGACAGCGACGCCACCGTCGAAATCGGCTATTCGCCGGACAAGATCGTCAAGGACGCGCGCGGCGGCCTGTCGCTGGACTATTCCTACCGCATCCTGAAATCGGCCCAGTACACCAAGCTGAAAGCCAAGATCAAAAACGGCGTGGTGGAAACCGAACAGGTCGAGCATCTGCATGCTCCGCGCATCTCCTGGTTCTATGACCAGACCGGTGACGCCAATTTCACCAAGGGCAAGATCAAGCTGAACATCGCCGCTGACGGTCTGAGCGGCGCCGGCCTGATCGGCGGTTATCGCAATTGGCGCGATCTTTATGCCGAGAACACCTTCGCCCAGGATGGCGGCCAGCAAGGCATCCGCGAGCACGAGGATCATGTGGCGCTGTATTTCGCGCTCCGCCGCAATGCCGATGGCCAGTTCAATCCCAAGACCGGCAAGAATGAGGGCATCTCGTCGGTCTATCGCATCAAATTCACCTCCGCCTATGTGGTGGATCCCGAAAAGCCGATGGATGTTCCGATACTGGCGGGAGAGGTGTGGCGCAAGCAGGCCTTCGAAGCGATCAAGGCCAATACCATCAAGGGCGCGGAAACCCGCATTCCGCAACTGGTGCCGCCCGGCACCAGCGAATTCGGCGCCGGCATTACCGAGGGCCTGGTCGAAGATCTGCCCAGCGGCGACTACTTCCTCAAGACGCTCTATCGCCAGCATTATGAGAACGAGGACGAGAACGGCACGCCGCCCTGGCTGGCCGAGCGCGCGCGTTCCGAAGGCGGCACCAGCCGGAAGAGACTCAAGCAGGAACAAGAACAAGAGAAGAAGTCACCCGCCAAGCCCCAGCAGCAGGTGCGCAACGAGGCCCCGGCCCCGCAGCTGAAGTAGCCGGTTGCCGCGCGAAAGAGCTAAGCAGCGCCCATGGCGGGATCGCTGACGCCGTGCTTTCCGGTCTCCATGCGTCCGGCGAACTGGCGCGCGAACCCCGATTGCGCCTTTAAAACCAGATCGTACCAGTTTCCGCTTTTGGACAGGTCCCAGCGCCGCGAAGCCTTTCCGCGTGCAGGCACGGCGATTTGCTGCGGAGAGGCCGTGCCGTAGACGGCGGATTCCAGCGAAAGGCTTCGCGGCTGATCACCCGGATTGGTGAGGTGCAGCTCGATCATGCGATCGGCTGGAAGATAGGCCAGCCGGACGCCGATCCAGGGATCGTCGATGCGTCCCGAAAATCCCCGCACAAACCCGTTGGGGCCGGCGATCCAAAGATCGTAGGCGCCCTCCATGGCCCAATCATCGGTAAGCGCGCGCCCGGCCTCCACGGTGTAACGGCGGGGGATGCGATCCAGATGAAGACGGTCGTAAACGTGGAAAACCGCGCCCGCCGCACCCTCATTGCGGAAGGACAGGGACAGCGCCTGCTTTTTCAGAACGGCTTCGACATGGAGGATGTATGGCAGGGCGCGGGACGGGCGGCTGCCCCGCTCCTGAAAAAGTCTCTCGGGCAGTGTTGGGGCAACCGGCTTGGGCCGTGTCACGGCGTCCGCCACCAGCTTGGCCGAGCCGACCGCATTGGGCAGCGCCGATGGAGCGCCATCGCGGGACGATGCGAAATCAAACGCCGACAACAGGTCGCCGCAGACGGCGCGATGCCATGGGCTTATTCCCGGAATGGAAACGCCAAAGCGTTTCTCCAGAAACTGGCCGACGGACGTGTGGTCGAACGTCTGGGAACTGACCCATCCGCCCTTGCTCCAGGGCGAGATGACATACATTGGAACGCGGGGCCCCAGCCCCCACGGCCGCAGCGTTCCCGATATCGTGTCTTCCGTCAGAAGGTGCCGGCGGGCGGGATCGGAAAAATACATCCCGTCCAGTTTGAGCGTGGCCGCGCCGGCCAGAGAACCGTCGGCATTGAAAGACGGCGGCGCGGGTGGCGGCACATGATCGAACATGCCGTCATTTTCATCGAAGGTCACAAACAGCGCCGCACTTCCCCAAGTCTTGGGATTGCGGGTCAGCGCGTCCAGAATGCGGGAGGTGAACTCGGCGCCCTGCGCCGGGCTCGAAGGGCCCGGATGCTCGGACCACAGCATGGGCGGCAAAATCCAGGAAACTTGCGGCAGGGCGCCCTGGCGCGCATCCTCGGCAAAGCGCTCCAGCGACCAGTGCCGCATGCCTTTTTCGTAAAGCGGCGATCCCGGCTTTGCCGTGCGGAAACTTTCGAACGCCAGCCCGCCATGCATCGCGCCGGTCCAGTTGTCGTTGGGATCCTGATAGATCCGCCAGCTGATGCCGGCCGCTTCCAACACATCGGGGATGGTGGGCCAGGTGAGGGACGAGCCGGCATAGGTATAACCCGGTTCGGGAAGCGCGCCCTTTATCCAGCATCTGAGATTGTCCGGCTCGGAATTTTCCGCCGTCGCATTTTCGCCCCGCGCCCGCGCGGCGGGATCGGCGTTGCTGCCCGACCAGAACACGATCCGGTTCGGATCGGTGCCCGTGGTCACCGAACAGTGATAGGCGTCGCAAATGGTGAAGGCTTCGGCGAGGGCAAATTGGTATGGCAGGTCCGCCCGGCGATAGTGGCCCATCGAGAACTGAGTCTTGAATTTCGGCCAGAAGCCGAACTTGCCCTGGTTCCAGGCGGCCTGTGCATCACGAAAACTGTGTGGCGTATCCGGCACCCGCAAGGCGCTGGTTGTGGCGGTGTCCAGATGATAGGGCGGAATTTCGCGCGTGCCGTCAGACTGAAACCAGACCGCTTTGCCGCTGGCCAGCGGCACCGGATGGCGATCGCCCAGACCGCGAACACCCTTCAGCGTTCCAAAATAGTGATCAAAGCTGCGATTTTCCATCATCAGGATGACGACATGGCGCACATCCTGAAGCGAACCGGTGCCGCGCTGGGCGGGAATTTCCAGGGCGCGCGCAATGCTGGAAGGAACGATGCTTCCTGCCACCAATCCGGCACCCGCAGTGATCAGGTCGCGACGGCTGGGCATGGGGGAATACTCGCGAGCTGTTGGCGCCTACCCCGGCAAAGTGGCTCAACTGCCGGAAAAAATCATCCCAAAAATGACTGCACGCCGGCGACCGGGCGCGCCCATGCCTGGACCCGTATTTCCGCAAGAAAAACGTAACCCCGATACAGCACACGAGAACTGAAGCCGTAGCCAAAAGCCTGCGCCACGCGGCTTGCCGTATCGATCAGACCTGGTCTGGGCACGACGGAAAACATTCTGAGCCAGGAGAGCAATGCCGATCGAAACCACCCCGGCAAACCGGCCTGATCTCCGAAATCCGCGATATGCAGAGACCCGCCGGGATTGAGCATTTGGACCGCCGCGCGCATGACCTGTTCCCATTCGGGGATCATGGAGAGGGCGTAGGAAATGACAATCCTGTCAAAGCCTTTGATCCCGAAAAGCGCCTTCGGGTCGAGAGTCGCGGCATCCGCCTGGGCAAGTGTTATGCGGGATTGGAGACCATTTCGCCGGATTGTCGTCTCCGCAGTCTGGAGCATCGCGGCGGAAATATCGGCGCCGAAGCAACGGGACGACGGATAGGCTTTCGCGATGCAGATCAGATTTCGCGCGGTGCCGCAGCCTATCTCCAGCACCGTCCCGCCGCGCGGCACGGCAAGCCCGCGAATAAGCGGGTCGCGCCCCAACAAATACGGCTTTCGGGTCAGATCATAGAAGTGCCTCTGAACACGATATATCGCGTCCATTTTTTCGGCGCTCATGGCGTTCCGCGACGCTTGTACAGATGGAATGCGCCATAGATCGAGGAGCGGTCGCGCGCGTGCAGCCTGGCGCTTTGCTCCTCCTGATAGGCCCAATGCGACAGCACATCATCGGGAACGCGGCCAGGCAAAAGCCGCTCATTTGCGGCGGTGCGAAAAATCACGCGGGCATCGGCCGCGGCGCAGCGATTGATCTGCCGCCAGAGATCGGTCAACTGCTGGCTGTTCATCCAGTCCTGCGCGTCAAGCAGCACAATGCAGTTGACCGAATTTGGCGGTGTCGCGGCCAACAGGTCGGTGAGCGACGCATGCTCGATGCTCAGGCGGTCGATGCGCGCCTTGATGGCGGCAAAATTGCCACGTTCCAGATAGGGAGGCAGCGCGCCGTTAAGCGCCGCGTCATACTGGCGGCCAAATGCCTGGCGGGCGAAATAGTTTTCCTTGATGGGAAAACCGCAGGCAAGTTTTTCAACCCGCTGCCGCAGCACTTCATGGATGCCCATTTGTTGATCGCCCGCCAGGGCCGCATATTGCGCCGGCGGGATGCCAAGTCCGTAAAGCGATGCGGGATGCTTGATGATCAGGCGAAACAGCCAGTGATCGAACAGAGGCGCTATCGACTCGTTGAATATCCTGCGCTGTTCATCCAGAGATCCGGCATTGGCAATCCGGCTGACATTCACGCCCAGCAACCGGCTGAAGCCATGGCTCAAGCCGATGAACCGGCCCAACAGGCCGGTGCCGTAAAAGCCCCGCGCGAAAGCCGATATCCGGCGGCGTCCCAGGGCATCGCGTTCCTGCCAATAACGCCGGCCAGGTTCGCCAAGGTGGGGCAGGATGAATCTGTCAAACAGCGCAACATTGGAAGGCAAGTCGGCTTTCACGAAGAAATTCTCAAAATCCCGGTATGAAGGCAGATGACGCACGGCGGCGATCTTGAGATGCGCCAGGGCGATATGCGCATGATTCAAGTCCACCGCCGTGATCCTTCCCGGATCGGCGGTCAGATAGCTGAGGACGTTGCAGCTGCCCGAAGCGATGGCGACGATGTGGTCGCCCGGGGCGATCGCCAGCGCCTCCATATCCACCACGGGATCCTCCCAGATCTGGGGATAGACCAGGCCCTTGAACAGATTGGTGAAGAGCCGTTCGCGCATCCCCTGGCGGGAAAAAGCGGAGTAACGATGGACTGCTTTATCCAGTCCCGAAATTGTTGTGCGTTTGGCGCTGGCGTGAGCGAGTGTCAAAATTATTTCTCTAACTTGACAAGGGACACAGCGAATTGACGAGAGAGCAGTTATTCGATTTGCATGACGTAACCGTGACGGTCCGTCTGCGGACTTTATTTGCCGCGTGCTGCGTGGCGTTAACTATTCACGCTCCATCAGGTCTCGTCAGGGTCTTGGCGTCATAAAATCGAAACGCAAATCGGGCACTGCGTAAGGACCCTAAACTGGCTGACAGATTTGACCGATCCAGAAACATCCGTACAACTCAGAACATTGTTCCTTTCCGACATCCATATCGGCACCCGCGGTTGCCAGGCCGAGGCGCTTCTCGACTTCCTCAAGCGCTATGACGCGGAAACGATCTTCCTGGTGGGCGATATTGTCGATGGCTGGCGCCTGAAAAGCGTCTGGCATTGGCCGCCGCTTCACAATGTCATTGTCCAGAAGCTTCTGCGAAAAGTGCGCAAGGGCACGCGCATCGTCTACGTGCCGGGCAATCACGACGAATTCATGCGGCATTATATCGGAGAGAATTTTGGCGGCATCGAAATCGCCGAAGAGGCGACTTACGATTTGGCCGACGGCAGAAAAGCTCTTGTCCTGCATGGCGACAAGTTCGACACCGTGGTCCGCAACATCAAATGGCTCGCGCATCTGGGCGATTGGGCCTACGACCTGGCAATGTACATCAATCGCTACTTGAACATCGTGCGGCGCTGGTTCGGCCTGCCCTATTGGTCATTCTCGGCCGCCTCCAAAGCCATGGTGAAGCAGGCCGTCAGTTTCATCGGCGCATTTGAAGAGGCGGTTGTCGCCGACGCGACGCGCCAAGGGGCGCAGGTCGTGGTCTGCGGACATATCCACCATGCCGCGATACGGCAGGCCGGCCCGGTCCTGTACACCAATTGCGGCGATTGGGTGGAATCCCGGACCGCCATTGCGGAGCATCAAGACGGCCGGCTGGAGCTCATTCGTTGGGATGAGATCGTATCCAGCCAGTTGCCCGCATCGGCAAGCGCCGCCGAGCTGTTGCCCGCCGCCTAGAAACCGCCCGTCAATCTGCCGAAAAATGAGCGATCGACGAGGATTTGCCGTGCCGCATTGTGACCAGGCGCACCGGTGACGCCGCCGCCAGGATGGGTGCCGGCGCCGCACATATAAAGACCCTTGAGCGGCCCGCGATAGGCGGCATAACCGAGAATGGGGCGCGCGGACCACAGCTGGTCCAGGGACATGGCGCCGTGCATGATGTCGCCACCGACCAACCCGAACTTGCGCTCCAAATCGAGCGGCGAATGGATTTGGCGCGCGATCACCGAGGCCTTGAAATTTGGCGCGTAGCCATCGACGGTTTCTATAATGCGATCCGCCGCGGCCTCCCGCGCATCGTCCCAGCTGCCGCCGTCCGGCAACTGCGGCGAAAATTGCTGGCAAAAGAGGCTGGCGACATGCCGGCCCCGCGGCGCCAGACTGTCGTCCACCGTCGAGGGGATGAGAATCTCCACAATCGGTTTCTTCGACATCCCGAATTGCCTAGCATCGTTGAAGGCACGATCCATGTAATCGAGCGTCGGGGCAATGATGATGCCGCTTTGGTGATGCTCGCCGGGCTCGGGCAGACAGGTAAAACGCGGCAGTTCCGACAATGCGACATTCATGCGGAAGGTCCCCGATCCCGTCTTGAAGCAATGAACGCGGCGGCGGAATTCCGGCGAAAGATCGGACGGTGCGATCAGGCGGTCGTAGAGAAGCTTGGGACCGACATTGGATACGACAAGCTTGCTGGCAATCTCCTCCCCGGACTCCAGCCGGACGCCGGCCGCCCTGCCGCCATCGACCAGAACCTGCACCACCGGCGCCTCCAGGGTGATTTTCACGCCCGCAATTTCGCAAGCGGCGCGCATCGCCTGGGTGATCGCGCCCATCCCGCCCATGGCGTGACCCCAGATGCCTTTCTTGCCGTTCACCTCGCCAAAGGCATGATGCAGCAACACATAGGCCGATCCCGGCGTATCCGGGCTGGCATAATGGCCCACGATCGCATCAAAGCCGAAGGCCGCCTTGACGGCCTCGCTCTCGAACCAGGCATCGAGAAAGGCGCGGGCGCTTTTGGTGAACAGATCGAGGACATCGCGCTGATGCGATAGCGGCAGACCTGCGAGCTTGCGCCCCTGTCTGGCCGCGGCGATCAGCGCCGAAATTCCTTCGCCGGCATTGGGTGGCGTTTTCAGCGCAACACCGCGCAACACATCCGCCACGACCTCCAGCGCATTGTAGTAATCCGGCAGAATCTCGGCGTCGTGCGCGGAGAATTTGCGGAATTCCGCCCGGGTACGGTCCAGCCCGCCACCGAGCTTGAGATAGCGCCCGTCATCCTGGGGCAGGAAATTGGAGATCGGCCGCTCCACCACCCGCAAACCGTGATCGGCCAGCCTCATGTCGGCGATCACCTTGGGATTGAGCAGGCTCACGGTATAGCTGGCGGTCGAATTGCGAAATCCGGGATGGAATTCCTCGGTGACCGCGGCGCCGCCGACCACGGCGCGACGCTCCAGGACGCGGACCTTCAAGCCGGCGCGCGCCAGATAGAAGGCGCAGACCAGCCCGTTATGGCCACCGCCGATAATTATCGCATCGTCAATCGTCACAGCGTTCCTACGCCTTGCATTCACCGGTCGTGGAAGACCGGAATCTGGCTCCCTGCCTGGTCTCGGCCACCTTCCTTTCGGCATCCGTGACATAGGGCTCCGGGGCACTGCGAATGAGGATAGCAAAATCCGCTCCTTTGGCATTCGCCACGGCAGCGTCTCCCGGTTTCACGCTAACCGGCAGGACAAGCGCCATCTTGAGGTTCGGCGCGCGCATTCTCAGCCGTTCCAGCGTGCCCAACCGCTCCTCGACATGAAAGCTGCCGGTCACGTGGATGACTTTGGCGCCGGGATGGTTTGCCAGAAAATTGGCGATGGATTCCGCCATCGTATCGTCGCGCGTCACCTGCGCCGCAAAGCTTCTTTCGAGCTGCGCCGTTTTGGCCTTCTTGCTCGCACCTTCCGAACCGTCATGGGCGGAATCACTCATGAATTTCACGAACTTCTGCTTGTATGCCCCTTCCGCCAGATGCAGGTCGGCTGCCACCAGCTTCCGCTGGTCAGTGTTCAGCTTTCGCAGGTAGCCGGCGCCTTCCCGCCCGACGCAGCGGACGATCTTTTGCGGCGCGTTTGCCGCGATGACGGGCAGACGCTGCTCCTTGGCATACTCGACAAGCGGACGGTAGGCCTCCGCATAATTCCTCCACCCCAATCCATCGGTCAAAGTTTCCTCGCCGATTTTTCCGGCGAGGTAGTCGTCCACCACGGCTTGCCGGTCGCGCTCAAACTGCTCCATGGACAAGGCCAGCTGCGGTGCTCGCGCGTGGATGGCGCGCAGAAGCGCGATTTCCGCCAGGTGGTTGGCAATGTGATCGTGAAATTCCCCGATAAAGACGACGTCATAATCCTTCAGCGCGTCGGCGGCCTGCTCGACACTGATGGGCGAAAGGTCATCGCCAACCGGGCGCATCAACGCAAAAGCGCTGAAATCGGGCAGGAGCATTTCCACTGCCGGAATCGCGGCAGCCCGTGCGCTGGCGGCCGTAAATAAAACCGACGCCATGAAAAGGCTTGTGAGCGATCTGATCCGCATGCCGTCTCAATCTCGCATAGCTGTGTCAATACTGGAACTGATAGCTCAGCCCCACGTTGCTGCCATTGTCCCGCAAGGCGTTGCCCTGGGCGGTGACGGCGCCCGCGCCGGTACTGAGGGTCGCCTGCGCCTTGAGCCGGCGCGTGATATCGACCTGGACCTGCGTCTGGGTGCCGCCGGCCAAATTCTGCCGCACCCCCACATAGACGTTGCGGGCGACATAACGGCCGGCCTCGACCGTGGTTTGGCTTTCCGTGCCGGTCGCGCCGCCCTGGGCGCTGCCCACCGACAGCCGGTCCAGCCCCAGCGTGCGCCGCACGGCGCCCAGCGGATTAAAACCGCCGCCGATGCCGCCCATCGCCGCGGCGGCCTGGGCGATGCTGGCAAGCTGCAGCGGCGTCAGCTGTTTCACGCTTTGCTGGAACAGCAGATGGGCAATCACCTCATCCTGCGGCAATTGCGGCGTGCTCGACAGCGTGATCTTGGGCGCCGAGGCATAGCCGGTCACGGCGAAGGTCGCCGTTACGCCACTGGATACGGTTTGGGCCACGAAATCCAATAACGGATCCAGACGTCCCCGCAGCCCGGTACCGTCGAAACGAACCGTACCGCTGGTGAACTTCAAGGTCTGCCCCGCCGCACTGAAGGTGCCACGATTCATGCGCAATCCGCCCGCCACGACCGGCGCACTGGTCGTGCCGCTGATACGAAGGTTGCCGCCCATGTCGGCGTCCATGCCGCGCCCCCGGACAAAAACCGGGCCGGTGGTGCGAATGGCCAAGTCGAGTTGAACGCGGCTTGATTGCGCCGGCGGAGGCGCAGGCGGCTGGCCGCGGCGGCGGACATTCAGCACCGCAACCTCCGGCGGGAAATTGTCGGGCAGATTGATGGTGGCGCGGATCACTTGCAGCTGGCCGGCCAGGGTCATGGTAGTTCTGACATGCCCCGTCATGGTGACGGAGCCCGACAGATCGGGGGTTATCAGATCGCTGGCGATGGGGCGCGCATTCTGCATCTCCAGCTTCATGTCGATGGGCATATTGGGCGCGAGCAAGTCGATGCTGCCGCTGGCCGACAAAGTCCCGGGACCGGCACGGCCCGTGAGCTGACTGACCGTCAGACGCTTGCCGTCCGATACCAGAGTGGCCGCGATATCGTGGATGCGAACGCCTTGGATGTAATCCTGCACCTCGCCATTCGCCAGGCTGCCGCGGCCGGTGATGCTCGGCGCGCCAAGCGTTCCGGCGATGTCGCCGTCCAAGGTCAGCGTCCCGCGAATGCGGCGGCCGGAGGCGGCCGTCAGGGCATCCAGCAGCGCGAGATCCAGATTGCCGGCTACATGCAGCGCCATCGCACCTTCCGGCTTTAGAGGCGCATTGCCTGCCACTGTCAGATGCACATTGGGTCCCGCATCCATGCTGACGTCGAGCGCGGCATGATCGCCCATCAATTGGGCGGTGAGCGCAAAAGCGCCCGCCGGCATCCCTCCCGGCGAGAAGGCGGCACGCAGATCGCGTCCGCGCAAGTTGACCCGGCCTGTCGGTGCCGCGACGCTGCCGCGCACATCGGCGGTTCCGGAGAGTGTGCCCTGCGGACCGATGCCAGGCAGAAAGGCTTGAAAGTCCGCCAGCGCGATTGCATCGGCGGATGCCCGCAGAGACAGATTGGGATACATCTGGCCCGCCGCGATGATGCGGCCCTGGCCCAGTTTCACCGCCAACCGTTCCACCAACAACCCGTCTGCAAAGTGGACCGTGGATGGTCCATCCAATGAGAATTTCAGCGCGCGCCAGCTGCCGTCCAGTTCGCTCACCACCAATTGCTTGTCCGGCAGGTTCAACTGCGCCTCCCCTTGCGCCTCCAGCTTGCCGCCATTCGCATCCGCGAGGCTGGTGTTCAGTGCGATTTTCAAGCCTTCGAGCGGGCCCCGCAGCGTTGCTTGTCCGCCGCCCTTCCAGCCCTGCGCCGAAATATCGCCGGCCGCCAAATCCAGATTGAGAAGCGGCCTGCCTGTTACATCGCTCACCGAACCGCGAATGGTTGCGGTTTGCGCCGTGACGGAGGCCAGACGCAGCCCCGAGATTTCGGCGTTGACATCGGCATCGGTCGCGCCCCGGCGGTTCCGGAAATTGACGGAGGCGTCCGCCGCGCCTGCCAGGTCGGCGCCGATAAAGGGAGCGATGTCGGACAGCCGCCGGACCGCCAATTTCGCCGTCCCCCCGGGAGCGCCGTTCGCCGCGATGGACAAGTCCGCCTGGGCATCCAGCGAGCGCCATCGCGCCAGCAAGGTGGCGCGGCGTATTTTGTCGCCGGTCAGGGCGGCGCGCAGGGACAAAGGCGCACCGTCCAGCCGCCCTCCCATCGCCAGAGAGCCGCTGGAAAGCGCCGGCAAACCGGCGGCCTTCAGTTCGATGGCGACACGCTGGCGGGCAAAGCCTTTGGTTGCCATCAAGGCGCTGCCGGTTGCCGCCAACTCGACCTTGTCGGTCGGGCCGGCCGCAGTGCCCTTGAGCGTCAGCGTGCCTTGCAGCTCACCGGCAAGCCGCGACAGATCGGTGAGATCGAGCGCAAGGGTATAGTTCAACCGCCTGGCTCGCAGCGCACCTTCCAAATCGGCCTTTAGTGCCGATCCGTTCAGCGTGATATGCGAAGCGGTGATGTCGTCGCCATCCATCGTCCCTGTCAGCGCCAGCTGTGCGTTGCCCAGCAACTTCGCTGCCAGATTCGCGCCCGTCAGGCGCAACGCACCATCGAGTGCGACCTGCATGCGGGTATCGCGCTTGTCCAACACCGCGTGCAGGGATCCATTGCCCGCCAATGGGGTCTGAGCGACGGAGCTGAACGGCGCCAGCGACGGCAAAGTCAGATCGGCCACCACATGCAGTGGTCCCAGGGTTTGGGCCGTGGCCCGCAGCCGCGCCAGGGGATGATCAAGCGATATGATCGTCTGCCGCGCCTTGCTCTGAAGATCGGCCTGGACGGTAAAACGAAGCGGCGCACCAGCCAAAAGGTTTGGCGCATCGCCGGGCAGAATCAATTTCTCGGCCGTGCCCTGCAACGCCACCTGCCCCTCATTCCCCGTAGCATCCAGGCTCAAGGATTTGACCGCCACATCCGCCACGCGGCCATCTGTCAGCATCAGATGCCCATTCAGCTGCGGCGCGTCGAAGCGGCCGTGCAGATGCAAATCGCCCGACAGCGCCTGCCAAGACAGATCGGGGCGGGGCGCCATGGCCGGAGCCGCGAGGGTGGCGTCGATATCGGCGCGGCGGGTTGCCAGAGCGATCGTGCCATGGCCGTTGGCTGTCAATGATCCCGCCGACAGGCGGAAAGCGACGGTATTTGCGGCCGCGTCACCGGCGGCTTGTGCCGACAAATTCACCGCGCCCAGTCCGGGCAGACCGGCCAACTTGCCCAGGATTCCATCCGGGCCTTCCATGACCATCGCCAAGCCCCGGGCAATGCCGTTCTGGATTCCGCCCGAAATCCGATAACGATCACCGGTTCCGGTTCTTGTCACCAGGAGGTCGGCTGTTACCTCTTGCATGGAAACAAAGTGCAGATTTCCATTGGCCGACAGGCGCGCGGCCTGACCGATCACCGGGGCGCCAAGCTCGATAAGCGGCGCCGTCAGGTGTTCGATATCGATGCGCGGTGTTTCGCCGCCCGGCTCTTGCGACGGCAGCGGGCGCCGCAACACCGCAATGTGCGCCGCGGAGACACGTTGGACATCGATATGATTTCCCAGCAGCGCCAGCGCCGACCATTCCAGCCGGGCGTCGTCGACGCGGAGCCATATTCCCTTGCCGTCCGCCAGCTCCACACGGGCGGCGTGGAGGCGGCCGGGGAAGAAGCCGCCCAGCCCGGCAACGCGTACCTGGCCGCCCGTGAGCGGAGCGGCCAGCCGACCCACCATCGACAGGCCCGGCGGCGTATAAAGGAAGAAAAGCAATCCCAGCACCAGGATGCCGGCGACGCCAAGACTCCATGTCATGCGCCGCGTCATCAGAAGGCCTGTCCCAGTCCGATATAGAGCTGGAAGGCATCACCGCCCGGCAATTTCACCAAGGGCGTCGCGACGTCGATCCGAATTGCGCCGATGCTGGTATAATAGCGCGCGCCGACACCGGCCCCCGCATAGACCTGGCCGGTGAAGGGTGCGTCCGTGCTGGCCTGACCCACATCGACAAAGGCGGCCGCACCCCAATCTTCGCCAATGCGCTGGCGGAATTCGACCGTGCCGGCATCGACCGATTTGGCGCCCACCGGCTTTTGATTGGGAAATTGCGGGCCCAAAGACTGGTAGGCATAGCCGCGAACAGTACCGCTGCCGCCGGCATAGAGCCGCTGGTCCGGCGGGAGATCCAGATTGGAGGCGCCCAGGATCGTGGCCGCCAGCCCGCGCAACGCCACAACCGAACGGCCATCGCCCGCAAGATCGAAATAGGTCGAAGCCGTGATCTGGGTCAGCAGGAAGGTGCTGTCGCGCACGCCAAAGGCATGGGTCGGGGTGATCGCCAGCGCGGCGCGCAGACCCGTCACCGGATCGCGCAAACCATCAAGAATGCCGGTACTGTCATAGGAGACCGTGACGGGCGCCGATACCAACTCGTATAGCGCATTGGTGCCTTCCTGCACGATCTGTTCATGGGTGAACGACAATCCCGCGCTGCCCGACCACAGGGCCGAGAACTTGCGCCGCACAAAGGCGGCTAGTGTTTCGGCAGTCTGGTCATAGGCGTCGAGTTGCTGCTTGACGCCGCTAATGTCGAATTCCAGTACCTGTTCGGGGGCCAGAAAATAGGGTTGCAGATACTGCGCCGTCAGATTGTAGCCCAAGCCGGTGCTGGCGCTGCCCAGGCCGGTACCGGCCGCCGTCAGGTTCAGCTGTTCGGCGTTGCCAAACAGGTTGCGGTGCGACCAGGTGGTGGACAGGGTGATGCCGATGTCGGTCGAATAAGTGCCGGCCAGGGTCACCGCATGATGCGGCCGTTCCTGCACATCGAACACCAGCCCGATACTACCGTCCGGCGCCAGCCGATCATCGGCATGGACACTGACGCCCGAAAAGACACCCAGGCCCGCCAGTGTCTGGCGCGCGCTTTCGACACGGCTGGTCCGGTAGCGATCACCAGAGCGGATCGTCAAGGCGCGGCGCGCGAAGGATTCGTTGACGTCCTTCAGCCCCTTGAAAAGAATCTTGCCGATTTTCACCTGCTCACCGGCCTGCACCTTGTAAGTCACATCGATGGTATGGGCCTGGTCGTCGGCGGTTGCGTTGGGCTCGTCCACTTTCGCCAAAGCATAGCCGTCTTCCTGAAGCGCGGATAAAAGGCGCGTGCGCCCGTCAAGCACGACCGCGGCGATGGCGGGATCGCCGGTCTTTAAACCCACGGCGGCGCGGTCGCGTTCCGGCACCACGCCGTCGAGCGTCACCTTGCCGATGTGATACAGCGGTCCCAGTACAGGTGAGACTTTCACCGCTACCGGCTTGCCGGCGGGTACGGCATCCAGCCGGACCGGCAATTGCGGATCGTCGGGCGAAAGATCATCGATGCTGACCGTGACGCGATTCTGGTAATAGCCGAAGCTGTCCAACGCCGTCTGAAGACGGGGAATGTCCTCCCGGGCGCGCGCCGCCAGGGCAAAGGGCGGCACTGGACCCGCCTGACGCAATGTCACAAGCTGTGAACTGGCATTGAGGACGGCGTCTATCTGGCCGTTACCCGTGCTCGCAATCTGAACCGTATAACTCTGGGTGTCTGCGGCATGCGCCGGGCTCGCTATCGGAACGAAAACCAGCACCGCGATCAGCCCCGTGGCTTTTCGCTTGGCTGTCATGAAGCCAAGATAGCAAGTTTTGCCGGGAAAACCCTATTCATAATTCCGCGGCGTGGGTGGACCTAGGAACGATCATTGGACGAAAGGGGTTTATACGTTTGCCGTCTTAAGCGCCGCCAGCACCCGCTCCGGGCGGAAGGGTGCACGGCGCAACCGGACGCCCGTGGCGTCATAAATGGCATTGGCGACCGCCGCAATCATCGGCTTATGACTTGTCTCCCCGGCGCCGTACGGGGCCAAATCCGGCCGGCCCGGGTTGGGATCGCCATTGACCAGGACAACGTCAATCGATTCGGGCGTATCGGAATGCCGGAGACTGGGATGGGAAACCCAATCGACGCTTGTCACCTTCTGCGTATCGAAGCGAACTTCTTCCCAAAGCGCGCGGCTCAAGCCGTGCAGCATGCCGCATTCGACCGTGTGCCGCAGGCCTTCCGGATTGATGACCAGGCCGCAGTCATGGGCACAGACCAGGCGCTTCACCCAAACCCGGCCGGTCTGACGGTTGACCTCGACCTCGGCGATGGTGGCCGCGACCGTGCGGTTGCGATAAGTGTAGGCGATGCCCCGGCCAGCCAGCACTTGACCTTTCCCGGGCGCTTTTTGGGGTGACGGGCGGGTGTCCCAACCATAGGCCTTGGCGGCCGCGCGTATGGCGGCAATGGAGCGGGCTCGCCGGAAGGCGGCGTCTTCAGGACTGTTGGCCAGCAAATCGAGGCGAAATTGGACCGGGTCGGCGTTGCCCGCGGCGGCCAGTTCGTCGATGAAGGATTCAGAGGCGAATGTCACTTGCGGCCCGTTGGGGTCGCGCAGGTTGCCGGTACGCAGCGGCGTCTCCCAAATCATCGGAAGGCCAACCACCCGCGTCGTCGTGCGCCGATTCGCAATGGCGTACATTTCGGAAGGGGTCGCGGCGCCGCCCCTGGCCGGCTGCTTTGGGCGCCGTCCCATAAGCTGCGCGATCAAAACCGTGTCGGGCTCGTTGTAACCGACATGATTGTAGTCGATGGCGCAAGCGTCATATTCCAGCGCCGCCAATTTTCCTTGGGCATCCAGCCCACCGCGCAGCTTGAAAAGATAGGCCGGGCCCTTGGTGTCCCAGGCCGTTTCCTCGTCGCGCATCCATTGCAGACGGACGGGGCGCCCGATCTCACGCGCCAAATACGCCGCTTCAAAGCCGGCATCATCGGCGGCCGTACGGCCATAGGTCTGTGGCCCGCTCATATAGACCACCCTTACCTGCTCGCGAGGCATGTTGAGGAATTGCGCCACACCATTGCGCAAGCCATAGGACTTCATGTCGTTGGAATAGATCGTCATCTGGCCATTGGACGGATCGGCCAAGGCATGGGCAGGCCCAATGGCGGTGTGTCCCTGGAACGGGACTTCATATTCCGCTTCCAGCACCAGCTTGGCGCCCTTGAAGGCAGCGTCAGGGTCGCCTTGAACATTCGGTTCGGTTTTCGATGTTGGCGCCACGTTACGCATGTAATCGAAAAGCCGGTCCGATGCGGGGAACGGCGCAGTCGCCGGTGGCCGCCAAGTCACTTTGAGTTGCCGCGCGGCGCGGATGGCTTGCTCCTCGCGCTCGCAGACGACAGCCAGATAGTTGCCCTGCCTCACCAGCCGGATGAATCCCGGAATGCCCGCCACCGAAGACTCGTCAACACCCTCCAGCATGGCTCCGGCGACGGACGGCCTGACATTGCGCGCATGCACCATGCCCGGCAGTTTCACGTCCACGGCCCAGGTCAGCGATCCGTCCACTTTGTCGGGAATGTCGTAGCGCTGCGGCGAGGTGCCGACCACCCGCAGATCATTGACCGGTTTAACATTGGCGATGCCGCGCGTCGCATCGATATTGTTTCCGGTGAGTGCAATGTTGAATCGCTTGCCACCGACAAGTTCGGCATAAGTGATCGACTTGCCGGGGTCGGAAATGAGGGCAATCCTCGCATCACTCACCCCAAGCTGTACGACCGGCACTCCGAAATGCTGGCCGGCCAGCTCCAACAAAGCCCGCCTCGCCTCGGCCGCAACTCTGCGCATCGGCCAACCGTCGGTCTCGATGGCGTCCGAACCGCCGGAGCCGCCCTGGTCCGGGGTTATGTCGGTACTGCCCATGACGAGGCTGGTTTTGTCGTACGCGATATCGAGCTCGTCGCACATCATCTGGCGGAATGCCGTGCCGGTGCCCTGGCCCCCGTCGGTTTTTCCGACAAAAAAAGTGGCGGTATTGTCGGGGTGTATGACAATCCAAGTATCGAGCTGGCGAAAATCGGGATCGGTATAGGGGCCTTTTGCGGACACCGGCTCCGCGGCGGCGGCGAGCGCGCCCGTGCCGGAGAAACTGTTGACGCCAAGACTTACCACCAGGGCGCCCGAGCCCTGGAGAAAATTCCGGCGCGAGGGCGACCAGTTGCCTGCGTACAGCGCGTTTTCCATAATTTCCGGAAGGCGTAGACCGGCGCTCACTTTGCCTTCTCCCCGCGCGCCACGCGCTTGATCGCCGTTTGAACCCGGTAATACGTCATGCAGCGGCACAGCGCGCCCTCCATCGCGGTGCGAATCTGGGCGTCTGTGGGATTTGGATTTCTGTTCAGCAGCGCGCGGGCGTTGATGATCTGGCCGTTATGGCAATAACCACATTGCGGCACCTGCTCGTCGATCCAGGCCTGCTGCAACGGATCCAGGGTTCCGTTCTTCGCAAGACCTTCGAGGGTGGTGATTTGGCCGCGCACCTGCGACACGGGCATGGTGCAGGAGCGAACCGCAACCCCATCGATCAGGACACTGCATGCGCCGCATTGGCCCAATCCGCAGCCGAAGCGCGGGCCTCGCAGCTCAAGATCGTTCCGCAGCACATAGAGCAGAGGCGTGTCGGGCACGGTGTCCACGTCATGAACCGCGCCGTTGACATGCAATTTGACGATGCTCATTGCCTACTCTCCGAATGCACGGGGCGATGCAACTGAAAGCTCGTAAAGCCAGGCCATTGTAAGACAGCGCTCGCCTGGTCGCAACGCCGGCAGGATAGCGCGAATGCGGGCAGGCCTGCGCTTGTCTAATTTCCCAACCGCTTGCGCAACGCCGAAATCCGCTCCCGCCAGGACGGCGTGTCCAGCACCGACCGATTGACGATGGTTCCCGTCGGGACGCGGCCATCGCGATATTCCAGCACCGCCTGGATATCCAACTGCCCCTGATGGGCGAAGCACTGATCGGTCCAGCACAAGGCGTGCGGCGTCAGGATTACATTGTCCAATGCGAGGATCGGGTCGCTGGGGTCAGGCGGCTCCTGTTCCAGCACGTCCAGACCGGCTCCCGCGATGCGGCGGTCCTGGAGCACCCTGGTGAGCGCTTTCTGATCTACCACCGGGCCGCGAGACGTGTTGATGAGATAGCTGGTAGGCTTCATCAGCCCCAGCAGTTCGGCATTGACGATATGCCGGGTGGCGTCCGAGAGGGGACAACTGATCGACAGAATATCGGAGCGTCGAAACAGGTCTTGGATGCCGACCAGCTCGACCCCCAATTCGGCCATCAGCTTCGGGTCTGCAAACGGATCGTGTGCAATGAATTTCATGTCGAACGGCTTGGCCATGCGGAAGGCCTCGGCGCCGATATTGCCCGCACCCAGGGAGCCGAATGTCCGTCCCACCAGCCCGACACCCATATGGGCGCCGCGTTGCGCAAACCCCGCCGCCCCTGCCCGGGTCAGCTTTTCCTTGATGGTCAGTTTTCCCGTCAGCGCCAGCATCAGGGTGATGATCGATACGGCAACCGGCCGGCGCACCGACTCCGGCGTGATGACCAGGGCAATCCCGGCATCGGTGCATGCTTTCACATCGACCGTGTCATATCCAACCCCAAACCGGGCAACGACGCCGAGGCGTCCGCTTTTGGGCACGCTGTTTTTATCGAAGCGGTGGGCCAGGAGAATGAGAGCGTCGATGTCCTCGAGCTGGCGCGAACTCAGGACATCCTCGGATTCCAGAAATGTCATCTCGACACCGGGATCGTCGATCAGCGGCGTAAGATCGAAATCGCGAAACGTGGGCGAGCCGTCCGCGTTGCGGAAATCCGCCGAGAGCCCGACCCGGAATTTTTCTGGCATGGTGATACCCCTACAGCGGTCTACGGATTCAGTGGCCCAGCCTTTGAGAAGCAACCCCTGCCCCCGAAAAGACCAGGTCGCAGCGCTTCACAGTCTTTTGCAGGAAAAGTGACTCGCTCGCCTCGGCAAATATGCGGAAATGCCCGGTCTTGAGATGCGCGTCGAATGCCGCCCTGTCGGAATAGATCTCATAAAGCATGACCCGATCGGCCTCGCCTTCGGGCTCTATGACATCGAATTGCAGGCATCCCGGCTCGGTCCTGACGGAGGCATCCGCATTCTCATCGCTCAGGCGGCGAAATTGCGTCCGCACGCCCGGCTTGAGATGGAAATCCACGAAGATCGCAAAAAGCATGCACCCTCCAGCCATTTTTGTTTTTGCTGCTTTGCGGCATGTCTTGAACAGCTGATCTCATGTTGCCGAAAATGCCGATTTCGAGCAAGTATTGCCGATCCCGAGCCATCCGGATCAGGACCGCAAATACTCATAAATCAGAAGCGCGGTGGGGAATGTCGATGAGGAAAAATCCGGTCAAGGCCGACTTGCGTGCCGGCAAGCATGTATTCGGTACCATGGTCTTCGAATTCTTCACCCCCGGCATGCCGCAGATCGCAAAGGCGGCGGGCGCGGAATTTGTCCTCTTCGACATGGAGCATTCCGGCGTAACCATTGAAACGCTCAAGGCCCAGATCGCGGCCTGCCGGGGCATCGGCCTTGTGCCCATGGTCCGGGTTCCCGCCTTGCAGTATCACTTCATCGCACGCTGCCTGGATATGGGCGCGATGGGGATCATGGTCCCCATGGTCGAGTCCGCAGCACAGGCGCGCGAGATCGTCTCCGCCACCCGTTACCCGCCATTGGGGCGGCGCGGCGCTGCTTTCAGCATGGCTCATGACGATTACGCGGGCGGCTCGGTGCCCGACAAGATAGCGGCGGCGAACGAGCGCACGTTGGTGATTGCCCTGGTGGAAACCGTTGCCGGCGTCGCGGCCGTAGATGAGATCGCGGCAGTGGATGGGATCGATGTCGTTTGGATGGGTCATTTCGATCTGACGAATTTCATGGGCATTCCCGGCCAGTTCGAGCATCCGGACTACCTGCTTGCGGTCGATACCATCGTTCAGGCCGCAAACCGGCACGGCAAGATTCCGGGCATGATGGCGGCGGACGAGGTGTGGGCGCAAAATTATTTGGCCAAGGGCTTTCGCGTCATTGCCTACGGCGTCGACCATCTTCTTCTCCAGAGGGCGCTGGGCGAAGGGCTGTCCCACATGCGAAAGATGGTCAAATAGATTGCTGTTCTCGCGGGCCCGCACCGTCTTCCTGGCCGGCATCGCGGCGGCGCTGGCGATATCGTTCTCGGCACCATCGGCCGCGGCCGCCAAACCGCCGGTCATAGCGCTGTCCAATGCCTATTACGGCAACAACTGGCGCCACCAGATGGTCGACGCGTTCCGCAAGACCGCCGATCAGGCGAAGAAGGACGGGCTGATTTCCGATTACATCGTGCTCAATGGCGACAATTCCGTGAGCGCGCAGATTTCACAGATGATCGACCTGATATTGCGCAAGCCGGATGTCATTATGATAGACGCCGCGTCCTTGACCGCCTTGAACGGCGTGGTGCAGAAGGCATGCGCGGTGGGCATCATCGTGGTTGCGTTCGACTCAATCGCCAGTGCGCCCTGCGCCTACAAGATCGATTGGGACTTCGCCAATTGGCAAAGGCCGCTTGTGGACGGCATCGCCAAACTGATGGGCGGCAAAGGCAATGTCATCATTGTCCGCGGGGTCAGGGGCTCCGCGCCCGACAAGTTGATGTACGAACAACAGGTCGAAACCTTGAAGAGGTATCCCGGCATCAAGGTCGTCAGCACCGTATATGGCATGGCCACCGCCGCCGTCACCCAATCGGTCGTCGGCAATGTTCTGCCGAGCCTGCCTCCCATTTCGGGCGTGATCGGCGACGGCTCTTATGGCGTCGCGCAGGCGTTCGAACAGTTCGGGGGAGCTTACACAAGCAAGATGCCGGTGATATCCGGCGACGGCGACGCGAACTTCGTTCATTGGTGGATCCAGCGAAAACAGAAGAGCGGCTACAAGACCCTCTCCATGAATGCCGCCCCCAGCATCAGCCAGGCGGCGTTTTGGGTCGCGCTGGAAATCGTCAGCGGCCGCAAGGTGCCGAAATACATGAAGATGTCGGCTTCCACCGTCACCAACAATACCGTGGAAAATTTTTCCGGGCTGAAGCCGGGCACCGCGGTTGCGTCCGAATATTCGGCCGAATGGGTCCGCCGCAACCTGCTCAACCAGAAAAACTGACCAGGCAGGAAGGGCATGTCAGACGGCATACCGCAACCCCCGCCCGACCCAAGCCGATCGGCACTTTTGCGGCTTTCGAACGTAACAAAGACCTATGGCCCCACCCGCGCCATCCATGAGCTTTCCTTCGCCGTCGCGGCCGGCGACATTGTCGGCCTGATCGGCGCCAACGGGGCCGGCAAGAGCACTCTGATGCGCGTTCTGGCCGGTGTCACGGTCCCGGACACGGGCGAACTGGAAATTGACGGAAGGCCGATCGGCCTGGGTACATTCTCGCCGCAAGGCGCGCGAAAGCGCGGCATCCGGTTCGTGCATCAGGAATTGTCCTTGTGCGGCAGCCTTTCCGTTGCCGAAAATTTCTATGTCGAACAGCCCCAAGGCTTCGATCTCAATCCGCTATGGCTGGAGCATTACCGGCGCATGGCGCAGGACAGTCTCAATGCGATTTTTCCCGACAATGGCATCGATGCCGCCAAGCCGGTATCGGAATTGGCCTTGCCGGAACGCCAAATGGTCGAGATCGCCCGCGCGGCCTGCGATCCGCTTCTCAAGCTTTTGATTCTCGACGAACCCACCTCCTCGCTTGACAGTTTGCGCAGCGAGCAGCTTGCGCACTTCATAAAAACCCGCGCCGCTGCCGGGGTCGCCGTGATTTTCATCAGCCACAAGCTCAAGGAAATCGCCGCCATCGCCAGCCGCGTTCTTGTCCTGCGCAACGGCACCCTGGTCCGCGACACGGAGAACAAGGCGATCGGCGTGCCCGAGATGGTGGCCGCGATGGCCGGTGAAGCAGGCCAAGAACTCGCACGGCTTCACCGCAGGGCTTCGGATACGGGCGGCAGAACGCTGGCGGAGATCGGCACGCCTTGGTCATCGCAAACCCACCAACTCCGGGCAGGGCAAATTGTCGGACTTGGCGGGTTGGAGGGAAGCGGCCAACGCGAATTTCTCCATTCCCTCTATCAGGCCGCGCGAAGCGGCCGGGCGCCGGGCTTGGAATGCCATGGCAACGCGTCCTATGTTTCGGGAGACCGCAAGGCGGAGGGCATTTTTCCGCTTTGGGATGTGCTGAAAAACGCCACCATCGGTCTTATCGCGTCCGCGCCCAACCGGGGCATTGTCGGCGGGCCTACGGAAAAGAACGCCGCAGAACCCTGGCTCAAGGCCGTGCAGGTCCCAATGGACCGCCTGGCTTCCCCCATCATGGCGTTGTCCGGGGGAAACCAGCAGAAGGTGCTGATGGCGCGCGCCCTGATGACAAATGCCGAAGTCATTCTGCTGGACGATCCGACGCGGGGCGTGGATGTTCAGATCAAGCGCGATTTCTACCGGCTGATCCGCAAGATCGCGGAATCCGGCAAGCTGGTGATCTGGTACAGCTCCGAAACGATCGAGTTTGCGGAATGCGACTACGCCCTGTTGTTTCACAATGGTTCGGTGCGACGCGTTCTGAGCGGGAACGATCTCACCGAAGACGCCATCGTCAACGCATCCTTCTCCGAGAAAAGCAGCGACACACCGGTAGCGCAACCCAGAACCGCGGTCGGACGCTTCAGCGCCTTGTCGGTCATGCCGTTCTTTACCGCCGCCCTGATGTTGCTGGTCATCGGTCTTCTCAACCGCAATGCCGTCTCCGCCCTGGGACTGGACTTGCTGATGACCGCCGCCATTCCCTTGGTTCTGATTTCCCTGGCGCAACTGTTCATCGTGGGAGGCAGCGAGATCGACTTGGGGATAGGCGCCTTTGCCGGCCTTATCAATGTCATCAGCGCGACTTATCTGGTGAGCGATCCCGCGCTTGGCGCTCTGTTCCTGGGCCTGGCGCTTGGCGGATACATGTCATTCGGCTGGTTGATCCAGGTGCGATCCATCCCGGCCATTATCGTCACGCTGGGCGCGTCTTTTGTGTGGTTGGGCATCGGTTACACGCTGCAACAGACTCCGGGAGGAAGCTCTCCCGGCTGGCTTGCCGATTTGGCGGCGTTCAGCCTCCTGGGCATCCCCGCATCCGCGCTTTGTCTGCTTGCCGCGGCCATACTCGCCACGACGGTCAATGCATCGCGGCGCGGCGTGGTGCTGCGCGGCTTTGGCGCCAATTCCGCGTCCATGGTCCAGAGCGGGTGGTCGCCCCTATCGGCCGCCCTGGCGCGCTATGCCATTTCCGGATTGTTCGGGCTGACCGCCGGTCTGGCCATGACCGCCATCAACACGGCATCGGACATCAATGCCGGCAATTCGTATACCCTGCTCAGTATCGCGGCCGTGGTGATCGGCGGATCGACCCTGACCGGCGGCCACATCACGCCGTTGGGGACCCTGTTCGGCGCAATCAGCCTGTCGTTGGTCGGCAGCCTGCTGGGCCTGTTGAACGTCAGCACCGACTACAATGCGCTGGTGCAGGGCGGCCTGCTGATCGGGATCATCTACCTGCGCAGGATTTTTTCCCGGAGGACGGCATGAAGATCCTGGCCTGGATGCGGGAAAGAAGCTGGAGCTTTGCCGCGTTCGGCGTGGCTATCCTGTGGCTTCTGCTGTCGATCATCACCAATCATTTCGATTTCAACAGCCTTTCCGGGGTCGCCACCTCCGCGTCCTTTCTGGTGATCGTGGCTATCGGCCAGATGTTTGTGGTCGCAAGCGGCGGCGGCAACATCGATCTTTCCATTCCCAGCGTCATGACGGTGTCGGCCTTCGTCACCATGATTCTTTCGGGAGGGACGAATTCCGGCCTTGTGTTCGCGCTGCCGGCGGTCCTCGCCATCGGCGTTGCAACGGGGGCGGTAAACGCTTTTCTGGTTTTGAAGCTTCGCATCCCCGCAATCATCGCGACTCTCGCGATTGGCTATGTGCTCGACAGCGCGACATTGATTGCCAATCGGGAACTGGAAGTCTTTACCGTCAGCTCCATCCTTCGCGGCATCTCCAGCGCGAAAGTGGCGGGGATACCGACCATCCTTGTTCTTGCCCTGACATTGATCGCCGGTGCGGGCGCCGTAATCCGGAAAACCTCCTATGGCCGCACCCTGATGGCCGTCGGGCAGAATGCAACCGCCGCGCATCTTGCCGGTGCGCGGGTGGGCCGGACCATAAGCTTTGCCTTCCTGACCAGCGGTGTGCTGGGCGCAGCTGGCGGCGCCTTGTTGTCCGCCCATGCGGGCGGCGCATTTCTGCAGATGGGAGAGCCTTATCTGCTGCAGTCGGTGGGCGCCGTGGTCGTGGGCGGGACCTTGATTGCCGGCGGCAGCGCCACGGCGCTGGGGACGTTCTTCGGTTCCATTTTTCTGGTTCTGATTGTCACGACCATGCAGGTCAGCGGATGGTCCCCAGGCATGCAGCAGGTGGTGCAAGGAGCCATGATCATTGCGATCCTGGCGGCGGCGGGAAACGGCTTGGGCAAACGCCCGGCTTGAGGCAGGGCGGAAGCGGGGTCACGCCGGCATTTTGACAAACGCGACGTCCAGGGACTCCAGCGCGAAGTCGAAGACATGTTCCGGCGCGCTGGTATCAAGCCATTGCGGATCGTGAGTCGCAGCCGGGAAAGTCCGGGCATTTAGGAAATGGACTTCGGACTTGTGCGGAAGCCGAATGCTCGAAACCCCGGTTCTCAGATTCGCCAGTATGAGGCTGATACGTCCCGCTTGCTTGGAAGCGACACCGATAAGTCCATTTTCCAGAGCCGGCGGAGACAGTCGCTCACTGCCTCCCATCGCAGACAAGAAGCGAACCACATGGAAGAGCGGATACACCATGCCGGCGTCCCGATAGAGGGGCTGCGCCCATGTTTCCGGCCGATGGATGACACCAAAAGGTCCGACCAGGGCCGACAAGGCCAGTGACGACACTTGGTGCCCTTGGGTGGCCGCCACGGCGCCCACGGCCCAGGCCGCCGCGAACAAAGCGCGCTGCCTGGGATCGGCACCGGCCATCGCAATTCGGTTTTGCTGGAAGTTATCGACAGTGCCAGCGCCGTAGGGATTGGAGCGCATGCCGATTGCAACAAGCCCCAGGCGATAGTCCCGCCCATGTGCGATCGCGCCGGAGCTACGGAAAATATGGGAAAGGCCTTCAAGACTCTCGGTAACGGATCGGTCGTCCGCGGCATGGGTAATTGCCGTTGAGCCATGCGTGACATAATCGCAGAGCGAAGCCGGCGGGCGGCAGCGATTGAGCTCGGTGAAATAGGTCAGCACCCCTCCCCCGATTTGCGCGTCCGGAAAGGACTTTCGCACAAAGTCCGAAAGATCATGCGGCTTTGGCCCCAGCGGCCAGGGACCGGCAGGTTGATAACTGCGCAGATAGTTTTCCGGCAGCGCCAGGACCCGCGCGACAGAAAGAGACGCGCTTTTGCACGCGGCCGCGACATGCGCGATTGCGCTTTCCGGATCGTCAATCGAGGGCACCACGATTTCCAGCTCGATCTCGGCTGGACTGGCCGCAACCATCGCCTTCGCGCTTTCGCACACCGCAGAAGCGGTTTGGGGCGTCAGCCGCAGTTGCAGAATTTTCGGATTGAGCAGGCGGGCGAGTTCTCGCGTCCCCAGGTCTGGCCTTGTGCTGTCCTCGATGGCGATCGCGATTTGGGGAATCTTCCCGGCGCCCGCTTTCCATTCGAGGCCGGTTTGCGGCAAACCGTTTTTGGATGCCGTGTTGGGAGTCCCCCGAAATCTTATGTGAATCTCCTGGCGCTGCACCTCTCCCTGCTGCAAGCGATAGGGCTTGGGAAGCGACAGGGGCCGGCAATAGGTCTTGAACGAGGCATCGCTCCAGTTGCGCTGATCCTCCATTTCAAACACCTCGCCATGAAACAGAATATCGGTGTCGATTCCGCTCACCGAATGGGAAAGCCCGGCCATGTCCCCGGCGACCTCGTCCGGTGAGATCAGCGAAGGGAATTGCGATGGCGTGGCAGAACCATCGGGATGAAGAATGCGCATCGGTGTTCCGGCGACATCCCGCAAGGGATGCAGCAGGGTGAATCCCGCGCGATTGGTGATGAATTCACGCGACGCCGCCATCTCCGCCGTCGCGCGGAAAACCCCTTCCGAACTCCCCTTGAAAACCAGTTTGACGCTCAGAGCGCCGTCCGCGACCAGGCGGGTTTGGCAGATTTCGAATTCACCTGACGTCTCCGTGATGCTCTCATCGATCAATTCCGAAGCATGGGTGGCCCAGTTGGCGTCCCGAATCGGACAGGCGATGCCGCGCACCACTTCGATTCCATGCCAGGAAAGGCGGCGGATGGCGCCATCCGAAAAATCGAGCGTCAGCGCCCCCGCCGAAAAGCTCCGGCTCATCGAGGCCGGTTCGGCGGTGCCGAAACAGATCAAATTTTTGGGTTCAGAAGACATCGCGGCCAATAATGATCATGGGGGTCCGTGCTGGCAGTCAGCCGGTTCGGTCCTTCCAGGTTTCAGCCAGGTGCTGCGCCGTACGCCAAGCCAGGGCCTGAACGGTGAGAGTCGGATTGCGCGAGCCACTGGTGCCCATGACCGAGGCGCCGACCATGCCCAAGTTGGGGGCTTCATGGCTGAAGCCCCAGCGATCCACGACATTGGTCTGAGCATTGTCGCCCATGCGCGTGCCGCCATAGGCATGGGTGGTGACACCCATGGTGCCGACATCCGTGGTCTCAACGGCGACGGCGCCGGCTGCTTTATACCATTGCGTCATCTTTTCCGCGGCGAAGGCCGCGACGCGCTTCTCATTTTCCTTCAGATCGGCGGTGATGCGAATGACCGGATCACCCAGGGGATCCTTCACCTCCGGATCCAGATCGAGATAGTTGTCGTCATAGGGCAACGTTGTCTTCTGCATATAGGCGCGGTGGGTGCGATCGGCATTCTGCATGACAAAGGCTTTCCAATCCGAACCCCAGCCCTTGGCCTTGCCGAAGGTAGTGGCACTGGCCGCGGCGATCGGCCGGCGCTGAGACATGATCCACAGATTGACGCCACCGATGAAATCCAGGCCGGCATGGTCGAAATTGTCGTCCGCCCAATCGTCCACCCCCACGCCCTGTGCCGGCAGGCCGTACCAATTGTTGATGTCGGCGGGAAACAGCGCCAATACGCTGGCGGCCTGGTTGTGACTGAAATAATGCCGGCCGACCTGGCCGCGATTGTTGGACAGTCCTTGAGGAAACAGTTTGGACTTGGACAAGAGCAGCAGGCGCACATTCTCATAGACATAGCCGCCGAGCAGCACGGCGTGCGCCGGCTGGAAATAGTCCTGCCCATCCTTGCGGTAGCTCACGCCGGTGACCTTGCCTTTGGCATCCACTTCCACCCGCTTGACATGCGCGCCCGTGACGATGCTGAGCCGCTTGGTCGCCAGGGCCTTGGGAATGGTCGACACATTGGTGGAGCTTTTGGCGTTGATGTGACAGCCGCCCCGGTCGCACCAGCCGTGATACATGCAGCCTGACCGGCCTTCGCGAAACTGGGAATTGATCGCGGCGGGGCCGGGAAAGGCATGCAGGCCGATTGTCTTGGCCGCGGCGGCCATCATGGCGGTGAACTCGGTCCCGCGCAGCGGGGGCATGGGATAGTCGCGCGCCCGCGCGCCCTCGAAAATATTGCCGCGTTGATCCAGCTTGCCTTGGATATTGCCGGCCTGGCCGGACACGCCGACTTCGTGTTCCACCTTGTCGTAATAAGGCTCCAATTCCTCCAAGCCGAACGGCCAGTCCTCAATCGTCGAGCCTTTGGGTATGCGCGAGGCGCCGTAGCGGCTGGTGGTGGCGCTGACCACTTTGAAATCCCAGGGATTGAGCCGCCAGCTCTGCGCCCAGTAATGGACACTGGTGCCGCCGACCGCATTCATCATCGGATGCACAACCGGCCGCGGCGAATAGGGGGCGTCCGCGCTGCGCCGGTGGGTCGGCACTTCGCCATTGGCCTTCTGCACCGATTGCGGCCAGCCGCGGAAATTGTTGCGAAGTTCGTCGGGGGCAAAATCGGCCGTCGTCAGCCAATTGCCCGCCTCCAGCCCGATCACCTCCAGCCCGGCGCGCACCAGCGGCAGCGCCGCCACACCACCGGCCGCGCCCATGCCGACAATCACGACATCGGTCTTTTTCAAATTAGTGGTCATGGTTTCCCATGCCTTTGGGCAACTGACCATGATCCGCCGGTGCGGGCATGCGGTCGGAAAGCGCCGCGCCCCTGCGGCCGAACATGGGGTATTCGTAGGCGGATTTGCGCACCGGCGCCGGATGCGCCGCCATCCCCTGCTCTGCTTGCGAAACCGAAAGCCGGACGCCCGGATAGGAGATCATGTCCCAGCCGACATAGTCGGCATTGCCGCCATAATAGGGATCGCAGAAGGTGCCCTGTATGGTGTGCTGCTGGACAAGGCTGAAAAAATTGGGGTCGCTTTTCTCAATCTCCATCAGCACATTGTCCTGCACCTCCGGCGCCAATGCGGCGAAGGCGGCGCCTTTGGACGCGCGCGCATGGCTATCCAGCCGCATCAGTCCCGAACGATAGGCGTCCCGCGACGATATCAGCGCGCCTCCCAGCGCGTGATCGATGTAATGCGCGGCGCGGGCTTCCCTTGCACCGGGCCCGTTGGCATCGCTGGGAATCAGCCGCGCGCAAAAGGCTTCGAGGATATCCGCCTCGGCTGCGGTCAGATTTTCGAGAGGCTCACGACGTGCAGCCGGCGTTTCTTGTGCCTGCGCCATGCCGCTGCCCGCCAGCGCGGGAGCCGCGGCCGCCAGCTTGAGCATGTCGCGCCGTGACGGGCTTGGCTTCTCGCCGTCGATATTTTTGCCCATCGATCCCCCAAAGATAAGCTCAAATTCGCGTCTGGTGCTCGGCAGAAACAGTATGCCGCAACATGGCGGCATCCACCATCCTGTAGCCATGCCGTGGCTTGCCCTCGGGGCCGGTGAGAGTATCCGCTTTGCGGGACATCCTTGGAAATTGCAGCGACCCGGCTTACTGTCAGCCTGGTCGAAGTCTTTGTCGCGCTGGGCTGAATATCCGTCAGGCCAGAACCTAGAAGAGCTCATGACGGAGCACGGGAGGGAGCCAAAAGTGGACCGACGCAAATTCATGAAGGCTGCGGGGGCGGCCGCGATTGGCGCCAGCGCGACAGGCGCCCAGGCCCAGAAATCCCCCATCCCCATCATCGACACCCATGTGCATTTGTACGATCCCACGCGCCCGCAAGGCATTCCGTGGCCGAACAAGGACCAGCCCGCCAGCATCTATCGCCGCTTCCTGCCGGGGGATTACGCCAAGATCGCCGAACCCCATGGCGTGGTCGGCGCGATCGAGACCGAATGCAGCCCCTGGATCGAAGACAATTACTGGGTGATGGACGTTTCGAAAAACGAGCCCCTCATGGTGGGCGAAGTGGGCGACCTTTTGCTCGGCCATCCCGATTACCGCGAACATCTGGAGCGGCTTCACCGCAATCCGCTCTATCTCGGCATCCGCGTTTCCAATCTCTGGGGCCGCGATGTCGCCGCGCTGCTCAAGAAGCCGCAAGTCTGGTCCGACCTCAAGGCGCTGGCCGACGCCGGCCTGACCATGGACTTTGGCGCCGGACCCGAACAGGTGCGCCAGTTGCTGCAGATCACCGACCGGATTCCCAATCTGCGCGTCGTGCTCAACCACCTGCCGGCCCAGCGGGTCCCCGACGTCCCCGCCGAGCGCACCGCCTGGCAAAAGCAGACGGAGGAACTGGTCAAGCGCCCGCATATCTATGGGAAGTTCTCCGCAATCTTCCAGCGCGTGGACGAGCGCGGCCGCCGGGTGCAGACAGGCGGGCGCATCCCCAAAGACTTGGCCTTCTACAAACCGCGCCTGGATGAAATCTACGAGACCTTCGGTCCCGACCGGCTGATGTTTGGCAGCGACTGGACCAATAGCGAACCGATGAGCACCTTCGGCGAGCTTGTCGCGCTGGACCTGGAATATTTCACGCCCAAGGGGCGCGAGGTGATGGAGAAAATCTTCTGGAAGAATTCGCTGTCGGCCTATCGCTGGAAGAAGCGCCGCGCCAACCAGCCCAGTGTCGCCTGACCGGCCCATAACAAGAAGGTGCCAACGCCCATGATGAAGCACATCGCCGGCGCATTGCTGATCGCAGCCCTGTGGAGCGGCCCCGCCCTCGCGCAGGACCTGGCCGCCGCGCAGAAGCGGTTCGACAGCACTTGTGAATCCTGCCATGGCGAAGGCGGGGCCGGCGGCGACCGGGCGCCCGCACTGATGAACAACCCTTTCCTGCGAACCCAGAACGAGGCGCAGATCCGCGAGCTGATCAGCAACGGCACGCCGGGCGGCATGCCGGCCTTTAAATTGCCGGACGTCGAGCTGCGGGCGCTGGCGCAGTGGATTCATTCCCTGAATCTGTCCGCCTTCGACACCAAACCGGTGGGCAATGTCGCGGCGGGGGAGGCTGCTTTCTTCGGCAAAGGACAATGCGCCGGCTGCCACATGGTGCAAGGCCGCGGCAAAGCGAACGGGCCGGACCTGTCCGCTATCGGCCGCCGCTCCACGTTGCGCGAACTGGAGCTGGTGCTGGAAAATCCCACCTCCCAGATGGGCATCCATACCACCGCGAGCTGTCCACGTTGGGCCTTTTGTCCCGATGACACTTGGCGTGTGGTCAATGTGAAGATGCGCGACGGCAGCGCCCTGCGCGGCTTTGCGCGCGGACGCGCCGAACATGATCTGGAATTGCAGACTCTGGACGGCCGGCTGCATTTCTTGACCGACAAGCAGTATCTGACGATCACGCCGGAGAAGAATTCCATCATGCCGCCCTTCAAGGGCAGCGCCGAGGAACGCCGTGACATGGTCGCCTATCTTGCCAGCCTGGGCGGCGGGGTGGGTGCGCCCGTAAAGTCGGAAGACAAAATCTCATCCGCCGCGATGGACGTGATTCTGAAGCCCCGGCCCGGCGAATGGCCGACCTATAACGGTGTGCTGGGCGGAAATCGCCACAGTCCCCTCAGCCAAATCAACACCGGCAATGTGCAGAATCTGCAGATGGAATGGGTCTATTCCCTGCAGCAGCCCAATCTGGAAGTCACGCCTATTGTGGTGGACGGCGCGATGTTCGTCACCGCGGCGGACAAGGTTTGCGCCCTGGGCGCCGGAACGGGCCGCGAGCTGTGGTGCTTCGCCTATACCCAGCCCACCGCCGATGGCCGGCGGCGCAATCCGGGCGCGGTCAATCGCGGTGTGGCAGTGTTGGGCGACCGCGTCTTCTTCAGCACCACCGACGCGCATCTGATCTGCCTGAACCGGCTGACCGGCGGGTTGATGTGGGACGTTCTCATGCCCAAGACCAAGGGCCAGTTCAGCGCCAGCTCGGCGCCCATGGTGGTGGGTGATCTTGTGGTCAACGGGATCGGCGGCGGTGACAGTCCGCTCTTGGGCTTTCTCGTCGCCTACAAGGCCACGACCGGCGAGGAAGCCTGGCGCTTCCACACTGTGCCAAGGCCCGGTGAGCCGGCCGCCGCGACCTGGAAAGGCTCCGCCATCTCCATCGGCGGCGGCGCCACCTGGCTGACCGGATCGTACGATACCGAAACCGGCACGCTCTACTGGACGGTCGGCAATCCTTTCCCCGCCACGGACGGCGATGAGCGCGGCGGCGACAACCTCTACACCAACTGCGTGATCGCGCTGGACGTGAAGACCGGGAAGCTGAAATGGTACTACCAGTTCACGCCACACGATCTGCATGACTGGGACGCGACCGAGCCGATGCTGCTGGTCGATGCCGACTATGGCGGGCGTCCGCGCAAGCTGCTGCTGCAGGCCAACCGCAACGGTTTCATGTTCGTGCTGGACCGCATCACGGGCGAATTCCTGACCGCAAAACCGTTCGTCCGCAAGATGAACTGGTCCAGCGGTTATGGCGCCGATGGCAAGCCGCGCCTCCTTCCGGGCAACGACGTCACCACCGTAGGCGTCAAGGGCTGTCCATCGGTGCGGGGCGCCACCAACTGGTACGCGACGTCCTTCAGTCCGGAGACCAAACTTTTCTATGTGATGGCGGTTGAGGATTGCAGCATCTATCGCAAGACCTCACGAGAGAGCCAAGGCTATGAAGGCGTGCGCGATCCCAATGATCCGGGCCTGAAATACCTGCGCGCGCTCGACATCGAAAGCGGCAAGACGGTCTGGGAAATCCCCCAGGAAGGACCGCAGGAGGCCAACTATTCCGGCGTTTTAAGCACCGCCGGCGGTTTGGTGTTTTACGGCGAGACGGGCGGCGGATTTGCCGCCGTCGATGCCAAGAGCGGAAAGACACTGTGGACTTTCCGCGGCAACCAGCCCTGGCGCGGATGCCCTATGACCTACACGCTGAACGGGCGCCAGTATGTTGCCGTGGCATCCGGCAACAATATTTTGACCTTCGCGCTCAGATAGCGGGCGAGGAGCGGCCCACGCCATTGTGCGGATGGGCATCGTCTCGCCAGCCCATATCGCGGCTGATGGCTCTGGCCGTCGCCCGCACATCATCGGCCAGTGCCTTCATCCGGTCGTCATCCATATACTGCGCCGCGCTGGAAACACTGATCGCGCCGATGATGGCCCTTGTCGTGTCGCGCACAGGAGCCGCAACGCAGCGGATGCGGTCCTCATTCTCTTCCAGGTCAAACGCGTGGCCGGCCTTGGCATACTCGCGCATGCGCTTCAGCCAGGCGCCAAGCGGCACTTGATAGGATTTTCCGTCACGGTCCTCGGCTTCGTACAACTGACGCCAGCGCGCTTCGCCAAGGTCGAGGATAAGCGCCTTGCCCAGTCCGGTAGAGCGAAGCGGATGACGGTCGCCGATATGCGACCGTATCTCGACCCTGCGGCGACCCGGTATCTTGTCCAGATAAAGCGCGCGCGTGTCATCCAGGATGCCCAAATGCACCGTGTCTCCGGTGGCCGCGGCCAGGATTCGATGTGCTCGCGCGCAATGCGCGGGAGGGTCATCTGGTCACGCGCGATATATCCGAGTTCGAGCAGCCGCGGGCCCAGCGCGTAGCCTACGCGCGGCGTAAAGCTGAGATAGCGCTGCTCCACCAGCGTGGCCGCGAGCCGATGGGTTGTGGTGCGATTGAGATTCAAGGTTTCAGCCAAGGCGACAAGGTTGGTAGCGCCTTGGGAAACCGCGCCCAGCACATCAAGCCCGCGCACCAGCGTCTGACTTCCGGCAAGCCCGGTCTTGGGTTTGACGCCGGCGCGGCGTTTGCCGGAAGATTTTGAATTCATTGGAAATTTGGTAACGCTAGCAGTTTCACTATATGAGATAACTGCTTTTTCGCCGCCAAACAAGCGCAAGTTGCTCGCCGAAACAATCCCGGAAAAGGCCGCGAATCCCGCCCTGCCGGCCGCCTTCAACACCGCGTATCAGGCGTGAACTGATTTTCATGAAAGCGTCGCAGCTGCGCGATGCGCTGATAATTTATCAACGCATCGGGCGCGCGACTTTGCTTTTCAGTTATTCCGGATTCTGGGACGCGATTGTGGTGGGACTGGCGTTGTTCACCTGACGCTGCGGCGGCGATGGAGGCGCAGGCGCCGGGCTTGGCTCCAGCGGCAACACATTGCCTTGTTCGTCCAGCCTGCCAGGCGCGTCAAGATTTTTCAGGAAAAAGTCCCTGCTGGGCAGATCCTTGATCGTCCGTTCCATTGCGGGGAATTGACCCTCGCCTGTCCCCAGCGGCACCGGCTGGACGATTTTCGTCGTCACCGCCTTGATCATCGCCGCCTTCACCATTTCGAAGCCTTTGACGCGGCGTTCGTCTTCTTTCAGCCGGCGGACCTCGGCGGGCTTTGCGGGATCGACCACATGGGCCGGCACCGCCTTGATCCGGTAGGCCATCGAAATGCCGGTGTTACGGCCGGTTTTCGGATCGGGCAAACCATCCGCATTGCGCTTGAGGGCATAGTATAGAGCCACGGCATCCTCATGGTCGCGGATGCCCTGCTCCGCGCCGGTCTGGGCGAAGGTATTTTCCGCCAGCAGATCGAGCCAGTTGCGGTAGCCGCCGACAAAACCCGAAGCCGCCTTGCCGTCTGAAGCGATTTCCAGGCGCAGGCGCCCCTTGTGGAAATCCGCATCGCCCATCTGATCGGGAAACCAGCCAATGCGCGGTGTGTGCAACCGGTCGACCTGCTCGGTCTCCACCACGCCATTCCTGATCTTTGCCTTCAGCTTGGTGTATTGCTCGCTTTTGACGATGCGGTAGGAATAATCCGACGCGACATTGGCGCGCGCATCCCGCACGATCTTGTCGGGCGAATAACCGATCTCGACCGTGGCGTCATTGTCATTCATGGGATCCTGGTTTCCGGAAATCCGGATCACCACGGTATAAAGGCCCTCCTGCATCTGGGTATTTTCGCGCAGGTCCAGCGTACCGCTGGCCGGATTGCGGAAGGGCGCGTCACAGCCCCAGGCGCGGTAGAGGGCATTGTCGACACCACGAAGGCCATCCGGGCGGGAGAAACCTCCGGTTTCCTGGTTGCCGTCAAGATCGAACCCGTCGGAGATTTTGCTGACCACTTGCGGCTGGCCAGGATCGTCCGCCGCAAAAGGATTGATGTAGGTCTCGATGCCCTTGCGCCATCCGCGATAGGATACGGCACGGCCCCAGACATAGAAGCGGACATAGGTCGGCAGCCGGGCCTGTTCGATGCCCGGCGGCGCGACGATATAGTCGATCTCCTGCTTGCTGCGCCATTTCTGCCGCGACAGCGCCTTGCGCATTTCGTTCTCGTCGTCGAAGTGAACCGAGCTGCCGCGGGCGCAATCGGCCGCAGGCGCGGTTTCCGGCCGGCCTTCACGGCCGCCATAACGGAATGCAAAACCGTATTCGCGTACCACGAAGCCCCGAGTCCAAGGCGCGGCAGCGGCCGGCTGGGCCAAAGCAGCGACGAATGCCGCAGCAATGGCGGAACCCAGAAAACAGCTTCTCAGGAACATCATCGTCTCCTGCAATCCGGCGGCGAAAGCCCCGGGGTTAAGCCAGCAGCTCGGTATAGGGGCTCCTGGTTTCCATGGACCCTTTCCCCCAATTGTCGATAGCAATACCCATCGCTTTCTGCACCGTCAGGCCGACGCGGCTGACGGGATTGCCGCCGCCGGCGATGTGATAGCCGGTCTTCATGCGGCCGCTGGCGTTGCCCGCGAGCATGATCGGAATGCCGTCCACGGCGTGTATCTTGGCGTAGCTCTGGTCGCTATAGGCCATCAACAGGCTGTGATCGAGCAGGGTGCCATCGCCTTCCTGGATCGCATCCATCTCCTTCAGCACGCTGGCCAGAATTTCCATGCTGTAGATGTTGTACTCGGCGACCTTGGGCTGATAGCCCAGGGCCGTATCGATCGCTTCCATGTGGGTGGTGATATGATAGCCCAGGGGATCGCCCGGCACGAAGATATTGGAGCCCGGCTCGGAAATGGCGAGGTTGAATACCCGGGTCTGGTCCGTCGCCATCGCCAGCGCTCCCAGCTTGGCCATCAGCGGCGTGACGGTGCGCACATTGGGCAGCGCATAATTCACCGGCATTTCGCCCGGGGAGCCCGGGATCGCGACCTTGGCTACCACGTCCGGGCGCTGCAGTTCGGCCGCCATCTGGAGTTCGGCCTCGCGCACGGAGGTGAAATACTGCTCCATGCGGGCGCGATCCCCCGCACCCAGGTCCTTGATGAAGTCCTTGCGCTCATCGGTAACGGCGGAGAGCACGCTCTGCTGCAGCATGACTTGCGGATCGGGCTTCCAACTGTCGCTGGAAGGGTCCTGGAATCCCGGCCCGAACAGGCGGGTATAAAGCGACAGCGGCGTGGGCTCGGCCGGCAGCGTGTTGGCGCCGCCCAGGCTGGAATAGCAATGCTTGGGATCGCCGGAGGCGGCCGCCTGCACGGTCTTGTAGCGGGTGCCGCGGCTGATGACGTCGGCAATCGTCTGGTCGATGGTCTTGGAATCGAATTGCGAATTTTTGGTGGGCGCAATGCCGGTGGCGATGGCGGCGTTGCCCGACCAGTGCTGGAAGTTGGGATTGTCGTCCACCATCACCCGCATGCCGCTGAACACGTTCATCTTCTTCTTGAACGCCTCCAGCGGCTTCAGCTGGGAGGTCGTGTCGTAATCCAGACCGGCTTTCTTGGGCACCCACAGCGAGGTGGTCAGGCCCAGGCCGAAGAAGAAGGTGCTGAAGCGCGTGGGAATGCGTTGCCCGGTCGCCGCCAGGGCCTGGCCCTTGCTGTCGAGAAAACAATCCAGGAAGGGCACGCCCATCATGGCGACGGAGCCCTGGAACATGCCGCGGAGGAGAGTTCTGCGCTGGAGTTTCATGACGGTCCTCCGAAAATTAGGGCGATGACGCCAGCTTGGTCGTGCCGGCAGAGGCTTCCTGGACAGATGCGGGCGCATTGAAGAATTCGGGGCTCAGAGCCAGGCCCTTGATCAAGGCACGCAGGCGGAAGCCGGAATCGGTGAAACTCTTATAGGCGGCCTTGAAGGCGGAGGGCTCCACCTCTTCGGTGTCGACGCCCTTGGCATAGGCATAGAGCTTGCGGGCCACACAGGCGGGAAATTTGGGATTGCCGTGCAGATACTGGCCCAGGCCCGTGCCGTCCTGGAATTTCTTGCCCTGCAATGATGCCGACAGATCGATGAGCTGGCCGTTTTCGGTGAGCCGACGCCCGCCAATCGTATCGAACCCTTCCAGCGACAGGCCGATGGGATCGCTATGGTTGTGGCAGGACGCGCAGGTCGGCGTGGTGGCGTGCGCCATCAGCCGCTCGCGCACGGTCTTCAGCGGCCCGGTGGTGTCGTTGATGGCGGAGAAATCCACATTCGCGGGCGGCGTGGGTGTCGGTTCGCACAGGAAAATGTCCATCAACGCAACGCCGCGCTTGGTGGGCGAGCTCTGCCCCGGATGCGAGAACATGGACAGCATGCTGACCTGGGTCAGGATCCCGCTGCGGCCGGAATCCTTCGGAAATTCATAGGCCATCCAGTCGCTGTCGAAAGTGAAGTCTACATCATAGAGCGCCGCCATGCTGCGGTTGATGAAGGTCTTGCGCGTGGTCATCAGGTCGCGCACATCGCCATTTTCATGCAAGGTCAGGTCGACCACGGTGCGAAGTGTTTCTTCCTTGGCCGATGGCGCCATTGCCCCGCCCCATTTCGGGTAGATCAGAGCGTCCTTGGAAACGGTGTCGAAGGTGTCCAGCGCCAGCATGTCGGTGAAGAAGGCGCGCATGCCGGAATCCAGCCGGGGCGAAGCCAGCAGCCGGTTGACCTGCTTCTCCAGGCCGGCCGCCGTATTCAACTCGCCACTCTTCGCCGATTGCAGAAGCTCGCTGTCCGGCGTGGTGTCCCACATCAGATAGCTCAGACGGGTGGCGCGGCTGTAAGGCTCCAGCGTGCGATCGGCGCCCTTTCCTGTCGCCATTTCCCTGCGAAACAGGAAATTCGGCGACTGCAACAACTGCGCGAGCCCATAGCGCAGGCCGGTATAGAAGTTGCCGGTCGATTTTGTCATGGCGCGCGCCAGATCCAGGCGCGCCTTGAGCTCGGCCGCGGTCAGCGGCCGGCGGAACAACAGAAGACCGTAATGGCCCAGAAATTCCGAGGCGCAAGCGTCATCCGGCGCTGTCGCGGACTTGGGCGTACAGGATACCAGCTTGCCGCGGCGCTTCTCGTCGGTAACTTGCAGGGCAATGCTGTCGGCCATCTTGGAGAAGGCTTCGAAGCCGGCCGGTGTCACGGAGAGAACCGAAGTGCTGGTCGCGAGCAGGCCGCTTATCCTGATCTGCGGTTCGAACATGCCTTGAACCGCGATATCCTTGCCGAAAATATCGGCGATGGAATTGCGATACTCCTGCTCGGAGAGACGGCGCAGCCCCACCACCTGGGAGCTGCCCGCGGCCTGAGCCGCCAAGTCGCCGCCAAAGGCGCAAGACAATAAAGCCGCAATGGCCGCAATGACCTTGCTGCGCACGTGTCCTCCAAACGACCGGTTTTGTTCTGTTCCGGTCACTGCTGCGAATACTAGGCGTGGCCAGAACTGTATACAAGCCGGGATCAATATGTGATAAACAGTTTCTATACTTGAAGGTTGCCTAGAACAACCCGTGAACAAAAAGTGTTCGCAAAAGCGAGCCAATAGGGGGAACCATGATCTCAACCGCAATGTATTCCGCCGCGCGTTCACCTGCCCTTTCGCGATTCAAAAGCCGGGCCTTGGCCAGCACCGCCGCCTTGATGGCAGCGTTTGCGTCGGTTGGCGCGGCCCAGGCGCAGGAAACCGAAAATGTCACGGTTTCCGCATCGCGCATCATACGCGACGGATTTCAGGCGCCCACGCCGACCACGGTGCTTGGCGCCGACGACATAGCGGCCCAGGCGCAGCCCAACATCTATTCGGCCGTGATCCAATTGCCCTCTCTGATGGGCAGCCAGGGTACCCAGAACAACACCGGCGGCACCGGCGGCGGCAATAACGGCATCTCCTCCTTCGCCATGCGCGGCCTTGGTTCCACCAGAACGCTGACTTTGTTCGATGGCCAGAGGATTGTTCCTTCGAACGTCACCGGCATCCAGGATGTCAGCGAACTGCCGCATCTGCTGGTTCAGCGGGTCGATGTGGTCACCGGCGGCGCCTCCGCCTCCTGGGGCTCCGACGCGGTAACCGGTGTGGTCAATTTCATCACCGACAAGACCTTCACCGGCTTCAAGGCCAATTTGCAGGGCGGCATCTCGACCTATGGCGATAACGGGAACGGCCTGTTTCAGATGGCCGCCGGCACGAGTTTCGCCGGCGGGCGGGGCCATATCAGCGGATCGGCCGAGTATGACTATGAAGCGGGCGTAGGCGTAGGCGAATACGGCGTCGGCAAAGGTCCGGGCGGGCGCAGGTGGTTCAGCTCGACGGCGCAGCTCCGATACGGCCTTGCCGCCACGCCGGTGGGACTGCCGCAATACAATGTTGCCGCCAACGCCCAACCCTTCCTGCAGGGCAAGTACGGCATCATCACCACCGGTCCTCTGCAAGGAACGGCTTTCGGCGACAACGGCGTTCCCTTTCAATTCCAGTATGGCGTCGGACCCAATGGCCTGACAGGCGTTCCGACCAGGGTTGCGGCCGGAGGCTCCGGCGCGGCTGTTGTCACCAATTGCCTTTCGCCATTTTGCATCGGCGGCGACACCAGCGGCGTTTTCGGCGGCGGCATCACCGTCATCAGCCCGCTGAGCCGCGTCAGTCTCTATTCCCGTGTTTCGTTCGACCTCACCGACAACATCAACATTTTCGCCACCGCCAACTTCGGCGAGGCGCACACTTCCAACCGCTCGGTGCGAAACATCCCGATTTTTGGCGGCCAGAATGTGTATTGCGGCGCCGGACCCACCAATGCCCAGCTCACCGCGATGTCGGGCGGTATTGCCGGCAATCTGGCGGGACCGAATGCCCAGCTGCCCGCTTCCATCAATCAGGCCTGCCTAAACAACAGTATCAATTCCTTCCAGATCGGCACCGATAACGGCGCGGTCGATGACGGCGCCACCATCAAGACCGCGCGCACCATGCGCCGCTTTGTGGTGGGCGGAGACGGGCACTTCAACATGTTTGACACGGACTGGACTTGGGGCACCTATTTCCAGCATGGCGAGGTGAATTCCAAGATTCGGGTTCGTACCTTCCTCAACCCCTATTTCTTCGCCGCCATCGACTCGGTGACCGGCCCCAACGGCACCATCGTCTGCCGTTCCGCCGCCGCCCGGGCCCAGGGCTGCGTGCCCTACAATGTCTTCGGCAATGTGCCCGTCTCCCAATCGACCATCGACTGGCTGTATGGCGGCAACTACGGCAAGGCCGGCGGCACCCTGCAGGATACCCACCTGAAGGAAGATGCGTTCAGCATCGACATCAACGGCGCCCCCTTCTCCACCTGGGCCGGCCCAGTCTCGGTGGCGACGGGTTACGAGCGCCGCGACGAAAGATACTATGTCGTGGGCGATGCGGTTTCGACCGGCGGGCCGGGCTGCGTCAGTCTCGCCGATCCGCTTCTCAACTGCACGACCGGAGGCAATTGGTTCAACGGCAACTTCTTCAGCGGCGCGGGCGCCTATCACGTGAATGAAGGCTTCGTCGAAACCGTGGTTCCGCTGCTCAAGGATGCCGACTTCGGCGATATCGATGTCAGCCTTGCCGGGCGCTATGCCGAGTACAGCACCTCCGGCTCGGCCACGACCTGGAAGGTCGGCGCCACCTGGCAAACACCGCTGGACGGCGTCCGGTTGCGTGCGCTTCAGTCGCGCGATATTCGCGCGCCCAACCTGAGCGAGCTGTTCGCAGCACAGACCGTCACCACCGGTACCGTCCAAAACACGTTCCTGAATCCGCCGGTGCCGTTCCAGATCCAGAACATCACCAGGGGCAACACGGCGCTGAAGCCGGAAAAAGCCCTGACCACCGAAGTCGGCATCGTGTTCCAGCCTTCCTGGTTCCCCGGCTTCAGTGCGTCGGTGGATTACTACCGCATCGCCCTGAAGGGTCAGATCAGCAGCTTCAGCGCGCAGCAGAGCATGGATCTTTGTGCCCAGGGCACCACCTCGGCTTGCGCCGCGATCGTCACCAACCCACCGAACGGCAACCTTGCCTCGCCGTCGACAGTCATCACCCAGGCGATTTCGACGGCCTTCAACCTGGCCTCCACCGTCACCGACGGTTTCGACATGGAAGCCAGCTACACCTTCCGCCTGGATGACTGGGGCATTCCCGGCGAATTCAGGCTGCGCACGCTGGCCACGCATGTGAGTTCGTTCATGACCACGTCGGGCGTGCTTGGCACCTTCCCGCAGCAGTCCGCCGGCGCGAACAGCGGAAATACGCCGCTCTGGAAAGGGCTCGCCAACCAGACTTACAGCACCGACAAATGGAGCGTCACCTTTACCGAGCAGTGGATCAGCGACGGCGTTCTCAACAAGCAATACATCCAATGCACCACCGGATGCCCGTTGCCGACCGTCAACAATCCGACAATCAACAACAACTTCATCCCCGGCGCGCTCTACTTCGCCATCGGCGGTACCTACAATGTGGACGAGAATTGGCAGGTCTATGGCAAGGTCGACAATGTGACCAATATCGATCCGCCCGCGATCGCCGCCACCGCCGCGAACAGCAACGCCGTCAATCCCACGCTGTATGACACTGCCGGCCGCATGTACCGCGTCGGCCTCCGCCTGAATTTGTGAGAGAGGCGGTCAGCGGAAGCCGGAGTACCGCGGTTCAAATGACTTTGTATGCCAATCGCTTCAGCGGAAAATCGGCAATTGTAACAGGCGGCGCTTCAGGTCTGGGCCTTCAGGTTGCATCCCGCATCGTGGCTGAAGGCGGACGTGTTGCCATTTGGGACATCAACGCGGAGGCACTGTCGCGAGCCAAGAAAGCTTCCGGGGCGCAACATGCGCAAGCCATCGATGTTTCGGATTACGGCGCCGTCGCCAAGGCGACAAAGGACAGCCATGCCGCGCTGGGCAGAATCGATATTCTTGTTGCCAGCGCGGGGATCACCGGCGCGACGGTTCCCGTCAGCGAGTTTCCGGTCGATAGCTGGTTGAAGGTCATGGATATCAATCTCAATGGCCTGTTCTATTGCTGCCGCGAGGTTGTGCCCTACATGTCCGAGAACGGCTATGGGCGTATCGTCAACATTGCCTCGGTCGCCGGCAAGGAAGGCAATCCCAATGCCAGCGCCTATTCCGCTTCGAAGGCAGGCGTGATCGGCTTCACGAAAAGCCTGGGCAAAGAACTCGCCACCAAGGGCATTTTGGTGAATTGCATAACACCCGCGACGTTCGAGAGCGCGATCCTGGCCCAGCTGCCGAAAAGCCAAATCGACTATATGAGATCCAAGATACCCATGGGCCGGTTGGGAGAAGCGGCGGAAAACGCCGCCTTGGTCTGCTGGCTGGCCAGCGAGGAATGCTCTTTTTCGACGGCCGCGACCTTCGATATTTCCGGCGGCCGCACCACCTATTGAGGCGGCCCGCAATTCACGGGAAAGACGCCAATCCCGGATAAACGCTGAGCGCATTGTCACGCAGAATGGCGCGCAAATCCGCGGCCGGAAGATGACCAAAATGATCCGTGAAATAGGAGAGTGATTGCGCGTAGGTACAGTAGCGCTCGACATTGGGGCTGTCCGAACCCCACATGAAACGGCGCGGTCCGAACATATCGAGAAGCTGCTGGATATGGGTGTGCACTTTTGCATAGGGATATTTGAGCTTGCCGCCGACCGCGATGGGATAGAGCAGCTCGGCGGTCACCGGCGCGTCGGCCATCAGCGATTTGATGATGGCGGGGAAGGTCAGCTTTCCGCTTTCGTCGGTATAAAGCGAGGTGGGAAGACCGTGGACAAGAACATGATGTATTTTGGGGAATTTCCCGATGATGATCTCAAGATGCTTGAGTTCATCCTCATATGTTCCCACCGGTGAACGCGCCGATTGCACCCAGCTTACGGGAATATTGAGTCTCTCCACCTCCGCCCAGAATGGATCGTAGATCCTGTCGGAATGAAGCGGCTTGTAGCCGCTGCGGAAAAGTCCGGTCGTGGTGAAGTAAAGACCCGTCATCTTCAAGCGGGTGATTTGATCCTTCAGGCGTTCTATTTCCGTGTCTTCGTAAGCAAACGCTTCCTCGATCTGGGCCAATCCGACAAACCGGCCCGGGTGGCGCTTCGCGGCATCCGCAAAATCTTGCGCCAAATTGCCGTAGATATGGTCGTTCTGCAGAACCGCCGTCGCAATGCCGGCATAGTCCATCGACGCGATCAATTTTTCGACGCTCATGGACAGATCTTCCATCCAGGGCGGAAGAAATTGGACATAGTAACTTTCGCCATCCTTCTGCCATTGATAGCGCCCGAAGGTTCCGGCCGAAAAAGAAACATCCTTCATCCCGGCGGGCGATGGATCGTCGGCGTCCCAAAGCATGCGGTCGGTTACGATCGCGTTGTCGCTGAGCCGGCGATATGGCTGATTGCCATGCATATGCATCGCACGCTGTTGGTGCAGCCGGTGCAATTCCACGTTGGGAAAGCCGGCCGCCCCCGCGGCAGGGGGAAAGAAGTGTGCATGGCAATCGATGACACCGGGGATCATTGCCGGATTCCTTACAGGTTGTTCGGCCACAGGTCGGCCCAGGTGAAATTCGCGGGCGTGCCGCCGGTATGGACAAAGACCAGCACATCGTCCGCGCCAAAGCGCCCTTCCCGCACATGCGCCACCATGCCGGCGGCGGCCTTGCCGGTATAAATCGGATCCAGAATCACGCCCTCCGTGCGGGCGAACAGCTTTACCGCTTCGACCCCGGCCTCCGAGGGTATGCCATATCCTTTTCCCACAAAGTCATCGAAATTGACGATTTCTTCTTCCGTGACGGTCAAATCAAGCCCAAGCGCTTTGGCCGTTTCATTGGCGATGCCGGCGGTGCGCGACGGCAGGTGAAACTCGCTGGTGGCGGTGACGCCGTGCATGCGAAATCCCAGCCCCGTCAGGCGCTGTGCCAGCACAATGCCCGCCTGGCCTTTGCCGCTGGAAGACATATAGAAGCAGCTTGGCACCAGGCCTTCTTCGCCCAATTGCTCCAGCACTTCCAGCGTCGCCTCCAGATAGGCCGCAGCCGAAGCGATATCGAACATGGGATTGTCGTTGAGGATATGCGGGCGCCCTCCCGCCTTGCGAATTTGATCGGCGAATCCGTCAAGCATCTGACGCTGCTCCTCGCGGGTGGCGGCGAAATGCACCTCGGCGCCCAGCAGATAATCCATCAGCAGATTGCCCTGGATGACATTGGGCTTGCTGCCCTCCAGCACCAGGATGGTTTTAAGCCCCAATTTGTTGCAGGCGGCGACGGTCTGGCGGGCGGAGTTGGATTGCAGATCGAGCCCGACAATAACGGTATCGGGATTGTCGGCCAGGGTCCGGGCGAGGCGAAATTCCAGGTTGCGCAGCTTGTTGCCGCCGAGCGCCAGACTGGTGAGGTCATCGCGCTTGATGAAAATGCGCGGACCACCGGGCCTGCCATGGTTCAGCGCCTTGGCAAGATTCGACGCTTCGGTGATTGGCGTAGGCCGTTCGATCAGCTTGACGCGCGGCAGCTTGGCGATATGGGCGCGAATTGCCGTAAAATCGAGCGACGCGCGGGTCGGTTGAAGAGTGGACATCTTTACGCTCTCAAACTGGAGACGGCATTGGCGCGATCTCGGTCTTTGTTTTGTTGACCCGCAGGGACGTCGCGACGATCGCGCCGGCCAAGGCAAGGCACGCCATCAAGAGAAGACTGACGGTGGCGCCTCCGGTCAGCTCTTTCATATAGCCGAAGAGATACGGTCCAGCGAAGCCCCCCAATGCTCCCAGCGAACTGATCACCGCGATTCCCGCCGCCACCGTGTTCTTGGACAGGAAGGAAGTCGGTATTGGATAGAGCATCGGCCCCAGGGATACCGAACCGATATTTGCAAGCGTAAAGCACAGCAATCTGAGAACGGAATTATCGAGCAGCGCGCCCCCGGCAATCCCGACGGCCAACATGAGCAAGGCGGCCGCGACATGAAATTTACGCTCGCCGGTGCGGTCGGAATGACGGCTGAACAGCACCATACCGATCGCGCCAATGAAGGGCGGAAAGGCCAGAATAAGCCCGGTTTGCGTATTGCTGTAGCCCAATTGGGTGACCAGAGCCGGCAAGAACAGGGTGATGGAATAAGTCGCACCCTGCATGGAAAAATTCGCGAAGGCGCACATCAGAATGCGGACATCCGCCATCATCTTCACAAGGCCGGCATGCCCGCCCTTGCCGGCCGCAGCCTGCTCTTGCGCTATCCTGGCCTGCAACCAATCGATTTCGCTTCTTTGAAGCCATGCCGCATCGCGCGGCTCATCGGTAAGATAAAGGAACACGGCGATGGAAAGCAGTACGGAGGGCAATCCCTCAAGAATGTAGAGCCACTGCCAGCCTTCCATCCCCAAACCGGTGACATTCAGCAGAAAGCCCGACAGCGGCGCCCCAATGGTGTTCGAGACCGGAACGGCCAGCATGAAAAAGGCGATCGCGCGCGCGCGATAGACCTCCGGAAACCATTTGGTGAGATAGAAAACCACGCCAGGATAAAAACCTGCTTCGCAGACCCCAAGCGAAAAGCGAAGAATATAGAAGCAGGTTTCCGCGCTCAGTCCTGTAAAGGAGGACAGTTGCGGAATGAATCCGAAGGACGTGGATACGATCCCCCAACTGAGCATGATGCGGGCGATCCAGCGCCGCGCGCCGAAGCGCTCCAGGAAAATATTGGATGGGACCTCAACCAGGAAGTATCCGATAAAGAAAATGCCTGCGCCAAAGCCGAAGGCCACCTCCGACATGCCCAGCGATTGGCTCATTTGAAGATGGGCGAATCCGACATTCACGCGGTCAAGAAACGCCATGAAGTAACAGAGCATCAGGAACGGCAGCAGCCGCCACATGACCTTGCGGATAGTCCTTGTCTCCACTTTCCAGCACATTGGGATCCTAAGCTTAGAATTCCACGTGGACAAGTTGTCGCG
>JADMIO010980184.1_pt1 | contig 88477 bp, 78 predicted proteins | sample 8958161 | NCBI WGS metagenome assembly JADMIO01 (sample SAMN16585339, study PRJNA669376) | soil metagenome | isolation source: Crop rotation soil | place: USA: Cullars Rotation, Alabama | collected 2011
CGCGACAACTTGTCCACGTGGAATTCTAAGCTTAGGATCCCAATGTGCTGGAAAGTTTCGGCCTCTACCTCGATGATGGCAATGAAGGCATCCTATTGCCCAAAAGATTTGTACCCGCAGGCGCAAAAGAAGGTGATGAATTAAAAGTATTTGTTTACCATGATGGCGAAGACAGGTTGATCGCCACCACACAAAAACCAAAAGGCGTGTTGGGTGATATTGTGAAAATGCGCACGGTAAGTGTTACGCCGCAAGGTGCTTTTTTAGATTGGGGATTGATGAAAGATATTTTTGTACCCAAATCGAAACAACAGAACAACATGTTACCAAATGGTGAATACCTGGTAAAAATTTATCTTGATGAACAAACAGGACGCATAGCCGCAACTGAAAAAATTGAACCATACTTAAGCAATGACCAGCTTACCGTAAAGGAACTGGAAGTGGTTGACCTTACTGTTTACCGCAGAACAGATATTGGCTATGTCGTCATCATCAATAATAAACATACGGGGGTATTGCACCACAATGAAATTTACCGCAACATCACGGTGGGAGATAAATTCCCCGGCTTCATCAAGAAAATTTACAATACTGATAATAAAATAGATGTTGCAGCCGGCAAACCCGGTTACAATCGTGTCGAGGATGAATCAGAAAAAATACTGAGGTTGCTTAAAGAAAACAATGGTTACCTGCCTTACTATGATAAGAGTGATCCTGAAGAGATCTATTCATTCTTTGGAATGAGTAAGAAAACTTTTAAAATGACGACGGGGAATTTGTACAAACAGCGGAAGATCAGTTTTGAGAAAACTGGAATAAAATTAGTTGAAGGCTAATATACATGTCAGCCTGAGCTTGTCGAAGGCACTCTTCTTTTTAACCCGGCTTCGACAAGCTCAGCCTGACAACTCTTTTCAAAAGCAATTTGATGGGAATGAACGAACATACTGCAGAGCATAGTTTTTTTATGCGCCAGTTGAAAAAATTATCATTAGAGCTGGTGGTGCTTGTTGTGGTTTTTTTTATTTGCCTGTGGATATTACTGTCTGTCGCTGACATGGTTTTTGAAGATAAGAACACTGCATTTGATGAGCATATCTTTTCCCTGCTTCAACCTTATATAACCAGCAACAATACCAGGTTGATGCAATTCATTACCTTCTTTGGCTCCGTTAATTTTTTATTGCCTGCTAATATTGCGCTTGTAACGATCTTCCTTTTTATTAAAAGGCATCGTTTGTATTCCGTAAAGATCGCCGCCATATCATTAACAAGTACTGCCGTAATGTTTTTATTGAAAGACATACTGAAAAGGCAGCGGCCAATGTTACCCGTTATAGCCCAGGTACACGGATACAGTTTTCCGAGCGGGCATAGTTTTTCAAGCCTTGTATTTTTGGGAATGCTTGCTTATATCGTTTTCAAGACCATAAAAAATAATTTCCTGAAATGGTTGTTGATCATTGGTTGCTTCGGCTTTGCACTACTGATCGGCTTCAGCCGCATTTACCTGAAAGTACATTTTGCCAGTGATGTGATCGCAGGGTTTTGTCTTGGTATAATTTGGTTATTGCTGGCGAGGTGGCTGTTGGTGAGGACAGAGAGGATGGCGAATTAAAAATTAAAAATTAAAAATTAAAAATTAAAAATTAAAAATTAAAATTGATTGCTAATGCCTGAAATCTGATGTCTGATCTCCTGTATTTTTTCTAAGCATGCGAAATTAATCCTATTAACCTGGAGTGAGCAACTGCCTCTGCACTATGCGTAAAATAGCAACAGTGTATCCCTTTATTTTCAATCGCTTTTAATTTTTCCAAAACATCCTCTTTTGATATTTTACTTACCCGCCTTATATAAACACAAAATATTTGCGCAGGAAAATGTTCAGCAGCCGATGCATAAATAGCGGGATCAGCCTGCGAATCATCACCTAGTAATACAAACCTGTGTTCAGGATAAGCTTCCAGCACACGGGTGATGCGCATGAATTTTGTTCCATGGTTGTTTTGACCGGTCTTAAAAACCTGTTTGAATTTTTTTACCTGGTTCAATAAATAAACACCTTCCGGTAATTTATTCTGCGCCGAAAAATCCCTGATATAAGTATACAAATTCCACTCGCTGCTAGACACATAAAAAAAAGGATTGCTTGTATTTTCAGGAGCATGCGCATTGGAAAGCAATTGATAATGATTTACGACACCATCAAATGGCTTCCTGCTCAATGCATTTTCAGTAAGTAATACAAATAATCGTTTGCGGAGGTTTGACGAATAAGAAACAAGGAACGTATCATCTATATCCGATATAAAAGCAAACTCGTTGTAATGAGGTATTATTAAAACCGCCGTGGCAGTTGCTATGATCTTGCCATCAATACCATCCAGCATTGCTACCTCTACGTGATGGGTACCTGCTGCAAGCGCAGTTGCAGGTTCCCATTCAAATTTAAAGAAGCCATCTGCTTCTGATCTGGTAATGTATTTTTTTCCTGCCCATATGAATTGCAGCACTACTCCTTTCTTTGTTTTTACCATGAACAACCGCAGCAAGGCAAGTGTATTCAATAGAATATCCTGCCTGTGTTTTTTCCTGGGAAGCGGACTCAATGAGAAGACGTGCCCATATAAAAAACAATGTGTTTTATTCCCATAACCTGTGTACAGCCTTACCACAGGTTTGTTGGTTAACCTGAATGTTTTTAAGATCACCCCTTTAAATCTTTTAAATAAAGATCTTTTTTTTACAGCGCTTGTTGTTTCTACATTCATTACTCATAAATTTAATAAATGAATGGCAGCTTAAAATTATTATTTGTGATAAACGCCCGTGCCGGTGCAAACAAGTTGTCGTGGCAGGATATGATCAGCAATTACTTTACCGGAAAACAACATGATATCAATTATTTCATCCTCGAAAAAAATATTGATGAATTAAAAAAGAAGATCGCTGTGATTCACCCCGACAGGGTGATCGCAGTAGGCGGAGATGGAACGGTTGCTCTTGTTGCAAAATTGATAGCAGGAACAAATGCCGCACTGGGAATTTTACCCGCTGGTTCTGCAAATGGAATGGCGAAGGAACTGAATATACCAGTAGATCCTGCAACAGCGCTTTCCATTATTGAAAATGGAGAAGTTATTATTTGTGATGCGATCAAGATCAATGATACAGCCATATGCCTGCACCTTGCTGATATCGGACTCAATGCACAATTCATAAAATATTTTGACGAAGGGAAATTGAGAGGCTGGATGGGTTATGCCAAAGTGATGATAAAAACATTGTGGCGCTCGCAAAAAATAACAGTAAATATTCAAACAGGCGATGCGCCTATCAAAGAAAAAGTATTCATGGTCGTTCTTGCCAATGCAAGTAAATATGGAACGGGTGCCGTTATTAACCCGGAAGGAAAACTCGATGATGGAAAATTCGAAGTGGTTCTTGTTCGCCGGCTATCATTCATAGAAGTATTGAAAACATTGTACAGGCCAAAAAGCCTTGACCCAAAAAAGATCGAAGCCATTCATGTGACTTCCCTTAAAATACAAACCAGGAGGAATGTGCATTTTCAAATTGACGGGGAATACCAGGGGAAGATCAATAAACTGGATGCTGTGATATTAACTGGTTATGTTAATGTAGTTCGGGGGAAAGAATAATGATATGTATGATGTATGATCTATGATGTATGATTTCTTTATAACTGAATGTCTCTTCGTCTTATTGTACACCTCACAAATCATAGATCATACATCATACATCCTGTAGAGTTTTTTTGCTTCTTCCAACGCCTTCTCACACACTACTGATACTGCCTTTATGTGTGTATTCAATTCACCATTGCCCGATGAATTATTTTCGATCGCATCCAAATGTTCATTTATTAAAACATTCAGACCCATTACAGAAACCGTTGTTTTTAAATTATGTGCGATCTGCTTTATTGCTTTTGCATCATTTGCTTCCTGTGCTTTTACGAGGGAATCAATTTCAAGAGGGATCATTTCTATAAACTGTGCCGTAACGATCTGTTCGTATTCTTTATTACCATTGCTTATCTCTTTCATGTAGTTAAGATCAATGGTAGTAAAATGGCCAACTGCGTGTTCGATATTATCTTTTTCATTTTTTGTTTTAGCAAATTGAGCGATGAGTTTATAAAGATCCATTTCCCTCACTGGCTTGGAAATATGGTCATTCATTCCATAACTCAAACATTTTTCTCTTTCACCTGCCATTGCATGTGCGGTCATAGCAATGATCGGGATATTTATTTTTAGTTGTTGCCTGATCTTTTGCGTCGTACTATAACCATCCATTTCAGGCATTTGAATGTCCATCAAAATAAGATCGACCTGTTGATCCCCTAACATATCGATCGCCTCCTTACCATTGTTCGCAATGGCATGATCAATGTTCCATTCTTTAAAAAGATGGGATACAAGCCCCTGGTTGATCAGGTTGTCTTCAACAAGCAATACCCGCAAAGCCGTTTCAAACGGCGTTGCCTTAATTGCATTTATATCTTTCACATTCGCAGGTGAATTGCCTGAGATCTTATATGGAATATTAAATGTTACGGTTGTGCCAACAGCAGGCTCACTCTCTATTTTTATTTCTCCTTTTTGGATCTCTATGATATTTTTCACTATGGCAAGACCAAGGCCTGTGCCCCCGAATTTGCGTGTTGTAGTTTCTTCAGCCTGTATAAAACGTTCAAAAATGGTTGACAGTTTTGATTTTTCAATTCCAATACCAGTGTCTGTTACACGAAATAAAAGATCAGCCTTGCTGTCATTGATGATCCTTTGAGATACGTTTATCATTACCGATCCTTTGTCAGTAAATTTAATTGCATTGCCTACAAGGTTTACCAATACCTGGGTCAACCTTGTTGCATCACCTGATAATATATCTGGTACATTTGTATCGACGTTTGTTGTCAATGACAATTGTTTTTCTCCTGCCTTATTCTTAAACATTACTTCTATTGAATGAATAAGTCCTCTTACGCTGAACGGTGCTTCTTCTATCCGCATCATACCTGCTTCGATCTTGGAAATATCCAATATATCATTGATGATCGATAAAAGATTTTCTCCTGATTTTTGTATGGTTGATAAATGAAGCCTGGAATCCTTATCCAAATTATTCCTCAACAACAAATTGGTGTATCCCAATATCGCATTCATGGGTGTGCGGATCTCGTGGCTCATGTTTGCAAGAAAATTTTCTTTGACCTTCATGATCTCCTTTATTTTTTTCTCACTGGCATTTAGCTGGTCTATAAGATCATATTGTTTTTTCATCCTGGTAATGATGAACCAAAAAATGACCGTGAACAAGATCAATACAACAGCGATCATGATCACGCCCCAGCGAAATGCGAGTTTACCACTATTGTCGATCGCATTGGTGGTTTGTGAAAGAACATGCTGCCTGTTCTTATCTATCTTTTGGGCCACTAAAAAAATATCCTGCGATAAACCTGTTCCTTTGCCTGTTGCGTATAATATTTCAGCAGCCTCTTTACCAGAATGACTAAAAGTATTTACAACGTCGTTGCTGAATTGTAGTTTATGATGAACAAGTGCATTGAGTTCGCCAATATATTTTTGTATGCTGTCATTGCCACTTGCGTTTTCCAGTTCGGCAATATCGTTCTCTATTTTTACGAGCCCTGCTTCAAAATCTTTTAATTTATTTGAGTCACTGGTAATGATGGCATTCTTTAGTTTGTTGTCAACAACCAGCATATCCTTTTGTAAGGTTGTAAGTTTGTTGCTCAGTTGAAATTCATTCAGGAGATTTTCATTGCCGGTGATAAGCTCGTTCACATTTTTACTGGTAATGTATTGCATTCCAATAAGGATCATTGTACCTATAATAAATACTGATGTGATGTAATAAATAAGCTTTTTGATCTTCATAACATTCCCATATTGCGGTTGGTGGGGACACCAACCGCGGCGAATCGCCGTGGCCCGTGTCCCCACGGGCCACTTTTTCGATATAATAAAATGCTGCTGATTATTTTCAAACAGCTGCTAAGGGCGTTAAGTTAAAGCTATTTGTGGTTGTCCCAAAATGGTAATTTAAAAAACCGTGCTAAAAAAAAGAAGAGTAAGAGAATGTTTACAATTATTCCAACAACGGCCAGCAAGATCATCCACGTGCCTTTGTGTCCGTTTAAAACAGAAAGGAAAATGAAATCCATTGTAAATAATCCTGTTACGGATAATAAGAAAAATACAGTGTGTCCTGTTTTCATGCTTGAAGTTTCCCTGCTGTTCATTAAAGGTAGAAAGAGCATGAATGCGGGGAGGATATAAAAGACATATCGTAGGTGAGAGTCGTTAAATGAGGAAGAATGGTCGGCGAAAGGAGTTATGAGTTTAGAATTATGAGTTATGAGTCGAAGAATTCGAATTTAATGAGCGTTGAAAAATGAAGACGCTTTAGCAATCAGTAACCAACTCATAATTCTAAACTCATAACTCTAAACTCCTAGAGTATTTGCATACGCTTGTTCAGCACCGCCCTATACGCATCTGCTACCGGAACAGATCTTCCATTGATCTGCAACATGCCACGCTGAACCGTATCAATTTTACTAAGCTGCACAATGTATGATCTGTGTACACGTAAGAATTTGTTTGCAGGAAGTTTTTCTTCTACCGCTTTTAATGTAGAATGAATGGCATAGTATTTTTGTAGCAGAAACAATTTTACATAATCACCCATTGCCTCGGCAAATAAAATATCATTGATATTTATACGGCGGACAATATTTGAGTCCCTCACAAAAAGAAATTCATCCTCTACAATTTTTACATCTTCTTTATTGCTTTGAAAAATATCTTTTGCTTTTTCAATGGCCTGTAAAAAACGGATCGGGTAAACAGGTTTTGTTATGTAGTCAACAACATTCAGATCAAAGGCCTCTGCAGCATATTCTTTTTTTGATGTTGTAAAAATGATCAGCGGCCTGTTCGAGCCTAGATTTTTGACGAGATCAATACCACTCATGCCCGGCATCTCTATATCCAATAACAAAAGGTCTACTGTTGTAGCCATTATTTGTTTATAAGCTTCGGTGGCATCTTCACATTCTGCCAAAAGTACCAGGTCGGGATTCTGGCTAACCAGTTGCTTCATGGTTGTCCTGGCTATTTTATTATCGTCGATGATTAAACAGTTCATGCTACTTAGTAAATGTTGAGTGCAATTTATAAATTTAAGTCCTATTCCAAATGATATCAGGCATCAGAAATCAGACATCAGCAGACAAATATCATCCCAAGACGATATCCGGTATCTAATATGTAAAACTTTTCAACGATTGTTTTTGCCTATCCGGCTACAATGGCTTTTATTTGCATATATACTCATGTAGTTTTAACCAGTAAAATTTATTTAATCAAAACCTACAAACAATGAAAAAAGTAATTCTTGCGATTTTCTCTTTACTTACCATTTCAGTTGCGGCTAATGCACAAACAGCAGCACCTGCAAAGAAAGAAACTAAAGCGAAAATGGCTGCGCCAACAGATGACAAAATGAAAGCTGCTCCTGCAGAAAAGAAAACGTTGGCAAAAGCAAAAGCGGATAAAGCAGCTCCAGCTGCAGCGCCTGCTCCTGCTGCAAAAGCTGCTCCTGCTACAACGATTGCTCCTGCAACTTCAGCTACACCATTAAAAAAAGATGGTACTCCTGACAAACGCTACAAAGCAAAAAAAGTTACTGCAGTAAAAAAAGACGGCACACCTGACATGCGATACAAAGAGAACAAAGACGCGAAACCAAAAAATTAAGTTCTCTTGAATGAAGCCCTGGAATTACAGGGCTTTATTTTTGGTTTCACGCAAAGTCGCAAAGAAAAATACAAAAGGCCGCAAAGAAAAAATTCTTTGCGGCCTTTGCGTTTCTTTGTGTCTTTGCGTGAAACTAAATGTATAAATTTGATCCATCAATTATTAACAATGAAAAAAGTCTTGATCGCTTTGGATTATAATCCTTCAGCACAGAATGTAGCGGAAACAGGTTATGCATATGCAAAAGCAGTTGGCGCAAAGGTTGCACTCGTACACATCATTACCAATCCTGAATATTATGCTGTGGAATATTCCCCCATTATGGGGTACAAAGGTTTTTATTCGAAGAACAGTGATATACTGATGGAAGAAATAATTAAAGAAGCAAAAAACTTCTTGACTTCATCTGCACAGCATCTCGGCGATAGCAATATTGAAACTTATACACTTGAAGGAGATACAACGAACCGCATCCTGGAATTTGGAAAAGAATGGGATGCTGATCTTATTGTAATGGGTTCGCACCGTCATCATGGTATTCAAAGATTATGGACCGAAGATATTGCTACACATGTATTGAAACATAGTAGTATTCCTTTGTTGATCATTCCGACTACTGATAAATAATTATACGCTTACTTTAACAACACGAAATTAATGTCGAATATAAATCGATACAGGTAAATATTATTTCTTAAAAAATCTATTCCAGAAATTTTTCTTGCCTTCCTTATCATTTTTGGATACAGGTTCATTGTTAGCTGTATTATTTACAATATTATCCCATCCTTCGTTGAACATTTTTGCTGCTTTATGAAGTTCATTTAGTTCCACGCTAAATTCCATATACTTTCTTTTAAATAAAATGTAATCCTCGGCAAACAACTTACTAGTCGCAATAAATTTCCCGGAAATTGTTTTATCCATCGTTGATAAAACATCCACATATGCACCATAAATAGGCAGGTAAAAGTAAAGCCTGTCAATATCCCCCAGTTGAATACTGTGATGAAGTATTCCATGAAGTGGTAATATAATTGTAGTCAGCTCCATGAAATGTACCTGATTTACCTCTTTGATATGTGGAGGGATTTTATTCCAAAGATCTTCCAATTGAACCATTGCTGCTTCGTGCTTATTTAATAAAACACCATAAATTTTACTAAAGTTTACATTCGCCAGGATATATTCCATCCAATCAACCGGATCCTTTTCCATAAAAGGAATGATTCTTTTCATAAAAACATTAACCATATTATAAATGGCCGATAAATCATCCGCCGTTTTATTACGGTTTATAAGTGATATGAAATTCGCTAAAAGTAAGCTCGAAAAATGCTCCCTGGTGAATCGGCTAATATATTCATCATTAAGATTTGTATCAATAGCGAAAATTATTTTTTCATATTCATGCAAAAAATCACCAACACCTATTTTATTTAGTTTAAATTGATATGCTACTATCTTAACATTTAATATAATCAGCTCGTAAACGAATTTTTCATCGGATATTTTTCCCTTCGATTTAATTAACGCTTTTTCTGAACGATATAGCATTTCTAACGCCTTCTCTATATTTCCTGAAGTAATTAAATTATTCGCTATTCTAAAATAGCCTTCAGCAGCAACAATTGTCAAACCTTCGTTTACTGATCTTTCGATGTGAGCAATCTGAGTGGAAAGATCAGTGATACCTGAAAAATACTCTCCGGTTCTCAACTTTACAGTTTCAAGAGAGTGCTGAGCATTTATTAAAATATGATATAGTGCACTTTCATACTTCTTCAAGTCATCAGTACTAAGAGCCCTTGATAATTCGGTTACAACCCTGGTCAATAAAATTTCTGCCTCCTCATATTTTTTAAATTTTTCTTCAACTACAGCTTTGCCATGCAGGCAGTCATAATAATCAAAAAGTAAATCATATATTAAATAGTAAATATCAGATTCAACTTCATTCAGTTCCATTAAATTTTTAGAAAGATATTTTTTTGAAATGGCCATATGTTCTGCCATTGCCTCATCAAGTAATTTAATTACCGTGTCATAACCAGCAATTAATTCGTCGTACGTCGTCTTTTCCTCATGAAATCTTAATATATGTAACAGGCATCTCGAAAATCCACACTTATATCGAATGTAACTGTCAAAAGTCCTTAAATCCCAAGGGTTGGTTTCTGAAAAACTTTCTTCAATATTTTTCTTCGCTTCTATATAATTTTTAGCACAGTATGCCGACAATACTTCAAAATTGCTGGTTGACAAAGTATGGAGATCAAAGGCACTCAAACTATGCAGAAATCTTACCCAATACCTTATTTGCTTAGGTTTAATAAGTGAAGCTCCTATAAAAAAATTAAACAACCTGATGATTGTTATTCTTTCCGGCATACATTGTATGTATTCTTCCACATCAGGTTGAAGAAATTTTGTTTCAGTAAAAAAAAGCAGGTATGTATTTCTTAATAGATCTTGTTTTAAAGACTCATCTATAAAATTGTTCCTGATCGTATCTGAAACAATAATATGCATTTTTAAAATCGATACTTTTTCATTTCCGTTTTCAACAATATCGTGTTTATGACTGTTTCTGACTAACTGCAATCCATTCAAATTTTTCCATATTGTAATAAATGGATCTTCATTTGATTTGTCTTTAATAGCAAGCTTAGGAAAATCAGCTAACAGTAATTTTTCAATCCAGTGCTTAACAATATTTTCATTGTGCATAAAACTGCAATAAAACAATGCTCGTTTTTCATATTCGCTAAGTAGTCCAGGGGTAGTAAACGTAAATCCTATAATGGCTTTTATTCCTTTATGCTGCCATTCTGTTCTATATTCCGATTTAAGATCAGGTGATAAAATTTTTGAGCCGATGATTGTATTACTTTCAAGTTCTGATAGCAGATCAAAGCCATTGTCTTTTAACTTTTGTAAATAGTCATTGGGCCTGACCGTTTCATGTAAACCAAGGTGAGCAGCTGCAAGCACAATGCCTAACGTAAATCCATTTAATTCCGTTGCAAGCGTGATTATTTCACGTTCATACTCAGGATCTTTATAGAATTTCTCATTTCCCGTATCCTGGTATTGTCTGAAAATACACAATGCCTCTTCCAATGACAGGGTTGATAATTCTATAGTCTTAAAAGTCCCATTTCCAACTGCACCAAAATCACCAGCATTTAATCTCGATGTAACAATTATTTCAAGCCATTCTGAATGAGGAATCATATTAAGCTGATTCGCAGACATAAATTTTGCATTTGTTACATTATCCATTATCAAAAGCATTCTTGGCATTATTGCCATTGAGTTTTCCTGGCTACGTTTATCTTTATCCTTTTCAAACTGTTTATCTACAGCAGAGGCTCTTTTTTTACAATACGTTTCTAATTGCCCAAAGAGCCAATCCAATTTATCTTTTTGAGTTTGGTTATCATCAAGTATTTCAATGGTCATTTGTTCCGTATCTGAAATTTCCATTCCCCGGTTCTTAAAAACTTCTTTCAAAGCTTCATACCAGTTATCTTTCGACTCACAATCAACGAGCCATCTACCGCCCGCTACATAAAATTCAGCATAGGCATGTGCATATTGAAGTGCTAAAGCAGTTTTACCAAGTCCCCCCATCGCATTAACCGAGCAAACAGTACCGATCTTATCTGCAATCAGGTTCTGGTGTATTGCAATTAATTCTTTATGCCTGCCAACAAAACGTTTATCTGGATTATTAATATTGCCTTTTATATAATCGGCTAATAAGCACCTGTCTAACCGGTTAATAAAATGTTCATTTATTGAAAGTAATTTTGAAAATAAAGGATAGGCCTCAGAAACAAATCCGGATTTGATCTCTTTCACTCTTTCTTCCACATCCAGTTCCAATAAATAATCCGGGCCAAAAGTATTCCAGGCCCGCAAATCAAAGTAAGCCCTTGGATCGGGATTGTTCTTATCATTGTCAATATAAAGTTGTATCCTTTCCTGTTCCTCCTGTTGTTCCTTTAAAAACATTTTCACTTCAGGTATTTTTAATAGATCCATCGGATCATTCATCTCATCGTAAACCGAACCTGGTATACCGGGCACTTCGGCATAATAGATCCTCACAAGCCCATCATCTCCTCTTGATTGAAAATGCGCAAACCGAAGATATTCCTGCCATTCCCAACGGCAGTGCTCACTTTTTAAGTAATTAGGTGATAAAAATGCCAAAAATAATTTTGAAGAATTTATTCCTTTTGAAAGCCGGAATTTCCAATCATTACCATTTTCTATTTCCTCTCCGTCGTAAAATATTTCAAGTTTCCTATTTGTGAGATGATAGTGAATTTTTTCTAAAGATTCCTTAAAACATTCAACCCAACCTTTACCATTTTTTCCTTTTAACATGTCATCTTTTCTCGAATAAGACAAGAAAATATCATATTTTTTTGCGAACTGTTGAGCCATAATTTTATATTTAATCTGGTAACTTTTACACTACCTGTAAGATTTGTAAAATACAAATCTTAATTGCTTTACTAACTTGTGTTTTAGCCGTTTCTTTACTGTGAAACCACCTATTCCTGTTAATGATAAATGGTTGTACTTTTTCAGTTTCAGAAATTCTTATAAACATGTCACCAGTTTTTTAAGAAAAATCGTTACGAAAAATCTTTTCATCATCTATGCAGGGGAAACAATAACTAATACTCCTATAGTTTAATCAATTACACTCAATGTTTCCTTCAAACGAATATCCCTCGACGAAGCGCCGATCATAATACGAAAATCACCGGGCTCTATAACTTTTCTTAAACTTTCATTCAACATACTTAACAATTCCGGCGTGATCGTAAACACAATTTCTTTGCTTTCACCCGGTAAAAGCCGCACACGCTGAAAACCTTTTAATTCCATTACCGGGCGGGCAACAGAACTCAACAGATCTCTTATATACAATTGTACAACTTCATCGCCCTGCACATCACCTGCATTTTTTAAAGTAAAACGCACTGTTGTTGAATCATTCTTAGAAATATTGTTTTTATCAATATGCAGGTCGCTGTATTCAAAATGCGTATAACTCAAACCAAAACCAAAAGGGAATAATGGAAGGCCTGGTAAATTATTATAATCATCTCCCCTTCCTGTTGGCTTATGATTGTATACGAGTGGCAATTGTGCTTCTGAAATTGGATAAGTGATCGGGAGCCGGCCGGCAGGATCAGCATCACCAAATAATATTTCAGCAACAGCATTACCGCCTTCTTCACCGGGATACCATGCATTTACAACTGCACCTACTTTGTTTAACCATGCATTCATGGTAATGGCACTTCCCCCTGTCAATACAACAACTACGGGTTTACCGGTTGCAGCAATTGCATTGATCAGTTCCTCCTGGTGACCAGGCAATGAAAGCGAGGCCCTGTCCTGGAATTCACCTTCACGAATGCCTGTTACAATTACAGCAACAGAAGCCTTTGATGCAATCGCAACTGCTTCTTTGATCTTTTGCTGCCAATCATTTTTAATGTCTGCATTCCAGACCAGTTTAATGTGAGCGTTGCCGTTAGGTTCAAAAAATTCAATCTTTATTTTATACATTTTGTCTTTATCAAAATGATAACTTGCAAGCTTTGTATTATAGGTTTGCTTTTTCCAGTTATCAATGATCAATCTATCATCGAGGTAAAGGCGAAAGCCATCATTACCGTCAATACCAATTTTATAATCTCCTGTTCCTGGCCCCTGCAATAAACCTTCCCAACGCACAGAATAAAAATCAAGATTGATTCCTGTTGCAGGAGGAAACAATGTCCAGCTAAAATCAATGGAAGGATCGATCCTTGTAATAACAGGGCTGCCCGTGAGGGACACATTATTAAAGTATGTTGCCTTTAACCCCGGTTCTTTTTTTCCCGCATTGCTATTGCTTAAAAAATTCCCTGGTATTGAAATCCATTCAACAGTTTCTCTCCCACAACCAGGAGCATATTCAATATGTACATTGCTGCCGGCTCTTTTTTTAATGCCTTCTAAAATATTTTGTTTGTCATTGCCGGGACCGCTGTATCCACCCAATCTTGCTTCAACAGCATCGGTACCAATGACAGCAATGGACCCAATTTTTTTATTAAAAGGCAAAACAGCTTTTTCATTTTTTAAAAGCACGATCGATTCTATTGCTGCTTTTTTTGCCAATGCTTTATCATTATTTTTTTGTTGTTCGGTTTCAACATTGTTTTCACGAACATAAGGATCTTCAAAAAGCCCCAGCTCAAATTTTGCACGCAATATGCGTTTCACTGCTTCATCAATATTTTTTATATCGATGCTTCCATCTAAGAAAGGCGGAATAAATAATTCATAATGCTTATAGTCGGTTTGAAAAATAACATCTAGTCCGTTACTGATCGACTTCCTGCTTGCATCGGGATAATCCTTTGCTGTATAGTGTAACACGTTGGCGCCTCCTACAGCGCTTGCATCAGAAATCACAAAGCCGGTAAAGCCCCATGCTGTCTTTAGTTTTTCATTCAGCAACCAGTTATTCATGGAGCAGGGAGTTCCATCTAAGGAATTATATGCTGTCATGACCGATCTTGCGCCGGCTTTTTTTATCACTGCTTCAAAAGGAGGAAAATAAATTTCTTCCAGCGATCTTTCATTAAAATGTATTGGATAACTGTCACGGCCACCATCACCCACATTCGCAATAAAATGTTTGGGCGTGGTTATGATATTCTTTTTTTCAAAGGCGCTGATAAAAGCGATCCCCATTTGTGAAGTAAGAAACGGATCTTCACCATAGGTTTCTTCCGTGCGGCCCCAACGCACATCGCTTGCAATATTGATGACAGGTGAAAGCACCTGGCGGATACCACGCTCCTTTGTTTGCACAGCGATCGCATTGGCAACAGCACTCATTAATACAGTATCCCATGTTGCTGCCAAAGCAATTGCCTGTGGAAAAGAGGTTGCTCCTTCCCGCACCAATCCATGCAGCACTTCATCAAAGAATATAACGGGAATGCCCAGCCTCGAACTGTCAACAAAATATTTTTGAATGGCGTTGACCTTTTTTGCAAAGGCTGCCGCAGTTTCTTTTGTATTGTATTGAAGCATTTGTTGCGCCGCATTGTTATTGGCTGATGCAGCGCTTACCTGGAAACCAAAAATGCCGTGGCTGTATTGCCCGGGACCTGCATGATCAAGATCTCCCGGTATCATGAACATTTGCCAGAATTTTTCTTCGATGGTCATTCGTTGCAACAGGTCGTTGACACGTTGCTCAATACTGAGTTTGGGATCTTTATAAGGAGGTATTGATTGTGCATGTGTACAAACACTAAAAAATAAACTTATCGTATAAAGGAAAATGGATCTTCTCATTTGGTTTTTTTCTGATTTTTGACTCTTACTAAGTAAAGAGGCGTAGCCTCGGCTCATGTCTTAACAACGGGTTTTAACCCGTTGACAAAATAATAAAGTAAAAAATGAGAACCGTAGGTTCGGCACATATAAAGAAATAGAAAATAACTTAATAAAAAAATAGGCCGAACCTACGGTTCTCTGACATTGCAACCATTTAGTAGCAACGGATTAAAATCCGTTGCTACTAAATAGAAACGAGCCTACGGCTCTGCTATATCATTTACAAAGAACTTATTTTATATCAGTCCTTCAACTGACCTATTTTAAAACAAATTACTATCGCTGCACTTTAAGCACCCAAACATATTCACCAAACTGCTTCATGTTTTGCGGAACCGCGATCTCTATTCCTTGCGCTGTTTTTTTCCACGATAGTTTTTTATTTGAACCCATCATTTGAATGCCTGCATGTTTATCAATATCTATTTTAGTAAGCAACAATTTATCACTGGGAAAAGACGAAAGAAAAATAAACCGTGTTTTTTTATCTTTTGTTTGTGTGAAATGTATGCTGTCATTTTCGCCAAATACATGGCACATCCTTGTCCCGTAGATCGCTTCTCCATTTATTTTCATCCATGCGCCAATTTCTTTTAATCGCTGGTAAGCGATGGGATCCAGTTCGCCATCAGGGCCGGGACCAATGTTCAATAAATAATTTCCTCCCTTGCTTACAATGTCTACCAGTTTTTGAATGATCTCTTTTGCAGGTTTATAAACATCATTGGGTACATAACTCCAGCTGGTTGCCATCGTCATACATGTTTCCCAGGGATAAGGCAAACCCGTTTCGGGAATATGTTGTTCGGGTGTAAGGTAATTTTGATATGGCCCGGGAACCGCACGATCAACCACGATCAGACCCGGTTGCTTTGCCCTTGCTTCTTTAACCAGCCCAGCCATATCTATATCCTGGCTTTGTGGGTTGCGGGCAAAACGGTTGTTCTCATAAACCTCTGATAATTGCGTTTTCACTGCTGAATCTGTTTTTTTACAAACCCATCCGCCATCAAGCCAAAGAATATCCATCTTACCATAATCGCTCATCAGCTCATTTACCTGGTTGTGTGTATAGTCAACAAATTTTTTCCATTGCGCAGGATATTTTTGTATGGAATAATTTGCATTGCGGTCACTGGCCGGGAATTGTTTCCACCAATAATAATCGCTGTGCCAGTCGGGTTTTGAAAAATAAGCGCCGATCCAAAAATTGTCTTTTCTAAATGCATTGAATACTTCCTTTGCGATATTACTGTGTGCATTTGTTGAGAAGGGACAATCCTTATCCGTTATCTTATAATCTGTATACTTACTGTCGAACATACAGAAACCATCATGATGCTTGGTGGTAAAGACGAGGTATTTCATTCCAGCTTCTTTTGCTGCATCGGCCCATTTTTGAGGATCGAATTTTACTGGGTTAAATGTTTTTTTAAGCGCTGTATATTTTTTTACATACTCATCATAACTGTCAGCAATACCCGGTTTTCTTCCGCCTGTTGCCCAGCTAAGGTCTTCCGGACAAATGCTCCAGCTTTCCACGATACCCCATTGGCTGTATGTACCCCAATGCATGAGCAGGCCGAATTTAAGGTCCTGCCAGTCTTCCAGCCTTTTTTGAATAACAGGATCGGGATCGGGAAAATATTGTTGCTCCTGGGCGAATGTATTCGTAATGGAAAAAATAATAAAGATGCTTACAACTGTTTTATGAAAATGTTTTTTAAAAAATTTCATTAACCTGGTTTTTATAAAATGCCTGATGATAATATTGGTCGTTGACATTAAAGCTAATGGTTTTCTATAACATAACTTTTAAACATCAGGAGTTCTTAATGAACTCTTTGTTTACCATCGAGCCTTATTGCCTTTGTGGCGAATGTTTATCATAAAGGCCTTATGCTGCACAAATTTTGCAATAACATATTTATGTTACTGCAGTACATTAAAAAAAATATACATTTGCCTCATGCCAATCTACATGGATGTCCATATTGTTCCCGGCGTTAAAGCCAAAGACGTAGCAGAAGCGCATTACAAAGATCTAATACACCAGGATGCACATTCCTGTAAATGCATGACCTATTGGATCGACGAACAAAGGGAAAGTATTTTTTGTTTGATCGAAGCGCCCAATAAGGATGCTGTTATAGAAATGCATAGCCAGGCGCATGGGCTGGTCCCCAACAGGATCATGGAAGTAAGCAGCAATGTTGTTGAATCTTTCCTTGGCAGGATATATGATCCGGAAAATGCAGAGACTACCAATGATGGATTAAAAGTTTTTGAAGATTCTTCGTATCGAATCATTGTTGTGATCGACCATGAAGACCCGTTTCTATTGCGGCACAAACTGGGTAACGAAAAAGCCGAGACGCTCCTGCATAGCCAACAGCAGATCATCCGGAAATATTTGATCGATCATGGAGGCCGTGAAGCAGAACATGATGGTACCGGGTATATTATTTCTTTTGTTTCTGCAGCAAAGGCGCTTGATTATGCAAATCATGTGCTTGCAGCATTGAGCCAGTCTGGGTTACAGGAAACGGGTTGCCGTCTTGCATTGCACGGAGGTGAACCCCTGGAAAAAAGCAATGCGATATTCGGTGATACGATTCAATTGGCCAGGCATCTTTGTTTTGTCACGGACAACCAGCAGATCGCTGTATCCAATACAGTTAAAAATTTTGTAGCAAAAGATCATTCCTTAAAAGAAACACAATACCTGTGTTTTTCGCCCCAGGATGAAAACCTTTTGGGTGCATTATTTAATAGTCTTGAAAAATACTGGCAGGATGCAGATTTTGATATTGATTCCTTTTCACGCGAAATGGCAATGAGCAAATCGCAATTATATCGAAAGATCATTTCACTTAGCGGCTCGTCTCCAAATATTCTTCTTAAAGATTACCGCCTGATGAAAGCAAAAGACCTTATGCGAAAGCAATGCTACAATATTGCACAGGTTACTTTTGATTCGGGCTTTACAAGCGCTTCTTATTTTACAAAATGTTTTAAACAAAAGTTCGGGCTCCTGCCAATGGCTTATTTGGAATTACTGAAGTAAAGATACTAGACAACCTCACTCCCATGAATCGGGACAGGTTCTCTCCGAAGGAGAGGAAACAAGAACCCCAACAAGAAAGATTTCAGGAATATTAAAAGATCGGCTTGCAGCTAACAGCTTATAGCTTCCCTGAATTTTTTTTACCATTCCTTGAACGATTTTTCTCATATCGTTTTCCATTACCTGCATGATTTGTTATAGCATTCGCTTTTGCGGCGTTCTAATTTTACATCATCAATTAACAACAAATCATTCATCATGAAAAAAGTCATCAAGAGCTGCTGTTTATTATTAGCAGCATTTTTACTCACAACACAATTGTCATTTGGACAAAAAAGCAAAAACAATATTACTAACACAAAAACAAGCAACATGAAAACGTATGTAATCGAAAGGGAAATTCCCGGAGCAGGTAAAATGACCCCTGAACAATTAAAAGCAATATCTCAAACCTCCTGCGGCGTTTTAAAAGATATGGGGCCATCAATAGAATGGATACAGAGTTATGTAACCGGCGACAAAATATACTGCATATACAAAGCAGAAAATGAAGAGTTGGTACGCAAACATGCGAAGCTTGGTGGCTTCCCCTGCAATTCTGTTGAAGAAGTTGCAACAGTAATCAGTCCTAAAACCGCTGAGTAATCCTCATTGTTGTTGCACACATGCTGTATGCAACAACAATTATTCTTATGAAAAACGCAAACAACAATTTTAAAACATGGAAACAGAACAAATAGACTCGTATTTTTTGTGGTTTGTGGTGATCACTATAAGCGTCCTCATCTGTTCGATGTTCTGATGCGAAATAAATGAGTATAATTAAAAGCCGGCCCTGAAAGGCCGGTTTTTAATATTGTACTTCATTATTCAATATTCCGTGTTACTTGTTCGTTACTCTATAATATAAATAAAAGAATATTGAACAAGGAACACGGAATATCGAATCACGAAGTTTTGCAGTTCACAAACCATTTACTGTCGCAGTGGATTTCTATGACAAAAACAAAACTATTTTAAGCTGCTTTTCTCACATATTCCCTTTGGTTATTCACACATGCAACAACTCTTGCTAACAATTTATTTTTTACGGCATTCAGAACACTCATCTTGTTTTTTCCTTCTGCAACTTTTCGTTCGTAATAGATCTTTAAATCTATATCTAATTTTACGGCACTTAGCGATGCCATATGAAGATTACACTTAAGCTTTTTGTTTGCCATATAGTGAACTTTTGTTTTTCCTTTTATGCTTGTTCCTGATGAATATTCAAAAGGAGCAACTCCACAATAACATGCAAGTTTTCTGCTGTCGTTGAGAATCGTAAATCCATTTGTATGGATTATCAAATTAACTGCAGTAACAAAACCAATCCCGATAACTGAAGTAATTATTTTGTATAATTTTCTTAAGTTATCATCAGCATTTACAATATCTATAATTTTCGCTTCAACGGCTTTTAAATCTGTTTCTATGGCTTGTATAGATTTCTTAATTGTTTTACGAAGTAGACTTGCCATTTCAATATTACCAACATCTTCAAATTCATCAATAGGCGTAAGCAATCTTTTCTGTGTTTCAACTAATCTTTCTCTTAAGCCAGCTAGCTGCTTAATCTTGTCAATTGTGGTATCCATGGGCTTCCATAAGCGTAACCGCTCAAGATTTTTTGAACAATAGGTTGCAATACGTTGAGAGTCTACTTTATCATTTTTACCCCTGGCTAATGGAGTTGCCTTTTTAATATTGATTGCATGCTCAACCCAAACATCAATATCATTTGTTGCCAAAAAATGAGTTAATGTATAGCAATACAAACCTGTTGCTTCCATGCAAAAAAGAGTTTGCATAAATGGCACCTGCAATTCTTTTAACCATGTCATAAGCTCAGTCATACCATTGTTGTCATTATTGAATTTTTTGTGAGTTATTGTTTGTAAATGCAATAATGAAATGTCTACAGTCTTTTTGGAAATATCTACTCCAAAAAAATAATTGTACTGTTTCATAAAATTTAATTTTATAACAATCATAATGCAAGCTTCTTTGAAACCTTAATAATAAGCCTGGTTAACTTAAATTTCTATCCGAAGCATCTTACATTAATAACAACCTGTCTGGATCCGAGGATATACCATTACGTATCGTTCGTGTCATAGTTCACAGGTTATTATGATTGTTAGTTATCCACAAATTTGAGTTATTAACAAAGAAAAAAGAAACAAAAAAGAAAGTAATAGTAGTAATACTATTTTTATCAAAATAATACAGAGCAAATCTAAAGGTTCGTGTCCCCACGAACTACATGGCGGATCAACCATGTAAACTATTTACTTCTAAAACCTTCCGGACACGAATGATCTTAAGCTTATTGAAAAATCGTATGACCAGGTAACCCGGGTCCAATTCGTGCCAGCGAAAACCAAAGTTAATGGCCGAAGGATTTTTATGATGGTTGTTATGATAAGCTTCACCCATCATTAAAAGATCCAGTTTAAATAAATTGGTAGATGTGTTCTTGAGTTTAAAATTTACACTTCCGTGTTTGTGTGCAAACCAGTTGATGATCGCCCCGTGTATGGGGACCATCAGCACATGTACCGGGATCAATAAGAAGAACCACAGGGAAGGTGCAAAAAGAATATATACCAAAATATAAATGGCTATCCATCCAATACGTGACCATATGCTATGTGCGATCTTATCCAATCTTTTCCAGTCGGGCAGGTTTTTTAAAAACCTTGGCTCTGCGATCAATTTACCATTGAACAAGCGGGCAGATACCCGGCGGGTATGACCCATCATTTTAAAAATATTATTATCGTATTTGGGAGAATGAGGATCTTTTTCTGTGTCGGTATAAGCATGATGCATCCTGTGCATGATCGCATATACCCTCGGGCTTATATAGGATGATCCCTGTGTTATGTATGCAAACATGAAAAAGAAACGCTCCCAGCCCTTCGACATGGTAAATGCGCCATGAGCTGCATAACGGTGTTGCAAAAACGTTTGCATGAAAACTGCCAGGTACCAGTGAATGATTAAAAACAAAATTATAATGATCATAAAAAATACTTTATTTTAAAAAGTTTAAAAAGTTGATGATAGTAGATCCCAGGCAGAAAGGAGTAGCAATGAAAATTTGCAAGATGTAAAAAACCAATGCGTATGATGCTACGCGATAGCGATTTATTTTTGTTGCAGTATTAAAACCTAAAAATTATTCATACCCGCTTTTTATTGTTGTCAATATCATTTTAAAGCGGCCATTTGGTTTGATCGAATTATTAGTATGTGCAGGAATAACAATGCACATTCCCGTCTCTAAAAAATAAGAAACATTATTAATTACCATTTCAGCACGACCATCAATAATATGAGAAAATGATTCGAAAGGAGAGACCGATTCCTGTAAACCCTGTCCTTTGTCAAAAGACATTAGTGTTATACTCCCTGTAGTCTTTTTTAAAATTAACCTGGAAGCAACTGTATTTTCTGCATATTGAATGATCTCATTAACAAGATAAGATTGGGCCCCCTGGATCGTTTTGTCGTCAAAAGCTGATAAGTAAATTTTGTGCTGTTTTTTTTTGTCAGCCATTATGCAAAGATCAGCATTTACATAATGGCAATTGTTATAAGGTTACACATAAAGATTGCAAAGTTGTCAGATGATTAAAGATCCTCAAGTGACTTTCTTCTTTTCTCCCCTATTTGCTTGAAAGCAGATGGTGTTAAGCCTGTGATCTTTTTAAATTGATTTGACAGATGAGAGACGCTGCTATAATGCAGCTGTTCTGCAATTTCAGTTATGGTAAGTTCATTATAAATAAGTAATTCTTTTATTCTTTCAACCTTATGGAATATATAGAATTGCTCTATGGTAATGCCTTGTGACTCCATAAAAAGCGTTGAGAGATAGTTATAATTATTGTTGAGTTTATCACTCAAATAATCAGAAAGATTTACAAGCAAGGGTTCCTCTGAATAGTGTACCAGTTCTGTTATAATATTTTTCACCTGTTCGATCAGGATGCTTTTTTTATCCTCCATCAATTCAATGCCTGATCGCATCAACACTCTATTCAATTCATCGCGTTTCTCTTTGGAGATCTCATCAATTTCCGCAACGCCAAGGTCAACATACTTATAGTTTATTGAAAGCCTTTCCAGTTCTGCCTTCACCAGCATTTTACAACGAAGGCTCACCATGTATTTCAGGTAGAGTTTCATAATGATATTACTTCAAAAAGTTGTTGTCCTAATATACGAATAATACAAATTCGGCGATTACCGGGGAGCTGTTAAGTTGTCAATCCATTGATCGACGAAAAACAAATATCTAACCATACATTTTGTTTAAGAAAATAACGATGGCTAGTTTTACTGCCTTCGTTTTAAAAACAATATTTTATGAAAAGGAAAGACTTTCTCAAAGCTTCCGGCCTCGTTGCTGCCGGATTAGGAATAGCCGGAAATCTAAAAGCGGCACATTCAAAAAATGAACTTTCAAGATCAGTTAGCAGGGAATATCCTTTTGATCTTCCAACATCAGCATTGATCTGCATTTTAGTTCCATCCGAAACACTTGGGCCCTTTCCTTCTTTACCAAGTGGCGACGCGATGTACTGGCGAACAAATATCGTTGATGCCATGGCCGGCATTCCATATACATTTACCATTAAAGTATTCGGTACCGACAACTGTGGCATCATACCCGCATATCGTGTAGATGTGTGGCACTGCAATGCGCACGGTTATTATTCGCATTATGCATCAGGAGGTATGAACAACGGGCATTCGGGCCAAAACTCGCCGGGCGCTAACAATGCATCATTAATATATTGCAGGGGTACGGCGATTACTGATACCAATGGGGAGGTGACTTTCAATACTATATTTCCGGGTTGGTATCCCGGCAGAACATGGCATATCCATTTTGCCATCTATCATGGTGGTACTACCGGCACTTCCAATGGCTGGATTCTTGACAGGGTTTCACAATTCACGCTACCGATAGCTGCAAAAAATACTGTGCTCACAGGCAATGCTCCTTATAGTTCATACGGTGCAGATCCGCAATCTCCCGATACTTATAATGTATTTAATGTACCTGCAGGCGAATGGTCAAATACCCAACTCGCCACACTTACAGGTAGTGGCTCCGGTCCTTATAGTTCTTATTACGAAGTGGCCATTGATGCCATGGGCGTACTACCGTTAACGTTATTAGGCTTTGATGGTTCTTTATATGGACAAAGTTGCCTGTTGCGCTGGAGAACTGAAAATGAAACGAACTTCAGTCATTTTGAACTCGAGTATAGTCCCGATTCAGACGATTTTGAATTTCTTGCAAGGATAGAAGCAAAAGGAAACAACGCTGTTACAAAAAATGACTATATCTATGAGGATAAAGACAGGCTGTTGCAGGGTAATGCTTTTTACAGGTTGAAAATGGTTGATATCGATGGAAAATTCAGTTATTCCTCTGTTGTATCCATACACAACAATCTCAAATTACCCATCAGGATCAGGACCAACCCGGTAACTGATGGTCATTTAGTACTCTATCATCCTTTGAGTATAGGTAATGAAAAAATTATGATCACGGACAGCATCGGCAGGAGTATTGGTGTTGGTAAACTTAGCTCCAATGTTACCTATACACAAATAGATCTGGGTCTTTGCAGTAAAGGCATTCATTTTCTTATTTATTCTGATGGTAAATACACACAGACATTGAAATTTTTGATCCAATGATTCTTTGTCCGACTTGATTTTTTTAAAAAGGGCTGTCTCAAAAGACTGCCTTTTTTATTTTTAGGCCACCTGTCCTATCCTTTTATCAACGCCCAACATTTTTCCGAAAAATGCCAGGAAAGGATGTATGATATTTTGAAGAAAGATCGGTATACCTGAACGGTAATACTCGCCTTTTATCTGGTTGAGGATATAAGAATATTCGATCCATGACATTAACCTAGACTGCTTTCTTTTTGTTGATGCGATCATTTCTTTGGCCATCCATTCAACATGCAGCGCCGGTTTTAAGATGGTTTTAAAACGTACAGGTTTTTCATCCGCATTGTAAAATGCATGCTCGGTATTTTTGGGTATCTCATAAGGCAGCCCCGGTGTTATTCTTAATCTCCTATCTGGCAATATAATACCAAGATCTCCATCGATCGCTTCGAGTTGTACAGTTTGCAGCGGATGGATATGCAATTTTGTTTCCCTGCTTCCGCTCGGTATGGTAGCTTCCATTTCTGCATACTCACCTGTTGAGCTGACAGACAAATTGCTGAACACAGCGTTTGTTTCAACAGTATTGATCGTTAAATCGTTCATCATTTTATTAAGCTTTAATATTTATTTCTATTTTCATTCATCAACAGTAACGGCTTCATTATTGAAGACGGAACAACTATCATAATATTTTAGGGATTTTGATTTTTTTTTAAATTACAAAGGCTGCCTCTTTCGAAGCAGCCTCTTATTATGTCTCGTCGGGGTCTGCCTTTAGGCGACCCCGGCGCTTAGACAAAAATGCAGGTATTCATGAAAAGATAATTGTAAAAAATCGCAGGGTCCCACACAAAGTTTATTCAGTGCGACAGTCCATTTGTGTGGAGGCCCCGCTAAGACACTAAAAAAGGGTGTTTTAACGCTTGACCGGCTGAATAAAAATCTCAATCTTTCTAAATAAAATTTTGCCCCATTAATATGTTCAGCTATGAAAGAAAAATTTTGTCTCATCAAAGCAATTGAAGCTACAGCTTTACAGCTTGCAACGATAAGAAGCTTTTTATCAAGCCTGGTGTACATCGAAATTGATAACAATTTTATTGTAAGTTGTTCAAAAAGTTTTAAAGAATCAGTTTCAAAAAGTATGAAGGATGAAGGAATTAATTTCATTCTTATTTATGTTAACCTTAAAACAGGTTGTGACGTCTTTGCCAATGGCATCAATGATGATGATAAAACACAGATCAAAAACATCGTATTAGATAAATAAACAAGAGATGTACAAAATATTATTCATTCTATTTGCATCCGGCCTGCTATCTTTTGATTGTGCTGGCCAAAAAAAAATATTTAATGCAGTATATCCTATTGGAGAAAATCCAAACATTGGTTATAAAACAAGTATGGTGCCTTCGATAGAAAAAATTCTTTTCGAAGCCAATCCTACCTTTAGAATGCCGCTGTATAATAATATCCTAAGACATTTTCAGAATGGATCAAGATCTGGCTCAACGCTGTATTTTAATTTTCGTCCCCAGTTCAGGATGTATACTGACAATTCCCTTCCTGTAAAAATGCCATCTTATAAAATAAGTATCCTGGGTTACCAGAAATTAATAAGGCTTCCTGAAAGCAAATTTGCAAAAGATCATTTGCTGGCCTTTGCAATTGAGTCAGGACATTACTCTAACGGGCAGTCAGGCTGTGCATTTGACAAAAATATTCCGGATGGCTCTCCAGCCTGTGACAGCGTCTACAAACTTATAACGCCCCATACAGATCTGTCAAAATTATTAAATCGTGAAAGTGGAAATTTTTCTACCAACTATACTGAACTAATCATCAACTACAGGTATATAACTAAGATCGATGAAGACCAGGTCCCTTTGTCTGGCCTATCATTTAAGCTTGGCTGGAACAGGTATCATGACAAGCTCCTATGGCTAGCCGATATTGGCGGTTATAGCGATGAGGATATCAAGATCTATGGAAGGAACAGGTTTATGTTTGGGGTAGATGGTTTTAAAAGTATAAATAAAACCAACTGGTTAAAACGAAAACTTTGTATTGACAGGTTTTCGGGAAATATAAATGCGGAATATATTTCCAGGCCCCATCCTTTTGTAAAACCATTAAGAATTGAACTTAGTGCTACCGCTTATTTTATTAATAATGTCGGTGTATTTATCTCTGGAATATTTGGACACGATAACTATAATTTCCGCTTTGTTGACAGCGGTTCCCAATTTTTTGCTGGTATTTGCTTTGATATTTTTCCTCCAATGGAGATCAGGTAACTTTGTTCCGCGGGGGTCTGCCTTTAGGCGACCCCGGCGCTTAGGACAACAGAAGCAGATAGTTCATGAAACGCTGATCGTATTTCTGTTGAAACGCGGAGTCCCACAATAAATTTATCAAAGGCGATAATCTATTTGTGTGGAGACCCAGCTATGACACAAGTTTTAATTATAATAGCAAAGCACCATTAGTAAATGGTGCTTTGTCATTTTTATAAACCATTACTTCGTCCCTTTATACGCATAACAATTTGTTTTATTTTTTTAGTGATGCCATATCGATCACAAAACGATACTTTACATCAGATCTCAATAAACGCTCATACGCTTCATTGATCTGCTGAATATTTATTAATTCAATATCAGACACAATATTGTGTTTCCCACAAAAATCAAGCATCTCCTGTGTTTCAGCAATTCCCCCGATCATTGAACCGGAAAAATTCCTACGCTTGGCAATCAAACCGAATGATTCAACAGGAAGCGGGTTTTCAGGTGCACCAACTAAAACCAGCGAACCATCCACTCTTAAAAGCTGGATATACTCATTAATATTATGTTCTGCAGAAACGGCATCTAATACAAAATGCAACTTGCCTTTATATTTTTCCATTTGTGCTCGATCTTTTGACAATACTACGTCGTCAGCGCCGAGGCGTTTAGCATCTTCAATTTTAGAAGTTGATGTCGTATACACGATCACGTAAGCACCCATCGCTTTAGCAAGTTTAACAGCCATGTGTCCAAGGCCCCCAAGTCCAACAATACCGATCTGGTGCCCTTTTCCAACATTCCAGTGTTTCAATGGAGAATAGGTAGTAATACCGGCACATAATAGTGGTGCAGTTGCTGCAAGGTCAAGATTCTCCGGAACCTTTAACACAAAAGACTCATCTACAACCACACTTTCTGAATAGCCGCCGTACGTTCTTGGGCCCAGGTATTTGTCCGGCGAATTATAGGTCCCGGTAAGTCCGTTCTCGCAATATTGTTCCAGGCCATCATTACAATACTGGCATTCGCGACAACTATCAACCAAACAACCCACAGCCGCTAAATCCCCAACTTTGAATTTTGAAACGTGATCGCCAACCTTTATGATCTTTCCTACAATCTCGTGCCCCGGTACACATGGATAGATCGTACCATGCCATTCATTTCTTGCTGTGTGCAGATCTGAATGACAAACACCACAATATAATATCTCGATCTCAACATCATGATGCAAGGGCTCCCTCCGCCTGATGTTCATTTGATTTAATGCCGCATCTGCGGCTATTGTGCCAAATGCCCTAACCTGTTTTGATCCTGTTATAGTTATTTCTTTTACTAATGTCTTTATTGCTTCCATTTTTTAAATTTTTCTTTATGATTTTAAATATTGTGCCTGGTTTTAACGATCGATCATCTTCTGGGCCTGTTCAGAATAGCGTGCACCCTGCACCGTAATGCTGGATAATGCTTCACTGATCTCTTCAAGTTCATTGCCAACAAGATTAATGTTAGTTCCTCCGAGGTTTTCTTCCAGCCTGTGCAATTTTGTTGTGCCCGGTATCGGAACGATCCATGGCTTCTGTGCCAACAACCAGGCCAATGCTATTTGTGCAGGAGTAGCATGTTTATCTTTTGCGATCCTTCCAAGCAGATCAATCAATACCTGGTTCGCCTTCCTGTTTTCCCCGGAAAAACGGGGAACAGTGTTTCGAAAATCATTTTGACTGAATGTTGTATGCTGATCGATCTTGCCGGTAAGAAAACCTTTACCCAAAGGACTGAATGGTACAAACCCAATTCCCAACTCTTCAAGTGTTGGCAATATCTCCTGTTCAGGCTCACGCCACCAAAGCGAGTATTCGCTTTGCAGTGCTGTTACAGGTTGCACTGCGTGCGCTCTTCTGATCGTGTTTACCCCTGCTTCAGATAATCCGAAGTGTATTACTTTTCCTTCATAGATCAGATCTTTCACTGCACCGGCAACATCTTCAATAGGAACATTCGGATCAACACGATGCTGGTACAATAAATAAATAACATCAGTCTTTAAACGTTTGAGTGATGCTTCTACAACGGCTTTGATATTTTCCGGCCGACTGTCTGTACCGAAAATAGTTCTACCATCTTTAAAACCAAACTTTGTTGCGATCACTACTTCACTGCGAAATGGCTGTAATGCTTCCCCAAGTAATGTTTCATTTTCAAATAGACCGTATGCTTCTGCGGTATCAAAAAAATTAACACCACTTTCAAAAGCAGTACGAATCAATTTAATGGCATCGTCTTTTGATATTGCATTGCCGTAACCAAAACTCAATCCCATGCAGCCCAGGCCAAGCGCTGATACTTCCAGGCCGCTTTTACCCAATATTCTTTTTTTCATTTGATTGTTTAATTTTTCATTAGTGTCACAATTGGCTATATGAAGAGTTGTCAGGTTGAGCTTGTCGAAACCGGTTTAGATTATTACGACACACGCCGTCGACAAGCTCAGGCTGACAATCTTCGAAGCTGGGACACTATCCATTTTTATGATTTATTTTAATTGCCTATGCAAAGTTGATTGCAATTTCCGGGCTGGATGGTATACAGATTACTGGTTTATTTACCATTATTACTGATACTGGTAATGTTGTAAAATATCCGGGGAATAAATTGGTAATTTTGAATCGAAATAAACATGCGGGTATATGGATAATACAATCAGGTTTGAAACAATCAGCGATTATAATGCATTCAATAATAATGAAACACTGCATCCACTGGTAAGCGTGGTTGATATGTCAAAAGCTGATCCAAGACAATCATCCAATATGTATTTTGGCTTTTATACTATTTTCCTGAAAGATGTTGTATGCGGTGATCTTCGGTATGGAAAAAACACCTACGATTACCAGGAGGGCACACTGGTATTTATTGGAGCGGGGCAATTTGTTAGCGTTGACAACAACGGAGAAACATATGTTCCCAAAGGCTATGCTCTTGTCTTTCACCCTGACCTGATACATGGAACCACACTTGGAAAACATATACAGGATTATACTTTTTTTGGCTACCAGTCACATGAAGCACTACATGTATCAGAACGTGAAAGGAAAATGGTGCTTGATTGTTTTTCAAAAATTGAATATGAACTGGAACATGCCATTGATAAACACAGTAAAAAACTGATCGTAGATAATATTGAACTATTCCTGAATTACTGTGTTCGCTTTTACGACAGGCAATTCATTACACGGGATAATGTACACCACGGAATTTTAGAAAAGTTTGAAAATTTATTGAATGGTTATTTCATAACTGACAAACCACAAATAACTGGTTTGCCTTCCGTATCTTATTGTGCCGGCGAATTGAATTTATCAGCAAATTATTTTGGCGACCTGGTAAAAAAAGAAACAGGAAAATCAGCGCAGGAATACATACAATCAAAAGTGATTGATGTTGCCAAAGAAAGAATTTTTAACATTGATAAATCCATCAGCGAAGTTGCCTATGAATTGGGATTTAAATATCCACAGCATTTTACAAGATTATTTAAACAAAGAGTTGGAGTATCGCCGAATGAATACAGGTCGCTTAATTGATAAGTAAATTCCCGTGAAGATTAACGGTTAACAATATGCCATCCTGCAAATGGTTTTACGGTTGCACAGTTAGGACCATTATCTCTCCCTGTACCTGGGACCTTTGCCTCTAAGATCTTATTATTGTTCACTGACAGTTCGTTGATCGTATTCAAATCAATTCCCGTCAAAGGAACTTTAAGCCTTCGACTCCAGGCTGTGTTTTTTTGTCCTGCATATGTTCCGATATCAATATAAATGAATCGCTGTCCAGTTGGACCTTGCACAAATACACCCAAAAAATTAGGATGCCCATCTTTATTAAGTTTGACAGTAACAGGAAACTCAAATTCCAGGTCCTTATTGTTGTATCGTTGTATTTGAATTGTCTCGTATTTAGGTCCGCTATCTTTTTGTAATCCAAAATCTATCCCACCAGGTGGTTTTTCTAGAACAATTCTCAGTTTTATTTCCTGGTTCATATTTTGTAAAATTTAGTAACAAAACTCAGGAATAATTTTAATATAGGCAGATCTCATTTATTGCTTAACGTATGATCAGTATCGTTCCTTTTTTGAAATGCGGCTTGCCTTTATAATCGCCCGCAGAGATCACCCATACGTATGTTCCAATATCCTGCCTTGCTCCCATATAAGTACCATCCCATCCTTTTCCAAGATCAGTAGTAGAAAATATTTTTTGTCCATAGCGATTGAAAACAGAAAAATCAAACAGGTATTTGATCCCTACATAGGTTGGTTTGAATACATCATTAAGCCAATCGCCATTGGGTGTAAATGCTGTGGGTACATAGATTTCAGGACCTAGGTATGCTTTGATCTTAATTGTATCAAAGCTTTCGCATCCTTCTGGTGTTGATGCCACCAGGTAATAGGTCATATCATGATCAACTGTTGCAACGGGATTTCCAATATTGGTAGCACTCAATCCCTGCGAAGGGGACCATTGATAACTTATACCACCAGTAGCATTCAGTTGTACCGGTTCGTGGATCGCTGCAATAATATCATTACCGGCAAATGCATTTGTTCCATACACATGTACAATACCGGTCATTACATCACTCGAACAACCTTCTGATGAAATAGCGTACAAACTGATCGTATAATTTCCATTTGCATTATACGTGTGAGAAAAATTATTTGTTGATTGTAACTGTCCGTCGCCAAGATCCCAATGCCAACTTGTAATGCCGATATTCGTTGGCGTTTCCTGTGCAGAAAAATTGATCGGTGCATATTTACAGGTATCGGAAAAATGCATGGTAATTTGCGGCTTTGTCAGCATTGTGAATGACTGGTAAACAGTATCACTTTTACATCCCAGGCTGCTTGTAACAGATAATCCCACGGTGTGTGTTCCCCCGGGAAAATCCAGTGATGATTGTTGTGTAGTTGCAAAAATGCTGTTGTTATATATCCATTCCCATTGGTTCACAGTTCCCGCTGATACAGTGGATATATCACTGAACTGGATGATATTGCTTGTACATAACGGTGCCGTGTGGCTGAATGTCGGAACAGGTTTATCAGCGACATTAATTACAAAGCTGATCGTATCCGATCTACAGCCATGTGCATTGAACACAACATGATGGATCGTAACAGGGCCGGGTGTTGTGTATGTAACCTGTGGGTTTTGCTGATTGGAATACTGGCCATTGCCAAGATCCCACCACCATGATGTTACTGCAAGCCCATCTGTTGTATAGGAAGAATCCAGTAGTTGTACCTGTTGTTGTTCACATGGTATGATCACTTTAATACCAGCCCTTGGTTTATCAATTACAAATACATTGTGTGTGATAAATGCAGGACAGGCATTCGTGATTGTAGAAGATACAGTTAATGTTACTGTATGCAAACCCGGAGTAGTGAATATGTGCGAAGGATTGTGCACATGTGTTGCGAATGCACTGTCATCATAAACCCAGGACCATGAATTAAGCACGCCTCCTGTAACAGTACTGTTATCAAAGAAAGCAGTAGCAGCACCAAGGCAAACAGAATCAGTAAAACTAAATAAAGCTGTTGGCCTTGGAATGATGTTGATGGGTTTTATCAATGTATCAGACTTACATCCGGCACCACTCGTGACTGCAAACTTTATTAGTTTAATACCAGGAGTTGTATAAGTAGTAAGCGGATTTTGAATAGTAACAGCCGGGTTGCCATCAGCTAAATTCCAGTACCAGCTTACCGCTGTTGGATTATTGCTGATATCTGTGAACTGGATACTGTTATTGACACAACTATCATTATAACTAAATGCGGCTATGGGTTTGGGTGATACATTGATCGTCTTTGTAAGTGTATCTGATATACAACCGCTGGCATTATACACCACGAGATGAATCGTTACGGGCCCGGATGTAGTATAGGTAACAAGAGGGTTTTGTTGGTTGGAGAATTGACCGTTACCAAGGTCCCACCACCAGCTTGTTATAACTGAACCATCTGTTGCATAGGATGAATCCAACAGTTGTACCTGTTGAGCCTGGCATGGATATAAAACCCTGATAGCTGCCCTTGGCTTATCTACCACAAATACCTGGTGCGTAATTGTTGCAGAAGAACAGGATCCACCCCCACTAGTCGCAACCGTAAGTGTTACTGTATGTAATCCCGGGGTCGTAAATACATGGGTTGGATCCTGGACATGTGTTACAAAAGCGCTGTCATCATAGGTCCATGACCAGTTACTTAATGCAAGTCCGGAGGAACTGCTGTTGTCATGAAATATAGTTGGCGAACCAAGGCATACCGAATCAGTAAATGTAAATGCTGCAGTAGGGCCCGCATAGATCGTAATGGGTTTGATCAATGTATCTGATTTACATCCCTGTTGATTGGTAACGGCGAATTTGATCAGTTTGATCCCTGGTGTAGCATAGCTGGTTATTGGATTTTGAATCGTAACAGCAGGATTGCCATCTGCAAGGTTCCAATACCAATTGTTCATTGTTCCCGGCGTCAGATCAGTAAACTGGATATTGCTCGATACACAACTATCACTGATCGAAAATGCAGGTACCGGTTTTGCACCAATGGTTATTGTTTGTGTATAGGTTTCTTCACAACCATCTGCACCACGAACTGTTTGGCTAACGGTATATGTACCCGCAGTTGTATAAGTATGGGTTGGATTGACATTTACCGAATCAAGATTACTACCATCGCCAAAATCCCAAATGATCGTTGAGATGCTACTGAATGATACGGTAGAATCAACAAAATTGATCGCCTGGTTTACGCAGAAATTCTGGTTGATGTTATAATGAAAATGAGGTTCAAGGGTTGTCCTGAATCTCTGAAGGTTGAACAAAGCCCCTGTTGAACCGCTGAATCCCCAATACACCATTGGATCTGATGCAAAAGTTGTATTGACAAAATCTTCTGTTGTTGTTACCCTGAGAGAACCATCAACGTATGTATCAAGTGTTGTTGTTGCAGGGTTCCACACTACTTTTAGTTTATGCCATTGGCCATCTTCGATATTATTATTTCCATTTATCGCAGTTACCGGCCCTGCAAGATTATTGGTAGTTGTATGATCCAGGTTTCCGTTCTTTTGAATGGCAATATGGTCAAATACAGGATCGCCATCCGTACTATTCTGGTAAGTATCTATCGTAACGGCAACGGATGGGCTAACACCTCCGAATCCAAGTCCATTGCCCACGCTTCCTATACTGGTACTTATAGGTTGAAGCACAAAGGCAATACCGTCTGCGCCTCCATCACTTGTACCCAGATAAATATCAAACAGGAAACTGAACGGTTGGGTAAGGTTTATTTTATTATTATTCCAGACAGAACCGCTCTGCGTGATCTGTGCATTGGTAAGCGTATAAGTATGACAATCATTTTGTACTGCATTACCATTCGTAGTATAATTCTGGCCAGGGTTAAAAGCATTGCGCTTTCCCACAGCAAGCACATTTACGATGGCCGCAGCGCCTGTATTGGTAATGGTAATACTATTGATCAGCTTCATGTAATTGGATGGGCTAATAGATAGAGTAGCTTCATACAGGTATTGACATAGTGCGCCTTCACAGGTTGTTGATGTTCTGTGAATGCGGTAATACTGCGCTGCTGTAAGCCTGTATATGGTTGAGCCGGCGCACCAGTCGGGCGCATTAGAAGAAATTGTTTCTGAAGTACCATCAGAAAAATTAACCTGTGCACTGAAAGGAGCATTGCCGCTACCCCCAAGACAAACGAGAAAAAGATTAGAGGCAGTTGTTGGGGTGACAAGCGTTAATGTTCCATTCGCTGCAGCAGCCAGGCGCAATGAATTATTAGCAGTAGCAGGTTGAAAGGTATATGTAATATTTGTACTGGTAGTGCTGGTGACGGTTGGATTGGGAAAGCCATTTGCGGTACAGGCGGCTCCCGCAGCTGATGGATAAAATGATGAAGTTGCGAATACATAATCCACTCCATCCACATCTGCAGTAGTGCTGGCGGTTGCATCGGGATTCGTAGTTCCATCTGCCACAATATCAGCATTAAAACCTGTAACAGGTACGTTAGAGTATTGAGCCCTTACCTGTAAAGGCAAAGCGCCTGCAATAATGCCAATAATCACAAAAAACCAGTTCCTGGTAGATATAAACAGTTTAACCCTCACTTTGATATTATTTTATATACCGCCTGCTGCAAATAATTTTATACAGTAAGATGCTTATTTCTGCTAATGAAATGTATATATAAGGGGGGACAAAATTGAGACATCTGTCTTAATTGTATACAAAACCGCCAGGGGACAAAAAGGGGACACTATTATTCCATGCCTGGTCATTGATCAAAGCCACTGGGAATTGGAAATAAGCTTTGGACCTATTGGCTTAATCAAACAAATAGGGTTGCAATTTCCAACATCACCCAGACCCCGCAATTTTTCTCATGAATTTGAATAAATTTTATTAAAAATACCAACGTAATATCTACGAAAAAAGCCCAATATTCCTCGGAATAGGCATAAAACCGTTAAAAAACCCTCAATAAACCGTCTAAATACAGGTATTGCGTTGGAACATTTTTTATAGATTTCTAAAAAAATGTTCCACCTCCTGTCATGGAACCCATGCTGGAACATTTTTTCATCATTTTGAAAAAAATGTTCCATTTAAAAACGCTAAAAAAATGCGATACCAGCAAAAAAACAAGCGAAAAACAGCAAAAAAAGACTCCGTTGATATCAATTTGAGAAAAAAGATGGGTTTGACACAGGCTCAATTTGCTGCACTTTTAAACATTTCCCGGGCTCAACTTACGCGTTTTGAATCTGGTAAGCGTTCACTGGATAGTGCCTCGAGTGCACTGCTTGCGGACATACAACTCCAGTTCCGTGAACTCGAAACCGGCAACCTGGCGGCCTACCGGTCTTTGGAAACAAGGCTTTTTTTAAATGAAGAATACAAAAAAGCGTTACCGCAGATGCAGGCGCTGGAAAAGGAATTTCGTCAAACAATAAAAGAAATGAAAAATGACCTTGAAGCCATGAAACAACAAGCAAAGGACCGGGAACATACGATCATCATATTCACCCGGTACGTCAATAAGTTAACGGAGGAAGGAAAACAGGATAAGAAAACCCTCCAACAAATTGTCGGTTTTAACCTTTTTAAACAGCAGGCATATACGCAACTCTTAACCTACTGGGAACCTGAACAGGCAAAACTGCATGCCCGGATAGAAGCCCTTGCCGGTGAAGCAAGAGCGTTGCGGCGGTACAGGATGAAAATAATGAGAGCGCACAACCCGCTGAAAAAATGAAGTGGAATTAAGTTCTACTATTCTTAACCGTTACAACTGTTGATGCCCCTTCCAGGCATCATGAATTTTTCATCGCCTTTACCAAAGGAATAACCTCTGTGCCTATCAATTTTATTGAACTCAGCAATTGGTCATGAGTAAGACCTGCGTTATCCATTTGGAATGTGAAGCGATCGACACCACCAAGCGCTTCACTGTGCCGCATTAATTTTTCAGCTACCTGTTCCGGGCCGCCCAACACCAGTACACCCCGCGGAGCAACCAAATTGTCAAATTGCGCTTTTGTTACCGGTGGCCAGCCACGTTCACGGCCCAGTTTCGTCCATAGTTCTGCATAACCGGGATAATAATCTGTAATTGCCTGTTCATTGGTTGCTGCAACATAACCGGGAGAATGTAAGCCAACTTTTAATTGGTCTTTTGCAAAACCCGCTTTAGCACCTGCATTACGATACAGGTCAATCAACGGGCGAAACCGATGGGTCTCTCCGCCAATGACTGCAACCATCAGTGGCAGCCCCAAACTACCTGCCCGCACGAAGGATTCCGGTGTGCCACCGACGCCTATCCACACCGGGATTTTCTCCTGTACTGCCCTGGGATAAACAGGTTGATCATTCAATGCAGGACGAAATTTTCCTTTCCATGTTATAAATTCCTTGTCACGTATTTGAAGCAGCAGGTCTAACTTTTCTTTGAACAGCGCATCATAATCATCCAGGTTGAATCCAAACAACGGGTAGGCTTCAATGGAAGATCCTCGTCCGACAACCAATTCTGCCCGGCCTTTGGAGATGAGATCGAGTGTCGCAAATTCCTGGTAAACCCTCACCGGGTCCGCAGCGCTTAGAACGGTAACGGCACTGCTTAAACGAATACGTTTTGTACGGCTGGCAGCAGCTGCGAGAATAACCGCAGTTGCTGAATCAAGAAATTCTTTTTTATGATGTTCACCAATACCAAAAACATCCAGGCCCATTTCATCGGCAAATGCGATCCTTTCCAGCAATTGATCCATAGCATCCACGCTGTTAAGTTGGTTGCTTCCATACATGGCCGAAGCAAAACTGTCTATTCCTATTTCCATTTCATATTTTTTTAGCTATGTTTAGTGAACTTCATTCCCGTGCATGGTGAATATAAATTGTTTAATTGAATTGATTTAAACGAACGCCTCCTGAAATGTATAATCCTACACAAACAGCTATTATCCCACTCAGGATAAATGTAAATGTCGCACCCCATTGAAACCAGATCAATCCAGCGAATGCACTTGCAAATAATGTTGCTATACTTTGAAAGGCAGTATATGTACCGATAGCTGTCGCTGTTTTGTTCTTTTCACAAACGTTTGTTATCCATGCTTTGGCAATTCCTTCAGTGGCTGCTGCGTACAAGCCATAAATGAAGAACAAACCAAAGAACATTGGTTTACTTGCTGCAAATGCCATTCCTATATAGGTTAGTGCAAATAGCATAAGCCCTGAAATTAATATTTTCTTCATGCCAATTTTATCAGCCAGTATGCCCATTGGATAAGAAGACAAAGCATAAATGAGATTGTAAAATATGTAAACCGTGATCACAGTAGTATCATTAAAACCAACCTCTTTTATCTTCAGTAACAGGAACACATCTGAACTATTGCATAATGTGAATATTAATAATCCAACTACTAATTTTTTATAATTAACCGGGCTCGTTTTCCAATACTTAATAAAATCCAGAAAACGGGTTTTTGTTCCCGGTTCAATTTTCTCTTTCCTTTTTTCTTTGATCAGGAAAGTAAATGCAATGGCGAACACACCCGGGAGAAAAGCAATAAGAAATAATGCTTTGTAATTGCCCGGGTTATAGAGCAAATAAGTTAATGCAGCCATGGGACCTAAAACTGCACCAAACGTATCCATTGCACGATGAAAACCAAATACCCTTCCTTTTGTTTCCGGGGTTGCCTCATCTGATAACAAAGCATCCCTTGCCCCGGTGCGAATTCCTTTACCTAGCCTGTCAACAGAACGGGCAAGGAATACCCATAATGGATAAATGAAAGCTGCCATCATTGGTTTTGAAATAGCACTAAGCGCATAACCGGTTTGAACAAAGGGCAGGCGTTTGCCAATGTTATCACTGAGGTTTCCGAAATATCCTTTACTTAAACCTGCTGTTGCTTCGGCAAAACCTTCTAACACACCTATGAGTATGATAGAAAAACCAATTGATTTCAGGTAAATAGGCATGACAGGATAGAGCATTTCACTTGCTACGTCTGTAAAGAGACTTACCAGGGAAAGTATCCAAATATTACGGGTGATTATTTTCAAGATGCCAGGTTATTTCTATCCAAATCTACTTTGTAATCCTGACTTATTGTTACGCTATAAATTTTTCCTGTTCGAAACATACCATAAAAAAGTCCGATCAAATGAAGGCAATTTCACCTGTGAATAATTATAAGAATCTCCAATACTAAATTTTGCATTAGCCTGCGTTTTTGTTAAACCAACCTATATATGCTGCAACAGCTTTTTGAATGAACTCTTTTGTGCTGCCTTCTTTTATGTTTCCGTTATCATCAAAAAGTTCATGAACCCTGGTAAGATAAACTTCCGGCTGTTGCATTGTTGGCATATTCAGAAACACAAGACTTTGCCTCAAATGATGATTAGCACCAAAGCCTGAAATATTACCAGGAGAGTTGCTAAAAATTGCTGCCGGTTTATTGTTCCAAACACTTTTACCGGAAGGCCGTGACCCTACATCTAATGCATTTTTTAAAACGGCAGGGACAGATCTGTTGTATTCAGGTGTTATAAAAAGTACACCGTCAATTGTTTTGATCTCATTTCTAAATTTCACAATAGCCTCTGGAAGCGGACCATGATCGTCAAAATCCTGGTTATACATTGGCAATTCGTCCAAAGCAATTAATTTGAATTGAAGATCCTGCGGCGCCATCAACAGAACGGCTTTCGCTATTTTTTTTGAATAAGATGCTGCACGAAGACTTCCTGCAATGATTCCGATTGTTTTTGACATTATACTAATAGTTTTTATTGGTTTATAAAAGGAATGGTATATACCCATACTGCAGAAACGCTTCTAAAAAACGCCTTGCTTGCTGTCGGAAATATTTTTTGTCATGAGGAATATCATTGAGCGCTACTAACAACCCGTGTTTGTAGATTGCGCTGATGGCTATCTCCTGCCATTACTAAAACCGCTGGTGGTATAATATAATACAAGAAGATTGCCAATTTCTGTATAAAGCGGTCTTAGAAGGGAAATGAAAAAACATTCCTGGCCGTCATGTTCAAAGTTTGAATATAACAGAGTTTCTTTCCGGTACAGAAAGTAATTAAGACTGGGTCCGAAAATCATTTCTTTAACTCATAAGCTTCCTTTAACCATGTCAAAAGTTCCTTATCAATGTCTTTATCACTTGTTAGTTTAATGGTATGGTGAAAACGGTTTGCAGACGCTTGTTCTACTTTACCAACGCGTTTGCTTTTTAGTTCGTAATTAAGATGCACTTCTAAGTTGATATAATTACTTCTTGTATAAACGCCGGCAAATCCGAACCTGTTTCCTAAATGTATACTCGTTTTCTTTGGCTCTATTTTTATTGGTCCGAATTTGTGCAAGGCTGTTATGAGCCGCTCATATATTTTTGAAACGATTGGTTCCTTATCTTTTAAATGATCATTTTCAGAATAACTCATTGTAAAAAGTTTTGTGTTTTATAGTTAGGAAAGGTTCCTGAAGCTAAATTAATAATTCAGGTAAATTTTAGATTATTTTCTTTAACCCTTTTCATAAATTATATGGACGGCGCATATTTCTTTCGCTTCTTTAAAAAGAAAACAGCCCTGACCCCGACTGCCTTTCTTGAACAATTCAGAAGAGTGTAAGGATCTTCGGGAATGTAACCACTATTCTCTTTAAGCCCTTGCAATTGCTTAAAAATGAATAGCGCATAATCCTAACCATTCACGCCTTTGATATGACCATGTTATTTAAAGATAAAAGACCTGATCGTTTTGATCCAGGCTGCAGTGAATAACATGGAAAGTGATATGATGGCCAATGTTAGCTGGTACCAAAATTCATTAACAAGATTCAGGGACCTGGCTACAATGCACAAAACAAGGCTAAACTCTCCGATCTGGGATAATAACGCCCCGGCATAGATGCTATCACGCCAACTTACTTTTAGTACCCGGAAGATGAATGCATTGATAGCACTGTTTATTATCAAAATTCCCGCAGTGAGTGAAATGACTAAAAATAAATGATCTCTTAAAAAAAGAAGGTTCACCTGTAATCCAATAGACAGGAAGAAAAAAGATAAAAAGAAAACCCTGAAAGGAACCAGGCTTTTCTCCAACCAGTGAAACCCGTTGATCCGTGATACAAAAATGCCTCCAACCAATGCCCCCAACGAGGCCGATAGATTGATCAGCTGCGTTAGCCATGCAAAGCCAAAGCATAATAATAATCCAATAAAAACCTGTGCTTCATGGTCATTTTCAACATTAAAAGGCAAGCTAAAATGCAACATGCCTTTTGAATGGATCTTTCTAAGCAACAGTGTTAATATGAATGTAGCCCCTGCTAATACTAAAGTACCAGTTAATGAAAGCCGGTTGCTTCCCAATACATTAACCAGCATGAGCATTGGCACGAACAATACATCCTGCAACACCAAAACGGAGGAAGTCAAAATACCCAGGTCGTCCTTCAATTCATTGTTCCTGTCCAGGTATTCAAATATAATAGCAGAACTGCTCAAACTTATAATGCAGGTAAAGAGTACAATTTCTTTTAAGGACCAGTTATTAAAATGGCCGATCAATACCAGTAACAGAAAACTTAAGATCAACTGTGCAATAACGGTAACCAATGGCCGCCTCACCTGCGACCCCAGGTTACGGATCTCCATTTTTGTTCCGATAAAAAACATCTGTATGATAAGCCCCAACTCACCGATGCCTGAAACCACATCCGGATTTTTGAATATTTTTAAACAGTATGGCCCCAATAAAACACCTGCCATTATATAGGCTACCAGGTAAGGCTGATGCAATTTTTTAATGATCAATCCTATCAATAAAATGCTCAGCAGCATAACGACCACACTGCTCAAAAGCTGATCAAAGAATAAGACATCCAATAATCTCATTGCTACATCTTTTGCAAAAAAAAGCTGCCTCAAAAATTAAATTTGAGACAGCCTTAGCCATGTTAAAAATCAGGAAATCTGAATTAATCTTGCCGGTTTCTGTTTGGCTTCTTCTTTCTTGGGAATCAGTAAGCGCAATACGCCATCTGAATAAGTGGCTTTGATCTTATCAACATCAACCACTTCTTTTTGCAGGTTAAAGGTTCTATAGAAGGATTGGTAGCTGAATTCTTTGCGGAAGTATTTTTCTTCCTTGTTCTCAGTTTCTTCGGTCTTTTGCGAAGCAATAGTAAGGAGCGTTCCGTCCAATTCAATTTTAAAATCTTTTTTTGACATGCCCGGCGCTGCTACTTCCACTTCATAACTGTCAGCCGTTTCCTTAATGTTCACTGCAGGAATGGTTGTGTTGGTGTCTGAGAAATTAGACAGTCCGAAATTGTAAATGTCTTTATTAAAAAAATCATCAAATAACATTGGCAACTGGTTTAAAAGGCTGCCATTTCTTTTTACGAGTGTCATAGTTACCTCCTTTTGATTTGGTTAATAAATTTGTTTCAAAGAGTTTTTTACAATCGGTATGCCAGCGGCATGTAGAGATATAATGGTTGAAAATTTGTCACAACAATAATAAAATTTGACATTTTTCATTGACAAATTTTCAAACTCACTTTAACAATTAACTCCTGATCATTGAGAATTTCGTATCATGAAATATGGGCAAAATATTTGAATAAATATGCTTGTAAATAATTGTTACCAGCAAATCCAAATATTATGACTGCCATTTTTATAATAACATTATTGTGTGGATTCATATTATTGATTACACAAGCTTATTTTTGGAGTGTTGTTTTTTTCCTGAGGATATCTTCGTTATTGAATAACCAAAGCAAATGGCTTTTCCTTTTTGTCCTGGGATTATTAGCGATTATTTCTTTTAGATTGCAGTAATATAAGGTTTGAATATTTTCAATACGTAAAAGCAAATTCCAAAAAAAGTGCCGCCCCAATAAATAAATTGAGGCGGCTTTTTACAAACAACAATCAAGGCTGGTTCAGGATCGGGGATACAATTAAGTTTTGCCAAACATCCAGGCACCATACGAACAAGCGCTTTATCTTTCCAGTTTTTTAAGGGTTATCCTTCTTGTGCGATCCGCCGATTGTAATAACATCAGGTTTGGTTCAAAATTATTCACCATCCATCCATCTTGTAGTTCCTGCCATACAGGGTTTACAACTATATCGGAATTGAACATCAGGTTTAGTTGCAAATAATCAGCTGTTTTGCTAAAAAACCATTTCCCATTTTGGGACATGATATCATTTGCAACGGTAAAATCATCCGGGCAGAAATATAACCCGGTCATATTAAAGTCGGCTGTATGATCACTCCCATCTTTAATATAAGAAGCAATAACCCATTTATTACAGGTAGCAATTGCCCGTGATGCTGAATCAACTGTGATTGTTTGAGATGGCCCGGATGGCAAAACAGGAGTTTCTTTTTTACAGGAAACCAAAAACGGTAAAAATGCAATTTGCAAAATAATTAATAGCTTTTTCATAATATAAATTTTTTAGGTTTAGATGATTAAAAAACTAAAAACTATATTTTTCGCAGTATGTGTGTAGAGATGCTTCTTCAATTTTTAATATTACAGTACCTCCTTTTTATATGGTTAACAAATAGCTTTTTTAAAAAAACAAGCAGTATGCCAGCTGCCAATGAAAAATATGCATGCGAAATTCTGACATCCCTTTCATAAAATTTGACAGTAGTACAAGACATCTTTTCAAATTTTCCAACCTGTTTTTATGGTAGCCTGGTTTTTGATAAAATCCTGCATTAGGAAACCAGGGATTGGGAACAGGATTTTATTAATGTAAAAGGGATAGAATAAGAAATTAATTTTCATAGTTTTATTCGTAAACATGGAAGCATTTAAACCGGCAGAATTATTAAAGGGCATTAACGACCTGGAAGTATTGAAAAAACTTCCAAATAAATATTTACATCAAAAAGTAATTCTCGGGATCGATATTTACAGGTATAGCCAGTACCCGGTTGCGGAACAAACTTATATTCCGGTTGTATTTAATGAACTTTATAAAGCTACTGTCAAGGACCTGGTTAAAGGGGAGCCATTTATTTTTGAAGCATACGGGTTAAGTGCGAATGATTTTGAAAAAAGATTTATAAGCACCGGTGATGGTGGTTTTCAAATTTTTAATAACCCTGTGGAGGCCGTAATTTTTGCACTGTACTTTCAAATGAATGTGAAACTGTTTGTTTCCGGGGCAAGTAGTATGCCTTATGCAGGGTCATTACATAAATTAATTGATAACATAGATCTGCGTTATGCTATTACTTCCGACCTCATTTATCTTTTTAATGCTAATTACTTTGGCCCGGGCATTATCAATAATGCGAGAATACTGGCAAAAGATAATCTCAACAGGCTACTGATAGATTCGAATACCATTAAATGGTTTACCAAAAATATTCACTCAGTAGAAAATTTGCTGGTAATGAACAAAAAATCATTTACATCCAGCGAGTACTTTAAAAATTATGACCAGGAGCTATCATCACTCTTATTCAATATCAACAACAGCTTTAAATCTGTAGATGTCCTGACTATTGGAAGTATTATGGCCAAAAATATAAAACTTGAAATTTATAACCTCCATATACAAGCCATCATTAGCTTTAAAACGGCAAACAATATACAAAAGGACCTGGTTGTAACTTTAGGGAATTTGAATACGGCAGGGATTGAATAGGTTCGAGATGATAACACCCAGGCTTAGTTCGTGGCTTATGAACCATTTTCATTTTTTTTACTTTCCGATACAGAAAGTAATTTGAACTGAAAATTAAGCAGTTAAGGTTTTGAGGTACAAATGAGGTACAGAAATATCCATTTCTGAAGTTTTAATTAAATTAACGCCTGTAGTAGCCTTTAGCCACTAATTATCCAATTAATCAAAAAACCAGTACAAACAAGCCCAAACGTATATTCGATAACTATAACCAAAACATATTTTAATGGTTTAAAGTTTACGTTTTTATAATCAATACCAAACCGAAAAAAAATAATTCCGGTATATAAAAGAACCACAAAATATTTTTTAATAACCCTCAAAACCAGATTAGATTTAGTTGAAAAATTATTCAATTTCAATCCTTCAATACAATACACATCTTGAAGTTCATTGTATTTGATAAAATTAAAGAAGCTAAAAAGTATTAAAAACAATATTGTAAAAAATAAAATTCTTTGTTTAGTATAACCAAATTTCCACCATAAATCACTAATCTTTAGAAACCAATTTTCTCTGCTCTGCCATCGTTTGTATTCTATATCAAGATTTCTATAACTTGACTTATATCCATTTTTTGTGAAATTTGCTAATAGCAGCTGATATGTAGAATTTATCTTGTCAGTGTATTGAGAATTATTCAACATATTTTCATTGAAATTAAGATGGAAATCATCGTACCGAAGTTTCACTTTGTCAAAATCGCAATTCAGCAAGTTTATTTCACATTTCTTTTTATGAATATTAGGCAATGATTCAGTTAGATCAATAGTCCCTCGAAAATAACAATTTGAAAAATCTAATGTATCAGGAAGAAAGCTATTTCGTATTTCTAATTTTGACGTTTCTTCAGCTTCCAAATTATAAATTGCTAATTTTTGGCCAAGATCACAATCGTCAAATATTATCTCACTTTTAATTTTAACTTGTGGATCATCAAAAGATTTCGTTTCCATACTTCCAATTTGAATGAGATTTCCAAAAGTCGAACTATAAAAAATTATTGGTTTGGTAAACGATGAATCGTCAACGATTATCAACGTATCTCGAAAGTGACACTTGTAAAAAGAAAAATCAGAGAATGTTTTATTATTATAAAAATACAACGGAGCATAAAAATGTAATCTATCAAAGTGGAAAGAGCAATTCCATTCAGTGTCTTTTAATACATTATTATAACCAAAACGAACTTCATTAGTAAATATACAATGCGAAATATTTGCAGGTATTGATAGTTGAAATAAATCAAAAGGTTTATTAAATACATAAAACGGTTTTTGGGAAGTCCCAGGATGCCATTCTTTAGGTCCTCCTACCTTTCCACCAAAAGAAACTCTGCTAGTAGTGTCTAATTTCATAACTATAGTATCTGCCCGTCTAATTAAGCTATCGAGTGAAAATATTGTTTCGCCATATTCTAATAAGGGCTTGGAAAAGAATTCTCTATGAAATGGGAGCTGAGATTCTACGAATGATTTATTTTTACAACTTACTATTGAGGCTAAGAGTAGCGATATCAAAATAACAATACTATGTCTATTTACTCGCATACATAAGATCTAATAAATTTAATAACAGTGATAGCTTACTTTAAAGGTACAAAATCCAAAAAATACTATACCATGTATTGCTAATTTACAGTATTAATTAATCATTTACACCTACTCCAATGTTTTATCAAAATTGTTTTATAGCAAGCGTAAAGCTTTGCCTTTAGGTTTATAAGCCGCAAGCAATAGTTCATTTTCAGAATTAAATTGATCATTATATTTAAGACCATAAAACCCTTAATAATATTCCTTTGTAATTGCAGTCAATTAGGTTGTTATGATTTTGAGGTACAAATGGGGTATAAATAAACCTGTTTCTTACTCACCAGAAATGAATTTTAGTTTCTAATACCAATTAATACATGTGTAAGCAATATTTTGCTTAATTTTCATTGAAATGAAAAGCAAAGAGTATATCGTAGCGTTTATAGATATCCTGGGTTTTAAAAACTTAGTCGAGAATCACTTTAACGGAAAGGATAAGAACTCATTATCGGCATTGAAAAAAGGATTAAAAAAGGCTGAAAAACTTGCATTAATAAATTCAAAAAAATATTGGAAATCCTTTAAAGTGAATATATCCTTTAAACAGTTTTCAGATTGTGTAAGTATATCAATGCAAATTGAGCACAATAAGGGTGCTACAACACTTGCGATGTACGGTGCTTTTTTCAATGTTGTAAAAGTGTATCAACTTCATTTATTGTTAGACAATATTTTGGTTAGGGGCGGTATCTCAGTTGGAGGCCATTTTGAAAATTCAAACACGATTTTTTCCAAAGCTCTAATAAATGCTTATCAATTAGAAAGTAAAAATGCTATTTACCCTCGTATTCTCCTTGATAAAAATATCCTAAATCTAATAAATTCCGAATTAGATAAAAATCCTAACGAATTCGATATGTTTTTTAATCTTTATGGTAAATCAATTATCAGGGATTGGGATGATGAAATTTTTTTATCTCCTTTTAGTGTCTTAACTGAATATAACTACATAAAAGAAAAGTTCGGAAATGAATTTGTAAAGGAAAAAACAAAAACATATTCTGAAATAGTTAAAGATCCTTTATTTGACATTATTGCGGATTCTTTTTTGGAAGAAAAGAATATATTGCTAAGGATGCAAACTAAAGTTAACGAACTACAAATCGAAAACAGAGCGGACAAAGCAGTACATATAAAATATTTATGGTTATATGATTTTATTACCTGGCACTTAGATTCAGCTAGATCACGAATTAATTTCTGTTCTTATTTTAGCACAGCGAAATAATTGAAAGGTTATGAATGAATGCTTCTTTCCTATATGTAAGTTCCGTTATTTAAAAACTGAGTTATGGTTATTGTTCAAAAAAACATAACTTGGAAATCAATACCTTGCTTAAATTAGTAAAAGTAAATACTAGCAAATGCTTTCACAAAAAGAATGGGATAAAATTAAGATTGAAATAACGAAAAATATAGAACCGATTTTTACTAAAGCCGGTATAACTGTTCCACTCGGATTTGATGAAATAATCGATATTTTTCAAGGAGTATTAGAGAAAGAAATAGGTGTTGAAGATTTAGATGATAGGGAAATTGTATTTAAAGCTCTTAAGAAAAGATATGTAGAGAAAGATATGGACAGCTTAAAATCGGTCCTTACTGACTTGTCAATCAAATTCGAAAGTTTTATCAAAAGGTTATTTCATCCAAGCCTTGCCAATGAATCATTATTAGATCCAACAAAACAAACCATAGCTCAATATCTTAAGACTTTCTGGAATAAGTTCCATAGTACATACAGAGATGCTGACTTTAGATTTGTTAGTTCAATTGAAATAAATAAATTTTTCGATAAAGATGCAAATGATCGCCCTGTAAATAAACCAGATGTTTTCACAAATAATTCTTTGCCACTGGGAAACCATTTTAAAACACAGTATGATTTAGCAAATGCGATTCGCCATTCGGACCCATCCATTTCAGAGGATGATCTCCTCAGATTGATTTCAGCTGTTGTATCTTGTTATCTCTTTTTAGTTTTGAAATATTCAAATAGACTTGATAGGATTATTATTCATCAGCCTGACATTAAAACAATTTCGAATTGGAATATTTTAAAACAGTATTGCAATAGTTTTGATAGATATCAAAGTTATTTTTTAATCAGTGATCATATTGACACTTCTCAAGAACAACTTAGTCATTTCGTCAATATTAAATGGGACTTTATATTTGATTTGGATATAAATTCGGAAACAAAAGGACTATATTCTGCCTTTAATGATTCACGAATTTATCCGCAAGTTATCAATCAAATTACACACACTTCTGATGACAAAGGAAGAATTAATGCAATATTTCCAGACAACACGACATTTTGGTATTTCGCTCAAGGACATATCGGTCGCCAAAAAAGTTTAGTAGAGAGTAAACTTCATGCAGATTGGCGGATTATGTATGGCAGATATACTCAGGACCTAATGATATTTTACTATGAAAAAAAATATTCTTTCATAAATAATCCTATCAAGGTAATTATTCTTTCAAAAGAGAAGGAAAAAATTCGTGAAATTATTTATTCTTTAAAAGGAATGAATCCGAATTTAAACATTTCTTTCATTTTTGCAAATGAAAATAATTCGGATTTAGACGACTTGATATTAGAAATTTCAGGTAAGTCTATAGACTTACCACTTCCTCAGCTATTAGAAGGTATGAGAGAAATGGAAAATGTAATGTATAAAACTAATTCGGATAAAATTTATCTTCCATGTCATTCATCCAAGGGAAAATCTATAGAACTTTCTAAAGCAGACGCGACGTCCATAAAGCAGTATTTCCATATAATTCATCTTGATATTTTACAAGAACAGATAGAACTTGCCTCTGAGAAATCTTTTTATCAGGGCAGAAGTATCACTTGGAAAGAATTAGACAATCATTTTGATGCTGACAGAAACATCACAAAAGATATAATATTATCATTAAAAAAATCCTTAGAAAAAAGAGTAGAAAGCGCAATTTTCTTTTTGACACACTATGCAGGAGCAGGCGGTACAACAGTTGCAAAACGAGTAGCATTTGAAATTTATAGAGATTTTCCTGTTCTCTTTTTAAATGAAACTATAAGCAGTTACGGAGAAAATGAATTAACTGAAAAATTATTGAAAATTTTTCAGGCGACCGAAATTCCCACTTTAGTAATTGTTGATAACTCAAACATTACTAAGATGCAAATCGAAATGCTGGAAAGAGTTGTTGGAAATCGCTTAGCGAAAACTGTATTTCTTTTAGTTGAAAGTACTTTTTCAGATCCTAAAAAAGAGGATAATAGATTTTATATTGATTCTACATTAGACTTAAAAAATGAAGCATCTCGTTTCATTACAAAGTTTTCTGAAAAATTTAAAGAAAAAGAAGGTGCTTTTAAACACATACTTACTGAAGATAATCCAAATACTATCACCCCCTTTTATTTTGGGTTAATTGCTTATGAAAAGGAATATATTAGTATTCCAAAATATGTTGCGCTAAGAATACAAGAAATTACAGAAAAAGAAACTGATTTATTGTTGTTGCTTTCTTTCTGTCAAATTTTTGGGAAAGGGAAAATGCGGGAAGTTCCTCATTTTATTATTAGCAGTTTTTTGGAAGTTGATGACGATTATATAAGATTAAGAAACCACACAAAAAATCATAAAATCTATGATTTAATTATTGAAACGGATGATTTGTGCTGGAGAACAATACATCCTCTAATTGCAGATAGAATATTAAAAGATCTTTTAGGAACAAATGACATCGGCATCTTAAATCCATTTAAACTAAAAGATTTTGCGATTAGAATTATAAAATCGTTACGAGATATCTCTGATTATAGAAATGAACAAGTTTTAGAGCTCCTTCATAATTTATTCATTTTAAGAAATGAAAATTCGAATACCGAAAGCGATGAAGCAGATACAGATTTTGATAATCTATATAATAAAAAATTATTTTCGAAACTATTAAATGACGTAGATAATAATATTAATCGAATTGAAATATTCAATACTTTAACAACAGAGTTTCCTGATGAAAACGCTCATTTTTGGGCCCATTTTTCGAGACTTTATAGTGTAAGTAAAGATTTTCCAAACGCCATTCTAACTATTGACAAAGCGTTGGAAATAGAAGAAGATTTTATATTCTTTCACATAAAAGGAATGTGTTACCGGACTGAAATGTACCGGCTAAAAGACAGTTACAAAAAACCTACGAGGCAAGAGGATGATACCATTCCTGCAATCAAAGAGTATTTTATTAAAGCAAGCGCAGCTTTTGAAATGGTGAGGGAACTTGCTCCGCAAAAAGAACACGGGTACATAGCTTTTATTCAAATGGTAATTCAAATAATTGAATTTGAATATTCCATATCTCCTTTAAAAACGCCAAGTAAAGACTATACTCAATTTATTGTTTCAAATTCGTGGTGTAGGAATATTCTCGGTCAAGCAAATGAAGTCATCATAGATTACCAAGACAACAATCAAGAATTCGAAAGTCCCAAAATCAAAGAAAGGCAATACCAGCTGCTAAGATTTTTTGGTGAGAAAGATAAAATGATTAATGCCTGGAATGGATTAATTGGCAATAAAGATTACGATCAAAATTTGGTTCGAAGGCATCTGAGCTATGCTTACCTAGCTAAAAATGATTTCGACTGGGAAAAAGCAAAAGGAAAAGATATCAAACGCATTTTAGAATTAACCGAAGAAAATTTGAAAAATAAAGTTGATATCAGGGATTTACAATTATGGTTTGAAGTGTCACGGAGATTAAATGCGGATATCAGCGAATTAATTAAAAAGGTAGAAATATGGGAATTCCAAGAACCGTCTTTAGACACGGCATATTTTTTAATGTGTCTTTATGCAATACAAACTATTCAGGGTATTAAAAGTGGAGTCGATAATTATGAAAAATATAAAAATAAAATTTCGGAAAGGGTAAAGTCAAATTATAGTAAAGTTTTTTGCATTGAATGGGCTGGAATTGCTGATGGAAAACCTGTATTAATAAATAACAAATTGGTTGGTAAATGGAACAGAGATAAACAATTTTTCGAAGAAACGCCAGCTAATCTACTAAGAATAAAGGGGCGAGTAATCAAATATTTAGGCACGGGTCAGGGATTTATAGAAATAGAAGGTACTGGGATAGAAGTTATATATCAACCAGCTAAGTTTGGTCATTTTAGCGATGATGCACAAAAACAAACTAAAGTAGAATTTTATCTAGGGTTTAATTATGATGGTTCAAGAGCATTTAATGTAAAAAATTTATAAAAGGTAATTAGCAGCATATGGAAAGTTTTAAATAATAAGTGCTCACGCTTGGAAAAATAATTTGATCGATCAATCAAATTAACGCTGACTAAGCTAAGTATCATGGTCTGAGTAATCATTTTACTTTTCGTCAAACCTTACGTCAAACCTTACTGCTTAGTTGTGAGGTATTGTAGTCTATCAAAACAATATGAAGGAAAGCAAAGTTTATTTTTTTCAAACCATGCAATTGCTATATTTCTATCATTACACAAATAATTTTGAAGCCAATCTATTTCATTTGGCTCTTTGGGATAAATCAAACAAAGTATTACATCTTGTCTAATATTATCAGTATATCTAAATCGGTATTCATATAACTGGCTTAACCCTTTGCGTGTTTGGCTAAGAAGATTTTCTGATGTCACACTTTTTACTTCAAAAAGATAGCTCCCATCATTAGGAATTTCTGCATACAAATCGATATGTTCGTTTTCCATAGGTATAGCTCCTAATTCTCTTAAATGTTCATCCAATTGGGCAAGAAGTATTTTGTGCTGCAAGTTACTTTTTTGTCTTTTTATTCTCGTAACTTCTGGATCACATTGAGCTGTAACTTGATAATCACCTACGCTATTCTTACCTTCTGTTTCCTCACCACGTTCTCTTAATGGATACTTAAAAACAATTGCTTTATTGTCTAAAATTAACTCGTCGCCTTCATTAACTTGGTTAGTCTGTTCAGCTATATTATCCAAATGCTGTCCTGAAATTTCTTGCACTACATCTGATGGCAATTGAGCAACACCATCAAAATACCTTGACCAACTACCATTCCTAATAGCAATTGTCAATTCATCAATTGTGGTAATATTATCAAATTCATTAAATTGATTTTCGATATTACTTATTAAATGCAATAATCTGATTAACCTATTTCCATCGGCTGAAGAAAAAGCTGGGCGTAAATGAAGCCAACCGTTTGTGACTTCAACAAGATCAGTATGATTAAGAATATGGAATCTTCTTTCAAATCGAGGTATGGGCGATATGTTTGTTGTTCTAATCTCATTTAAAACTGTTACAATATCATCAATTTTAGGTGATGCATATTTATTAATTCTTGAATCATTACACAGAATAGATATTTCATCAACTGAAACTCTTGGATGCAATGAATCTATTCCACTAATAATAGAATCAGCTAATAAAGCTTTGCATATTAGACGAAACGGAGATAAATGAATGCCTGCATTAATAAAATTTAAAGTCCTATCACCTGCATTCCGTTGTAGCCGTACATTTCCATTTGCATAACTTGCACCATTACCATTTGGATATTGGAACATCGCTAATTGAATAAGCATAAAAGCTGCTACGTTTGGTTCCTCAACAATAAGAAACCTTTTTGCCGTTTCGCTAAGGCGTAGATATAAAGTTCCTGCCCTATCTTCAATGCGATACAACCCTAAGTATGCTGGATATGCACTAATTTCATCACGATATTTTGATGGATCCCTAGCCACGATAGATGCTCGTGGGCTAATTTTTGTAAAACTTTCCTCAATTGCGGCCCTGTCATAAGGTAAGCCGTCAAATTTCGAAAATACAGAAGCTATCTCAATTAGTTTTTGTGGCCAATCTGCACCACTAGAATGTATTTTATGGCTAAAAAGATCAGTTATTATCATTCAAAAATGGCAGTTCTAAGAGTTTAACTAATTGGTTATATCCCTTAATGTTCTTTGAAGAGAATATTTCTCGAAGTACATGACTAGCCAATTGGGCACCAAATAATGGTGGAACTGCATTTCCAACTTGACGTATGACATGCCGGCCATTTCCATAAAATTCCCACCAATCAGGAAAAGTTTGAAGTCTTGCACTTTCCCTGGGCGTTACTTCACGCGGAGAAAAAGGATGAACGTGTCCTTTTCCTCCCCCTTTATCCGATCCTACAATTATTGTATAACTTGGTCGTGCTGGATGAAGTTTATTAATACGGGTTGACGAATCTCTCTCACCAAATTCCAGTCCGCGATACCGATCAATTATCCTTTGGCTATGTTCTCGCCCTACATGATTGAACAATACACCTTCTGAAGGTTGAGGCATACTTGCTAAAACTTGTTTTACAGTTTTAAATGGAAGTAATTTATGATATAATAAATTTTCAGCCACGGCTGCGTGTGAAGGTTTCATTTGAGAAACCACATTGCCATTTTTAGTCCCAATAATAATTATTCTAGACCTGAATTGCGGTATACCATAATTAGCAACATCATATTCATACGCACTTATTGTATAATCTCCGTTAAAAGAGAGTGTTTCTATAAGGTTTTTATATAATTCCCCATTGTTAATGGTTTTTAGTCCCGAAACATTCTCAAATAAAAAGCCTTTTGGTTTCAATTCATTAATTATCCTTGCATACTCATAAATAAGATTTCCTCTCGGATCCTCTAACCCTTTTCGTTTTCCAAAAACTGAAAATGCTTGACAAGGAGGGCCCCCAATTATAAAATCAACATCTTTTTTTGTCTTTCCAATTTTTCGAAGCAGAACACTTGATTTTAGTTCTCTAACATCTGTGGCTTCAACCAAGTGTTCCCCATAGTAAGATTTGCGATGTTGATTTATTCTTAACGTTTCGCAAGAATAAGTATCGATATCTGTTGAATAAATTATATCAAATCCAGCGGCTGAAAATCCTAAATCCAAACCTCCGCCACCAGCAAAAAGTGAAACAGCATTCAGGGGCATAATCATCAAGTTTAGTCAAAAATAACTCATTTATATGAGCCTCCAAATCCGCTTTGACACACATTGTGGAAACTTTAATCAATTTCAATTACTCTAATTTTTTGTCAATATTATTTTCCAGCAAATTTATAAGTTGTGTATCGGGCAAATAAGCAGTAAGTATTGCCTCATTTTCAGAATTAAGCCAATCCGAATACCTAAGATCATAAATCCATTCATTATATTCCTTTGCAATGGCAGATTTTGTTTCTTTAGTTCGTGCTCCTTTCGGTAAGTTAAACCCAAATCTTTCAAAGATTCTTAACCCCTGCATTGAATTGAAGATATTGTCCAAGGCTGCGACATAAATATTAGGATCACTTTTCCCTTGTCCTTTCTTATTAAGATCAGGTTCGGTAAATATTTTGCTTCCATACTTTACAACTTCAATTAATGCAGTTTCCAAATTTGCTATTTTACGTTTATCCTGTGCAGCCCTTGTTGCAAATTTCGAAGTCCAAATTTTCAGCCATTCTGCGATTAGGATATTAGCAGTTTCCTCATTGGCTAATATCAAATGGAAATGCGGATTGTAAGTTTTCTTTGTTGCATTAAAATTGCATTCCAGGGATTTTATACCGATTATCTTTTTACCCTTACCTCGTTGCTGACGCTTTTTTAATTTCGCAAAAATCTTTTCGAATGCTTGTAGCATACCCTTCATAAATTTGTGTAAATTTCGTAAAGGCCGGGCTTTAATTGTGAGTGTAACAAAAAAGGGCCTTTCCCATGTTTTAATAAAAGGTAAATATTTGTTTAATATTTCTGCTTTACGAATACTGCAGCATAAAGTACAAAAACGATTTTTGCAATACTTACCGTGTAGCCGATCATTCACAGTAAATAATTTATTTTGACAATGGTAAGTATTCCAATAAGCCTGTACACGATCCTTTGATCCGTATTTTTCAGCAACACCAATCAGGCTTAACATCATAGTTTGTGTAATCAACTTTCTTTTTGCCCTGCCTTTCATGGCTTTAACATTGCTTAATTTACTGCCATTCCCATTGACAATTATAGCCGGTTTACTAAAACTCGCTGTCCCGTTTTGTGCTAATGTATTAAAACGCCCCTGCGAAGAGGTTATAGGATGTTGCTTTGCCATTCTACTTAGCTTTATTGTTAATGTAATTTTGCGCCTCAATACCAGTTTCAGCAAATGTTTTCTTTCTGCCTTGTTTCAGGTAATTCATTAATTCTAATTTGGAGAAATAGCAGCGCTTGGAACGCTTCATTACCGGGAGTTCCTTTTTAGAAATTAAGCCGTAGATAGTGGGGACCGATAAAGAAAGAAAAGTAGCTGCATCCTTTACAGTTAAGAGCATCTCGGGCTCGGGAGCTGAGATATAAGCTTTGTCAATCAAAAGCTTTTCAATACTCTCCAGTTTACAATATAACTGGTTAACCGCTTGTGGTAATTGTTCAAATGTAAATTCCATGTTCTTTGCTTTTTTGTTTAGCAAAGGTTCATGCATGACTAAGGTCGCAACCTGTTATAACATGTTAGACTTTATGATTTAGTAGTGTTTATTATATGCTTTTTCTAATAATTGTAGATCTTTATTAGCCGCCTGGAAAGCCCGGTTATTCATTTTTTGTAGTAATGGCAAAATAGATTTGTATCGTTCTAAATGGGCTGTTGCGGACTTTTTATTGTTTGTATGTAGGTCCAATCTTTTTTCATCATTTTGATAAAGTACATATTCATTTCTCAATCTATCCCCACTGTTATATCCATACTCCTTAGCAAGTCGAGTTTTATTTTGTTGTGTAATTCCCGTTCCTTCAAATCTTTCCAAATAAACGTGCATTATCGCATATGCTGTAATTGTTGGCTTGACGGGTAAATGTTCATTTATATTTGAATTCTTTAACTGTACCTGTAGCGGCGTGTTAATAAAACTTCGCATTTCAGTGAAAAATTCAATTTCATTTGTAAGCCACTCGTTTAATACAGTCACATAAGGCATTTCATCAATCGAATAATTATTCAATAATTTCTTTTGTTTAAGTCGATGTCTTTCTTTCATTAGTTCAAATGCAAGTTGTTCTGAATGTGCTATTATTTCAATATTGTTAATTTTATCGATCTGTACCTCTTGAAGTAATTTTTGGGTAGTATTTACGAGATTGATGATTAATTGATCTTGTGTTACAATCTTTGCCTTACTTAAACCCGTAAAGCGATTGTATTCAGGCTTACTTTGCAAAAAAGGTAAGGTCTTTTCAAATTCTTTTCTAAGGTCTTTAAAGAATATTATATCAAAAGGAAAAGTATTTAGCCAGTTATTATAAGTGTCAAATAAAACATTAAGTGAAGGTACAGGCGTTTCGGCGCCGCCTTCATACTGTAGCTTAAGATATTCAATAATTTTGAGCAGTTTGCTATCTAAAATTTTCCCGCTATCTTTTTCTAACCGGCGAATTAAATAGGTATAATATAAGAACATTCCGGTATTTGGATGTCCAAAAGTATGAACACAATATTCGATATAATTACAAATTTCTTCAAACCAATTCGCCTTTTTAACCGCATTAATTATAAAAAATTCTGTGTAGTATATTAATGTTACAACCTTAATAGGTATGGCTGCATAGTTTGTTTTATTAAACCATGATTTGTTTGCCATTTCCCTGTGATTTTTGCAGCATCCAGGAAATTGAATAAACCAACTTAGGGAACCATCAAAAACAGATGTATGAGAAGGGCAACAAAAAGGAAAATTTATTGGCAATATACAGCCCTCTAATTGTCGCGGATTATAGCCAGGTTGATAAAAATCATCAGAATCAATTTGGATAAAAGGTTTTTTCAACTGCCGATTTTAATTATTTTGATATCGCATTTCATTTATAATTTTATTATTTGATATTCGATGCATAAACATTTTCGTGCCGCATTGTCTTCGAGTCAATAGTAAGCTCAAAAAAATTAAAAATCTAATTGTATTTTATTTGAAGCATCTCGTTTGGTTGGGTCAATGATCTTTGCATAAATCTGTGTTGTCTTTAATTCCCGATGTCCCAACATTTTCGAAACAGTATAGATATCAGTTCCTTTGCTTAATTGCAAAGTAGCGAAAGTATGCCTGAAACAATGAAAGGTTATGTTCTTTGTTATTCCAGCTAAACCGATCCAATGTGATAAATGTTTATTCGAATAAGCCGAATAAGTCAAACCATTGAATACTTTTTCATTCGCTTCCTTTCGGGTACCTAATAACTTAAACGCTTGTTCTGATATCGGTAACATTTCAACTCCCTTTGTCTTTTGTTGTTTAAATTTTATAAAATAGCCATTACCCTTTATAAATTCCAATTCTCCCCAAATAAGTTTATCAATATCTGAAAACCTAAGCCCGGTAAGTGCTGAAAATAACGCAGCCTTTTTTATTATTGGTGTTTTACATTCTGCTTTTACAAGTAAATTAAGTTCCTCTATGGTTAAAAAATTTCTTTGAGTTTCTGCCTGCCTAATCTGTTCAACTTTTGAATTAAGGTTATCTTTTAAATAACCATCTTTATAAGCCTGCTTCAATGCTGCTTTAAATTTATTGAAATAGGATAAAGCAGAATTCTGTGAAAGAGTTACTTTATCACTTTTATTGCTTTTAGTCGTTAACAGATAATCTTTGAAATCACTGCAAAAAGATTCGTCAAGGCTACTAAATCTTAAAACACCATTTGTAAATTTCTCTAAATAGGCATAAGCTGAAATCCAATTGTCATAGTTTGAAGATTTTCTTTTATCGGCTAATTTTTTGAAATACTCAACAAAGTTTTGTTCCCCCTGTTCTTTTATTTTTAACTGCTCCCTTTCATAACCTGTGTAAATTTCAGGTTTATTCAGGTTGTTCTCCCTTTTCTGTCGTATCTGTTCTGCCCTTTGGAATGTTTCTTTGTTGTGTTGTTTGTCGAGTGGATTGAGACTTACTTTTTTCGGTTCGTTCTTTTTAGTAAATACAGTTACAAATCTTCTTTGTTCTTTACCATTTGCATCTTTATATTTCTGCTCTTCAATTTCAGTTTCATTCATTAAGAACATATTCAAAAACTCCCGGCGGGTTGTTTCACCGGTTTGCGGATTAATGATAGCAGGATAAAAATCTAAATACAAACTTTGCCGGTTTCCCGTAATTGCTTTTTGCCTCAACTTAACTTTAATTGCCATAGTATTATGCTTTAGGAAATAATTTATCAATATCTGAACGTTGTATAATTGATCTGGTCCCGATCTTGCCTACCTGCAATTGCTCTCTTTTCATTAACCGGTAAATTGTTCGCCTGCTAACGCCTAACAAAGTGCTTGTTTCCTGTATGCTTAGAAACGGCTTTGATTTCAATTCATTAAATGGACGGGAAATAATACGCTGAGTTTCTTTGTTGCTTAATTCAGTCCGCAATTCGTTCACAGTGGCTTTATAAGCTCTGGTATTACAGGCATGAGAACAAAACCGGGTTTTACTCGTTTTAGCTATAAACTCATTTTTGCAATGCTCGCAAATTCTGGTGATCCTGATATTTGAACTCATGTGTCTAAGTATGCCCCGGCGTGTCACTGTGTGCCTTTGTGTGCCACGGTGTGCAATTTTAAACGGGTTGAGGTACAAATTTTTGCATTCAACCCGCTTGAGGTACAAGTAAGGTACAACTATTAACACAATAACCAGATATCAACACAAAATAAAAAGATAATAGGTAAAGCTAAAAAGCCCTGTTTATAGGGCTTTCAGCTTGCTTAATATGCTTTTGGTAAATGTTTGTTTTGAGTAGTTACTTTCCGATACAAAACTTACTAAATATAAAATCCAACACATCCTCATTCGATATATCTCCCGTGATCTCTGATATATAATGAAGGCAACGACGAATGTCCAATGCGAGGAGATCTCCCGGCTCTGCATTATCAAGCCCGGCTTTGATATCGGCCAATGATTTGTATACCTCCTGCAATGCTGCATAATGGCGGGCATTGGTAACGATCGTACTTTCGGTATTGATGTCGGTTGATACAGCTTTGTTGTACAGCAGTTTTTTTAATTCATTAAGCCCATCTTTATTTTTTGCGGTAATATAAGTTCCTGCGGCAAGATCTACTACAATTCCTTCTTTGTTAAGTTGCTTTGTCCATTTATCATATTTGTTATGAACATCCAGCGTCTTGTCCTCATATTGCTTTAGCCAGCTAATTTGTTCCTGGCTTTCATCGGTCATGTCGATCAAATGAATAATGATATCCGCACGTTCTGCATTGGCTTTTGATCTTGCCATGCCAATGTCTTCAATAACATCGCTCTTACTTTCACGGATACCCGCAGTATCGATCAGCCTGAAGATAACACCATTGATGTTGACTGTTTCTTCAATACTGTCCCTGGTTGTACCTGCAATATCGCTTACAATGGCACGGTCCTCGTTCAGCAAGGCATTCAGCAATGTGCTTTTACCTGCATTGGGTTTACCAATGATGGCAACACTTACACCATTCTTTATTACATTACCTAATTGAAAAGATGAAAGCAATTGCTGCGTCGTAGTTTGTGCATGACCGATCAGTTCATAGAATTTTTTTCTATCTGCAAACTCAACATCTTCTGTTGCAAAATCAAGTTCGAGTTCTATCAATGCGCTGAATTGAATAAGATCTTCTCTCAATTGTTTTAACACGTTGCTAAAACCACCACGTACATTGTGCAATGCCGTTCTTTGCGATGCTTTGGTATTGGATGCGATGAGATCAGCTACGGCTTCTGCCTGTGTGAGATCAAGTTTGCCATTTAAAAAAGCCCTTTGCGTGAACTCTCCTGCTTTGGCAAGCCTTGCTCCTTTGCCGATGCACGCCTGTATGACCTGTTGCTGCACGTACGGGCTACCGTGGCAACTTATTTCGATCACATCTTCACCGGTATAACTCCTGGGGCCTTTGAACAATGATACCACTGCTTCATCAATAACATCATCCCCGTTTTGAATGATACCCACATGAATGGTATGTGATAATTGTTCCAATAAATTCTTTGCAGGAAAAAGTTCGTTTGTAATTTTAAATGCGTCGGGCCCGCTTAAACGTATCACCCCGATCGCACCAATACCAGGAGCTGTAGCCAGTGCTACAATGGTATCGTCCCAGCCGGATAATTTGCTACTCATCTTGCAAAGAAAGTTAGAAATAAGGAATAAGAAATGTAAAATAAGGAATAAGGAAGTAATGAAGAGTCTGCGAATTTAATGCCCCCACTTTCTTATTCCTTATTAATTATTTCTTATTCCTTATTTACAACTTTCACTTATATAAAAAAATCCCGCTACACGATAGCGGGATCATAAAAGTATTTAATAACTTTCTACTGAGGCTGTACAACAAACGTGATCGGCTGACGACGGTACGCATTTACTGCTCTTCCGTTCTGGTTCGCTGGTTTCCATTTAGGGCCTTTTTTAATTGCTTTAACGGCTTCAGCTTCCATGCCATATCCAAAATTGGTTTCTGCCTGTACATCACTGATGGATCCATCTTTACTTACAATGAATCGAACGATCACCGTGTAAGTTCCATCAGGAGCGCCACCTTCTACAGGCGCATCGGCATTGAGGTTGTTTTGAAGATACCTTCTCCATGCGGCATCACCGCCAGGAAAATCTGCTTCAACTTCTACTTTTGTAAATATCTTATTCTCATCATCAGACGGTGGCGCAGCCACAACCTGTGAACCTTTATCTTCAATAGGTGCCTGTACAACCTGGTTGGTATTTTCAGTCTCTACTGTTTTAGTACTGATCGCCTGGTCTTCTTTGATCTCTTCAATTTTTTCATCCGGTTTTACCTCCTCATCCTTTACCACTTTTGGAGGAACGAACTGCACCTGTTTAATTTCCGGTGGTGGTGGCGGTGTTGGAGGTGGTGGTGGCGGTGGTGGCGGTGGTTCATCTGTTTTGATCTCGGCCATTTGCGTATCTAACACATCAATGTCTTTCTTGCTGTTATCATTGATGAAGTTTGTTAGCAAAGTTCCGAGGAATATCAATAAAAGGAATGAACCTGTGATGATCAACGCTTTTGTCAGGCGCTGGCTATAGCTCTTTCTAAGTTCATAGGCACCATAGGCTTTATTTCTGTCTTCAAAAATAATGTCCAGTATGTCTGCCTGTAAAATTTTATTTGCTTCCATTATAATCTCTTTGGTTAGATTAGATTCAAAATTGTATCAAATTCCATACTATTTTATACCATTTGTTTCTTCCGTTCTTTGAATAAGTGTTCTTTCCACTGGTGAAATATCAACTTCAGCATAGTGGCCGGGAGGAACTGCAGATATGGTCATCTCATCTAATATATCAATAGAATTTTTAAAGGTCGACAACGAATCTGATTTAATGATATACATAAGATCGTCGATGGGAGTAGCTTTTTTCTTATCAACGATCAACTGGCGAACTTCTTTAAATGTTGTGCTTTTAAATTGTTCACTTAATTTCTCAGGATCCAGTACACCATAATAATAATAAACCTGGTTGGCTTTTCCTAATAACAGGGTCATGGCACCGGATTGTTTTACCTTCTTTTCGTTAGTAGGATCATTATCTTTGGGTTCATTCATATTCATTGCGGTAGGTGTACTCATGGTTGTTGTAAACACAAAGAAAGTGATCAACAAAAAACCAAGGTCCACCATTGGGGTAAGATCTACCCGGGTAGACAATTTCTTACCTTTCTTTACGCCCGGGCCCTTCTTATGCCCGCCGCCCGACGAAGTATCAATTTCTGCCATGGCAATATTTTTTTATTAATTATAATATTTTAATTACTCTTTACTGGCTCCTACACGTTCTAATTCTGAACCCTTAGGAACATCTTTTGTGCTTGTCACGATCCTGAATTTAAAGATCTGGTTTCTCTTGAAAGCCTGCTTAACGCCTTTAAATGTGGGGTATAAAGCATTGTTATCTCCTTTTACAAGAAGCATCTTTTCAAGTTCTTTTTGATCCATACCCTTATAAGCATCAGTAACAGCACGCATCCAATCTACCAATTCATTTTTAGTACTATCCAGTACAGGAATTCCATCCATTTTATCAGGAGGGATCACTTCAGTGGAACTTAATGCCGATTTTAATTTATTAGCAGGCAATCCAATGAAATCAGCCTTTCTGAGTTTGGCAATCTCTGCCGGAGCAAGCTGCAGATTTTTTGAAGTATTGAAATTATCGATTATCTGGTTCTTTTTTGTGTCGTCTCCCAATGTAAGAAACACTTTACCGTCGGCGGTCATCGTGATCAAAATTGATTTATCCGGTGTTGCTTTATTAGAAACAGAAGACGGTGTACTTACTGATAAGACCTCCGGTGGTTTCTGTTTTGTTGCAAGGATAAAAAAAGTCAACAGCAAAAAAGCCACGTCACACATAGCCGTCATATCTACGTTTGTGCTTTTCCGTGGGATTTTAACTTTTGGCATATGAAAATAATTTTATTTGGAACCGTGGATTAGATACAAAAACTGCGTTTTTCCATACAATTATTTGTATAGAGATGCAAATGTTTGTGTTAAAGTAAATCCTGATTCGTCAATACCATAAGTGATGCCATCGATCTTTGTAGTAAAGATGTTGTAGAATACGATCGCAACGGCAGAAGTACCAATACCCAAAGCTGTATTATACAAGGCTTCAGAGATACCAACCGAAAGCGCCTGTGCAGATGCACTACCACCACTTTCAGCACCCAATGTTGCGAACGCACGGATCATCCCGATAACCGTACCCAACAGCCCGATCAGGGTCGCGATGGTAGCGATCGTTGAAAGGAACACCAGGTTCTTTTCAAGCATCGGTAATTCAAGTGAAGTAGCTTCTTCAACTTCTTTTTGAATAGCCAGTACTTTTTGTTCTGTATTCAGATCATTTTCTGTGATCATTTCTTTATAGCGGCCCAATCCAGCTTTCATTACATTACCAACAGAACCTTTTTGTTTGTCGCATTCTGCCAAAGCAGCATCCACGTTTTTATTGGCAAGATGGTATTGTACTTTACGGATAAAATCAGCATTACTGCTGGTGCCGCTTGCTTTTGCTACTGTCATGAATCTTTCAATAACGAAGGTCAGCATGGTTAAAAATGTTCCTATCAAAATAGGCACAATGATACCTCCGAGGTACATCCTTGAAAGCGCTGTTTTTGGATCATTCCTGTCAGGCCAGAAACCACCATTATTTTTTCCAACTCCAAAATTATCAGGATTTCCCAATACAAATCTCCATATGCAATAGCCGATTATGATACATACTATTGGAGCAATAAGCGAAATGATATTGCTTGATTTTTTTACCTGGACGGACGTTGTTGGTTTCACAGCTGCTGCTGAAGGTCTTGTTTCTGCCATAACAATCTAGTTTTAATTAGTTAAGATTTTTGATTTCTGTTTTAAGTAATTACAATAAATAAAAGATTTTGTTCGTATTTAACTAACACGGAACACACAAGTTAATAAAATAATCGAAAGCAACAATTTTGGTATATTATTTTTTTATTTAAAAAAAATTGCCTCTGAGACGCAACTTTTTTAGTAATCTTCTTGTCCCCTTTACTCATATCTTAATGCAACAATAGGGTCAAGTTTAGATGCTTTGTGAGCGGGATATAAACCGGCGCCAAGGCCAACAAATGAGCAAACAAAAATACCGGCAATTACCCATCCCCAGGGAACAACGAAACCGGTATGCAACAAAAGTGCTACCAGATTTCCAACTAATATTCCTGAAACGATCCCGGCAACAGCACCCATAAGGCTTATTAATACGGATTCAAATAAGAATTGAGAGCGAATGTCTTTTCTTGTACCACCAAGTGCTTTTGCCAAACCTATTTCCTTGGTCCTTTCATTTACGGCAACAAGCATAATATTCATGAGGCCGATGGCAGCACCGATCAATGTTATAAATGCAATACCGATCGTACCTTTTTCCAAAAAGCCAAGATTGGTTATTAATGATTCGGCAATGCTGTCACTCTTGTCAACATAAAAATTTTCAGAATCCTTCGTCTCCAGTTTTCTTATTGGCCTGAAAGCTCCTTTGGCTTCACCAATAGCAATATCCATCATCTTCATATCTTTCACCATCACGGTGATATTAAAACTGGATGTCTGCGAAGCATACAATCGCCGGATATTGTTGTATGAAGTAATAACAATTTTACTTGAATTAAAAAAAGCACTGGAGCCTTTGTCCTGCAAAACCGCCACTACACGATAAGGAACTTCATCTACTTTTATGACTGCATCCAAAGCCCTGGCATTGTTATCAGGAAATAGTTTTGCGGCAACGCCACTTCCGATCATACATATATTTCTACCGGTCTCTATTTCTGTTGGGGTAAAATTTCTACCATAGGCAAGTTTATACCCGTTCAATTCAAGGTAATTTTCATCGCCACCATATAGTGTTACATCCGGGTTTGTTTTCCTGCTACTTGTATTTGCAATGATAGATTGTGGACCTCGCAGACCGAGACCAACCTTGGTACCGGGGAATGCATATCTTTCTTTGAATGACCTTGCCTGGTCATAAGTGATCGGCAAGCCATTATTTGATTTTTTTTGCTTGAGCGATTTTTTTGTTTTTTCTGAGCTCGTTTGGTTTCCGCCACCACCAAAATGAATATTCCTGTCTTTAAATCTTATGCTGAATGAGTTTGCCCCCATCGTTGAGAAACTTGTGGTAAGGCTGTTGGTGGCTGCTTTTATAGCAGTGATGATGAGGATAAGCGCAAAAATACCAAGTGCAATGATAACGATGGTAATGCCGGTACGCAGTTTATTGCCGGTAATATTTTTCCAGGAAAGTGCTAAAGAATCTTTGTAGGTCATCTCCTCGTAATTATGCTTAAAGATAAATAAGGTAAACGCCGTTTGATGAAAAAGTTTTACAGGCGGCAAAATAATCTAAGATCTAAGATTTCTATAGAAGGGAAGCGTCTGCTGAATAGCATACTTACAAATCTTACATCATACATCTTAGATCATAGATTCTTAGTGGTATTTCCAACCAATGACAAATTCCGGATAGACACCCAAAACGATAATAAGAATAGCAGTTACAACAAGTACTACTTTAAATGAAGTTGTTATTTCACTTGTATGAACAATATCCTGTGTTGCTTCTTTGAAATACATGGCTTGTATCACCCTGAAATAATAATAAGCGCTGATCGCTGCAAACAGTACAGCCACGATCACGATCCAGAAGTTGTGCGCATTTTGTACCGCTGCAAGCAACATATAAAATTTAGCCTGGAACCCTGCTGTTAATGGAATACCTGTAAGTGAAAGTAAGAACACCGTTGCTGTTAAAGCCAATACAGGTTGTTGTTTTGCAAGTCCCTTAAAACCATCGATCGTATAATCTTCCATTTTTACAAGTATCGCAAAAATACCGATCGTCGCAAGGCTGTAAGCTGCTGAGTATAAAAGCAGCCCTTCTTTCGCTCTTTCATTGAGCGCAAACAAAGCGAATAACATAAAGCCCGCCTGCGCAATACTTGAATAAGCAAGCATTCTTTTTACACTTTGCTGAAAAACGGCTGTGATGTTTCCAATAAGTAAAGTTGCGACCGTAATAATAACAATCAGGTTTTGCCATTGCGATTGCATGGTTCCAAATGCATTTTCAAACAAACGCAGGAAGGCAAAGAAACCGGCCACTTTTACAATGGTACTCATGAAGGAAGTAAAAACCGTAGGTGCTCCATCATATACATCCGGCGTCCAGAAATGAAAGGGCGCTGCTGATACTTTGAAAGACATGGAGACCATCAGCATCACCATACCCACAGCGATCATCGTTGGCATTTTGCCAACGCCCAGTTGTATGTTGTTTATAAAGAATGATGCATTGGATGTACCACCATATATAAAAGCAATTCCCATGAGCATGATGCCTGTTGAGAATGCGCCCATTAAAAGATATTTAAGTGCAGCTTCGTTGCTTCGTAAATTACGTTTATCACTCCCGGTTAGTACATATAAAGGAATGGAGATGATCTCTATGCCAATAAAAAGCATCAGTAAAGTATTATAGGTTGCTGCAAGCGCCACACCACACAATATGAAAAATATCAATGCAAAATATTCACCTACATGCGGACCTACTTTTTCAATATCGCTGCCACTTAATAAGAAAAAAAGCAAGGTACTGCCAAGTGCTATCGCAATAAAAGTTAAGTTGAAGCTATCCATGCGAAGCATGTCGTGAACATCAAACTTAAAAAAAGAAGCGCCGGTATTCAGTTCAATACCATTCGCAATAAAGATCAATAAAATACCCAGCAATGCCAGCTGCTTTGGAACGGCTTTACTTTTAATAAAGACACCCGAAAACATCATTACAACACCCCAGATTGCAGATAATATAATTGCGTTCATAACTTGATTCTAAAAAATTTAAGCTATGAAATCAGACATCAGAAATCAGACATCAGAAATCAAAACTCATAATTCATAACTCTTAATTCTTAACTCAGTTCATTTTCCCTACCAAATTTCCAACCGCCTCTTTTGTAAGATCAATCAACGGTTGCGGGTAAACCCCCACAACGAAAATGATACAAACAATAATTCCCAATATTAATTTTTCATTCCATGATATATCTTTTACAGTATCTGTTACTGTATTGGTATCACCATAAAATATCTTTTGGATCATATTCAATGTATATACGGCAGCGAGAATAATTCCTGTACCAGCAACAGCAGCATACCATGCATTATAAGTATACAAACCGCTGAACATTAAAAACTCTCCTGTAAATGCGTTCGTAAGCGGCAATGCAATATTTGCCAATGCAATGATAACAAGCATGATGGTGAGTACCGGCGCTTTGTTGGCAATACCACCCAGCTGCGAAATATTTTTTATACCCGTTTGCCTTTCTACCATTTCAACCACGATCCACAACCCGATTATATTGATACCATGATTGAACATTTGCAACATAACGCCCTGTACACTTATTTCATTCATCGCAAACAGTGCAGCGCACATTAAACCAATATGTGCAATAGAAGAATAGGCAACAAGCTTTTTAAGATTATCCTGTACGATCGCTATACAACTTGCATATACAATACCTGCAATGCACATGATCATTACCAAATGTTTGAAATGGATCGTTGCCAAAGGAAACATAGGTATCAGCCAGCGTATCACACCAAACAATCCCATCTTCACCATGACGCCGCTAAGCACCATCGTTACCGAAGTTGGCGACTGATCGTAAGTATCCGGCTGCCATGTATGAAAAGGAAACACCGGCATCTTGATCGCAAATGCAATAAAGAATAACCAGAATAACCAGTTTTGTTCTGTTGCATTGAGGTTGGCATTATAGAATGCATTTAATGCAAATGAATGAGCGGCCTGTGTGCCGTCTTCGAAAGCACGTGGGCCTGTGTGCAGGTAAACATATATGATACCGATCAGCATCAGCAATGAACCTGTGAATGTATAAACAAAGAATTTAAAAGTAGTTTGAATGCTTTTTTCTCCGCCCCATTTACTGCATAAAAAGTAAACAGGTATCAATGCAAGTTCCCAGCAGAAATAAAACATCAATGCATCAACAGAGCAGAAAACACCCATGAGGCCGGCCTGTGTAAGTAACATCAATCCATAAAAAGCAGGGGCTTTCTTAATAGTATTTTTAGATGTTGCAATAAAAATGATCGGGAGTGCAATGGCAGTTAAGAACATAAGCAAGGCGGCAGTTCCATCCATACCGACATTAAAACTATTGCCGATGTATTTTAACCAGTAATAATTTACATAATTGTAAGAAGTAAACTTTGCCTTTGTAAAAAATAAACTTGTTATAGAAACTCCAAGCGTTAACAAGGATGCAAAAATGGCAACTGCCCTGGGGGCAGCTTCACGTTTTGTAAAAAAACATAGTATGCCTGCAACCAGTGGTAACCAAAGCAGCAATTCCGGAAATGTAAAATACGTGCCTAACATTTAATATTTTTTACAAGAACATTTTTATTCTGATTCTACTCTCAAGTTGTCAGCCTGAGCCTGTCGAAGGCGTAGTAAATAACCGGATTCGACAAACTCATCCTGACAGTTTATTTTTATAAGAACAATTTATTTCAACAATTCAATTCCTAACACGGCTTCGACAAGCTCAGCCTGACAACTTTTTTTATTTTACAAGAACAATTGAACAACAAACAAACACAAAATACCAATCACCATTAATAATACATAAGCGCCTACCTGGCCGCTTTGCAACCATCTTAACTGGCGGCTTCCATAATTCACAGCTTTGCCCGCACCATTTACCAAACCATCGATACCTTTTCTTTCAATAATATTATTAAGGAAAGATGAGATGGCTTTCAATGGATTTACTATGATCGCATCATATAATTCATCGATATACCATTTGTTTTGTAAGAATTTTCCAAAGCCTGTTGCTTCTCTTTCTGTTTTATAATTCTTAAACTTTGACCAGGCAAATAAGATTGATATCAATACGAGCCCGCTCGACAAAGCCATTAACATATATTCGGTATTATGACTCAAACCATGTTCTGCAGGTTTTACAACAGGTGCTAAGAATGCACCTAGTTCATGATGGCCGCCCAATGATTCAGGCACACCTACAAAACCACCGATTGCGCTTAGTATTGCCAGCACAACCAATGGCAAGGTCATTGCCCATGGGCTTTCATGTAAATGATGTTCCTGTTCATGCGTACCACGAAATTTACCGGTGAACGTGATAATATACAAACGGAACATATAAAATGCAGTAAGCAATGCTGCAAATAATACGAAACCATAGATCACTTTACTATGACCATATGCGCCTGCTAATATTTCATCTTTGGAAAAGAAACCGGAGAAACCGGGAATACCTGCAATGGCAAGACATCCTATAAAGAAAGTAATGCTTGTAATTTTCATGTGCTTGTGCAGGCCGCCCATTTGACGGATATCCTGTTCACCGCCCATTGCATGAATAACACTACCACTTCCGAGGAACATCAATGCTTTAAAGAATGCGTGCGTTAATACATGGAATACAGCTGCAACATAATTCCCCGTTCCCAATGCAATGAACATAAATCCCAACTGGCTAACGGTAGAGTATGCCAGTACTTTTTTAATATCATTTTGTTTGATGGCAATGGATGCAGCCAGCAATGCAGTTGCCAAACCAATGATCGTAATTACATGGTTTGTGAATGGTGCCAAAGAAAACAATGCGCTACTCCTTGCGATCATGTAGATACCGGCAGTAACCATCGTAGCAGCATGGATCAATGCACTCACGGGTGTAGGACCGGCCATCGCATCGGGCAACCAGGTATACAGAGGTATCTGTGCACTTTTACCCGTAGCTCCAACAAACAATAACAAAGTGATACCTACAACTGCATGTGGAGATGCCTGTAGTTTTGCCAGCGATGCTGCTGTAAAAATTTCATCGTAACTAACGGTACCCAATATTTTAATGAGCCAGAAAATTCCAAGCAGGAACCCAAGATCTCCAATACGGTTCATGATAAATGCTTTCTTCGCAGCATTTGTATAATCATTATTCTTAAACCAGTAACCGATCAATAAGTAAGAACAAAGCCCTACCCCTTCCCAACCAATGAACATGATCACAAAATTGCCGCCCATTACAAGCAGTAACATTGAGAATACGAAAAGATTAAGGTAAGAAAAATATTTTGCGAAATCTTTTGAGTCCTCATCATGCATGTAAGCTGTAGAATAAAGATGTATCAAAAAACCCACGCCGGTAATAATTAATAAAAAGAGGCAGGAGAGCTGGTCGATCTTAAAATCAAACCCGATCTTAAGCGAAGAGAGCTTAATAAAATTAAATAGATGATTCGGTTCAAAAATGTCAGCGTTGCCTTGTTTTATTGCAACAAAAACAAACAGGCTCAATATGAATGAACCCAGCACAACTGCACTTCCAATAAATCCTGAAACGCCCTTTGACAAGATCTTACGCCCAAGCCCGTTTATAAGAAATCCTATAAGCGGTAGTATTGGAATAAGCCAGATTAGTTTTACTATGTTCATAAAAAAAGTCAAAAATCAAAAATCAAAAATCAAAAAGATTCATAAGAAAAGAACGTTTTTAATTTTGAATTTTTACTTTTTAATTTTTAAGTCTGTTTAAAAAATTCACATCCACCGAATGCGTATTGCGATACAACATTACAATGATCGCCAGCCCAACACTTACTTCTGCCGCAGCAACCACCATGATGAAGAAAACAAATATTTGTGCATCACTTGCATAAGTCGGAAGCGCTTTTGCTGCCGGGCTTATTGCATGCATTTTTGAAAAAGCAAGCAACAACAGGTTCACTGCATTGAGCATTAACTCCACGCACATGAAAATAATAATTGCATTGCGGCGTACCAATACACCAATGATACCAATGGTGAACAACGTAAGTGCCAGGGCGATATATGCTTTTATGTCCATTTTATAAAGTCAAAAATCAAAATTCAAAAATCAAAAAAAGGAAGCATTTTTAATTTTGAATTTTTACTTTTTAATTTTGAATTTTTAGTCTTTCTTTCCAATAACGACTGCTCCTATCATAGCACTTAGGAACAACACACTGCTTATTTCAAATGGCAAAACATAATTTGTAAACAATGTTTTACCAAGTACATTGATCAGGCCTGCATCTCCTACTTTCATTTGTACCATTTGTTGCTGATCGGCTTTCATTAATGCAGATAACAATACAAGCAATAATGATCCACCTGATACGACCCCTATTAATTGTAACCTATAATTTTTTACCGGCTCGGTATCTGCATTCAGGTTCATCAACATCACAACAAAGAGAAAGAGTACCATGATGGCCCCAGCATAAACAATGATATTTACAATGGCAAGAAATTGTGCGTTGAGTAAAATATAATGCCCCGAGATAGCAAAGAATACCACGATCAGCCACAATACACTGTGAACAGGGCTCTTGCTCGTGATCATCATGATGGCACTTCCAACTGCCATCGCTGATAATAAAATAAATGCCAAAGTAGTAATGTTCATGCGCTGTTAATTAGCCGTTTCTTTTTTTGCCCTGTTACCCAATGCTTTTTTATACGCTTCAGGATCTTCTTTCGGGTGTGGTATCAATAGATCGTTCTTACCATAAATGAATTGTTTGCGCTGGTAATCTGCCGGCGTAAACGTTTCACTCAGGTATATAGCATCTTTGGGACACGCCTCTTCACACAATCCGCAAAAAATACAACGAAGCATGTTGATCTCATACTTAGCTGCATATTTTTCTTCACGGTATAAATTTTCTTCACCGGGTTGTCTTTCTGCCGCTTCCATCGTGATCGCCTCTGCCGGGCATGCTACTGCACAAAGGCCACATGCTGTACAATTCTCACGTCCCTCTTCGTCCCTGTTCAATATTTGCAATCCACGAAATACCGGGCTAAACGGCCTTTGCTTTTCGGGATAGTTGATCGTTGGTTTCTTTTTAAAAATATGGCTGAACGTGATCATCATACCTTTAAAGATCGCAGGCAAATACATGCGCTCCCACAAACTCATTGGCTTGCGGTCTACCTGTTTTACTCTGTTCGTTAATGCTTGCATTTATATAAGGTTTGCAAAAGTAATGTTTATCACTTTTACTATTTATGAAAATATAAAATAACGCCGCCGGTTGCCAGCATATTAAACAATGCCAGTGGAATTAATATTCGCCATCCCAGGCGCATCAACTGGTCATACCTGAATCTTGGTATCGTCCATCTTACCCACATGAAAAACAATAAGAACATAAATGCCTTTCCCATGATGGCAATCACACCTACAATGGCAGCAGCATTGGCCGATAAGGTGCTTTCATCAACAAACGGCATATCATAGCCGCCAAAATATAAGGTTGCCATGATCACGCTGCTGATGAACATGTTTATATATTCTGCAAATAAAAAGAATCCCAGTTTCATGGAAGAATACTCTGTATGGTATCCGCCGATCAGTTCATTCTCTGCTTCGGGAAGATCGAATGGTGTACGGTTACATTCCGCAAATGCACAAATAAGAAAGATCAAAAAGCCCAATGGCTGGTAAACAATGTTCCAGTAACCCGTTTGCTGCTGCAATACCATTTCTTTAAGGCTAAGCGTTCCTGTTATCATGAGCAAAGCGATCAAAGAAATTCCCATGGCGAGTTCGTAACTGATGATCTGTGAGGCAGCACGCAATCCACCCATCAACGAAAATTTATTATTACTTGCCCATGAACCGATCATGATACCATATACACCAAGGCTCACTACACCAAAAACGTACAGGATACCAATATTTACATCAGCGATCTGTAATGAAATATCCTTGCCGAATAAATGTACCTTATCACCCCATGGAATTACAGCGCTGGTCATGGTTGCCGTTAGCATAGCAAGTGCTGGCCCCATGACGAATAAGAATTTAGAAGAGAAATTTGGAATGATCTCTTCTTTGAAGAATAATTTCAACCCATCGGCCAAAGGTTGCAAAAGACCAAATGGGCCTGCCCGGTTAGGACCACGCCTGTCCTGAAGGATGGCAGCCACTTTTCTTTCCCCCCATGTTGCATACATAGCGACTACAAGCGATGCCGATACCACGATGGCTATCAGGATAAATTTTTCAAGTATAAACCAAATGTCAATAGCTAAAAGCATAATTTATTTATCGATCCGCATTGCGGAGTATTTATAATATTTACCAGTTTATTCTTTTCCGTTTGTTGCCCTCTTTCCAAACTGTGCCGCTTCTTCATTTTCCTTTTCATTTGCCGGATGCTCACTGGACCTTTTAAAATCATCTCCATGTGCAGGCCTTTCTATTTCACTCAAATGAATTTTCGGATTGTTCACCTCGCTCACATTGTGAATATTCATCAGCAATTTTGGTTCAATGCCATTCATTACTTCCTGTATCGTTTCCTGTGGCATTTCCAGCACTTTGTATTTATTAGCACCAATTACTGAATGACGGCTGATGGTTGTAACACCTTCGATCGTCCAGTCGCTTGTTTTCTTTTTATCGAAACGGCAAACATTGCAGATCCATCCTGGTTTGCCTTCATAACTCTGCACCTCACCCCATTGATCTTTGCGTGCAGTAACACGAAATACTTCGTCACCCCTTAACCATAATGTTGCTTTACCACAGCAATTTGGATTTTCACAATTGCGATGTGCATCCATAGGCTTTGTGAACCATACCCTGTTCTTAAAGCGGAATGTTTTATCAGTAAGTGCACCAACGGGACAAACATCGATCATGTTGCCGCTGAAATCATTGTCAATTGCCTTGGAGATATAAGTTGAAATAGCAGCGTGATCACCGCGGTCAACGATGCCGTGTACACGCTTATTGGTGATCTGGTCTGCAACATAAGTACAACGATAGCAAAGAATGCACCTTGTCATGTGGAGCTGTATATATGGACCAATATCTTCTCTTACAAAAGTTCTGCGTGCAAATTTATAACGAGTGCCTTCTTTACCATGATCGTAACCAAGATCCTGCAAATGACATTCGCCGGCCTGGTCGCATATCGGGCAATCAAGCGGGTGGTTGATCAATAAAAATTCGACTACACCATTGCGTGCATCTGTTACTTTTTCGCTGGTAATATTTTTTACGATCATGCCATCCATTACATTCGTGCGGCAGCTCGCAACCAGTTTGGGCATTGGGCGTGGATCGGCAGTTGAACCTGCTGCAACTTCCACAAGGCATGTGCGGCATTTACCCCCACTTCCATCAAGCTTACTATAATAGCACATCGCTGGTGGAGCTACATCACCTCCAATTGCACGAGCTGCATTTAATATAGAAGTACCAGGAGCAACATCAATTGTAATGTTGTCGATGGTTACTTTAAATGTTTTTATTTCTTCTGACATCTTTATCTTTTTATACCGCTAACACACGAGTCGTAAAATTATTAAACTATTATACTGTGACTGGAACATGAATCGGATCCGCATAATGTGCTAAACCGTAATTCTTTGTTCTGCATAATTCCGGGTTCTTTACGTGCCATTCGAATTCATCTCGGAAATGCCTGATCGCTGCGGCAACCGGCCATGCAGCTGCATCTCCCAATGGACAGATCGTATTTCCTTCTATCTTTCTTTGTATATCCCAAAGCAGGTCAATATCACTCATCTGCCCCTTTCCTTCATCAATATTTTTTAAGATCTTTTCCATCCAGCCTGTTCCTTCACGACATGGACTGCATTGCCCGCAACTTTCATGGCGGTAAAATCTTGCCAGTGTATAAGTATGTTTAACGATGCACTGGTCCTCATCCAAAACAATGAAACCACCGGAGCCCATCATGGTGCCTGTTGCAAAACCACCATCACTTAAACTTTCATAGTTCATCAAACGCTTCTCACCCTTGGCGGTAGTCAATAATAAATTGGCAGGAAGTATCGGAACAGATGATCCGCCCGGTATGCATGCTTTTAATCTTTTACCATTGGGAATACCACCACAATATTCATCGCTGAAAATAAATTCTTCAACAGAAATCGTCATGTCTATTTCATAAACGCCCGGTTTATTGATGTTTCCACATGCGCTCATGAGTTTTGTACCGGTAGATTTCCCGATACCGATCTTTGCATATGCTTCTGCCCCATCATTGATGATCGGGACAACAGCTGCCAATGTTTCTACGTTATTAACCACCGTTGGCCTGTCCCATACACCTTTTACAGCAGGGAAAGGTGGTTTGATCCTTGGGTTTCCTCTTTTACCTTCAAGACTTTCAATCAATGCAGTTTCTTCACCACAGATATAAGCGCCTGCACCACGGTGTGTATACAATTCACAATCAAATCCGCTTCCCTGGATGTTTTTCCCAAGCCAGCCATTTTTCCTGGCTTCAGCAATAGCTTCATCCAATATATCAGTTATCCAATCATACTCACCACGGATATAAATATAATTTGTATTGCTTCCTAACGCATAAGCTGAAACGATCATTCCCTCGATCAGTAAATGCGGAATGAATTCCATCAGGTACCTGTCCTTAAAAGTACCAGGCTCACTTTCATCAGCATTGCAAACAAGGTGACGCGGTACGCCCTCTGGTTTTGCAATAAAGCTCCATTTCAATCCAGTAGGAAAACCTGCACCACCACGTCCACGCAAACCGCTTTTCTTTACTTCTTCCACGATATCGGCAGGCTGCATTTTCAAAGCTTTCTCCACGCTGCGATAACCACCCTCACGGCGGTACACTTCGTAAGAACGAATACCGGGAACATGTGCTTTGTCTAATAATATTTTTTTACTCATTTATTGACCCTTGCTTTGAACTTATGATTTGTCTTCTTTTTTGTAATCGTGATTGAACATCCAACTCATTCCAAATTTATCGATCAACATTCCGAATTTTGCTCCCCAGAATGTATCCTGCAATTCCATTGTTACATTAGCACCTTCAGATAAAGCTTTAAAAGTTTCTTCAATTGATTTTACGTCAGAAAAATTCAATGAAAGACTTACACTGCTGCCATTGACAGCTGCCTTATCGGGAGGACAATCACTTACCATCAGCGCCAATTGTCCCGCCTGGAATGAAGCATGCATAATTTTATCTTTCATGTCTTCAGTAGAAGGCATTGGTGATTCGCCAAATGTTTGTTGAAACAATACTTTTCCATTCAAAGCCTTTGCATAAAATGCCAGCGCTTCGGCAGCATTTCCATTAAACAACAAATAAGGTACTATCGCATCCATGGTATTTAATTTATTATTTTTTTATGGCGGTCCTGTTTAAAATATATTTATTGGCCATTTCTCCTTCCACCTGTTTACCATTCACATCCAGCTGGATAATTTTATTTTCTGCAATGATATATTTTGGCGCTATTGTTCTCACCCCTTCCAGTTGAATGGTTGACTCATCGATCCATTTAAATTTTCCACTCCAGCTATCTTCTTTATTTTCTTTTGGCCTTAAGTGCCTGATCGTTGCCATGTAAGAACTATCTGCGTGCAACATGATCTTTACTACCAATCCTGCACAATCATCACATGGCAAAACCCCTTCATAAGTTCCCATCCATGCAGGACCGTTTTGAGAATTCGTACTGTCAATAGCTGCGGTTATTATATTTGAATCGGTGGCAAGTTTCATGGTGCTGACTGAATCAGCACCAGATGCATCGGTTTTCTTGTCTGAGCCTGTACATGCAGACAATCCAACCACCGTACCCAATATTAAGATCCGTAAGCTATTCATGTTTAATTTGCTTTTGACCTGCATTCTTCAATGATCGCATCTACTTTTTCTTTTGTAAGATGCTCCCTGAATGTTTTCCCAAACTGCATCATCGGCGCATAACCACATGCACCAAGACACTCCACTGTTTTCAATGTGAACAATCCGTCAGCAGTTGTTTCACCAACTTTAATATTTAATTTTTGTTTGATGTAGTCAATGATATCATCACAACCATTTACCATGCAAGGGCCGGTTTGACAAACTTCAAACATATATTTTCCAACGGGTTTTAAATTATACATACTGTAAAAACTTGCAACCTCGTATACCTCTATTGGCTCTATATTTAACAGAGAAGCTACATAATCCATTACCGGCACATCAAGCCATCCGCCAAAAGATGTTTGCGCAATATGCAACACTGGCAACAATGCACTTTTTTGTTTGCCTTGCGGATAACGGGAAATCAACTCGTTAACCCTGGCCAGATTTTTTTCATCAAACTGTATCATATATCAAATTCAAAAGTCAAAAATCAAAAATCAAAAGTGTGAACTGTTTTAGTTTTTTACTTTTGAATTTTTACTTTTTATGCGTCTAATTCCCCCGCAATCAAATTCAAACTACTCATCGTTATCACCGCATCACTCAGCATTCCTCCCTGTATCAATTCAGGATAAGCCTGGTAATAAATAAAACATGGCCTGCGGAAATGAAGACGATATGGCGTTCTGCCTCCATCGCTGATCAAATAAAAACCAAGCTCACCATTTGCACCTTCTACTGAACTATACACTTCGCCAACGGGCATTTCTATTTCGCCCATTACGATCTTGAAGTGATAGATCAAAGCTTCCATCTTCGTGTATACATCCTGTTTAGGTGGCAGGTAATAAGCGGGTGTATCTGCATGATATATTTCCGCTTCTGCCCCTTTAAATTCTTTTACTTTTTTATAGGCCTGGTTGATGATACTCAGGCTTTCCCACATTTCTTCGTTGCGGACAAGGAACCTGTCGTAACAATCGCCTGTTTTTCCAACCGGTATCTTAAAATCAAAATCCTGGTAACTGCTGTATGGTGTGTGCACACGTACATCATAATCTACACCCGCGGCTCTTAAGTTAGGGCCGGTAAATCCATAGTTCATGGCTCTTTCGGCTGAGATAGGGCCACAGCCAATGGTACGCTCCATGAAAATACGGTTGCGTGTAAATAATTTTTCAAATTCTCTCAGCTGCGCAGGATATCCATGTTTGTCGTCTAAGAACTTATCTAATTTTTCAAAAGCTGTATTGGTAAAATTTCTTTCGAAACCTCCGATGCGGCCAATGTTGGTCGTTAGTCTTGAGCCGCAAACTTCTTCATATATTTCATAGATCAGTTCACGGAACTGCATGAGGTATAAGAAACCGGAATAAGCACCGCTATCAACACCTACAATTGAATTGCAGATCAGGTGATCGCTGATGCGTGCAAGTTCCATGATGATAATGCGTAAATAATCTACTCTTTTAGGAATACTGACACTCAATAATTTTTCACAGGTAATGTGCCAGCCCATGTTATTGATGGGTGATGAACAATAATTCAACCTGTCTGTAAGTGGCGTGATCTGGTAAAGCGGCCTTCTTTCAGCAATTTTTTCAAATGCCCTGTGTATATATCCTACCGTAGAAGTAGCTTTCATGATGCGCTCTCCATCCAATTCCAATATATTCTGAAATACACCATGCGTAGCCGGGTGCGTGGGACCCAGGTTAAGTGTGGTTGTCTCTTTTTCTAAACTTCCTTCTGGTAATAATATGTGGTCGCTCATAATAATTAATCAATTTGAAGATTTGAAGATTTGAAGATGATCTAATCAGCACATTTTCAAATTTTCAAATCGGCACATCAACCTCGTCCAAACATTTCATCATCTTTATCAACCCTCGTCTGGTCTTCCAACGGGAATTCTTTTCTCATTGGAAAGTAATCCATTTCATCAACATTTAAAACCCTTATTAAATTAGGGTGGCCAACAAAGTTTACACCATAAAAATCATACGTTTCTCTTTCCATCCAATTGGCGCTTTGATACAATGCTGATGCACTAAAAACATCCGGTGTTGTTATATCAGTAAATACTTTGAAACGAATTCTTACATTATCTACCAGGTTGTGAAGATGGTAAACTACTGCGAGTTCTGCTCCTTTGTTATCGGGGTAATGAACCGCCTGCAGATCAGTAAGAAACCTGAAGCGCAATGTTTCATCATCAAACAAAAACTGCAGCACTTTTAAATTGTTTTCTTTGGAAGCGGTAAAAGTCAGCATGCCATAAGGTTCCTGCCAATCAAAAAGCTGGTCAGGAAATTTCTCTGTTAGTTTCTCTCTTATTATATCGTTGCTCAACGCCATAAAGCTTCTAGCTTTTAGCCATTAGCTATTAGCTAATGTATTAAAGTTTATAAAAAAATGTATCCGGCTAACAGCTTATAGCTAACAGCTAACAGCTTTATTGAATACCATAACTACTCATTAAGTCTTTATATTGATCACTATACCTTCTTCTCAAACCTTCTGCGTTCACAAGATCCTGCACTTTCATAAATCCATCAAGAATTGCTTCAGGTCTTGGCGGGCAACCGGGTACATATACATCCACAGGTATTACCTGGTCAATACCCTGCAATACTGAATAAGTATCAAATATACCTCCGCTGCTTGCGCATGCTCCAACAGCAATTACCCAGCGTGGTTCGGCCATTTGGACATAAACCTGTTTAAGGACCGGCCCCATTTTTTTTGCGATCGTTCCCATTACCATTAAGAGATCACATTGGCGTGGTGAAAAACCAACACGCTCTGAACCGAATCTTGCAAGGTCATAGTGACTCGCCATTGTGGCCATGAACTCAATACCACAACAGCTTGTAGCGAAAGGTAAGGGCCAGATAGAATTTTTACGTGCAAGGCTTACCACTTTTTCGAAATTGGTAGCCATAAAACCTTCACCCATGTATCCCTCGGGTATACCTTCAAATTTTACAGTATTATTATATTGAACCGGACGAGCCATAATTAATTAGTTAATTTGAAGATTTGAAGATTTGAAGATGAAAAATCTACCTTGATAAAGTACCCGTCATCTTCAAATTTTCAAATCAAATAATTTTCAAATCTTTATTCTTCCCACTTTAAAGCGCCTTTTTTAAATATATATATAAATCCAGCCAAAAATAAGCCAACGAACAACACAACTGCTATAAATCCATCCCAGCCAAGTTCCCTGAAATTTACCGCATAAGGATAAAAAAAGATCACTTCCACATCAAACAAAACAAACAGTATGGCTACAAGAAAATATTTAATGGCCATGGGTTGGCGGGCATTGCCTTTTATTTCAATACCGCTTTCAAAATTCTGAAGCTTGTCAGCCGTTTTTCTTTTTGGCCCAAGCAGGCTGGAGCCACCTATAACAGTAACAATAAGTCCTATTGCAAAAATTACCTGCAATACAATTGGTAAATAATTTTCCGCATTACTCGTACCTGCCTGTAAGAAAAAAAATTGCATTGTAGTTACGCTTTTCGTTAGTCCGCAAAAATAAGACAGCGTTAGTAATATACAATGCTGAAAGTCAAAATAAAGCAATAAAAAAGCCCCGATAAAATATCGGGGCCAATATGTTGTTAAGTATTTTTATTTCCCTTTAGGCTTTGCAGGTGTTTTAGGAGGCGTTGGTTTCTTTGGTGGCGCCTTAGGATCATTGGCAGCAATGAATTCCCTGTTGCTCACCAATTGTGTATCGGAAGGATCAAGTGCAAGTGCTTTATCAATATAACTTAAAGCAGTTGCCTGGTCTTTCTTAACATTATAATAATACTCAATAAAGAATTTATAAGCACCGATCAACTGAACTTTTACCTTTTCTTTATCGGGTGCTTTTTCTCCTATCTCAATTGCTTTTTCATAAGGCGCTACGGCAAGGCCCAAAGCACCTGAGGTATCAATACCTGCATTCGCTTTCCCGATCATGTAATAGCCAAAAATATCATCCGGGAATTTCTGTGTATACATATTAAATACACTGATAGAAGAATCAAACTGTGCGCCACGGAAATAATCATAGCCAGCATAATAAAGATCTGTTTTACCTGGATTCTTCTTTACAGTTAATATTTTTCTATACCAATCAGCTGCATCCTTGTATTTCTTCTGGCCTTCGTAAACTCCTGCAATTGCTTTTAAATAAGATACTTTATTTGATTCGATGCTATCGAGTGCTACAGCTTTGTCTATATATGTGCCGGCCTGTGCTTCGTTACCAGGAAATTTCAATAGTATCGTAGCAAAAGTAGAATAGTCCCCACCACCAATTTTATCCGGTAACTGGCGTTTAAAATACTCTTCGAAATATTTTTTTGCATTGACAGAATCATTCAGCCTGTTATTAGCATAGGCGATCAAACCATATAAATTTGCATAAGGATTCGCTCCCCCGGCTGTAATACATTCATTCGCTTTTGAGATCGCATCATTAAACAATCCCTGTGCATATTTTATAGATGCCCTGTAATAACATGCTTTAGGATCATCATCTGCATTGGCCAGCCATTTTTCAAGGTATTCGGCTGATTTAGGAACATCAGTATTATAATAATATTGGTAAAGATTGTTGTATACAGGTGCATACGCAGGATCCTGTGCAATAGCATCATTATAATATTTCATAAAAATAGAAACCTGGCCAGCTCCCTGCGTTTCGTATACCTTACCCATCCTGTAATTTGCCCTTGCATATTTTGGATCAAGCGCCAATGCAGCCTGGTAAGATTGTATTGCATTCCCCCCATCCTGGAATTTGCGGTAAGCATCACCAAGGTTTACCAATACATCAGGATCATTGAACTTCTTTATTTGTGTTGCCTGTTTTAATTTATCAATGGCATACGCAGGATCGCCATTCTTGGAATCATAATCACTATTTGCAAAACCAATTGCGTTCAATACAGGAATACTTTTTCCCTGGCTTAATGAAATAGCAGCTTCAAAATGATTGCGTGCATCCTGGGTTTTACCTTCCAGTAATTCGATATGCCCGATACCTGCCATTAATAAAGCACTGTTAGGGTTAGCCGCCAGTTTTGTTTGATACAAGGATTTGGCATCTGCAATATCCTTTGCTGTTTTATCATCGGGCCTTATCATAGCCTGGCCAAGCCAGTAAGCAGCCTCATCATTATTTGGATTAGCAGTCAGCACTTTTTGAAGTACATCTTTTGCGCTTTTATATCTTTCATAATAGATGAACTTCTTTCCGTCATCTACGCTTTGAGCAAAAATTAAATTTGTAAAAAGTAACCCAGCTAAAAACATTACTCCAACTTTGATCTTCTTCATTTTATTAATTTTCATTTTAAGACTTTGCAATGTTATAAAAATATCTAAGAAACGGTTAAAAAACTCCTGTTATTTTGTAGGTAATTTTTGATTGATCTTTACATTTCTGACTGAAAAACCCATTACCGGCCCCAGGTAAGCCCTTTTAAAGATCAACTGGCCTCGTTCATATTTTAAAAAATTTACAAAACCATTTCCAAGACCCTGGTAATTTTCTTTTACCACGTAATACAAACCACGTACCAAAGGGTATCTCCTCGATAGGATGCTCTCCTGCATTGGTTTTACATAAGGTGAGTCCTTACATTTATCACATTGTACGTATGCAATTTTTACTTTGTGTAACATGTTTACCTGGGCAGTATCTTCAGGATTCCCGATCCAGCTGATACCTACCAGGCCTATTGCATTTTCATGTTCAGAGACATAGTCGATAACATCTTTGCTGCTTTTGGCTGCCTTTACTACTGAAGTGTCAAATCGTTGGCCTTTTAAAATGGAATCACTGATATAACGCACTGTACTTGTTGCATTGAGCCCGTCAAAAACAATTGGCTGATCACGTTTGATCTTCCCTGTCAATTGCTGGTAAAGACGATCTGTGGTAAACAGCGTATCATCGCTTTTGGCATTTACAATGATGCTGATCGCATCAGAAGCAATATCATTCCAGGCCGGGTAATAACCAAGCGTATCAAACATATATTTTTCTTCAGTGGCTATTAATCCTCTAGTAACAATTACCATCCTGTTAGCCGTATCCCTGAAAAAATCCTTCAGGCAATCGGCTTCTGTCTTATAAGATGCAATAATATGTGTTCCGGGAAAAGAAGATTCATAAACATGTATTTGTTCTTCCATCACAGGTTTAAAGGATTCATCAATGCTGATATGTATGGTGCCCTTTGTTGGGCTATCGTCACGTGGATCTTCTTTTTTTTCATCAGCACATCCTGTCCAAAGAAAAACGATAACCAGGAAAATTCCGGCCCCTAAATATTTTTTTATCATCTTTCTCTTAAATAATTTTTCTTGTATCCCCTGTATATCCTGAATATGCCATATAAAACACAAATGCCACCAAAAGCATACATCGTAACATCATCAAAACGTGCTTCAATACCCGTATTGAATTTTTTAATGAATAGCATAAAAATACCCATGCCCAGCCACAACAATCCCATACCATAATCCATGATGCTGCGCATGCGGATAAATCCTTTATCCCGTTCACTCATGTTTTTCCGTTCAAATTCTTCCAACGACATTTTAACTTTTTTATTGACGATATGTGCCGCAATTTAACAAGTTTAAATTATACCAATTAGAAATTAATACTTATCTGTCAGCATGGGCTTGTCGATAAACTTCTACGTCCTTGTTCGATATTCCGTGTTCATCTGTTCGATATTCTATAACATTTTAGGACGCTTCGTTCACCCAAAAGAATAATGAACAAGGAACACGGAATATCGAACAAGGAAGTAAAAAATCTACATTACTTTATTATTCTACAGAAGTAAACTTTACAGGTATTGAATAGTACACAGAAACATTTTCCCCATGAGCCTTGCCTGGTATCCATTGCGGCATTTTCTTAAGTACCCTGATCACTTCTTCATTAAAAATGGTACCGCCATCTTCTGTTATTTTAAAACCCTTTAATGTACCGTCATAACCAACAATGAACTGAACGGTTACAGAAACAGTTTCATCAGGATCAAGATCTTTTGGTGTGACAAGATTTCTCTTAAGAAATTTTCTGAGTGCTTCTATCCCGCCAGGATAAGATGGTTGCACTTCAGCAGCAACCGGTATCGATTTATCTATTGGTTTAACTGGTTCAATAATGGCTGTTGTTGCTGTTGATTTAGGATCACCTGTTCCCGCAGGGCCTTCGCCGGAAGGCATACCGGTTCCGTCTGTAACAGTATTATTAATAATGTCATCTTCATTATGTAATACATCAATGGGTTTAGCCAGGTGATCATCAACAACAACCGGGTTCTGATCAGCATTTGAAACGGGTGGCATTGAATGTACTTGCGGGGGCCGTGGTGGTTCGGGCGGCTTAGGCAGGTCTTTAGGCATTTCATACAGGCTAACGATTCCCGGATCTGGTATCTCAAAAATATTTACACCGGTTTTATTTTTATAGAAATAGCCAAACAACCCAAGTATAAGTGTTACAAGAAAAATAATTCCTAATGACCTGTACAATCGCTGCTGGTAAAATTTCCGCAATGTATAAGCGCCATAATCTTTATTCTTTTTTTCAAAAATGATATCAAGGATATCTGCTTTTAAAATATAATCCGCTTTCATTTTATTTGTTTTGGTGATGGAATATTGTTTAAAAACCATGGTTGCTACATGAGATGCCCCCATAATAAGAATCCATAAAGCCGTTTGAAAATTGAAAGCGCCTTTTACAAATGCAGTATTCCTTCTAAACGCTAACAACTTATCTTTGCGCCATGAAAATTTTGATGGTATGCCTCGGCAATATTTGCCGCAGTCCTTTGGCGGAAGGCATTTTACAGGAAAAAGCAAAAAGGGCGGGGCTGGATTGGATCGTTGAGAGTGCCGGCACAAACGGTTTTCATACCGGTGAACCTCCCCACCCATTGAGCCAGAAAATAGCAAGATTAAATGGGATCGATATCAGCAAACAACGATCAAGAAGATTCATCAAATCCGACCTGGAGCAATATGATAAAATATATGTAATGGCCGCTGATGTGCTTGATGATATGAAAAGGATCCTTGCCGGTAAACCTTACAGCAATAAAGTTGAATTCTTTTTAAATACTTTATATCCGGGTAAGAACATGGATGTCCCCGACCCGTGGTACGGCCCCGAAAAAGGATACCATGAAGTATATACATTAATTGAAGAAGCCTGTGATGCCATTATTGAAAAATATTTGGTATCCGCAAAACAAACAGAACAGCTATAATGTCCAAACCATCTATACCACAGGGCACCCGTGATTTTTCTGCAGAAACAGTAAGGAAAAGAAATTTTATTTTCTCAACCATTAAAGATGTTTTTGAATTATACGGTTTTCAGCCGCTGGAAACACCTGCCATGGAAAACCTTGATACCCTCATGGGTAAATACGGGGAAGAGGGTGATAAATTAATTTTTAAAATATTGAACAACGGCCTCAACGATCCAAAAAATACAGAGAAGGCCAAAGAAGGTTTTGAAAAATTAATGCAGGGAAAAAATACAGCAGCGCTTACAGAAAGAGCACTCAAATATGACCTTACCATTCCATTTGCAAGATTTGTTGCTATGAACCACGGTCAACTAACGTTTCCATACAAACGATACCAGATGCAACCCGTTTGGCGTGCAGACAGGCCACAAAAAGGAAGATACCGGGAATTCACCCAATGCGATGCGGATGTGGTTGGAAGCATCTCTTTATTGAATGAAATTGAACTGGCCAATATCTATCATACTGTATTTGTAAACCTCGGTCTTCATAAATATGAATTAAAGATAAACAGCAGGAGAATACTGGTAGCATTGGCAGAACTTTGTGGCGGTGCTGAGAAGATGATCGACATCACCATCGCTATTGATAAGCTTGACAAAATAGGACTTGAAAAAGTAAAAGAAGAATTGAGCCAACGGGGATTAAATGCTGAACAGATCAACATCATTGAAAAATATCTTGGCATAAGCGGGAACAATGAAGAAAAATTAGCTGCCGCAAAAAAACTTTTTGGAGAGAACGAAGAAGCAAAAAAAGGAATTGAAGAACTCTCATTCATCCTTGTCCAAAGTAATACCATCAATCTTGATATCGACTTCACCCTTGCAAGAGGATTGAATTATTATACAGGAATCATTTTTGAAGCAAAAGCCCCTGCAACTGTAAAAATGGGCAGCATCGGCGGCGGTGGCAGGTACGATGATCTTACAGGATTGTTCGGCGTACCTGGAATACCAGGCGTGGGAATCAGTTTTGGGGTTGACAGGATCTATGATGTAATAGAAGAATTAAATTTATTTCCGGAAGACCTGCAGGTTGGAACAAAAGCGCTTTTTTTCAATATGGGAGCAGCAGAAAGCCTTTTTGCTTTCAATACCGTTCAGCAATTGCGCCAAAATAAAATTGCCTGCGAATTGTACCATGAGCCGGTAAAAATGGATAAACAATTTAAGTATGCCGAAAAGAAGAACATTCCCTACGCTGTTATTATCGGCAGCAAGGAAATAGAAAATAAAAACGCTGTAGTAAAAAATTTAAAAACCGGTGAACAGCAGCAAGTACCATTGAATGACCTAACTTTATTTTTTACCAATATATGATCAGGGTTACCAAAACAAGATTCCCGTATTAACAAAAAACAATTTTATGCAAACAAAATTTCGTTTATCGATCTTATTTTTTATTACCGCATTCGTGGTGTTTTCTTCCTGCAGTAAAAAAACAAACAAGGAAGGCCGTTATATTCCTAAAACAGCAGGGGTAGTATTTCTTTTGAATGGTGAGTCTATGTCTGCCAAACTTCCTTGGGACGAGATAAAACAAAACGACCTGTTCAAAAGCCTTAGTGCAGATACCAGCCTGGAATCATACATAAAATCAACCCTGGAAAATCCTGAAAATACAGGCATCGATACAAAAAAGAATTTACTGTTCTTCATTGTAAAAGATTCGCTTGGCGGATACGTTGGTTTTGAAGGAACTGTTAAAGATGCTGCTAAATTTAAAGCATACAATACTGCTGTATCTAAAGGAGCCGCTGAATCTGATAAAGATGGCGTCCATTTTTTCAAAACTGAAAGAATTACCAGTTCTTATGATAAAGAAAAGTTCGTTATTATCATAGATGCTCCTGAAATGAACAATGCAAACCGCTTTGGCAGAACCCCATCGCCTGCATCTAAAAGAGATGCTATTGCCACTGCGACTCAGATCTATAATTTATCAGAAGACAACAGCCTTGCAAAAGATGAAAAATTCAGTGACCTGGTTAGCACAAAATCGGACATACTGTTTTGGGTAAGTGCACATTCATTTATGGGCGATAGTGCAAGTATGGCAGAACTAAGCATGCTTAATATCACGAAGCTATATGAAGATTCATATATGACTGGAGCTGTTAATTTTGATAATGGGAAGATCAATGTGGATGTTAAATCTTATGCAGGAAAAGAATTGACGGACCTCTATAAAAAATACAGTGGCACAACACTTAATACAGATATGATCAAACGCATACCTGCAAAAGACGTTGTTTTCTTATTTGCACTAAGTTTCAAACCGGAAGGATTGAAAGAATTTTTAAAAATAACAGGCCTGGATGGATTTGCAAATATGGGAGCTGCCAAGCTTGGGCTAACATTTGATGATTTTATAAAAGCAAACAAAGGAGACATCCTGGTTTCTGTTTCTGATATAAAGAAAGACAGCAATGGCAGGCCGAATATGAATGCACTGTTTGCTGCATCTATCGGAGATAAAAATGCTTTTGGAAAATTAATTGAAGCAGGAAATAAATTAGCGGGCGAAATGGGACCTGATGCAGAAAAAATGATCTCATACAAATCTGATGATAAATTTTTTGCACTTGGCACAGACAAGGCATCAGTAGACAAATTTGTAAGTTCAGCCAACAACAGCAACTTTGGTTTTCTTGATAAAATTACTGGCTCATCATCTGCATTCTACCTGAATTTACCATTGCTGATGACATCCCTCAACGACCAGTCAGCAAAAGACAGCCTTGATAATATTGCTTTTGAAACTACCATAAAAACATGGGATAATATCATTGCAACAGGCGGAGGATTTAAAGATGGCGCTTCTACCATGCACCTGGAATTTAATCTTATGGATAAAAATACAAACAGCCTTAAGCAATTGAATAAATACATTGGTACAATAGGCAGCATACAGGAACAGAAAAAAATACAAAGAGAAAAGTGGATGAATGATGCAATGGCACCGGCAACTGCTGATACGTCAAGTATTATCCCTGTGCCGGCCCCATAAAATTTATATACAAATAATAAGTTGTACATCAAAGCCGTCATGACGAATATATGACGGCTTTTAATTTTATCCCGCTATGATCATAAGCCTGCAACATGTAATTCCCGGTTTTTTAGAAAAGGAAAAAATTGAAAGATCAAAGATCTGGAACAACGATGTTGAATTTATAAAAGGAAAGAAAGTACAGATCGTTGCACCAAGCGGCAGTGGCAAAACTTCTTTGGTTCATTTTTTATATGGCATGCGAAAAGATTACAATGGCAATATTTTATTTGATAAAAAAAACATTGCTGCATTTTCTGCTGAAGATTTTTCGGGCCTGCGCAGTAAAAATCTCAGCATCATTTTCCAGGACCTGAGGCTTTTCCCCGAACACACTGTTCATAAGAACATTGAAATAAAAAGATTGCTGAATCCTTTTCATCCTGAAAGCCGCATTGCTGAAATGGCTTCACAACTCGGAATCGGGAACAAGCTGAACAAACTGGTAAAGACATGCAGCTATGGCGAGCAACAACGCATTGCCATCATAAGAGCTTTGCAGCAACCATTTGATTTTTTATTGATGGATGAACCTTTCAGTCACCTTGATGAAAATAACAGGAAGATCGCAACAGCATTGATCGAGGAAGAAGCAGCAAAAAGAAATGCAGGAGTGATACTGGCTGATCTGAAAAGGGTGGAGTATTTTAATGCGGATGAGATTTTACATCTGTAGCCCCCGGCCAACTACCGGTCCCGATCCATTCGGGGAAAGGGGAGATAGACCCTGTAAACTGAATAGCTTTTAGAAAACGAAAAGATCGTAGAATATTAAAATGGCAAATTCTTTTAAAAATATCGCCCCGTTTTTAAATATGGGGCAAAACAAAACTTCAAAATTCTTCAGCTATGCAGGATTGGGGATTGGCGTTTTCCTGTTGTTGGCTTCTATACAGGTTTACATTGATATCAACCAGCTATTGAAAGAAAAGAATCCAAGAAAGAATGGTTATGATTTTATTTCTATAACCAAAATGATCACCAATGAAAATATGGGGAAGGACAATCGTTTTTCGGATGCAGATATTCAGGAAATAAAAAAACAACCTTCTATTACTGATGCAGCACCATTATTAAGCAACCAGTTCAGGGCAAAAGCAAGCGCCGGAAAAATAATTCCATTTAGTACCGATCTTTTTTTAGAATCAGTAAAAAATGATTTCATTGATACGGTGCCGCCTAATTTTTCATGGCAGCCCGGGCAGGTTGATGTGCCGATCATTTTTTCCGCAGATTTTTTAGAAATGTACAATGTATTTGCTCCAGCACAGGATCTTCCGCAACTTTCGGCTTTCCAGCACAGTGGGATCCGAAGCTTGGAATTCACGTGACTTGAAGTCGCGGC
>JADMIO011089296.1_pt1 | contig 88477 bp, 86 predicted proteins | sample 8958161 | NCBI WGS metagenome assembly JADMIO01 (sample SAMN16585339, study PRJNA669376) | soil metagenome | isolation source: Crop rotation soil | place: USA: Cullars Rotation, Alabama | collected 2011
GCCGCGACTTCAAGTCACGTGAATTCCAAGCTTCGGATCCCACTGTGCTGGAAAGGCTCGGCGACATCCTGGGCGCGGCCCTTCGCGAGAAGGCCGGCAAGGACTGATGCGACGAAACCGGTCCGCGGCGCCTTAACAGCGTCGCGGCTCTGGCGTAATGAGCCCCGCCTGACCGCGCGTCAGGCGGGGCTTTTTCGTCGCGAAGGCGACGTGTAGGGTTCCCGACAGAGCGTGATCGTCTAAAGCTTGGGCCGAGACCCGGGGGCGCCTGCAACACCATGATCAAGTCCGAGCTGATCGCCGCTTTGGCTGCGGAGAATCCTCACCTGACCCACAAGGATGTGGAGCGGGTGGCCAACATCATCCTCGACGGCATGGTCGCGGCCCTGGAACAGGGCGGTCGCGTGGAGCTGAGAGGCTTCGGCGCCTTCTCCGTGCGCTCGCGCCCGGCCCGCGCCGGCCGCAACCCGCGCACCGGCGCCCACGTCTCGGTGCCCGCCAAGCACGTGCCCTTCTTCAAGAGCGGCAAGGAGCTGCGCGAGCGCCTGAACGTCTCCGGCGACGCGTGAGCGGTCGGGCAGGCGCATGACCCACCCGGTCGTCGACCACCTGGCCAAGCGCGGCCACGGCTTCTTCTCGGAATTCCGCGCCTTCGCCATGCGCGGCAACGTCGTCGACCTGGCGGTCGGCGTGATCATCGGCGCCTCGTTCGGCAAGATCGTCTCGACGCTGGTCGACAACGTGATCATGCCGCCCATCGGCCTGATGATCGGCCAGGTCGATTTCGCCAAGCTGCAATGGGTGCTCCAGCCCGACGACCCGGCCACCAAGGCGGTCGATCCGGTGGCCATCCAGTACGGCCTGTTCCTGAACGCGATCCTGCAGTTCATGCTGGTCGCCTTCTGCGTCTTCGTCATCGTCAAGGTGATGAACCGCATGCGCGAGAAGGAGGCGGAAAAGCCCGCCGACCCGCCCGCGCCCACGCCCACCGAACACCTGCTCACCGAGATCCGGGACGAGCTGAAGCGGCGCGCGCCCTAGGCCGCCGACGAAAGGACCGCCGATGCGCCTTCTCCTCGCCGGCCTCCTGACCGCCCTCACGATCTCCGCCGCGCCCGCGCCGGTGAAGATCGCCCTGACCCGCACCGGCGACGACGCGGTAACCCGCGCCCTCTTCGCGCGTCTCGAGGCCGCGGTCCGGGCCGAACCCCACTTCCGCCTGGTGGCCATGAGCGGCCGCCCGGCGCTCAGCGTGCGCGTCTACGAGGTCGCGCGCGGCGCCCAGGGCCTGCGCTTCCGCTTCAACACCTACGAGCCAGGCCACAGCCGGCGCGAGGTCTGGGACAGCGCCTGCGCGCCCGGCCACGATCAGGACTGCGTCGACGCCTTCATGCAGACGATCGAGGACGTGGCGGACCGCTGAGCGCCGCCGCCGAGGCCGTCAGCCACAGCGACACCGCCCCCGCCGTCCAGGCCAGGCGGCTGGTCGGGTCGGCCAGGAGCGCGGTCCCCGACACCCCGAGCGTGATCAGCCCCATCATCGCCGCCTCCAGGGCCAGGATCAGGCGCGGCCGGAAGCCCAGCGCCAGACTCACGCCCGCCAGCAGGTGCCCCGCCCCGGTCACGAGGGCGACCTCGCGATGCAGGGGCAGCCAGCCGGGGACCATGTCGGCGGTGATCTTCAGATAGACGAAGTGCGACAGGCCGAAGACCATCAGGCACGCCGCATAGGCGAACCGGACCGGCGCCGGCCGTCCGACCGCGAGCCCCGCCGCTCCGAGCGCGATGGCCAGGTTCTCCGCCGGCCCGAGCCAGGCGCCGACGCTGGTCGGGTGCGCGGCCACGGGCGGGGTGTGCAGGACCGCGAAGGCCAGCCAGTAGGCCGCCAGCGCCAGGGCCGCGGCCTTCCACAGGCGCGGGACCAGCAGGCTCGCCCCCGCCGCCAGCAGCAAGGCGCCGGACGCCAAGGCCAGGGCCTTGGGCGTCCCGTCCGGAACCGGCTGCCACTGCAGGCCGAAGTCGCGCCAGGCGAGGGTGACGCCCGCGAGCGCCAGGCTCGCGCCGGCCGTGAGCCAGCGCCCGAAGTCGACCGTCCGCATGCTGGGCTCCTCCCAGCGCAAGGCTAGGGGAGGGGACAGCGGCGGTCGCGGGCATTGCCACGGGCGACGCCGGAGCCGCTGCGAACGGCCGGCTCGTCGGCGCGGGCCCTAGCCCGGCATCTGCCTCAGCGGCGGGCCGGCTTCAGCACGAGCTTCGGGAAGACGTAACGCACGATTTCGATCTCGCGCCCGCTGGGATCGGCGGCGAAGGTGATCTGGACCGTCACCTCGTCCCCGGCGAGTAGCGCTCCGTCGCAACGGAACTCGGCCATGAAGGTGGCCGGTTTGGTCTGGGTGATGGCGAAGGGCGTGCTGAAGCTCCAGATCGGCTCGCCATGATTGGTCAGGCCGCCTCTCGGCAGCCCCCCGATCGCCTTGGCGACGCAGGACGAGCCCGTTCCGGCGAACGCGCGGGTCTCGTAGAGATCGCCGGAGTTGTCGATGGACGCGACGTTGATCGCGACGTTCTCGGCCGGCTTCAGCTGGAAATACATCCGGAAGCAGCTCTTCGCGTCGTAGTAGTTGCAGGGGTAGAGGACGGGGTCGGTGCTGTCGACGATCAGCGCGGCCGAGCCCCCGCCGTCGGGGCGTCCCTGGTTGCCCAGATCCTGCGCCCGGGCTGCGAGCGGCGCGGCGATGAGGCCGGCGACGAGGGCGAGGCGAATCCATTTCATTGGGCTCTGTGCTCCAATTCCAGAGGCGCTCCCTGGCGCGTGAGAGGGGGGCTGTACGGCGCCCTCGTCGGCGCGGTTGGCGAACTCAATGGGCGCGCTGGATCGGCGACGGCCAGCCGGCGTGCTGGTGGCCACCGGCTCGGGTCTTACGGGGGCCGGGGCGGTCCAGGGCGCGCCCGCACCATCGGTGTCGGCGGCCGCCGGCTGCGGCTCCTGCGCCTGCGCGTCGGCCGGAGCTCCGGCGGTGTCGGTCACGGGCGTCCACTCGACCGACGCCGTTCGCATGCCGCCCTCACCCAGGGGCGCGACGGTCGCGGGCGCGGAGGGGCGAGAGTCTGACGCCAGCTTCGCCGAGCTCTGCTGGCACTGGGCGACGCCAAGCAGGATCGCCACCGGCAGGCCGATGACCGCGCAGACGCCGCTGACGCGCGTCCAGAACAGCACCTTCTCGTCATGAGAAGGCGTCGAGGCCTCGGCGAAGGGACGGCGCTCGCGCATGCCGCCAAGCTTATCTGGAGTTGAGTGGCTGTGCCACGTGTCTGACTCCAGTTGCCCGGCGCGCGGTTCCTCGGCAAGGAAGCGCATGGCCCAAGCCAAGATCTGCGGACTGACGACGGAAGACGCCGTGGCCGCCGCCCTCGACGGTGGCGCGGCCTATCTCGGCTTCGTCTTCTTCGCGCGCAGCCCGCGCCACCTGACGCCCGAGCGGGCCGCCAAGCTCGCCGCCCCCGCGCGCGGCCGGGCCAAGATCGTGGCGGTGACCGTGGACGCTGTCGACGACGAGCTCGACGCCATCGCCGCCGTGCTGCGCCCCGACCTGATCCAGCTGCACGGGGCCGAGACGCCAGAGCGCGCCGCCGAGATCCGCGCCCGCACCGGCGCCGGCCTCATCCGCGCGGTTCCGGTGTCGGAGGCCTACGACCTGAACCACGCCGTCCCCTGGGCCGAGGCGGCCGACCACCTGATGTTCGACGCGAAGCCGCCGGTCGGCGCCGAGCTTCCCGGCGGCGTCGGCGCGCGCTTCGACTGGACCCTGCTGGCCGGCCGGACCTTCGGCCCGCCCTGGTTCCTCGCCGGCGGCCTCGACCCGGAGAATGTCGCCGAGGCCCTGGTCCAGTCCGGCGCCCCGCTCGTAGACGTTTCCTCTGGCGTGGAAAGCGCGCCGGGCCTAAAAGACCCCGCCCTGATCTTGGCCTTTCTCCAGGCCGTGCAACGCGTCCGCTAGGTGAGCGGCGGACCCGCTGAGGAAACCCTTTGAGTTCCGTTGCCCAATCCAACGCCTACGCCTGGCCCGACGAGAACGGCCGGTTCGGCGACTACGGCGGCCGTTACGTCGCCGAGACCCTCATGCCGCTCGTGCTGGAGCTGGAAGAGGCCTACGCCGCGGCCAAGGCCGATCCGGACTTCCAGACCGAGCTCGACGGGTTCCTGCGCCACTACGTCGGCCGCCCGAGCCCGCTCTATTTCGCCGAGCGCCTCACCGACCACTTCGGCGGGGCCAAGATCTACTTCAAGCGCGACGAGCTGAATCACACCGGCGCGCACAAGATCAACAACTGCATGGGCCAGATCCTGCTGGCCCGGCGCATGGGCCGCACGCGGATCATCGCCGAGACCGGCGCGGGCCAGCACGGCGTGGCCACCGCCACCGTCTGCGCCCGCTTCGGCCTGCCCTGCGTGGTCTACATGGGCGAGACCGACGTCGAGCGGCAGAAGCCCAACGTCTTCCGCATGAAGCTGCTGGGCGCCGAAGTCGTGCCGGTCACCTCGGGCACCGGCACCCTCAAGGACGCCATGAACGAGGCCCTGCGCGACTGGGTCACCAATGTGCAGGACACCTTCTACATCATCGGCACCGCGGCCGGCCCGCACCCCTATCCGGAGATGGTGCGCGACTTCCAGTCGGTGATCGGCAAGGAGGCGCGCGAGCAGATCCTGGAGGCCGAGGGGCGTCTTCCGGATGCGTTGGTTGCAGCCATCGGCGGCGGGTCCAACGCCATCGGCCTGTTCCACCCCTTCATCGGCGACGAGGGCGTGCGCCTGATCGGCGTCGAGGCGGCCGGCCACGGCGTGGAGACCGGGATGCACGCCGCCTCCCTGACCGGCGGCCGCCCCGGCGTCCTCCACGGCAACAAGACCTATCTGCTGCAGGACCCCGACGGCCAGATCATCGACGCCCACTCGATCTCCGCCGGCCTCGACTACCCCGGCATCGGCCCCGAGCACGCCTTCCTGCACGACACCGGCCGGGCCGAGTACGTCTCGGCCACCGACGAGGAGGCGCTCGCCGCCTTCCAGCTCTGTTCGAGCCTTGAAGGCATCATCCCCGCCCTGGAGCCCGCCCACGCCCTCGCCCGCACCGGCGAACTGGCCCGCGAGATCGGCAAGGGCGGGCTGATCGTGATGAATCTCTGCGGCCGGGGCGACAAGGACATCTTCGCCGTCGCCGAGCGCCTGGGGTACCAGCTTTGACCAACCGACTGGACGTGCGCTTCGCCGCCCTTCGCGAGGAGGGCCGCGCGGCCTTCATCGCCTATGTCATGGCCGGCGACCCCGACGCCGACACTGCGCTCGAGATCGTCAGGGCCCTGCCCGGCGCCGGCGTGGACATCATCGAGCTCGGCATGCCCTTCTCCGACCCCATGGCCGAGGGCCCGCCGATCCAGCGCGCCGCCCTGCGCGCCCTGAAGGCCGGCATGACCCTCGCCGGCACGCTCGACACGGTGCGGAAGTTCCGGACCGGGGACGACGCGACCCCGATCGTGCTGATGGGCTACCTGAACCCGGTGCTCAGCTACGGCTTCGCTCGCTTCGCCGATGACGCGGCCTCGGCGGGCGTGGACGGCCTGATCGTGGTCGACTGCCCGCCGGAGGAGTCCGATCCCTTGGCCGACGAGCTGGACCGCAATCACATCTCGCTGATCCGCCTGGCCACGCCGACCACCGACGACAAGCGCCTGCCCGCCGTGGTCCGCCGCACCTCGGGCTTCGTCTACTACGTCTCGGTCGCCGGGGTGACCGGGGCCAAGGAGGCCGACGCCGACGCCGTGGCGCCGGCCGTGGCCCGCGTGCGCAAGGCCTCGGGCCTCCCCGTCGCGGTCGGCTTCGGCATCAGGACCCCCGAGCGCGCGGCCGAGGTCGCCCGCGTGGCTGACGCGGCGGTGGTCGGCTCCGCCTTGGTGGACCGGATCGCCGAGGCGCTCGAATTGAACGAATCCCCAGTGGCGAAAGTTGTGGAAACGGCGGCGGCTTTGGCTAAGGCTGTGCGCTCCGCACGAGTCGCAGCGGTAAAGGGCTGACGGACATGGCGATGGCCGACAAGTTCGACGACCCCAAGGGCGCGCCCCCCCAGACCGGAACCACCGGCAAGCCCGCGCGCGAGCGCGGCGGCTGGCTGGCCAAGATCGCGCCCGGCGTGCGCAAGGCCTTCGCCAAGCGCGACACGCCCGAGAACCTCTGGGTGAAGTGCCCCGACACCGGCGAGATGATCTATCGTCCGGATCTCGAGGCGGCCCTCTGGGTGACCCCCGCCGGGCGGCACATGCGCATCGGCTCGGACCTGCGCCTGAAGTACACCTTCGACGACGGCAAGTACGAGGTCATCCCGATCCGCGACGTGCCGGAAGATCCGCTGGAGTTCTTCGACGGTCGCCCCTACCGCGAGCGACTGAACGCCGCGCGCAAGGCCACCAAGGCCCGCGACGCCATGTCGATCGGCTTCGGCGCGATCCGCAAGACCCCGGCCGTGGTCCTGGTCCAGGACTTCGCCTTCATGGGCGGCTCGCTCGGCATGGCCGCCGGCGAAGGCTTCATCGCCGCCGCCGAGGCCGCCGTGGAGCGCGGCGTGCCCATGGTCTGCTTCACCGCCGCCGGCGGCGCGCGCATGCAGGAAGGCGCCCTGTCGCTCATGCAGATGGCGCGCACCACCCTGGCCATCCAAGAGCTGAAGAAGGCCCAGCTGCCTTACATCGTGGTCCTCACCGACCCCACCACCGGCGGCGTCACCGCCTCCTACGCCATGCTCGGCGACATCCACCTGGCCGAGCCCGGCGCCCTGATCGGCTTCGCCGGCCCGCGCGTGATCGAGCAGACCATCCGCGAGACCCTGCCGCCGGGCTTCCAGCGCTCGGAATACCTGGTCGAGAAGGGCATGGTCGACCGCGTGGTGGCCCGCAAGGAGCTGCCCGAGGTCCTGGGCGCCCTGCTGTCCATGCTGATGGGCGGCAAGCGGCGTAAGGCGGCGTAGCGCCAAGCCCTCAGGCTTGCTTTGAGGGGAGCTCCGTCACCGATCTCAGTAAAGGATCGCTACGCGTCCGCTGGCGCGGCAGCCGCGCTGAAGAGCGCGCGGCTGTCCTTGACTGAGTTCGCCGCCGGAGCTCTGGGCTCGGCAAGACCTTCAAGCATGGGAATGCTGCGCCCGTTCATTGACTGACGGGCCTCTCTCATCTGCCCCTGTTTGTCTTGCTGGAAAACCTGCGGAGCCGGCGAGCTTGGTCAAGGATCGACCGCGTTCTTCACGCGGGCGACCCGCGAGGGCTTGTCCTTGACCAAGGACGGCGGCGGAGCACAATCGTCAGCAGGGAAACAGGGGAGAGCGCACCGCCCCTTACTGCTCAGCTTTCTTTCCACCCCCCGGCGCCGCTAAATACCGCCCGCGCCACCTGTCCGGCGCACAGTGGGTGGGCGATGTCGGACCGGCTCCTGCCGTATGACGCTGCGTTGGAGCGCCTGAAGGGGCTGCATCCGAAGAAGATCGACCTGTCGCTGGGTCGAATGCAGCGGCTGTGCGCGGCGCTCGGCAATCCGGAGCGCAGGCTGCCCCCCATCGTCCACGTGGCCGGCACCAACGGCAAGGGCTCCACCGTCGCCTTCATCCGCGCCATCGCCGAGGCGTCCAAGCTGCGCGTCCACGTCTATTCCTCGCCCCACCTGGTCCGCTTCGCCGAGCGCATCCGCCTGGCGGGCGAGCTGATCGCCGACGACCGCCTGGCCGACGTCCTGGATCGGGTCGAGGCCGCGAACGACGGTGAGCCGATCACCTTCTTCGAGGTCACCACCGCGGCGGCCTTCCTGGCCTTCTCCGAGGTCGAGGCCGACCTCTGCGTGCTCGAGGTGGGCCTCGGCGGCACGCTCGACGCCACCAACGTCATCGACACTCCGGCCGTCACGGCGATCGCCCCGGTCGATCTGGACCACCGCGAATACCTCGGCGAGACCATCGAGCAGGTGGCCGCCGAGAAGGGCGGCATCTTCAAGCCCAACGTCCCGGCCATCCTCGGCCGCCAGCGCGCCAACGCCCGCGCCATCCTGGAGGCCCGCGCCGAGCGCGCCGGCGCGCCGCTGCAGATCATGGGCCAGGAGTTCGACGCCTGGGGCGAGCGCGGCGGCATGGTCTTCCAGTCCGAGGACCGCCTCTACGACCTGCCCGCGCCCTCCCTGTTCGGCCCGCACCAGGTCGAGAACGCGGGGCTCGCCATCGCCGCCGCCCTGGCGCTGCGCGACCCCCGCATCACCGCCAAGTCCATCGCCAAGGGGGTCAAGAGCGCCGTCTGGCCGGGCCGCCTCGAACGGCTGACTAAGGGCCCCCTGGCCGACCGCGCGCGCGAAGGCGGCGCCGACCTGCTGCTGGACGGCGGCCACAACGCCCACGCCGCCAAGGCCCTGGCCGCCGCCCTGGCCGAGCTCTCGGCGCGCGACGAGCGCCCGCCGGTGCTGATCGCCGGCCAGCTGACCACCAAGGACAGCCTGGCCTTCTTCCGCGCCTTCGCCTGGCTGAAGACGCCCGTGTTCACCGTTCCGGTCCATTCCGAGGCGGGCACGCCGCCCCGCGCGCTGGCCGACAGCGCGCGCATGGTCGGGCTCCAGGCCGTGGCCTGCGAGTCGATCGAGGAGGCGCTGGACCGCGCGCTCGACGCCGTGGTCGCGCCGCGCATCGTGATCTGCGGCTCGCTCTACCTGGTCGGCGAGGCGCTCAGCCGGTCGGAGGAGACCTGGCCGCGCTGAGCCTGCAGCAGGCTCAGGCACATGCCGCAGATGGCGCTCAGCATCACCGCGGCCATGGCCAGGAAGCGGAACCCCGAGGGCGGGTGGCGGCTCAGCCCGTCGGCGACGACCTCCCCGGCGAACGCGGCCAGCAGCGCGAACGCCAGGCTCAGCGCCAGAATGATGTCGCGCCGTCCCTTCGCCCGCCAGAATGTCAGGGCCCCGAACAGCGGAACCAGCAGCCCCGCGAGCGAGGCGTTGAAGCCGTAGTGCAGAGGGTCGGGCAGGGGGAACAGGCCCGCCATCAGCAGCGAGAGCGAGAACAGGGCGGTCGCGGCGGCCGTCGCGCCCGCCAGCCAGGGGCCGCCGGTCCGCGGCCTCAGCCCGGCGTAGAGCCCCGTCGCCGCCAGCACCCCCGCCAAGCCCGTCGCGACCAAGCCGAGGTTGAAGATCCAGGCGTTCGGCGCGCCGGTCTCGCCGAGCGCGCTCGGCGCGTCGCGGGTCAGGCTGAAGCCGGGGTTCAGCAAGGCCGCGACGGCGTAGGGGACCAGATAGGTCACAGGTGCCGCTACGCCGGCCGTGAGCAGGGCTCGTTGACGATCCATGCGCGTGTCTCCGCCAGACCCGAGCTTAGCTTGGCTGCGGAATTGGGGCGCCAGCTTGGCGGTGAGGCGGATGGACCGTGCCCAGCAGCGCCGCTCAAACCCGCATGATGGGGAACCCTTAAGGGCTTGGTGGAACGGGAGCTCCGGCGGTTTCTCTTGTCAAGGATCGCCCGCCCCTAGAGGCGGGCGACGGCTAAGCCGCGAGCGCGAAGAGCGCTCGTCCTTGAGAAGAGAAGCCGCCGGAGCAAGACTTGCCTCCAAGCCATGAAGGGTTCGATCCGCCGTAGGAACAGCGGCCGGATCAAGGCGCTCGGGCGAAAGGCAATCGCTCCAGCAGCGGCGCGTCAGGCCGCGGTCGTCCCCGCGCCCACCGCCTCGTTCAGCCACTCCAGGATCTTCTGCTTGGGCATGGCGCCGACCTTCATGGAGGTCATGTGCCCGTCCTTGAACAGCATCATGGTCGGGATGCCCTTCACCCCGTAGCGCGTGGGCGTGGACGGGCTGTCCTCGATGTTGATCTTGGCGATGGTGACCTGGTCGGCCATCTCCTCGGACAGCTGCTCGAGCGCCGGCGCGATCTGCTTGCAGGGGCCGCACCACTCCGCCCAGAAATCCACCAGCACGGGCTTGCCCGACTTCAGGACGTCCTGCTCGAAGCTTTCGTCCGAGACCTTCACCGTCGCCATGACTGACTCCTTGTGCGACTCGCACCCGCGAGCCAGCGTAAGCGCCTAGGTAGGAGCGCGGGCCCAGCCGATCAACCGGCCTCACGCAGCTTTGCCAGGGTTGCGTCGATCAGCGCCGCCGGCAGCGGGGTCAGCCTGGGCCCGTCGGTCCAGACCAGGGCCGCCTCCACCGCCCGCCCGGGGTAGAGACGCCGAAGCACCGCCGCATAGACCGCCATCTGCGCCAGGTAGGCCGGGTCGGCGTCCTCGGCCCGCTCGGGGGCGGGGCGGTTGGTCTTGTAGTCGATCACCAGCACGCGCTCGGGCCTGACCACCAGCCGGTCCAGCCGCCCGGACACCGCCACGCCCGGCGGCAGCTCCGGCGCGGACCCCGCCACCGCCGCCTCGGCCCGCGACCCCTCGCCGAACACCTCGGCGAAGCGCGGATCGTCGAGCACGGCGAACACCGCCTCGATCATCTCGGCCCGCTGGGGATCGTCCAGGTCGGGCTCGCGCCCCATCAGCCGCGCCGCCGCCGCCCGGCGCTCGGCCTCGGGCACGTCGGGCAGCACCTCGAACAGCTTGTGGATCAGCTCGCCGCGCCGGAACCGGCCGAGCCCCCCCTGCTGCGCCAGGGGCGAGGGCGCGGACGCCCGCGCCCCGTCCGCCAGGCTGGTCGGCGAGGCCCAGCGCGGCGTGGTCTCCGCCGCCGGCGCACGCGCGCTCCAGCCGGGCAGGGGCGCGGCCGGCGCGCCAAGTTTCGCCGCGGCCGTCGCCGGCCCCGGATCGGCCCCGAAGCGCTTGAACTCCCCGCCGTCCGCCGCCGCAAGGGCCCGCACCCGCGCCTTCACCGGCCCGGCCTTGAAGGCGTCCTCGACCATGCCGTACCAGGATCCCTCGTCGGGCCCCTTGCGGTTCACCGGGATCACGCCGGCCACCACCAGCCGGTCGCGCGCCCGGGTCAGGGCCACGTAGAGCAGGCGCAAGCTTTCCCGCTCCCGCTTCTTCACCGCGAGGTCGCGCGCGGCGCGGCTCTCGGCGCAGTCCTCGGCCTTGCGCGGCGCCCACAGGAAGCCGCCGTCCTCGGTGGTCAGGAGGCCGCCCAGCCGCGGCTTCGGCAGGGCCGTGGTGTCGGGCAGGATCACAATCGGCGCCTCCAGCCCCTTGGCCCCGTGCACGGTCATGACCCGGACCTCGCCGCGCGCCGCCTCGAGCTCGCGCTTCACCTCGATGTCGGCTTCGGACAGGGCGTGGGCCACCCGCTCCAGGTCGTTCAGCCCACGCCGCTCCAGGGCCTCCAGCTCGGCCAGGAAGGCGTCCAGCGCGTCCTCCGCCTCGCGGCCCAGTCGGGTCAACAGCCGCTGGCGCATGGACCGGCCCTCGCCGTCCAGCCTCGACAACAGCCGCGAGAACAGCTCGAACGCCGGCCGCCGCGAGGCCTCCTGGCGCAGGGCGTCGATCAGGTCGCGCGCGGCCAGCCATTCCGGCCGCTCCTCCGCCCGCCGGACCAGGGCGTCCCACAGCCGCCCCTCGCGCCCGTGCGCCAGGGCGAACAGCCCGCCCTCGTCCACACCGCAGAAGGGACTGCGCAGCACCGAGGCCAGGCTCAGGTCGTCCTCCGGGAACAGGCAGACGCGCGCCAGGGCCAAGAGGTCCTTGAACACGATGTGCTCCGAGAGGCGCAGCCGGTCGGCCCCCGCCACCGGCACCCGGGCCTTCTTCAGGGCCCGGATGATCTCCTCGAACAGGGCGTCGCGGCGGCGCACCAGCACCAGCACGTCGCCGGCCGAGCCCTCGCCGGCCGCTTCCAGCCGCACCACCTCCTCGGCGATGCGCCGCGCCAGCCGCTTCCTGGCGCTCTCCACCGGATCGGCGTCGAGCGGCGCGTCCCAGGCGTCGGCTTCCTCGCGCTTCTCGTCCTGCAGCCAGGGCCAGAGATCGACGCAGCCGGCCGAGTCGGTGCGCCGCGCCCGGTGCTCCAGCGGCTCGCCGCCCGCCACCGTCGTCAGGGCCTCGATGGCCTCGGGCGAGGCGAAGGCCGTGTCCACGAAAGTCAGGATCTCCGGCGTGGAGCGCCAGCTGTCGTGCAGGGGCACCTCGGCGAAGGGCTCGTCCGCGGCCTCCGCCCTTTCGCGGTACTCCGCCGCCTCCTGCTTCAGCCGCTCCGGGGCCGCGCCCTGGAAGGAATAGATCGACTGCTTCTCGTCGCCGACCACGAACAGGGTCCGCACCAGGTCGCGCACCCCGGCGCCGGCGAAGAACTCGTCGGTGAGCGGATGAAGGATGTCCCACTGCTCGGGCGCGGTGTCCTGCGCCTCGTCGAGCAGGATGTGGTCGACGCCGCCGTCCAGCTTGAACAGCACCCAGGCCGCGTCCGCCGTCTCGGTCAGCAGCTCGCGCGTGCGCCCGATCAGGTCGGCGAAGTCGAGCGCCCGGCGCTGGGCCTTCTCGCCACGATAGAGCTCTACATAGGTCAGGCCGAGCGTCAGGGCGTGGACCGTGTCGCGCGCCACCGTGGCCGCGCGCATCCGTTCGCGCACGGCGCAGACGCGCTCCTGCTCCGCCGTCAGCCAGCTGGAGACGTCGCCGTGCACGGCCGAGGTCGCCATCCGCTTCAGCGGCCCGCGCTCGCCCGTCGCCGTGCAGAACGGCGCCAGGGCCTCGGCGAAGCTCGGCGGATCGCCCGCCAGCCCCCGCTCGGCCAGGGCCTGCAGCTTCATCGCCAGGGGAACGTCGGTCTTCTCCGAGCCCCGCGACAGGCCCCGGACGGCGGCCATCCAGCCCATCCAGTCGGTCTCCGCCACCGCCTCGGCCCCGATCTCCTCGGGCTCGACCGGCGCCTCGAAGCCCATGCGCAACCAGGCGTCCGAGCCATAGCCGCCCCAGGCGTCGGTCCGGGCCACGTGCGCGGCGATGGCCTCGCGCTGGGCCTCGAAGCTCCCCAGCATGGCGTCGAAGGCCTCGTGGTCCAGCTCCACCGCGAAGTGGGCGTAGGCCTTGCCGATCGCCCCGTCGGGATGCTCCAGCGCGGCTTCCGCCAGCCGCTCGCGCGCCACGGCCGAGACCTCGGCGGCGAGGGCGTCCTCCAGCACGGTGAAGCCGGGCGTCACCCCGGCCTCCAGGGGGAAGCGCCGCAACAGCCGCTCGCAGAAGGCGTGGATGGTCTGGATCTTCAGCCCGCCCGGCGTCTCCAGCGCCTTGGCGAACAGCTCGCGCGCCCGCGACAGCTCGTGCTCGGTCGGGTCCTCGCCGAGCTCCGCCAGTCGGTCCCTCAAGGGCGCGTCGGCCATCACCGACCAGTCGCCGAGCAGGCCGAACAGCCGCCGCTGCATCTCCGCCGCCGCCGCCTTGGTGTAGGTGACGCAGAGGATCGCCTCGGGCCGCGCGCCGTGCAGCAGCAGGCGCGCCACGCGGCGCACCAGGGTCGTGGTCTTGCCCGACCCGGCGTTGGCGCTGACGAAGACGTTCAGGCCGGGGTCCGACGCCTGGACCTGCGGATTGGCGACCGGTGTCATGCCTCGCCCCCGCCGCCGTCGCCGCCGTCTTCGCCGCCCGCCACCGCCCATTCGTAGAGCCGCGCTAGGTGGTCGTAGTCGCCCGCCCGATCCTTCAGGAACTGCGGCGCCGACCACGAGGCGTAGGGCGTCTCCTCGCGGTCGAACATCTCGACCCGCCGCTTCAGTCCCTCCAGGGCGTTGGAGGCCCAGAGCAGGCTCCGCCCGCGCTCGCCGCGCACCTCGACCTGGGCCGGGTCCCGCCGGCCGGACACCCGCACATAGATCAGGTCGCCGGGCTCCACCGTCCCGCAGTCGCCGAAACCGCCCGCCTGCAGGATCGCCGCGGTCAGGGTCAGCTGCGGCGAGAAGCCGGTGCGCACCTGCCGTTCGCTCGGCGGCAGGCCGGTCTTGAAGTCGAGCACGTCGGCGAAGCCCTGGCGCAGCTCGATGCGGTCGGCCTTGGCGGTGACGGTGAAATCGCCGCCCGAGCTCTGGAAGGTCAGCCTTCCCTGCTTCTCGATCACCAGGGTCGCGCCGCGTCGCCGCTCGCGCTCGAAGCCCTCGACCCAGCGCGCCAGGTTGGTCGCCAGGGCCCGTTCGCGCGCCATCCGCGTGGTGTCGAACCCGGCCTTCTCCAGTTCGTCGTGCAGCAGGGCCTCGAAGGCCGCGGCCACGTCCTCGGGCAGGTCGGCGTGCTCCAGCGCCAGCCGCTCGAAGGCCCCGTGCACCGCCGTGCCGCGGATACGCGCGTCGATCGGCTGGTCCGGCGGGTCGAGCGCGCGCAGGTTCAGCACCTGGCGCGCATAGACCGAATAGGGATCGCGCACCCAGGTCTCGATCCGCGTCACCGGCAGCTCGCGCGGCCGCGCGCTGAGCGGCGGCTTGGGCATGGGCCGTTCGGCGGGCCTCAGCTCCGCCGGGACCGGCGACAGCGGCGCGTCGATGGCGCGCGCCCAGGCCAGGGCGTCGTCGCGGCGGGGAATCTCCACCCCCGCCCCCTTGGCCAGGGTCTCCAGCCGCCAGATCCAGCGCGAGGGCACGGCCGGCTGGCCGCCGCGCCGCTCGGTGGTCAGCAGCACCACCTCGGGCGCGGAAGCCGCTTGGGCGAAGTCGTGCGCTGCCTGGCCGACGCGCCGCTCCGGCGCGGGCAGGCCGAGCGCCTTTCGCATCGGCCGCGACAGGAAGGGATCGGTCGGCGCCGGCCGCGGCCAGACGCCTTCCTCCAGCCCGGCCAGCACCAGCCGGTCCGAGCGCACCAGCCGCGCCTCGATCAGGCCCAGGATCCGCAGGCGCGGATGGGCGCCGGCCGTGCGCACCGTCTCGCCGTCGAGCAGGCTGGCGATCAGCTCGGCGAAGCCCGAGGCGGTCACCGGTGGCGCGCCCGCAGTCTCGGCGATCAGTCCAGCCAGGAGCGCGGCCGCGCCCTCGCCCGCCGCGCCCGACCACAGCCAGCGGGTGACGGCGAGGGTCTCCAGGGTCTCGGTCAGGGCGCGCGCCGCCACATCGACGGGGGCCGGTTCGGCGAAGACGGCGGCCAGGCGCTCGCCCGCGCTCACCAGCGTCTCGGCCAGCGCCTGCGCGTCGGGATGCTCGTCGAGCCGCGCCAGCAGGGTCTCGCGCGACCGCGCCCGGACGCCGCGCAGGCCCCGCCGCTCCATCGTGCGGCGCACGGCGTCGAAGGCCTCGGCGTCGGGCTCGGTCCGGATCAGCGAATGCTTGGCCACCGCCAGCAGCGCCACCGGATCGAGCGGATCGACCGCCAGCCGCGCCACCAGCGCCATCAGCTGCCCGACCGGGAAGCTCGCGAGCGGCACGCCCGCCGAGGAGTCCGCCTCGATCCCCCAGCGCGCCAGCCGCGCCGACACGCGCCGCGCCAGGGCCAGGTCCGGGGTGACCAGGGCGCAGGTCTTGCCCGGCGTCTCCAGGGTCTCGCGCAGCAAGAGCGCCGCCACCGTCGCGGCCTCCTCCTCATTGCGGGCGGTGACCATCGACAGGCCGTCGAGCCCCGCCGTGATCGGGTCCGGCGCGCTCTCTCCGGCCAGGTCGCGCAGCACGTCGATCTGGCGCAGCCAGTCGGCCGTGGCGCTGGCGGGCCTGAGCGCCTCGTTCACCACGCGCCGCCGCGCCCGCCCGCGCTCGGCCTCGGCGAAGCTCTCGCCCGCGGGCCAGGCCTTCACCTCGCCGCGCGTCACCCCATGGGCGGCCAGCAGCCGGCGCATGGCCGCCTGCGGATGCTGTTCGTCGATCTGGGCCCAGGCGCTCTCGGCCAGCTCGGGATCGAGGCCCGGCAGGACCACCACCCCTTGGGGCGCCTTGGCCACCGTGCCCAGCACCGCGACCATGGACGGCGCCGCGCCGACCGACCCGGCGGCGATCAGCGGCGTCTCGGGCGGCTTGGCGTCCCACTGCTCGGCCAGCAGCCGCAGCAGCTCCACCCGCCGCTGGGCCGGATCGATCAGGCCCAGCTCGCGCAGGCGCTTGGGCCAGGCCCGCGTCGCCACCGAGAGGAACCTGGCCGACCGTTCCCAGTGCTTGGCCAGGTCGCCCTCGACCAGGGCGTCGATGGCGTCGGCGTCGAAACACTCCTCGATGTGCAGGGAATCCAGCAGCTCCCCCAACGCATCGCCGTGAGCCAGGGCCGCCGGCGCGTCGAGCGTCACCCCGCGTTCCGCTTCGTGCGCCGCCACCAGCCGCGCCAGCTCGAACCGGCGCTTCAGGGGCGAGATGGCCGGCGCGAGTTCCAGCGCCAGGTTGCCCGGCTCGAACGGCGGCTCGCCCTCCTCCAGGTCGCCGATGGCGCGGATCTGCGGCAGCAGCACCGCCCCGCCGCCCGCCGTCTTCACGAAGGCCTCCGCCAGGGCCCGCGCCCCGCGCCGCGTCGGCACCAGCACCACCGCATCGGCCAGCGCCTCGGGCCCGCCCGGCGACAGGGCGGCGTAGAGGCCGGCCGCCAAGTCGTCCACGAACGGCCGGTGCGCGGGGATGGTGAACCAGCGGGGGCCGGCCAGGGCGAAGGGACTCATCGCCAAGGCCCCGATTCCCTCAAGACGGTCGCGCGTCCGCGCGCGCCTCTCCCTGATTGCCTTGCCGAGCATTCTGCTCCGGCGTCGAGCTTACTCAAGGATTGCTCGCCTCTAGGGGCGAGCAACCGCGGAGCGGCGGGCCCCCGAAGAGGGGCCCCGTCCTTGACTAAGCTCGACGCCGGAGCTCCCCTTCCAGCAAGACATTCAGGGATAACTAGGGTCGAACCTAGAGGAAGGGCGCGGCGATGGGCGCTCCCCCTCATCCGCCGCTCTCGGCCAGCTTCGCCTCCGCCGCCGCGCGCGAGACCGGGTCGCCCACGTGCATCCAGAACCCGTCGAGCACCACGCCGTGGAGCCGCCCCGCCGCCGCCATCGGCCGCCAGACCCGCGTCAGCGAGAACGGCCCCTTCGGCTGGTCGTCGACGACCTGCGGCTTGGTGATGTGCACGCCCATGTAGGCGTAGGGCGCGCTGGCCGCCTCGCCCCTGAAGCTCAGCCGCCCGTCCTCGCCCAGGAAGAAGTCCCCGTCGCCCTCGAAGCCGATCGAGGCCTCGCGCCGGGCCAAGAGCAGCAGGGCGTCCATCCGCTCGGGGTCCCAGGCCTTCGCCAGGGCGGCGATGGCCGGCGAGGTCTCGGTCCAGACCGAATCGATGTTGGCCACCAGCACCGGCGCGTCGCCGAGCAGCTTCCTGGCCTTCTTCAGCCCGCCGCCGGTCTCCAGCAGCGCCCGCCGCTCGTCGGAGATCACGATCCTCGGCGTCGCACGCTCCAGCACGTGGCTCTCCAGACGGTCGGCGAACCAGTGGACGTTGACCACGGCGGTCTCGACCCCGGCCTCGCCGAGGCGATCCAGCATGTGGTCGACCAGCATCTTGCCGCCCACCTCGACCATCGCCTTCGGACGGTCGTTGGTCAGGGGCCGCATCCGCGTGCCGAGCCCGGCGGCCAGCACCATCGCCGTCTTGGGAACGCTCATCCGCGCACCTCCACGGGCACGTTCCGCTCGAACCAGCGCTTCAGCCCGGCCAGGGCCGGGTTCTGCAGGTTGCGGTTCAGCTGGCCCCACATGCGCGGCATGAAGGCCCGGTAGCGCGGCTTGCCGTCCCGGAAGATCAGCCGCGCGAAGATGCCGAGGATCCGCGCCTCGTTCAGCGCCGCCAGGGCCGCGTAGTCGGCCATGAAGGCCTCGCGCTCCACCTCCGGCCGGTGGCCGAAGTAGCGCTCGAGCGCCGCGGCCTCCAGCGCCGGCGACACGTCGCGCCGGGCGTCCTGAAGCAAGGAGTGGAGGTCCCACGACGGGTGGGCCCGCAGCGCGTCCTGGAAGTCCACCATGCCCACCCGCGCCGCGCCCGTCCGCTCGTGCAGCCAGAGCAGGTTCTCGGCGTGGTAGTCGCGATGGATGAAGACGCTGGCGCCCTCGTCGGCGCGCTTGCGCAGCGGCGCCCACAGCCGCTCCCACTCCGCCACCGCCTCGTCCGACAGCTTCACCCGCGGGTCGAAGCGCGGATACCACTCGGTGAACAGGTCCGCCCCGGCCTTCAGGGCCAGGTCGTCGTAGGCCAGGAGCGGCCAGCCGTCCCCGCCCGCCAGCGGCAGCACCTCGGGCGGCGTCTCGGCGTGCAGTCTCGCCAGCACGTCGATGGCGGCCATGTAGAGCTCGGTCTCGTCCGTCGCCCCGATCTCGATCAGCCGCGCATAGACCCCCTCGCCCAGGTCTTCGAGCACGGCCAGGCCGTTCGCGGCGTCGAGCGCCACGATCTCGGGCGCCGACAGCCCGCGCGCCCTCAGATAGGCCGCCGTGGCCGCATAGGCGTCGATCCGCCCGGCCGACAGGCGCGCCGAGGCGTTCCAGCCCATCTCGCGCCGCTCCTCCGCCGTGGCCTCGACCGGGCAGGGCCGCGACTCGGCCGAAGGGGGCTGGTCCATCAGCATGCGCGTCGAGCCGTCCGGCATCACCAGCCGCTCGAAGCTGCGCGTCGAGGCGTCCATGGGCAGGGGATGGCGCTCGGCCCGGCTCAGGCCCGCCTTGGCCAGGAAATCGGCCTTGATCGCCTCACGATCCGAACTCAAGCGCGCGCCCTTTCCAGGAACCTTCCGGCGTCAGCCGCGCCACGCGACCCGAGCCGTCCTCGGCGAGGTCTATAGCGAGTCGATCGCCCGGCAGGCGAGCGCCCAATCGCTGCGGCCATTCGACCACGGCCGCGCCCTCGTCCAGCGCCTCCCAGAAGCCCAGCTCCTCGACCTCCGCCGGGCCCTTCAGGCGATAGAGGTCGAAGTGGGCCACGGTCGGGCGGCCCTCATAGGCCTGGACCAGGGTGAAGGTGGGTGAGGGGACCTCCTCGTCGGGCGTGGTCAGGGCGCGGATCAGCCCGCGCGCCAGGGTCGACTTGCCGGCGCCGAGGCCGCCCGAGAGCAGGACCGCGTCGCCCGCGCGCAGGGCCGCGGCGACCGCCGCGCCCAACCGCTCGGTCGCGGCCGCGTCGGCCAGCCTCACCTCGACGGTCCCGGTCAGGATCACGCGAACGCCGCGTCCGGCTCGGCCGCCAGCACGCGCTCCACGTACGCCTTCAGCGCATAGGTCGCCTTGGCCGGGTCGATGTCGAACCGCTCCGGCGGGATCGGCGGTCCGACCGTCAGCCGGAACTCGCGCCCGCGCTTGTTCAGGAGCTCGTGGAACAGGGTCACGTCCCGCAGCTCGGCCGAGAACCGGTTGAACAGGTGGAACAGGGTCGAATAGGGGCCCGACACGTGGATGGGGATCACAGTCGCCTCGTACTTGCGCGCCAGGGACACCGCCGTGGTCGTCCAGGGCGGGTCGATCAGCGAGCCGTCCGGCCCCTTCCGCGCCAGCCGCCCGGCCGGGAAGATCACCACCGCCCGCTCGTCCTCGAACGCCTGCTTGGCGGCTGTCAGGGTGGCGCGGGTCTTCTCCCGCGTCCGCTTGGCCTCCACCCACTCGACCGGAATCACCACCTCGGCCAGCCGGGGACACACCCTGAGCGCATCGGCGTTGGCGAAGTAGATCGAGTCCGCCCTGACCCGGTTCAGCGCGTCCAGCACCGCCACCCCGTCGGCGATCCCGGTCGGGTGGTTGCACACCACCACGCAGCGCCCCGTCCTGGGCACACGGTCCAGGAACAGCGGCGCGATGGCGAGGTCCAACAGCTCCGACACATAGGTCAGGGCTTCCGCCCCGCTCATGGGCCCCAGCGCGTCGGCCAGGGCGCGGGCCTTGCCGTAGTCCAGCATGCCGTAGAGCACCGGCTTCACCACGGGCCACACCGGCGAGCGCGTCAGCCTCGGCGCCCGCTCGGCGATCAGCACGTCGACGATGTGCGGCGCGGCCCCCAGCGGACGGGACGCGCCTTCCTCGGCGGCGGGGACGAAAACGGACATCGGCGGATCATGAGTCGCGTCGCGGGGGAGGGCAAGGCTGGGACGTGCGTGGGCCGCTTCTCCCGATGGCCTGCTGACGATGGTGCTCCGCCGACGGACTTCCTCAAGGACGACCCCTTCCGGTCGCCGGCGTGAAGACGGCCGTCGATCCTTGCCCAAGCCCATCGGCTCCGCGGCCCGCCGCGCCAGCGGTCGCGCAGCGATCCTTTACTGAGGTCGACGACGGAGCTCCCCTGCGCGAGCAAAGCCTTTCAGACGTAACCCCGGCCGCCGCTGCGGTCCCGCAGAACTGGTCGTCAACCGCGCTCTCAACAGGCTCTAGCGCGCACCGGTTCAAGGGTCTAAACCGCCCCCCGACAGCCCCTACCGCTGAGTTTCATTTCAGGAGGCGCGCGTGCGCGACATCCGCCACTTCATCGACGGCCAAGCCGTTTCCGGCCAGTCGGGCCGCAGCTCCGACGTGTTCAACCCCAACACCGGCGAGGTCCAGGCCAAGGTCGCCCTGGCGTCCACCGCCGAGGTCGACGCCGCCGTCCAGTCGGGCATGAACGCCTTCGAGGGCTGGGCCGCCACCAACCCGCAGCGCCGCGCGCGGGTGATGTTCGACTTCAAGCGCCTGGTCGAAGCCAACATGGACCAGCTGGCCGAGATGCTCTCCTCCGAGCATGGCAAGGTGATCGCCGACGCCAAGGGCGACGTGCAGCGCGGGCTCGAGGTCATCGAGTTCTCCTGCGGCATCCCCCACGCGCTGAAGGGCGAATACACCGTCGGCGCCGGCCCGGGCATCGACGTCTATTCCATGCGCCAGCCGCTGGGCGTGGTCTCGGGCATCACCCCGTTCAACTTCCCGGCCATGATCCCGATGTGGATGTTCGGCACCGCCATCGCGGCCGGCAACTGCTTCCTGCTGAAGCCGTCCGAGCGCGACCCGTCCGTGCCGGTCCGTCTGGCCGAGCTGTTCATGGAGGCCGGCGCGCCCAAGGGCGTCCTGAACGTCGTCCACGGCGACAGGACCGCGGTCGACGCCATCCTGACCCACCCGATGATCCAGGCGATCAGCTTCGTCGGCTCGTCCGACATCGCCCACTACATCTACTCGACCGGGACCAACCACGGTAAGCGCGTCCAGGCCTTCGGCGGCGCCAAGAACCACGGCGTGGTCCTGCCCGACGCCGACCTGGAGCAGACCGTCCGTGACCTCACCGGCGCCGCCTTCGGCTCGGCCGGCGAACGCTGCATGGCCCTGCCCGTGGTCGTGCCCGTCGGCAAGAAGACCCACGACGAGCTGCGCGAACGCCTGGTCGCCGAGATCCCGACCCTGAAGGTCGGCGTCTCCACCGACGCCGACGCCCACTACGGCCCGGTCGTCACCGCCGCCCACAAGGCCAAGGTCGAGGGCTGGATCCAGACCGCCGTGGATGAGGGCGCCGAGCTGGTCATCGACGGCCGCGGCTTCAAGCTGCAGGGCCACGAGAACGGCTTCTTCATCGGCCCGACCCTGCTCGACCAGGTCAACACCGGCATGAAGTCCTACCAGGAGGAGATCTTCGGCCCGGTGCTGCAGATCCTCCAGGCGGAGACCTTCGAAGAGGCCCTGTCTCTGCCAAGTCGCCACCAATACGGAAATGGCGTCGCCATCTTCACCCAGAACGGCCGCGCGGCCCGCGACTTCGCCACCCGCGTGAACGTCGGCATGGTCGGCATCAATGTGCCGATCCCGGTGCCGGTCGCCTACCACACCTTCGGCGGCTGGAAGCGCTCGGGCTTCGGCGACATCAACCAGCACGGCATGGAAGGCGTCCGCTTCTGGACCAAGACCAAGACCGTCACCGCCCGCTGGCCGGAGAGCACGCTCGAAGGCGGGGCGCACCAGGACTCGGCGTTCGTGATTCCGACGATGCGGTGAGGCCGACCGGCCAGATCAAAGACAAGGGCGCTTCCTTCGCGGGGGCGCCCTTTTTCGTTTCAACCTGATGATGGAGAGCCCTCAAGGGCTTGGTGGAACGGGAGCTCCGGCGGCTTCCTTTGTCAATGACGCGCCCTCTTGGGCGCGCCGCTCCGCGGCGACCTCCCGAAGAGGGAGGTCGTCATTGAGAAAGGAAGCCGCCGGAGCAAGACTGCCTCCAAGCCATCAAGGGATCACACCGCCGAAGAGCGGCGACCCTACCAACGGAGCCCCTCTCCCCTTGTGGGGCAAGGTGGCGGCAAAGCCGACGGATGAGGGGGTCGCGCTACGATCCGACGCCTCACCGGCTCAGATACTTCATCCCCGTGTCGCACATGACGGTCACCACCGTGGCTGCCGGCGCCATCCGCTCCGCCTCCTTTAGCGCCGCCACAACGTTCGCCCCCGTCGAGGTCCCGCAGAACAGCCCCTCCTCACGCCCGAGCCGCGCCGCCATCGCCTCGGCCTCCGCCGTCGACACCGGCTCGATCCGATCCGCCAGATCCTCGCGCCACAGCGGGACCACGAAGCCCGCCCCGACCCCGTCGATCCTGTGCGCCCCGCTCGGTCCGCCCGACAGCACGGCGGACTCCGCCGGCTCCACCGCCACGATCCGCACGCCCGGCGCCCGCGCCCGCAGTCCCTCCGCCACGCCCCTCAGCGACGCCGCGCTGCCCACGCTCTGCACGAAGGCGTCGACCGCGCCGCCGGTGTCCGTCCACACCTCCTCCGCCATCCGGTGATAGGCGCCGAGCTGGTCGGTGTTGTTCAGCTGGTCGGTCCAGAATCCGCCCGTCGCCGCCGTGATCCGCCCGGCCTCCGCGATCATGTCTCGCGTCAGCCTGGCGGTCATGCCGCCGGCCTCGCTCTTGATCACCGTCACCTCCGCGCCGAGCCTCCGCATGTGCTCCAGCTTCTCCGCAGCGAAGGCGTCCGACGACACGATCCGCAGCCGGTAGCCCTTCACCGCGCAGACCAGGGCCAGCGACACCCCGGTCGAGCCGCCGGTGTATTCCACCACCGTCCCGCCCGGCCTCAGCCGCCCGTCCGCCTCGGCCGCCTCGACCATGGCCAGGGCCATGCGGTCCTTCATCGAGCCGGTCGGGTTCTCGCTCTCCAGCTTCACCAGCACCCGCACGCCGTTCCCGGGCGCCAAGGCCCGCAGCGGGACCATCGCGGTCCCGCCGATCCGCGCCAGGATGTCGGGCGCGAGGCTCACCGCGCCTCCAGCCACAGCTTCAGCGCCACCGCGTTGTTCTTCGCCTCGTCCTTGGCCGCGTAGAGCAGGGTCACAGGGCCCTTCCGCATCCAGCCCTCCAGTTCCTCGACCGCGGCCTTGGCCTCCGGCGCCTTCAGCTCCGCCGCATAGGCCTCGCGGAACGCCGCCCAGTCGTCCGGATGGCCGTGGAAGCGCTTGCGCAGGTCGTCGCTCGGCGACAGGTCCTTCAGCCAGGCGTCCAGCTGGGCCTTCTCCTTGGTCAGGCCGCGCGGCCATAGCCGGTCGACGAGGATTCGCGCGCCATCGCCCTTGGCCGGCTCGTCGTAGACACGCTTCACCGAAAGCCCGGACATGGCGTTTCCTCGCAGCCAAAATATATGTATCTACATAGAACTGTGAGCCGCGCCCCGCAACCGCCTCGGAAAACCCTGCAGACCGACGCCCGCGCGCTGCTCGCCGCCTGTCCGGGGGTGAACGCGCGCCTGGCCGCCCGGCGGATCAGCCGGGTTCTCGACCGCGCGCTCGCCCCGACCGGCTTCAGCTCCGCCCAGCTCGGCCTGATGGCCCAGATCGCCGCGCTCAGCGACGACAGCCTGGGGGCGCTGGCGCTCCGCAGCGGGCTCGACCAGTCGACCCTGTCGCGCAACCTCCGGACGCTCGAATCGGCCGGCCTGATCGAGATCGCCGTGGTCGAGGCCGACCAGCGCCGCCGCGCCGTCTGGCTGACCGAGACGGGCGCGCGCCGGCTGGAGGCGGCGGTTCCGGTGTGGCGGGCGGCGCAGGCGAGGCTGGCGGGGGCGCTGGGGGATCTGGCGGCCAACCTCGCCGTAGCGACCGAGCCGCTCGCTCAGCACCCAAGGTGCGTCGCTTCTCCCTGAATTGCCTGCTTACGATCCTGCTCCGCCGTCGGGCTTCCTCAAGGACAAGCGCTTCGCGTCGCCCGCCTGGAGAAGGCGGTCGATCCTTGACCAAGCCCGCCGCCGGAGCGGTCCTTCCAGCAAGCAATTCAGGGAAAGAGGTGGAGAGGTTGGCTGGCGGAGCGCGCAGCACGCCCATCCCTGAAGGCCTTGCCGAGCCCAAGCTGCCGCTGCTGCAAGCCATTCAAGGGCCCATCCGCCCATGATCGGGCATTTCCCCTCCCACGCGAGGGTGTGGCCCGCGCGCATGCCTAACCCATTATTAATTGGCCCCCCTCTTCGGAGAACGCCGGTTGCGCGTTAAATGGTTAGGCTTAAGGGCGCACGAGCCGCCCGGAGTAGGTGATGGACGACGGGCACAACCACGGCGACGCTCACGACAACCGGCACGACGACCGGCGTGACGACCACCGTCGGCGCACGCATCTCGGCCGTGAAGGCGGTCGCCACCACCCCGTGCGCTTCGCCATCTACAGCGTCCTGGCCCTGATCATCGGCGCGGTCATCGCCGGCGGCGTCTGGTGGGCCTACTACAACTTCTACGCCCGGTTCCGCCCGGTCACGATCGCCAAGAACCAGGCCGAGATCCAGAAGCTCTTGGACCAGGCCGACTGGGTCTCTCCCGGCCGCACGGGCCCGGCCCTCTACATGATCACCTGGCGCGCCTGCGACATGTGCACGGCCTACCAGCGCGAGGAGTTCCCCAAGCTCGCCGCCGCCGGGGTCGACACCCGGGTGATCGTCTACGCCCTGCCCGACCGCGAGGGCCTGGCCCAGTCCACGGCCCTGGAGCGTTCGACCGTGGCCGAGCTCTGGATCAACCGCTCCTGGCCGCTCTACGCCAACTGGATGGGCACGCCGCGCAAGCAGTGGACCGCGCCGGGCGTGCGCCCCTCGGACGCCAGCTGGGCGCGCAACGCCGTGGTCGGCTCCACGCGACTGTGGGTCGACCAGATGACCCCGCTCCTGAAGGGCGCGGGCGTCGGCGACGGCTCACCGATCCTGATCTGGCGCGACCGCGACGGCTACCTGAAGGCCTGCGCCTGTTCCGACCGCCGCAGCTGGCACTTCATCCGCGAGGACATGGGCGCGCCCGACCAGGCGCCGCTGGTCCCGGTGAAGGTCGAGCCGATCCCGGCCCCGATCCCGCCGTCGCCGCCCGTGCTGGAGCCCGTCCCCCCGGCGCCGGCGGAGCCCGCGCCCGTGACGCTCACGCCCGACCCGCAGCCCCAGCTGCCGGCCCAGGCCGCGCCTTCGACGGCCAAGGCGCCGCCCGCGCCCCAGGCCGCGGCCAAGCCCCAGGGCAGGCCGAAGCCCAAGAGCGATCCCAAGTCGGTGTTCTACTGAGCCATGCGACAGCTGTTCTTCTGGATCGTGACCCTGGCCATCGTCGGCGCCGTCGGCTGGTGGGCCTATTCGACCTTCCAGCCCGGCGAGCGTTACGCCAAGGGCCCCGAGGACGTGGCCGCCGCGGGAGCCGAGCCGACGCCGCCGCCGCCCGTCGACCCCACGCTCGACCAGCCGCCCCCGCAGAAGGCCCCGGACGAGGCCGGCCTGCCGAGCCAGCCGGTCCCCTACGACCAGCTGAACAACCCGCCGCCGGTCGAGGCCGGCGCGCCGCCCGCGCCCAAGAGCGACGACAAGGCGATCTTCTACTAGGCGAAGGCGCCGCCGACACAGCCGCGCGCCGCTCGTGACCGCGTCGCCGTTCTTCGGCGGTGTGATGCCTTGATGGCTTGGAGCTCCCGTTCCACCAAGCCCTTAAGGGCTCCCATCATCAGCTTGATCGGACGGGCGGGACTTCGCGGCTCTCCATCCTCAGGTTGGAGGCAAGGGTTGGCTCTCCGCCGTCCGCCCCGGCGCCAGCCGTAGCGCCAGCACCGCCCCCAGCGTCGCTGCGACGATCACCCCCGCCATCGGAACCGGCGTCCCGTCCTCCAGCGCGCCGGCGACCGCCGCGCCCAGCGCTCCCAGCCCGAACTGCGCCGCCCCGTAGAGGGCCGACAGCGACCCCGCCCTCTGCGGGTCGTGGGCGAGCGCCCCGGCCACCGCGTTCGGCCCGGCCAGCCCATGGCCCGCGATGGCGAAGAACAGCGGGACCAGCACGCCCCAGAGCCCGCCGAAGCCCGTGATCGAGGTCGCCAGCAGGATCAGGGCGGCCACGAACCCCGCCAGGGTGGACGCCTTCAGCACTCGGTCCGGCAGGTAGTGGCGGAGGAGCAGCCGGTTCAGCTGCGAGGCCCCGATGATCCCCACCGCATTGGCCCCGAACACCCAGCCGAAGCTCGCGGCCGGTACGCCGAAGTGCTCGATCACCACCGCCGGCGAGGCGGCGATGTAGGTGAACATGGCCGCCGACACGCAGGCCCCGGTCAGGGTGTAGGCCACCGCGCCCCGGTTGGTCAGGAGCGCCAGATAGGCCCGGAGCGGCGACTCCGACCGGGCCCGGAGCCCCGTCTCGGCCGAGCGCGTCTCCGGCAGGCCCAGCAGGACGGCCAGTCCCGTCAGGGCCCCGAAGCCGAACAGCACCCAGAAGATCGTCCGCCACCCCGCCACCGTCAGCACGAAGCCGCCCGCCAGCGGGGCCAGGATCGGGGCCACGCCCATGATCAGCATCAGGATCGAGAAGATCCGCGCCGACTCCCGATGGTCGAACCGGTCGCGCACCACCGCGCGCGAGATCACCACCCCCGCGCAGCCGCCGAGCGCCTGCAGGGCCCGGAGGCCGATCAGCCAGGGCAGGGAGGTCGCCAGCGCGCAGCCGACCGTGGCCGCGAGATAGACCGCGATGCCGAACAGCACCGGCCCCTTGCGCCCGATGCGGTCCGCCACCGGCCCGTAGACCAGCTGGCCGAACGCCAGGCCGGCGAAATAGGCGGCCACCGTCGCCTGGGCCCCGGCCGCCGTGCCCTGCAGCTCGCGCGCGATCGACGGCAGGCTGGGCAGGTACATGTCGATGGACATGGGCGCGAAGGCGGTCAGCGCGCCGAGGATCAGCAGCAGGCTGAGCTCAGGCTTCGTCGCGCGGGCGGTGTCGGTCATCACGACCCTCTAACGCGCGGCGCGCGCCCGTGTCCTGATCCTGACGAAAGTTTCACTGGCGAGACCTGTCCGCACGGCTCAGGTTCCGCCCCGAACGAGAACCACAACGAATTCTCGAAAGGGACACCGCCCGACATGCGCAAGCTCACCCTCCGACCCGCCCTCGCCACCGCCCTGGCCCTCGTGCTCGCCGCCGGCGGGGCCGCCGCCGTCGCCCAGGCGCAGGCCACGTCCGCCGCCTCGGCCCAGTCCGAGGACGCGCGCTTCGACGCCTTCCTGAACCAGACCTTCCAGGAGGGCCTGTCGCTCAGCCCGCAGACCATGACCCAGCTGGGCATGAAGACCCGTTACAACGAGCTGGACGACGCCTCGGACGCCGCGGCCCTGAAGAACATCGAGCTCGTCCGCTCGCAGCTGGCGCGCATGAAGGCGGAGTTCAAGTACGACAAGCTCTCGCCAGCCAACCAGCTGAACTGGCGGCTGTTCGAGGACCAGGCGAAGAACGCCGAGCTCTTCTACAAGTGGCGCTGGAACTTCTACCAGGTGTCCACCGAGGGCTCGCCGACCACCAACCTGCCGGTCTTCCTGATCAACAACCACCGCGTCGACACGGTGGAGGACGCCGAGGCCTACGTCGCCCGCCTGGCCGCCGTCGGCCGGGTGCTGGACCAGACCTCGGACACCCTGGAGGCCCAGGCGAAGATGGGCGTGATCGCGCCGTCCTTCGTCTATGCCCCGGTGCTGGAGAGCTCGCGCGCGGTGCTCAAGGGCGCGCCCTTCACCGACGGGCCCGACACTCCGCTGTGGGCCGACTTCAAGAAGAAGGTCGGGGCGCTGAAGACCGACGACGCCACCAAGGCGCGCCTGCTCGACCAGGGCCGCGCGGCCATGACCGGCCCGATGAAGGCTGGCTACGACCGCATCCTGGGCGTGCTGGAAGGCCAGGCCAAGGTCGCCAACTCCACCGACGGCGTCTGGCGCCTGCCCGACGGCGACGCCTTCTACAACGCCACCCTGAGCTTCTTCACCACCACCAACCTGACCGCCGACGAGATCCACAAGATCGGCCTGTCGGAGGTGGCGCGTATCGACAAGGAGATGGAGGTCATCAAGGACAAGGTGGGCTTCAAGGGCGACCTGAAGGCTTTCCTCGCCTATGTGAAGACCGATCCCAAGTTCCACTACACCAACGACGACGCCGGCCGCGCCGCCTACCTGGCCGACGCCAACCGGGTGATCGCCGACTACATGAAGAACGGCGCCCCTCAGCAGTTCTCGGTCCTGCCGAAAGCCCCCGTGGAGGTGAAGCCGGTCGAGGCCTTCCGCACCGAGACGGCGTCGGTCGCCTTCTACAATCCGGGCACGCCGGACGGCTCGCGCCCGGGCATCTTCTACATCAACCTCGGCGACCCCTCGCAGGTGCTCCGGCCCATGGTCGAGGCCACCACCTGCCACGAGGCGACGCCCGGCCACCACTTCCAGATCGCCCGCAGCCAGGAGCAGCAGGACCTGCCGATGTTCCGCCGCTTCGCCTTCTACGGCGCCTACATCGAGGGTTGGGGCCTCTACGCCGAGCGGCTGTGCAAGGAAGCCGGCCTCTACCAGGACCCCTATTCCGACTTCGGCCGGCTCTCGCTCGAGGTCTGGCGCGCCGCGCGCCTGGTGGTCGACACCGGCATCCACGCCAAGCACTGGTCGCGGGACCAAGCCATCCAGTACTTCCGCGACAACACCCTGCTCAGCGAGCGGGACATCACCAAGGAAGTGAACCGCTACATCGCCAATCCCGGCCAGGCGACCAGCTACAAGATCGGCCAGCTGAAAATCCTCGCCCTGCGCGACAAGGCCAAGGCGGCGCTGGGTCCGAAGTTCGACCTGAAGCAGTTCCACGAGGTCATCCTCGCCAACGGCGCCCTGCCGCTGGGCGTGTTGGAGGAGCAGGTCGACGCCTGGATCGCGGTCAAGAAGAAGGGGTAGGGGCGCGCGGCTCGCGCCCGATTGTCTGCTGACGATCGTGCGCCGCCGCCGGGCTTCCTCAAGGACCAGCGCTTCGCGTCGCCCGCTGAAGAGCGCGGGCGATCCTTGACCAAGCCCAACGGCTCCGCGGTCCCTCCAGCAAGACAATCAGGGAGGGCGGTGGGCTGAGGCCCAGTTTGTCTGTCAGAGACAGGCCGCCCTGAGCGGCAGCTTGCTTCCTGATGGCCTTGCCGAGCCCAGAGCTTCGGCGGCGAGCTCAGTCAAGGATGGCCTCGCTCTATCGCGAGGTCACCGCTCCAGCGGACCCCGGCCTTGAGCCGGGGGTCCTTTACTGAGATCGACGACGGAGCTCCCCTCGTCGCAAGCCTCTCAGGCCCTACACGCCTACCGCCCCAGCCGCGCCAGTATCGCGTCCCGATAGGTCCGGCTGACCACGATCTCCTCCCCCGAGGCCGTGGTCAGCCGCCAGCCACCGTCCGACAGCGGCGCGGCGCTGGCCACCTTGGCCAGGTTCACGATCGCCGAGCGGTGGCACCGCGCGAACACCGCCGGGTCCAGCCGGCCCTCCAGCTTCGACAGCGGCTCGCGGATCAGGCCTTCGCGGCCGGCCCAGTGGATCACCACATAGTTGGCCGCCGACCCGACCCACTCGATGTCGCCGGGATCGACCACCGCGCGCCGGGCGCCGGTGGAGACCATCAGCCGCTCCGGCGCCGAGACGTCCGCCGCCGCCGCGCCGCGCGCGGCCTCGAGCGCCCGGGCCAGCTGGTCCTTCTCGCCTTGCAGGCGGATCGCCAGGGCGGCCGCGCACAGGGCGGAATAGATCAGGATTTCCACCGGCAGCCGGTGCTCCACACGCCGGGCGAAATGGTCCAGGCCCTCGCCGGAGAACCGCCCGTCGAGCCAGACGCCGAACACGGCGTGCCCGGCGATGGCGACGATTCCGAAGCCCGCCAGCGCCAGATAGGTCGAGGCCCGCGCGCCGAACCGCCGGTAGATCAGCCAGATCGCCCCCACCACCGGCGCCCAGCCCGCGTAGAGCAGGCCCTGCCAGACCAGCGAGGTCCAGACCCCTAGCGGCGCGTGCGCCTCCGCGTGCAGCCGGCGCAGGAACCAGGCGGCCGAGACCACCGTCATGCCGTAGCTGTAGAGCCCGAACAGCCAGGCCCAGGCGGTCGCCGACAGCCGCTTCATGCGGCCAGGGGCGCCGTCTCGCGCGCCCGCCGCCGCCGCGCGATCGCGTAGTAGGCGATGGCTGCGACCGTCAGGGTCTCGAACAGCAGGGTCGGCCACAGCTCGCGCCAGGGCGAGGGCAGGAACGGCAGGAAGTTGCCGGCGAAGGCCGAGAGCGCCGCCGCATAGGTCCCCATCATCTTGAACAGGTGCTCATAGAACCACAGGTCCGGAAAGAACGGGAACGCCGTCGGGGCCAGGAACCGCCAGCCGTCCCAGACCGCATAGAGCGCCGCCGACCCCACCAGGGTGTAGGCGATGGTCCGCTGGCCGACGATCTCGCCGGTCTGCAGCAGCCAGAACACGTAGCCGCCGATCCCGACCGCGCCCAGCAGCACCAGCCAGTCGAACAGCCGGGCGGTCTGGCGTGGATCCAGGTCCGGCCGCTTGCGCCTCAACACCCGCACGCCCGAGGTCAGCGACACCGTCGCCATCACCGACAGGGCGGCGAAATAGGGCCGGAAGTTCAGGATGGTCATGACCCAGGCGGCGATCAGGAGCACGCTCATCAGGGCGACGAACACCTTGCCCCAGGCCCGGTGCGTCGGCCCGCCCTTGCGGCTGAGCAGCGGCACGAGGCCCACGCCCACCAGGACCAGGCCCGCGGCGATGTGGAGGAACAGGATGGCGGAGAAGAACGGCGGCTGTTGCATGGGCCCACTTCGGCCCGTCCGGTCGCGCCCCGCCACGCTCGCGGGACGGATTGCGGCAGGCCGGGACGAACGGGCCGGCGGGGCCCCAACGGCCCGGACTCTGATGATGGAGAGCCCTTAAGGGCTTGGTGGAACGGGAGCTCCGTCGGTTTCTCTTGTCAAGGACGGGCCCCCTCTTTGGGGGGCCGCCGCTCCGCGGCGCGCGCAAGAGCGCGCGTCCTTGAGAAGAGAAACCGACGGAGCAAGACTGCCTCCAAGCCATCAAGGGATCACACCGCCGAAGACCGGCGGCGCAAACACGGCCGCCCGGCGCGCGCCGCGCCTTCCGCCAATCTCCGCGGAACCCAACCGCCACGCTCGCGCGTTCCGGCTCAGCTGACCGCTGGAGCCCCCATGACCCTGCCTCAGGGACTGTCCTTCGCCCTCGTGGGCGTCACCGTGATCTGCTTCCTCTGGGGGCGGTGGCGCTACGACCTGGTGGCGGTCGGGGCCCTGGTTGTCGGCGTCGCCATCGGCGTGGTGCCGGTGAAGGCCGCCTTCGAGGGCTTCTCCAACGACATCGTCATCATCATCGCCTCGGCCCTGGTGGTCTCCGCCGCCATCGCGCGTTCCGGCGTGGTGGAGATGATCCTGCGCCCGGTCTTGCCGCGCCTGATCACCGAGGGCCGTCAGGTCACCGTGCTCGCCGGCGCCACCGCCCTGCTGTCGATGATCACCAAGAACGTCGGCGCCCTGGCCATACTGATGCCGACCGCCGTGCAGCTGTCGCGCCGCACCGGCACGTCCCAGGCGCGCCTGCTGATGCCCATGTCGTTCGGTTCGCTGGTGGGCGGCCTGGCCATCCTGGTCGGCACCTCGCCCAACATCATCGTCGCAGGCGTGCGCAAGGAGGCGCTGGGCAAGCCCTTCGGCATGTTCGACTTCATGCCCGTGGGGCTCGGCCTGACCGCCGTCACCCTGGTCTATCTGGCCTTCGCCTATCGCATGCTGCCGAAGTCGCGCCAGCCCGCCGTCGGCATCGAGGCGGCGCTCGCCGGGGCGGCCTACGTCACCGAGGCGGAGGTGCCCGAGGACTGGGCCAAGGCGGGGACGCGCGTGCGCGACCTCAACAAGATGTCCAACAACGAGGTCTCGATCCTGGCCCTGATCCGCAAGGGCCAGCGCCTGGCCTCGCCGCACCCCAATGTGGGCCTGCGGACCGGCGACCTGCTCATGCTGGAAGGCGAGGAGGCGGACCTCAACGCCCTGATCGGCCGCGCGGCCCTGAAGCTCACCCGCGCCGACCGCGCCGCGCCCACCGAGGAGGCCGCCGAGGACGTGCGGGTGATCGAGGCGGTGGTCGGCCAGGACTCGCCCCTGATCGGCGAGAGCGCCCAGCGCGTCGGCCTGCACGAACAGCACGGGGTGAACCTGCTCGGCGTCAGCCGCGCCGGTTACCGCATGACCCAGAAGCTGAAGACCGTGCGCCTGCGCGCCGGCGACATCCTGGTGCTGCAGGGGGGCGAACGGACCCTGCCGGGCGCCTTGAAGGACCTCGGCTGCCTGCCGCTGGCCGAGCGCCCGGTCCAACTCGGCGGGGTGGGCCGCACCCTGAAGCCGGCGATGATCCTGGTCGCGGCCATGGCGCTGGTCGCCTTCGGCCTCGTGCCCGTGCCGGTCGCCTTCTTCGGCGCGGCGGTGCTGATGGTGGCCATAAGCGCGCTCCGGATGCGCGAGGCCTATGCGGCGCTCGACGCCCCGGTGCTGGTCCTGATCGCCGCCCTGATCCCGGTCGCCGACGCGGTCCAGTCCACCGGCGGCACGGACCTGATCGCCCGGGGCCTGTCGGTGGTCTTCCACGGCCTGCCGCCCCTGGTCACCCTGGTGGCGGTGATGGCCGTGGCCATGGCCGCCACGCCCTTCCTGAACAACGCCGCCACCGTGCTGATCGTGGCCCCCATCGGCATGAGCCTGGCCCAGCGGCTGGGCCTCAGCCCCGACCCGTTCCTGATGGCCGTGGCGGTCGGCGCGGGCTGCGACTTCCTCACCCCCATCGGCCACCAGTGCAACACCCTGATCATGGGCCCGGGCGGCTACCGGTTCCTCGACTATCCGCGCCTGGGCGGGCCGCTGTCGCTGATCATCCTGGCGGTGGGGCCGCTGTTGATCTCGGTGTTCTGGCCGTTGTGAAGTCGAGCCGGAACGCCTTTCAAGCCTGAGGATGGAGAGCCCTTAAGGGCTTGGTGGGACGGAGCAAATCTGCCTCCAAGCCATCAAGGGTTCACGCCGCACGATGTGCGGCGAGCCCACCTGCAAGCCCGAAGCAAAAAGGCCCCGGATCGCTCCGGGGCCTTTCGCTTGTCTGTCGCTGCCGAAAAGCCAGATCAGCTCTTCTTGCCGCCGTTGCCGACGCGCGGCGCGTCGTCGCCGCCGGTGTCGGTCTCGACGTCGGCCGCGCCCTTGTCGGTGCGGGCCATGGAGCGCTCGGCGATACGGGCCGACTTACCGCGACGGTCGCGCAGGTAGTAGAGCTTGGCGCGACGCACGACGCCGCGGCGCTTCACCTCGATCGACTCGATCACCGGCGACAAGAGCGGGAACACCCGCTCCACGCCCTCGCCGAAGCTGATCTTGCGGACCGTGAAATTCTCCTGGATGCCCTCGCCCGCGCGGGCGATGCAGACGCCTTCGAAGGCCTGGACGCGCTCGCGCTCGCCTTCCTTGATGCGCACGTTGACGCGCAGGGTGTCGCCGGGCTGGAACTCGGGGATGGCGCGCTTGGCCAGCTGCTTGGCGGCCTCTTCGCGCTCGATCTGCTGCAGGATGTTCATCGTCTCATTCCTTACTGGGCTTAACGTCGCCCTTTGCCTGTTGATTGGCGAGGAACTGGGACCAGAGGTCCGGCCTTCGCTCGCGGGTCGTCTCGTCTCTCATCTTGCGCCGCCAGGCCGCGATCTTCGCGTGATCGCCGCTCAGCAGCACCTCGGGGATCTGCAGCCCCTCGAATTCCCGCGGTCGCGTGTACTGCGGATGCTCGAGCAGCCCGTCCTCGAAGCTCTCTTCGGCCAGGCTCGCCTCCTGCCCCAGAACCCCGGGGACGAGACGGACGCAGGCCTCGATCGCCACCATCGCCGCCGCTTCCCCGCCCGCGAGGACGGCGTCGCCGACGGAGACTTCCTCGAACCCGCGGGCGTCTAACACCCGCTGGTCCACCCCCTCGAACCGGCCGCACAGGACGATCACGCCCGGTCCGTCGGCCCACTCTCGAACGCGCGCCTGGGTCAGGGGCCGACCCCGGGCGCTCATGTACAAAAGCGGCCGAGAGGCCCGCTCGACGCTGTCGAGCGCCCGGGCCACCACGTCCGCCTTGAGCACGGCTCCCGGACCGCCACCCGCGGGGGTGTCGTCCAGGAAGCCGCGCTTATCCATGGAAAAGGCCCGTATGTCCACCGTTTCCAGGTCCCACAGCCCCTGCTCACGCCAGGCCGTGCCGATCAGCGAGACGCCGAGCGGGCCGGGAAAGGCCTCGGGAAACATGGTCAGGACGGTGGCGCGGAACGGCGCGGAGGCGGACATGGCCCGCGTCAATAGGCGCTGGCGCGCGATCCATCCAGACCGAATGGCCGGTTCAGTAGTAGCTCGCCACGTCCGGCTGCCTGAACCAGGCCTGCAGCACCAAGCTCATCGCGTAGAGCGCCACCAGCACGGCCATGACCGTCATCACCCGCGCCGCCGTATGTCGCCAGCCGCGCGCGGTCGGGCTCTTCAGCACGGCGGCGCCCCAGGCGAGATCGCTTCCGAGCAGGGCGAACAACATCTGGGGCGCAAAGCGGGGGAGGTCGTCGAGCACCCGCGGCCGCGGCCCGAACGGCTTCGGCGCCTCCACGGGCTCCAGCACGGCCACCGCGTCCGCCAGCTCGGCTTCCGGCACCCAGACGGCGATGCCGCCCAGGTACTGCTGCATGTTCCACAGGTTCCAGGCGAACTCGCCCTCGTACATGAACGGGTGCAGACGCTCCGCGCGTAGCCGGCTCATGACCACGTGCGCTTCCGGCAGGGACAGGAACCGGCCGAGGAGAACCAGCCCCACGACCTAGCGGACGCGCCGGATCGAGGAGGTGGTGTCGTTGATCCGCAGCGGCACGAAGTTGTCCACGTCGCTGACGATCAGGTTGCAGCGGCCCTGGTAGTTCACGTGCTCGCAGACCTGCCAGGTTCCGCCCGACACGCGGATCGAGGAGGCCAGGTCGTTGAAGCCGAAGCGGGTCAGGTCGGGCGTGTCGCCGGTGATCTCCAGCTGCCGGCCGCGATAGCCCACGTCCTCGTAGAGCACCGCGCGCGAACGCCCGCCGCCACCGCCGCCGCCCGGACCGCCGGGGCCCCCCGGCCCGTCCGGCCGACCGCAGCTCAGCCGCCCGTCCCAGTTGACGATGTCGCGCCGGCACTCGCGGTAGCGGATCGAGGAGACCTGCAGCCCGCCGCGCCGGTCCAGGCACCGCGCGGTCAGCTGGCCGCCCTGGACGGTGATGTCGCGGCAGGTGGTCTGCCAGTCCCCGTCCGGCACCCGATCGTAGGGGCCGTAACGGCCGCCGCCGCCGCCTCCGCCCCAGGGCTGCGACAGGGCCGGCGCGGCCACGAGGACCCCGAGGGTCAGGACGGCGGCGAGGGCGATCTTCGGCGGGTTCATGCACGGTCTCCGCGAATGGCTCAGCCGATGAAGCTCGCCGAACGGGGGTCCGTCAACCGGGCTTGGAAGCGCCGCGCGACTTGCGCTCGTCCCGCCGTTTCACCGATCCGCATGATGGAGAGCCCTTAAGGGCTTGGTGGAACGGGAGCTCCGTCGGTTTCTCTTGTCAAGGATCGCCCGCCCCTAGAGGCGGGCGACGGCGCAGCCGCGAGCGCGAAGAGCGCTCGCCTTGAGAAGAGAAACCGCCGGAGCAAGACTGCCTCCAAGCCATCAAGGGATCACACCGCCGAAAGATCGGCGGTGGCCCAGTCGGCTGCCGCTCACCCCTTCTTCTGCGTTTCCCGGTCGGTGACGATCCGCCAGCCCGAAGCCTCGCGCCGCCAGGTCTGCTCCACGTCCACGCGGGTGTCGAAGACCCTGCCGCCGAAGTCGTCCTTGCGCCGGATCACGCCGGTCACCCGCGCCTTGTCGCCGTCCACCCGGACCGCGAGGCCCTCCACCTCGATGGCGCGCACGAAATAGTCGGGTGAGTTCACCGGCATGCCGAGCGCGATCATCCGCTCGACCTTCTCGCCGTCCTGGGTCATCACGAAGTCTGCGGCGGTGAGACGATCCAGCGTGCGGCCGTCGCGCGCCACGAAGGCCGCGAACCAGGCCCGCGCCAACGCCTCCACCTCGCTCTCGGCGGAGGTCGAGGCCAGGGCTCCCGACGCGCCGGGCAGGCCGACGATCAGCGCCAAGGCGCCCGCGGCCAGCGTTCGTCTACGGATGTGCATGCCGTTCCTCCCAGGGGCGAGGCTCGGCCGGTTTTATGGCGAAGGTTGGACCCCTAGACGTCCAGCAGGAACCGCTGCGGATCCTCGACGTGTTCCTTCACCCGCACCAGGAAGGTCACAGCCTCCTTGCCGTCCACGATCCGGTGGTCGTAGCTCAGCGCCAGGTACATCATCGGGCGGATCACGATCTGTCCGTTCACCACCACCGGCCGGTCCTGGATCTTGTGCATGCCGAGGATGCCCGACTGCGGGGCGTTCAGGATCGGGGTGGACATCAGCGAGCCGTAGACCCCGCCGTTGGAGATCGTGAACGTCCCGCCCTGCAGCTGCTCGATGGTCAGCGAGCCGTCGCGCGCCTGGCGGCCCAGGTCGCCGATGGTCTTCTCGATCTCGGCCAGGTTCATGGCGTCGGCGTCGCGCACGACCGGCACCACCAGCCCCTTCTCGGTGCCGACCGCCACGCCGATGTCGTAGTGGTTCTTGTAGATCAGGTCCGTGCCCTCGATCTCGGCGTTCACCGCCGGGATCTCCTTCAGGGCGGCGATACAGGCCTTCACGAAGAAGCCCATGAAGCCGAGCTTCACCCCGTGGCGCTTCTCGAAGGCGTCCTTGTAGGCGTTGCGCAGGGCCATCACCGCGCTCATGTCGACCTCGTTGAAGGTGGTCAGCATGGCGGCGGAGTTTTGGCTCTCCTTCAGCCGGCGCGCGATGGTCTGGCGCAGGCGGGTCATCTTCACCCGCTCCTCGCGGGCGCCCAGCGCGCGGGGCTGGACCGCGGCCGGGGTCGAGGCGGCAGGCGCTGGGGCGGCCTGGGGCGCGGCTTGCGGCGCGGGCGCGGCCGGGGCCGGCGCGCTCGGCGCTTCGCCGGACAGCGCCGCCAGGGCGTCGCCCTTGGTGATGCGGCCGTCCTTGCCGGTGCCGGCGACGGTCTCGGGGTTCAGACCGGTCTCCGACACGATGCGCTGCACCGAGGGCGCCAGCGGCATGGCGGCGGCCGGAGCGGACGGCGCGGCCGGGGTCGGGGCGGCGGGCGCCGGAGCGGCCGGAGCCGCCCCGGTGGCCGAAGCGCCGGCGGAGGCGCCCGCGGCGACCTTGCCGATCACCTGGCCCGGCGTGACGGTCGCGCCCTCCGCGGCGGTGATCTCGGCCAGCACGCCGTCGGCGGGGGAGGCGACCTCGACCGCGACCTTGTCGGTCTCGATCTCGACCAGCAGCTCGTCCTTCTTCACCGCCTCGCCGGCCTTCTTGGTCCAGCGCGCGACGGTGCCCTCGGCGACGGACTCGCCCATCACCGGGGTCTTCACCTCGATCAGATTGCCGGAGGACGGCGCGGGAGCTGCGGCGGCCGGCGCCGGCTGCGGCGCGATCGGCGGCGGGACCAGCGAGGCCGGCAGGGGCTGCGGCGCCGGGGCGGGCGTGGGCGCAGGCTGAGGCTTCGGGGCCGGAGCGGCCGTCGGAGCAGGCGCGCTCGGCGCCGCGGTCGCGCCCTCGCTGACCCGGCCCAGCACCGTGCGCGGCGTCACCGTCGCGCCTTCCGGCGTCAGGATCTCCGTCAGCACGCCGTCCGCGGGCGAGGCCACTTCCAGCGAGACCTTGTCGGTCTCCAGCTCGACCAGGACCTCGTCCTTCTTCACCGCGTCGCCGGGCTTCTTGGTCCAGCGGGCGATGGTCGCCTCCGTCACGGACTCGCCGAGCGCGGGGGTCAGGATGTCGGCCATGAGTCAGGCTCCAAAATCAGTCGGCTGTCCGGGGAGGGACGGCGGCGGCGTCGGCTGTTTTAAGCCAACGCCTCGTTGAGGAAAGTCTCGAGTTCTTTCAGGTGGCGGCTCATCAGGCCCGCGGCCGTCGAGGCCGAGGCCGGACGCCCGACGTAGCGCGCGCGCTTGGACTTCACCTGGAGGCGCTCAAGCGTCAGTTCAAGCCACGGATCGACGAAGGTCCAGCCGCCCATGTTCTTCGGCTCTTCCTGGCACCAGATCAGCTCCGCGTTCGGGAAGCGGCCGAGCTCGGTGAGCAGCGACTTCATCGGCCACGGATAGAACTGCTCCAGGCGCATCAGGTAGATGTCGTTGATCCCCTTCTTCTCCCGGGCTTCCAAGAGGTCGTAGTAGACCTTGCCGGAGCAGAGGATCAGGCGGCGGATCTTGTCGTCGGGCACGACCTCGACGCCCGCGAGCGCCGGGTTGCGCTGGCCGTCGTCGTGCAGCACCCGGTGGAAGGACGAGCCCTCCGCCAGCTCCGCCAGGGTCGACACCGCCTTCTTGTGACGGAGCAGGCTCTTCGGCGTCATCAGGATCAGCGGCTTGCGGAACGGCCGGTGGATCTGGCGGCGCAGGATGTGGAAGTAGTTGGCCGGGGTGGTGCAGTTGGCCACCTGCATGTTGTCTTCGGCGCAGAGCTGCAGGAACCGCTCCAGGCGCGCGGAGGAGTGCTCGGGTCCCTGGCCCTCGTAGCCGTGCGGCAAGAGCATGGTCAGGCCGCACATGCGCAGCCACTTGCGCTCACCGGCGGCGATGAACTGGTCGATGATCACCTGGGCGCCGTTCACGAAGTCGCCGAACTGCGCTTCCCACATGGTCAGGGTGTTGGGGTCGGCCAGGGCGTAGCCGTACTCGAAGCCCAGCACCGCCTCTTCCGACAGGGCCGAGTCGATCACCTCATAGGGCGCCTGGCCGTCGCGGATGTTGTTCAGGGGCGAGTACCAGGCCTCGTTCACCTGATCGATCACGGCGGAATGGCGCTGGCTGAAGGTGCCGCGCACGCTGTCCTGGCCGGACAGGCGCACCGGGAAGCCCTCGTCGACCAGCGAGCCGAAGGCCAGGCTCTCGGCCGTGGCCCAGTCCAGGTCCTTGCCGCTCTCGATCGACTCGCGCCGGCCGTCCATCACGCGTTTCAGGGTGCGGTGGATGTTCACCTCGGCGGGGACGGAGGTCAGCTTCAGGCCGATCTCCTTCAGTCGCGCCAGGGGCACCGCCGTGTCGCCGCGCCGCTCGTCGTCCTCGGGCCGGCCGAGGTTCGACCACTGGCCGTCCAGCCAGTCGGCCTTGGACGCCTCGAACGACTTGCCGGCCTCGAACTCGGAGTCGAGGAACTGGTCGAACTCCGCGATCCAGCCGTCCACCTCGGCCTGGGTGGCCGTCCCCTCGGCCACCAGCCGCCGGGCGTAGAGGTCGCGCGTGGAGGGGTGGTCCTTGATCTTGGCGTACATCAGGGGCTGGGTGAACGTCGGGTCGTCGCCCTCGTTGTGGCCGAAGCGGCGATAGCAGAACATGTCCACCACCGTGTCCTTGGCGAACACCTGGCGGAACTCGGTCGCCAGTCTCGTTGCAAAGACCACAGCCTCCGGATCGTCCCCGTTCACGTGGAAGATCGGCGCCTGCACCATCATCGCGGAGTCCGACGGATAGGGGCTGGAGCGCGAATTGCGCGGGCTGGTGGTGAAGCCGATCTGGTTGTTGACGATGAAGTGCAGGGTCCCGCCAGTGCGGTAGCCCTTCAGCCCCATCAGCGCGAAGCACTCCGCCACCACGCCCTGGCCGGCGAAGGCCGCGTCGCCGTGGATCAGCAGCGGCAGCACGTCCGCGCGCGGCGCGTCGGGCTTCACGCGCATGGCCTGGGCCTGCTTCGCCCGCGCCTTGCCCAGCACCACCGGGTTCACGATCTCCAGGTGCGACGGGTTGGCGGTCAGCGACAGGTGCACGGACTTGCCGTCGAACGACCGGTCCGACGAGGCGCCCATGTGGTACTTCACGTCGCCCGAGCCCTCGATGTCCGACGGGACCGTCGAGCCGCCCTGGAACTCGTAGAAGATGGCCTTGTAGGGCTTGCCCATCACTGCCGCGAGGACGTTCAGGCGGCCCCGGTGGGCCATGCCCAGCACGATCTCGTGCACGCCCATGGCGCCGCCGCGCTTGATCACCTGCTCCAGCGCCGGGACCATGGCCTCGCCGCCGTCCAGGCCGAACCGCTTGGTGCCGGGGAAGCGCTTGTGCAGGAAGGCCTCGAAGCCCTGGGCCTCGATCAGCTTCTTCAGGATCGAGACCTTACCTTCCTTGGTAAAGCCGATCTCCTTGTCGTGGCCCTCGATGCGCTCCTGGATCCACTGTTTCTCCTCGGGCTCGGCGATGTGCATGTACTGCACCCCGACGTTGCCGCAGTAGGTCCGGCGCAGGATCGCCAGGATCTCCTTCAGGGTCGCGTATTCCAGCCCCAGGGTGCCGTCGATGAAGATCGGCCGGTCCATGTCCTCGGGCCCGAAGCCGTAGAATTCCGGCTCCAGCTCGGGGTTCTTGATCGGCGGCTCCAGGCCCAGCGGGTCGAGATTGGCGTAGAGGTGGCCGCGGATCCGGTAGGTGCGGATCAGCATGAAGGCGCGCACCGAGTCGTGGGCGGCGGCCTTGATCTGGTCCTCGCTGGCGCCGGACACGGGCGTTGAGGGCAGGGCGGCGCGCGCGGCGATCTCCGCCCCGGCCTTGGCCTGCACCGCGGGCCAGACGCCGTCGAGCGCGGACAGGGTGTCGGTGCGCTGGTCCTCGATGGGGCGGCCCCAGCCGCCCGCTGCGGCCGAGGTCTTCACCTGGGCCGAGGTGTCCTTCAGCTGGTCGAAGAAGGCCCGCCAGGCCGTGCTGACCGAATTGGGGTCCGCCGCCCAGCGTTCGTGCAGGTCCTCGATGAAGCTCGCGTTGCCCCCGTAGAGGAACGAGGTTTCCGCGAACACCTGATTGAGCCGACCCGCGTCGTCCGCCATCGTCTTGTCCTTGCGCCCGACCGGAGCCCCCGCATCCGATTCGGGCGTTACATAATCATTCTTTGGTAACGAAACATTCCCGGCCTCCGAGGCTGTTCCCGCCGGGCTGGATGTGGCCCGGGCAGGCGTCGTCGGCCGGGCCTCTCAACCCTTCAGCACGCCCATCAGGGTTTCGCCGAGCGCGGCGGGCGAGGGCGACACCTGGATGCCGGCCGCGCGCATGGCGTCGGTCTTCGACCCCGCATCGCCCTTGCCGCCCGAGATGATCGCGCCCGCGTGGCCCATGCGCCGGCCCGGAGGCGCGGTGACCCCGGCGATGAAGCCCACCGTCGGCTTCCAGCGCCCGCGCTTCTTCTCGTCGGCCAGGAACTGGGCCGCGTCCTCTTCGGCCGAGCCGCCGATCTCGCCGATCATGATGATCGACTGGGTCGCGGGGTCGGCCAGGAACAGCTCCAGCACGTCGATGAACTCGGTGCCCTTGACCGGGTCGCCGCCGATGCCGACCGCGGTGGTCTGGCCCAGGCCCGCGTTGGTGGTCTGGAACACGGCCTCGTAGGTCAGGGTGCCGGAGCGCGAGACCACGCCGACCGAGCCCTTCTTGAAGATGTTGCCCGGCATGATGCCGATCTTGCACTCGCCCGGGGTCAGCACGCCCGGGCAGTTCGGGCCGATCAGGCGCGACTTCGAGCCCTGCAGCGAGCGCTTCACCCGCACCATGTCGGCCACCGGGATGCCCTCGGTGATGGCCACGATCAGCGGGATCTCCGCGTCGATCGCCTCGCAGATGGAGTCCGCGGCGAAGGGCGGCGGCACATAGATCACCGACGCGTCCGCGCCGGTCGCCGCGCGCGCCTCGGCGACGGTGTCATAGACCGGCAGGCCCAGGTGCTGCTGGCCGCCTTTACCGGGCGTCACGCCCCCGACCATCTTGGTGCCGTAGGCGATGGCCTGCTCGGTGTGGAAGGTCCCCTGGGCGCCGGTGATGCCCTGGCAGATGACCTTGGTGTTGCTGTTGACGAGAATGGACATGAACTTCCTGGGTGCGACCGGTCCTGCGCGCGGCGGCAAGCCGTCCGGCGTGGGGGAAAGAGACGCCGAAGCGCATAGCCCCCACGGCCGCGAAACTCAACGGCGGAGGCGGGCTTCCGCGACGATGCGGCGTCAGGGCCGTTCCAGTTCGACCCTCTGAACCGACAGGGCCACCGCGTCCGGGTGGGTCGGGAAGGGGAAGGTCTCGATCGCCACCATGGGGCCGCCCGCCGGATCGGCCCGCACCGTCGCGGCCGACCTCTTGGCCGCCACCGTCCCCGGGTAGGTCGCCGGCCGCTCGCCCTGAGGCGTCTCGCGGTAGGCCCAGCCGATCTTGCCCGGCGTGTCGCCCGCGGCGGACTTGCCGAAGATCGGCGTCAGGGCGGCCTCGATTTCGTCGACCGATCCCGGCCCATAGCCGAGGTTGCACTGGACCCAGTGCGCCCGCGGCGTCCCGGCAAGGCTCGAGTCGATGACGCTCAGGCTCATGACCCCGTCGCCGATCTTCATCGTGCTTCCGAGGCTCAGATGAACCTCGGTGTCGCTGCCGAGGCGATCCCTCGGTAAAGGCTCGAACGCCGGCCAGCCCGCCTCGCGCGCGGCCTTCACGATCGCGGCGCCGTCGTGCTTCAGGCACAGGTCGCGCACGACGCGCATGGCCATGTCGAGCACCTCGGGCGAGGTCTTGGGCGCACGCTCCGTCAGGCCGGTCGGCGCGGCCAGGGCCCCCGGCGCGGCGGTCCCCAGCAACGTCCCCGCCGCCAGCACCGCTGCGATCGCCCATCGCGGCTTCATCGGCTCAGTCCACCGCATAGCTGTTGACCAGGATGCTGACGTAGCCCTCGCCGTCATCGATGGTCGACACCACCACCAGCCGGCCCTGACCCCGCCCGTCCGCGGCGACCGCCTTGGCCGCTTCGGTCGGGGTGTCGAACTCGCCCACCGGCGTCGGCGTGCGGGTCTCGCCCTTCAGCCTGAACGCCCAGCTGTGGCCGCCGCGTTCGCCCTTGCGCGCCGTCGCCGGACCGAACTGCGTCTCCAGGGTCCGCATGGCGATCGGCTCCTCGCCCGGATTGAAGCGGATGTTGCACTGGCCCCAGCGCACCTTCGTCCTCCCGGCCTTCAGCGCGGCGTCGATGAGGGTCAGGTGGACCTCGCCGTCGCGGCTGCCGACCCCCGAGATCATCAGCCGCTCCATGGAAATCTGGGTGCGGTCGACCTCGGCCGGAATCGCCTGCTCTTCGGGCTTGGGCATGCCGATGTCCTCGGCCGCCTTGGCGATCGCCCGCGCGCTCCCGTCGCCCGCCAGGCAGGTGCGCACCACCAGCGTGACCGCGATGTCGCCGGAGGTGTCGTAGTCTTGCGAAGCCGGCGGCGCCGTCGTCGTCTTGCCGGCGTCGTGCGGGCCGGCTCCGAACGCGGGCGCGCCCGCCCACAGCGTCGCCGACACCACGGCGGCGCACGCCAAACCCATACGTCTCACTGAACCATCCCCCCGGTTGCACCGACACTCAGAGGCACGCCGAGCCGGGCGTCAAGCCCGCGGGCGTGCGGCGGAGATCGGACCGGGGACTTTCACACGCAGTCCCCGTCCTTGGTCTTCATCGACGCGCAGGACGGCGGCAGGGACAGGTTCTGCTTCGCCCGTGGCGTAACCGGGACGGACGGGGGCGCCGCCGGCCTCGCAAAGGCCATCGGCCCGTCGCCTCCGACCCGGAAGGCCGCGTAGACGAGCATCGTCACCTTGTCTTCGGTCTGGGCCTTCACGATGCGAAAGCGGCCGCTGGTGATGAACCTGATGGCCTGATCGCGGGTCGCGCCTTCCAGGGGCGGCAGGTTTCGGCGGCCGGCGGCGTCTTCGAAGGCGTAGAGCTGGCCGCCCTCGTTCTGGACCGGCGGAATCCCGAGCCACCCCCGCGTCGCGCGCTGCAGGCGGGCCAGGTCGCCGGTCGCCGATCCGATGAAGCAGGTGTCGGCGATCCCGGAGGTGCCGGCGAAGGGCATCCTCATGGGTCCGGTCGCCAGGCGATACTCGACGCCGTCGAGGGTGCGCGAGAAGGTGGTGATCTCCGGCGACACCGCGACCCGCCGCCACCCCGCGGCCCGGGCGCGCGCCGACACGGCGGCCGAGGTGGGGGCCGGCAGGCACAGCGCCTTGACCAGCCCGACCAGCGGATCGTCGGTTTCCCGCCCGACCGGCACGTCCCGCAGGAGCGGCTGCCGCGGCCCGGCGACGGGGGGCTCGGTCTTGGCCTGGCCGCACCCGGCGGCCAGGAGCGGCAGCACGGCCAGGCCGAGCGCCGCCGTCCTCACCCCTTCACGGCCTTGACGATCTTCTGGGCGGCGTCGGCGAGATCGTCGGCCGAGATCACGTTCAGGCCGCTCTCGTTCAGGATCTTCTTGCCCAGCTCGACATTGGTGCCTTCCAGGCGGACCACCAGGGGCACCTTCAGGCCCACGGCCTTCACCGCCGCGATCACGCCGTTGGCGATGATGTCGCAACGCATGATGCCGCCGAAGATGTTGACCAGGATCCCCTTCACGTTCGGGTCGGCGGTGATGATCTTGAAGGCCGCGGTGACCTTCTCCTCGTTGGCGCCGCCGCCCACGTCCAGGAAGTTGGCGGGCTCCGCGCCATAGAGCTTGATGATGTCCATGGTGGCCATGGCCAGGCCCGCGCCGTTGACCATGCAGCCGATGTCGCCGTCGAGCGCGATGTAGGACAGGTCGTACTTCGAGGCCTCGATCTCCTTGGCGTCCTCTTCGGAGAGGTCGCGGAGCGCCACGATGTCGGGGTGGCGGAACAGGGCGTTGGAATCGAACGACACCTTGGCGTCCAGCACGCGCAGCTGGTTGTCGGTGGTGACGATCAGCGGGTTGATCTCCAGCATCTCCATGTCCTTGGACACGAAGGCCGCATAGAGCTGGCCGAGCAGCTTGCCCGCCTGCTTGGCGAGGTCGCCGTCCAGCTTCAGGGCCTTGGCCATGGACCGGCCGTGGTGGGGCATGACGCCCGTGGCCGGGTCGATCGAGAAGCTGACGATCTTCTCCGGCGTATGGTGCGCCACGTCCTCGATGTTCACCCCGCCCTCGGTGGAGGCGACCACCGACACGCGGCTGGTCTCGCGATCGACCAAGAGCGACAGGTAGAGCTCGCGCGAGATGTCGGAGCCTTCCTCGATGTAGAGGCGGTTTACCTGCTTGCCCTTCGGCCCGGTCTGTTCGGTGACCAGCACGCGGCCCAGCATCTCCTCGGCGTTCTTCTTCACCTCGTCGACCGACTTGGCCAGGCGCACGCCGCCCTTGGCGTCGGGCTTCAGGCCCTGGAACTTGCCCTTGCCGCGCCCGCCGGCGTGGATCTGGCTCTTCACCACCAGGAGCTTGGCGCCCTTCAGCGACTTGGCCGCCTGGACCGCCTCCTTGACCGTGGTCGCGGGCTCGCCGCGCGAGACGGGGACGCCGAACGTCTTCAGGACGGCCTTGGCCTGGTATTCGTGAATGTTCATGGAACCGATCGGTGGAGGAGACGGGAACAGAGCCCGCCGACTCTGAAGCCGGCGGGCGCGGCGGTTTTAGCGGCGGGGAGCCCCCCGCGCAATGCGGCGCGGGGCCGGTTTCCGCCTGGAGTTTCAGCGGCTCGCGCCCCGGCGGCTCCGGGGTTCAGGGGACGGGCGGTTTCAGGTCGATGGCGACCGCGTAGCCGGCCATCTCCATCTCGCGGTCGTAGCCGGCGAAGACGAAGCTCAGGTCGCCCTCGCGCACGGCCCGCCTCAGGGTGGCGTCGCGGAAGTCGGGCAGGAACTGGCGGAAGCCCGACCGGTCCTGGTAGGCCCAGACCCACAGCTCGCCCTGCTTCAGCCCGGGCTTCTGCTCGAACTCGGCTTGCATGACCCGGCGCACGTCGCCGGTGGCGGGCAGCACCCCGGCCATGCACATCTTCACGCGCGTGGGCGTCGCCTGGCCGGTCGGCATGGTCCCGTCGCCGAACATCAGCAGGGAGGACCCGCCCTCTCCGGTCTTCAGGTCGCCCGGCCGCTCGCGCACGAACACGCGCTTCAGCTGCAGGTCGTTGATGCCGCCGACCAGGGCCGCGGGGATCTCCACCGTCTGCCAGCCGTCGGCCTTCAGCCGCGCCTCCACGGTCGCCGGATCGGCGTGGGAGCCCAGGCAGTAGTCGTTCATCAGGGCGAAGGCGGCGTCGGGCGCCGCTTCCGGCGCGGGCTCGGCGGCCAGCAGCAGCAGGGAGGCGGCGGCGCAGACGCAACTCAAACCGACCCGCATCGACGCCCCCGAGGCCTCCGAGAGGCCCCCGAACGCGGCCACCGGTTTCATGGAGCCCGGCCGAGGCTTTGCGGTCAAGGCGAGCGCGGCGGACTCCGGCGGGGGTGTGGCCTCAGGGGCTCAGGGCCAAACGCTCAGGCATGGACCTCGCCGGAAAGGCCCGATATTCCAACGCTCCGATGACACCGGCCTTCGCCCTGCACTGCCTGAACCGGGACACCACCAACCTGGCGCTCCTGAAGTATCGGGATTTCCAGGCGTTCCTGGTCACCGGCCAGCACTCCGGCACCCACTGGATCAAGTGGATGCTGAGCCACGCCATGGCCCGGCGCTACGGCGTGGCGCCGCCGCGCTACTACAACAACGCCTCGTCCAACGAGATCATCGGCCACCCCAAGCACAAGCGCATCCACCCCGACCTGCCGCAGATCGCCAGCTCGCACTCGATCCCGCCGACCGCGCTCGACTGGGGCTGGGTACGCAAGGCCTTCCCGGTCCCGCCCTACGCCGTGGTGGTCAGGGACATCCGCGACGTCCTCATCTCCAACTACGAGAAGTGGCGGGGCGTGCGCTACCACGTGCCCTTCTCCGAGTACGTGAAGGGCGATATCTCCTCGAAGAAGTACGTCTGCGACGTCTGGTGGTACGTCCACTTCATGAACCGCTGGGGCCGGGTGGCCGAGCTCTGGCCCGACGAGACCCTGACCTTCCGCTACGAGGATTTTCGCAAGGACCCGCGCGCGAACCTCGAGCGCCTGGCCAGGCACCTCGGGCTGGACCTCTCGCCCGAAGCGCTCGACGCGGGCGTCGCCGCGGGCGCCAAGGAGGTCATGCTGGCCGCTCAGGACCCCAACGTCGAGGAACGCGCCGTGCGGCCGGACGGTCAGGCGGAGGCCAGCTTCAGTCCCCAGGACACCGAGGTCCTGAAGGCCATCCTGCGCGAGAACCTGAAGTACGACTTCGGGTATGATTACGGGCTCTGATTCCTCGGACTTCGGCCCGCTCGGGCGCCCTGTTCGCCTGCCGAGTATTCTGCTCCGACGGCGAACTTCCTCAAGGACGGGCGCTTCGCGTCGCCGGCCTGAAGAAGGCCGTCGATCCTTGACCAAGCCCGCCGCCGAAGCGGTTCTTCCAGCAAGACGATCGGGGGCAGGTGTGGACTCGCTCGCCAGTGAAGCGGGGGTGAGCACGTCCGTCCCTGGAGGCCTTGCCGAGCCCGAAGCTCCGGCGGTTTGCTCTGTCAGGGACGGGGCCTTCTTCAGGCCCCGCCGCGCTAGCGGGCGCGCAGCGATCCTTGACTGAGGAAAGCGGCGGAGCTGCACTTCGCCTCAAGCCATCTGGGAACACCCCCAAACGGCAAAACGCCCACCCCGGTTTCCCAGGGCGGGCGCTTCCAACTCAACGTCCAGCCAGGCCCTCAGTACCGATAAGCCGGCGGGTACGCCTGGTTCAGGTCCTGGTAGCGCTCGCGCAGCTTCTCCTGGCGCGAGGTCATCGGCTGTTCGCGGCCTTCGATGATCACCACCTCGGGCTGGCTCAGCGGCTCGAACGGGTCGCCGGACCAGAGCACCAGGTTGGCGTCCTTGCCGACCTCGATGGAGCCCATGGTGTCGCCCACGCCGAAGGCCTTGGCCGGGTTGATGGTGATGGCCTCCAGCGCGTCATTGTAGGGCATGCCGTGGGCCACCGCGTTGCCGGCGTCGTAGCGGGTCTCGCGCACGCGGTGCGCCCCGCCCTCGGCCGACTTGATGATCACCTTCACCCCGGCCTTGGACAGGATGCCGGCGTTGTCCATGGTCGCGCCGATGCGCTCGAAGTCGTTCGGCAGGTCCTCCAGCGGGTAGACGATCACCGGCACGCCGGCCGCGGCGATCTCGTCGGCCAGGCGCCAGCCCTCGGCCCCGCCGTCGATGATGATCTTGATCTTCTCCTCGCGCGCCAGCTTCAGCGCCCCGCGGATGTCCGAGGCGCGGTTCACGTAGAGGATCAGCGGCTGGCGGCCCTCGATCACCGGCTGCAGCGCCTCCAGGTCGGCCCGCGACAGGGTCAGGGACCGGGCCCCGCCGTGGTCGTAGGCCGCGCGGTTGGCGCGGTACCAGCGGGCGTCCTCCAGGGCCAGCTTCAGGGCCACGATATTGGCCCCGCGCGCCCCCCCGGCGATGTCCGCCCCCTGCTCGCCGAGCGGGGCGACCTGGGCGACCTTGGCCTTCACCAGCATGTCGCGCGAGCCGTCGCCCAGCTCGACCACCGCGGCCTGGCCGGCGAACAGCCGGGTGGAGCGGTCGCTGCCGGGGCCGTCGGCGCCGGAGGTGTAGCTGTCGACCTCCTGATCGGTGGTCCCGAGCCCGCTGCCCGAGGGCTGGGGCGTGACCACCGCGGCGGTGATCCCGCCCAGCCGCGCCACCGGGATCAGGACCGAGTCCTCGTTCAGCCCGTACTGGACGTCGAAGGCCGCGCCGAGGTCCGGGTTGGTGACCGTCAGGTCGTCGCCGAGCGCGCCGACCTCCACGGCCCCGAGCGCGGAGTCCGCCGCGATCAGGCCGGGCGTCACCACCCCGCCATGGGCGTCGATGGTCCGCGCCCCGGCCGGGACGGCGACGTTGGCGCCCACCGCCACGATCTTGGTGTCCTTGATCACGACCGCGCCCGAGGCGATCTCGCCTTGCGGGCCGGCGGTCAGGATGCGGGCGTTGACGATGGCCACGGTCTCGGCCAGCGCCGGGCCCGCGGTCAGCAGGGTCGCCGCGACGAGCGCGGCTTTCAGGGACAGGGCGCGCATCAGCGGACCACCTCACCGGGTTGGCCGAGTTCGAAGTCGGACTTGGGTTGGAACCTGCGGTCGTTGCGGTCGAACACCACTGCGCCGTCCACGAACACGCGCTGGGTCAGCGAATAGACGGAGAAGGGGCTCTTGTTCCAGATCACCACGTCGGCCCGCTTGCCGGGCTCCAGCGTGCCGGTCTGGTCCAGGATGCCCATCATCTTGGCCGGGTTGCGGGTGATCCACATGATCGCCTCGCCCTCGGGGATGTCGATGCCGGCGCGGCGGCCGGCGGCGAGCGCCTCGGCCGCTTCCTGGTTCAGGCGCTGGGTCAGGTCGGCGTCGTCGGACTTGATGACCGCGCAGGCCCCGGCCTTGTGCAGCAGCGGCACGTTCTGCTCGACGGAGTCGAAGGCCTCCATCTTGAAGCCCCACCAGTTGGTCCAGGTGGCGGTGCAGATGTCGTTGTCGCGCAGGATGTCGGCGATCTTGTAGGCCTCCACCGCGTGGTGGAAGGCGGTGATCTTGTAGCCGAACTCCTTGGCGATATCGATCATCTGGACCATCTCGTCGGCCCGGTAGCAGTGGTTCTCGACCAGGATCTGGCCGGCCAGCACGCCCGACAGGGTGTCGAGCTGCAGGTCACGCGTGGGCGCGTCGGCCTTCTCGCCCTTGGCGACCTTCTCCCGGTAGTTGTCCCACTTGCGCTTGTAGTCCGCCGCCCGGATCCAGGCGGCGCGGTAGCCGGCCACATTGCCCATCCGCGTCGACGGCGAGCGGCCCTTGGAGCCGTAGACCCGCTTGGGGTTCTCGCCGCAGGCCATCTTCAGGGTGTAGGGCGCGCCCGGCATCTTCATGCCCTGGGCCGTGCGCGCGGGCACGTTGCGGAGCGTCACGCCGCGCCCGCCGATCAGGTTGGCGGAGCCCGGCAGGATCAGCAGGGTGGTGATCCCGCCCTTCCGCGCCGTGTTGAAGCCCGGGTCCTGCGGCCACACCGAATGCTCGGCCCAGACCTCGGCGGTCACCGGCGCGGTCGCTTCGTTGCCGTCCGACGACGCCTGGTTGCCCGGCGAGGCGTAGACCCCGAGGTGCGAGTGGGCGTCGATCAGGCCGGGCGTCACGAACTGGCCGTGCGCGTCGATCACCTGGTAGCCGGCCGGCGCGGCCAGGCCTTCGCCCACCGCCTCGATCTTGCCGTCGCGCATCAGCACCGTGCCGTTGCGGATCACCGCGCCGGTGCCGGTGTAGACGGTCGCGCCAACGATCGCCGTCGGCCCGCTCGGCAGGGGCTTGTAGGTCGAGGGGAAGGGGTCCGGGTTGGCGTAGGGGTCCAGCCCCGCCGGCAGCGGCTTGGGCTTCTCCGAGGAGCTGGCGCTCGTGGTCGAGCCGCTCTTGGTGGTCCCGTCGGTCGCGCAACCGCTCAGGACCGCGCCCGCCATCAACAGGGCGAGCGTCAGTTTCGCGCTTTTCAAGGTATCCGCCTCCCACCCCCGCGAGGGTCACAGGCCGCGCACTAAATCAGCCGAGCGCCCGGCCTGCAAAGCCGCGTCCGTCGCATTACCGATTTTTCATGTGGCCGCCGATTATGGGCTCGGAGGTTGGACGCCCAGGCGCGCGAACGCCTCGCTCTCCTCCAGGCCGGTCACCCGCACCTGCTTCAGCCGGCTCTGGGCGCCCTTGGCCACCTCGACCGCGCTTCGCGGCACGCCCAGGGCCTCGGCCAGCAGCCGCTCCAGCGCCGCATTGGCCTCGCCCTCGACGGGGCGGGCCCGCACGCGCGCCTTCAGGAACGCCCGGCCGTGCTCGTCGCGCGCCCAGCCCTCGATCGCGTCCGCCTTGGCCCGCGGGGTCAGCCGGACCGCGATCTGCATCGGCCTCAGCCGATGTAGGGCTTCAGCAGGAAGATGTAGGGCAGCAGATAGCCCTGCACCCCCTGCAGGATCAGCAGGGCCAGGATCGGGGTGATGTCGATCCCGCCCAGCGGCGGAATGATCCGCTGCAGCGGCCGCAGCACCGGGGCGGTCACCGCGCCCAGGAAGTCGTCCATGCTGCGCGCGGCGTTGTTGCGCCGGTCGATGACGCCGAAGGCGAACAGCCAGCTCAGCACGGCCTTGATCAGGATCGCCAGCATGAGCAGGCCGAGCAGCGAGCTCAGGATGAAATAGATGAAACCGGTCATGTCCGTTCCGTGCCGCAAAGCCCCGCCGATGACAAGCGGCGTGGCGCGCGGCGGGCTGGGCCTATGCCCCGCATTCCCCACGCCGCGCCCCGCCTTGACAGGCCAAGGGCCTCCCCCTTATGTGCCGCCCTCCCGCGGGGCCAAGGCCCGGCATGGGGCCGTAGCTCAGTTGGTAGAGCGCCTCGTTCGCAATGAGGAGGTCAGGGGTTCGACTCCCCTCGGCTCCACCATCCCCCGTCTGGGGGACGGTCGCCGGCGCGCGCCCGGTTCCGGCCTCGCGTTGGCGACCCGGACACGCTAGGGAAGCCCCATGAGCATCATCCGCACCCACAACACGCGCAAATGGCGCACCCAGGGCGACGGCTTCGTCGTCCGCGAGACCTGGTCCAAGGACGGCAAGGAAACCTCGGCCTTCATGATGATCCGCAACGGCTGGGCGCTGCGCCACACGCCGAAGCAGGGCACGCCGGGCCACTACGTCCCGGGCGAGGACGGCGACCTGGTCTGGCACGACGGCGACGACGCCAAGCCGAAGACCAAGCCGGCCAAGAAGAAGGCCTGAGGCCTCGGGCCTCGACCGCGCGCCGCCGCCGCCCTCAGGGCCCCGGGGCGGTCAGCCCACCGCGTCGGCCAGCGCCTCGTCCATCTTCACCGGGGTGACCAGGTAGCGCACGCCGTTTTCCGCCGGCGGCGGGAAGCGGCCGGCGCGCACGTTCACCTGGATCGAGGGCATCAGGAGCTTCGGCGCGGGCAGGCTCGCGTCGCGCCGGGTGCGCATGGCCACGAACTCATCCTCGCCGATCCCGTCGTGGACGTGGATGCTGTGGGCCCGTTCCTCGGCCACGGTGGTTTCCCAGGCGTAGGCGTCGCGGCCCGGCGCCTTGTAGTCGTGGCACATGTACAGTCGCGTCTCGGGCGGCAGGCTCAGCAGCCGCCGGATCGAGCGGTAGAGCCGGCGCGCGTCGCCGCCGGGGAAGTCCGCCCGCGCCGTGCCGTAGTCCGGCATGAACAGGGTGTCGCCCACGAACACCGCCTCGCCGATGCGGTAGGAGACGCAGGCCGGGGTGTGGCCGGGCGTGTGCATCACCTCCACCTCCAGCCCGCCGAGCGCGAAGCGCTCGCCGTCGGCGAACAGGCGGTCGAAATCGCTGCCGTCGGTCTTCAGGTCCAGGGCGTTGAACACCGGGCGGAAGATCGCCTGCACGTCGCGCACGTGCTCGCCGATGCCGATGCGCGCGCCGGTCCGCGCCTTCACCAGCGGCGCGGCGCTCAGGTGGTCGGCGTGGGCGTGGGTCTCGAGCGCCCACTGGACCAGCAGGTTCAGCCGGTCGGCCTCGGCCAGCACCGCCTCGATCGAGCGCGTGGCCGCCGCGCCCGTGGCCGGGTCGTAGTCCAGCACCGGGTCGATCACCGCGGCGACCCGGCTGTCCGGGTCCCAGACCAGATAGGTCACGGTGTTGGTGGGTTCGTCGAAGAAGGCGCGAACCTGGGCTTTGGGAAGGGTCATCGGGAAGGCTCCGTCGGAAAGGCTTGACGTATATATGAGCACTTACTAAATTAGACAAGTCTGATAGAAAGATCCACCGATGGACGCCTTGAGCCCCCAGACCGTTTCCCAGTTCGAAGGCCGCGCGGCCGAGGCCGCGAAGCTCCTGAAGGCGATCGGCAACGAGCACCGCCTGCTGATCCTCTGCCACCTGATGGCGGCCGGGGAACTGACGGTCGGCGCCCTGGTCGCCGAGGTCGGGCTCAGCCAGTCCGCCCTGTCCCAGCACCTCGCCAAGCTGAGGGAGGAAGGCCTCGTCGACTACCGGCGCGAGGCCCAGACCCTCTTCTACCGCGTGGCCGATCCCCGGGCCGCGCGCCTGATCGCGCTCCTGCGCGACATCTATTGCCCGGATCTCCGGGCCGGAGACCCCAAGTGAAGACCCCCCAGACCCCCCAACCCATCTCTCCCCAACCCATCTCTCCCCAACAGGCCCGGTCCCTGGTCAGCGAAGGCGCCGTCCTGATCGACGTGCGGGAGCCGGACGAGCACGCCCGCGAACGCATCGCCGGCGCGGTCTGCCTGCCGCTGTCCTCCTGGGACGCCAGCCGCATCGGCGACGGACCCGTCGTCTTCCACTGCCGCAGCGGCGCACGCACGGCCATGCACGCCGAGCGCCTGGCCGCCAAGACCGCCGGCGCGACCTCCTACGTCGTCGAGGGCGGTCTGGACGCCTGGAAAAAGGCCGGCCTGCCGGTCGAGACCGACCGCCGCAAGCCTCTTGAGCTGCAGCGCCAGGTCCAGCTCGCCGCCGGGTCCATGGCCGCGGTGGGGACCCTGCTCGGCGCGACCCTTTCGCCCTGGTTCCTGGTCGTGCCCGGCCTCATCGGCGCCGGCCTCGCGGTCGCGGGCCTGACCGGCTTCTGCGGTCTGGCCAAGGTGCTGATGAAGGCGCCCTGGAACCGCGGCGCCTTCGCCCGGCCCGCGTGATGTCCGAGCTGTCCTGGCTGCTCGCCGTCGGCGCCGGCTCCCTGGTCGGCTTCTCGCTGGGCCTGGTCGGCGGCGGCGGCTCGATCCTGGCCGTGCCGCTGCTGGTCTATGTGGTCGGCGTCGCCGATCCGCACATCGCCATCGGCACCAGCGCCGTGGCCGTGGCCGCCAACGCCGCGGTGAACCTCGCCCTGCATGCGCGCAAGGGCACGGTGAAGTGGCGCTGCGCCTCGCTGTTCGCCGCCATGGGCGTCGTCGGCGCCTGGCTGGGCGCCCTGATCGGCCAGCGCATGGACGGCCAGCGCCTCTTGTCGCTGTTCGCCGTGCTGATGATCGTCGTCGGCGCCCTGATGCTGCGCAAGCGCCAGGGGGAGGGCGACCCCACGGTGCGGCTCGGGCGCGAGAACTTCCCCCGCCTGACCGCCTCGGGCCTCGGAACCGGGCTGGTCTCCGGCTTCTTCGGCATCGGCGGCGGTTTCCTGATCGTTCCGGGCCTCGTCTGGTCGACCGGCATGCCGATCGCCATGGCCATGGCCTCTTCGCTGGTGGCGGTCACCGCCTTCGGCGTCACCACGGCGTCCAGCTACGCCCTGTCGGGCCGGGTGGACTGGCCGGTGGCGGGCCTGTTCATCGCCGGCGGCGTCCTCGGCGGCCTGCTCGGCGGCGCGCTGGCCACGCGCCTGGCCAGGCGTCGCGGCGCCCTGAACGCCCTGTTCGCCGGCCTGATCTTCGCCGTCGCCGCCTACATGCTCTACCGCAGCCTGAACGCCTGATGGGGCCCCTCTACGCCGCCCGGCTTGACGAAGCCGTTCCGCCCGGGCTCCCTTTCCGCAAGGCCCCTGGGGTCGATCAGACGGAAAGGGCAGGCCCATGCGCGCCACTTCGATCGCCGGTTTCGCCGCCGCCGCCCTCCTGCTCCTCGCCGCCTGCAACCCTGCCCCCAAGGCGCCCGAGGGGCCGCCCCCGCCCGCGCCGGAGTCCAACGAGGGCCGCGCCCTGCTGCAGCTGGAAACCCGCCTGGCGACCAAGGTGAAGCTCGAGCACACCCGCTCCGGCGTGCTGAACGACCACAAGCTGTACTGCGGCGACGCCGTGACGCCCGACGGCAAGCGCCGGCCCTTCGCCCTCTCCAACGGCTACCTGTTCCTCACCTCCGACGGCGGGCCCGAGCTGATGGCCGACATGCAGAAGGCCTGCGACGCCGGGGTCCCGCCCGCCGCCGCTGCGACCCCACCCGCGCCCGCGCCGACGAAGCCGTAAACTCCGCGTAAAGCATGCGCCGCCGAGACTGCCGGCCATGCGCCGCCGTCTCGCCCTCATCGCCGCCCTGCCGCTCCTGCTCGCCCCCGCCGTCGCTCTGGCCGGGGAGAAGAAGAAGGGCGGGGGCGCGACCTTCCAGCAGTTCCCGACGCTCACCGCCAACGTCGCCCGCGCCGACGGCCGGCGCGGCGTGTTCACCGTGGAGGCCGGCGTCGACGCGCTCGACCCCGCCCTGCACGAGCGGATGATGCAGTTCATGCCGCGCCTGCGCGCCGCCTTTACCGCCTCGGTTGGGGTCTTCGCCGCCTCGCTCCGGCCGGGCGCCGTGCCCGACCTCGACCTCCTGTCGCGCCGCCTGCAGGCCGACACCGACGCCGTCCTCGGCCAGAAGGGCGCGCGCCTGCTGCTGGGCACCTGCCTGGTGAACTGAGGGCACGACGGCGCGCCGCCTTCGCGCACGCCCACTCCCCCCCGCATGATGGAGAGCCCTTAAGGGCTTGGTGGAACGGGAGCTCCGGCGGTTTCTCTTGTCAAGGACGGACCCCCTCTTTGGGGGGCCGCCGCTCCGCGGCGCGCCAAGAGGCGCGTCCTTGAGAAGAGAAACCGACGGAGCAAGACTGCCTCCAAGCCATCAAGGGATCACACCGCCGCCAGAACGGCGAAGGCAGGGAAGGCGAGTATGGAGGCAAAGCGCAGCTCCGCGCCGCCCCGTCACTGCGCCGACAGCCCCCCGTCGACCTTCAGCTCCGCCCCGGTCACGAACCGGCTCTCGTCGGAGGCCAGGTACAGCACCGCATAGGCCACGTCGTCCGGCGCGCCGATGCGGCCCAGCGGGATGCCGCGCGCCAGCCGCTGATGCGCCAGGTCCTCGTCGCCGCCGCTCATGGCCACGAAGGGGTCGATGATCGGGGTCTTGATGAAGGCCGGGTGCACCGAGTTGCAGCGCACGTCGATCCCCTCCTTGGCGCACTCCAGGGCGATGGTCTTGGACAGGAGCCAGACGCCGGCCTTGGTGGCGTTGTAGGCGCCCATGCCGGGCGCGGCGAGCAGGCCCGCGATCGACGAGATCACCACGATCGAACCCGGCTGGTTGGCGCGCAGGTGCTTCAGCGCGTGCTTGGTCCCCAGCATCACCGAGTCCAGGTTCACCCCCTCCAGCTTGCGCCAGTTCTCCAGGCTGCACTGCTCGATGAACTTCAGCTCGCCCCCGATCCCGGCGTTGTGGACCAGGACCGAGATCCCGCCCATGTCCGCCGCCGCCGCCTCGACCACGCGGACCCAGTCGTCCTCGCTGGCCACGTCGTGGGCGTAGGCGAAGGCCTTGTCCGGATGCTCGGCGTTGATGCCGTCGGCCACGGCCCGGGCCGCCCCGCCGTCGAGGTCGCTGACCGCCACCGTCGCGCCCTCGCGGACCATCATCCGCGCCATCGCCTGGCCGAGGCCGCCCGCGCCGCCGGTGATCAGCGCCTTCTTGCCCGCCACCCGTCCGCTCATTTCGCCACCCCGTCCATGAACCCGGCCATCTCCACGTCCAGCTCCGTCACCCCGTCGGCGTCGTGGGTGGCCAGCAGCACCTCGACCCGGTTGTAGACATTGGACCACTCCGGATGGTGGTCGAGCTGCTCGGCCTTCATGGCCACGCGGGTCATGAAGGCGAAGGCGGCGTTGAAGTCGGCGAACCGGAAGCTCTTCACGATGGCGTCGCGGCCCTCGGCCTTCGACCAGCCCGGCAGGCGCGCCAGCGCCGCCGCCGCCCCGATGCGTTCGCGCCCCATGGTCGTCCTCCCGTCAGGCTTGGAGCCTTAGTGAGGCGCGGCGGGGAGAGCAAGTTTGCAGTCTAAGTGACTATTCTACTTTGGAATTTCGTGCATCGCCGCCGGCGTTCATGTTGAGGGCGGTATTGGGGCGGGAACGGCCCCGCTCGCACGGCGTTCAGATCGCCATGACCGCCCAGCAAACCCAGGACGCGCTAGGTAATCAGTGGCTCGCGTCACTTGCGCGCAAAGACTTGCATCTGCTCGAACCCCACCTCGTCCAGGTTGAATTCGAGCGTGGACATACCCTCTACGAGGCGGGGGAAGACGTTCACCACGTCTATTTCCCCACCGAGGGGGTGGTCTCTCTTCAGACCGTCCTGCGCGGCGGCGCGGCGGTGGAGACCGCCGCCATCGGCCGCGAGGGCCTGGTCGGCGTCACCTGCGGTCCCATGAACGGCCGCGCGGTCAGCCGGGCGGTGGCCCAGACCGACGGCTCGGCCCGCTGCATCGACATCGCCCGCTTCTCCTCGGCCCTGCACGACTCCGTCGGCATGCGCGAGGCCCTGGCCCGCTACACCGAGGCCCTGTTCGCCCAGGTGCAGCAGACCGCCGCCTGCAACGCCCTGCACCGGCTTGAGTCGCGTTTCGCCCGCTGGCTGCTGACCCTCAGCGACCGCGCCGGCGAGGACGCCTTCGAGCTGACCCAGGAAGAGCTGTCGGAGATGCTGGGCGTCCGCCGCGCCACGGTCAGCGAGGTCGGCGCCGCGCTCGAGCGCCGGGGCCTGATCGAACGCGGCCGCGGCAAGATCCAGATCGTCGACCGCCGCGGCCTCGAGGGCGCGTCCTGCGAGTGCTACGGCTCGCTGAAGCACACCCTGCGCCAACTCGAGTAGCGGGCCTCACCAGCGCGGCGGGCGTTTCTCCAGGAAGGCCGCGACACCCTCCTCGGCCTCCGGCATCAACAGGTTCTCGACCATCACCTCGCCGCCGAACCGGTAGGCGTCCGCGAGCGGCATCGCCAGCTGCCGGCGGAAGGCCGCCTTGCCCAGGCGCATCACCTCCGGCGGTTTGGCCGCGATCGCCCGCGCCAGCGCCAGCGCCACCTCGGCCGCGCCTCCGGCCTCCACCACCCGGTTCACCAGGCCGATCCTCAGCGCCGTCTCGGCGTCGATGACCTCGCCGGTCAGCAGCATCTCCAGGGCGTGGCGCGGCGCGACCGCCCGGGCCAGCGCCACCCCCGGCGTGGTGCAGAACAGGCCGATGTCCACGCCCGGGGTGCAGAACCGCGCCGCCCTTCCGGCCACCGCCAGGTCGCAGCTCGCCGCCAGCTGGCAGCCGGCCGCCGTGGCCAGGCCCTCGACCGCGGCGATCACCGGCTGCGGCAGGCCGACCACCGCCTGCATCACCTCCGCGCACCGCTCGAACACCGCCGTGAAGGCCGCCGCCCCGCCGTCCGGATCGGCCCGCCGCGCGGTGAACTCCTTCAGGTCGTGCCCCGAGGAGAAGGCCGGCCCCTCCGCCTCGATCACCACCGCCCGCACCTCGCGGTCCGCGCCGATCGCCGCCAGCGCTTCGCCGAGCGCGGCCAGCATGGCGTCCGACAGGCTGTTGCGGCGGCCCGGCGCGTCGAGCGTGAGGCGCGCCACGCCGTCGGCGGTCGCGAGGCGCAGCGGGAAGGGCGGAGGCGATGCGTCCATGAGCTGATCATAGCGGCGGCGCCGCTCCGCGTCGTGCGTGCGCAAGCGGCGGAGGCAATGCGCTGGATCGGCCGCCGTCTTTCGGCGGTGTGATCCCTGAATGGCTTGGAGGCAGTCTTGCTCCGGCGGCCAGCTTACTCAAGGGCGGGCCCCCTCTTCGGGGACCGCCGCCTCCGGCGGTCGCGAAGCGATCCTTGACTAAGCTGGCCGCCGGAGCTCCCGTTCCACCAAGCCCTTAAGGGCTCCCATCACTCGGCATAGGCGAGGCGCGTGGGCTTTCTGGCATCCGTCCCGCCGGACATTCGATGGAAAGCTCCAGCTCCTCGCCGCAAGCGCCTTGCCCCCCGCCCTGACTCGCAGATAGCGTCCCCGCCCGAGGGGTCGGCCCAGCGGGCCACGCGCCCCGCCTGGGGAGGCTTCGAGCACATGAACATCCGCAAGCTGGGCGCCTTCGCCGCGCTGATCGCGACCCTGTCCTTCACCGCCGGCAGCGTGACCGCCGCGCCCAGGCTGGGCTTCGGCAAGGCCAAGGGCGCCTTCGCCGACCAGGCCTCGCTCGAGGCCGCCTTCGACGCCTCCATCGACCCGGCCGAACAGGGCCGCTGGCTGAAGATCCTGTCCGCGGCGCCCAACCAGGTCGGCTCGCCCCACGACAAGGCCAACGCCGAGTGGATGCTGGCCAAGTACAAGGAGTTCGGCTGGGACGCCCGCATCGAGGAGTTCCAGGTCCTCTACCCGACGCCGATCGAGACCAAGGTCGAGCTGCTCGGCGACCACCCCTACACGGTCCAGGCCCAGGAACCGGCCATGGCCGGCGACTCCACCTCCAACGACCTCTCCGCCGCCCTGCCGCCCTACGTCGCCTACCAGGGCGACGGCGACGTCACCGCCGAGCTGGTCTACGTCAACTACGGCATGCCCGACGACTACAAGGCCCTGGCGCGCAAGGGCATCGACGTGAAGGGCAAGATCGTCATCGCCCGCTACGGCGGCGGCTGGCGCGGCCTGAAGCCCAAGCTGGCGCAGGAGCACGGCGCGGTCGGCTGCATCATCTACTCCGACCCCAAGGACGATGGGTACGGTCAGGACCTGGTCCTGCCCGAGGGCGGCATGCGTCCCGACCGGTCCGTCCAGCGCGGCTCCGTCGCCGACATGCCGACCTTCCCCGGCGATCCGCTGACGCCCGGCGTCGGCGCGACCAAGGACGCCAAGCGGCTGACGCGCGAGACCGCGCCCACCATCCTCAAGATTCCCACCCTGCCGGTCTCCTACGGCGACGCCCAGCACCTGCTGGCCGCGCTCGGCGGTCCCGTCCCGCCGGCCGACTGGCACGGCGGCCTGCCGCTGGCCTACCGCATGGGTCCGGGCCCGGCGAAGGTGCGCCTTGTGGTCCGCTCCGAGTGGTCGCTGAAGACCGTCTACGACGTGATCGCGGTGATGAAGGGCTCGGAGCTGCCCGACCAGTGGGTGGTGCGCGGCAACCACCACGACGGCTGGGTCTTCGGCGCCAACGATCCGCTCTCGGGCAACGTCGGCATGCTGGCCGAGGCCAAGGCCATCGGCCAGCTGGTCAAGCGCGGCTGGCGGCCCAAGCGCACCATCGTCTACTGCAGCTGGGATGGCGAGGAGCCCGGCCTGCTCGGCTCCACCGAATGGGCCGAGACGCACCAGGACGAGCTGAAGCAGAAGGCCGTCCTCTACATCAACACCGACTCCAACGGCCGGGGCTTCCTGGGCGTGGGCGGCAGCCACGGCTTCCAGCACCTGGTCAACCAGGTGGCCGGGGACGTCGTCGATCCTGAGACCGGCGTCAGCGTCGACAAGCGCCTGCGCGCCAAGCTGCAGGTGGACGGCTGGGCCAAGGGCGCCTCCGACCGCGACCAGGAGCTGGCCAAGATCGCCGCCAAGGGCGACGACATTCCGCTCGATCCCCTGGGCTCGGGCTCGGACTATTCGTCCTTCCTGCAGCACCTGGGCGTGCCGGCGCTCAACGTCGGCTTCGGCGGCGAGGACGAGTCCGGCGGCGTCTACCACTCGGCCTACGATTCCTACGACCACGTGGTCCGCTTCGACGACCCGGGCTTCAAGTACGCTTCCGCCCTGTCCAAGGTCGTCGGCCGCCTGGTCCTGCGCGTCTCCGAGGCGCCGCTGCCGGTGCAGCAGTTCTCCGACTTCGCCGACACCGTGGGCAAGTACGACACCGAGCTGCACAAGCTGGCCGACAGCATGCGCGAGAAGACCGAGGCGACCGAGAAGATGATCTCGTCCGACGCCTTCCGCCTGGCCTCCGACCCGCTGAAGCCCGACCTGGCCCCGCCGGTCGACCTGTCGGTGCCCTATCTGGAGTTCGCCCCGCTCGACAACGCCGTGCGCCGGCTGAAGGCCAGCGCCAAGGCCTTCGACAAGGCGCTCGCCGACAAGGGCGCCTCGCTCTCGGCCGCCGACCGGGTGCGCCTGTCGACCCTGCTCCAGCCCATCGACCAGCTCCTGCTCGACGACCGCGGCCTGCCGAACCGGCCCTGGTACCGCAACATGGTCTATGCGCCGGGCATGCTCACCGGCTACGGCGCCAAGACTCTGCCGGGCGTGCGCGAGGCCATCGAGGGCCGCCGCTGGGACGAGGCCAACCGCTACATGGGCATGACCGCCCAGGCGCTCGACCGCTATTCCGCGCGGCTCGACGAGGCGACCAAGCTGATCGGCGGCTAGGGCCGCCCGCCAACCTGACGCCAGGCTGAACGCGGCCCTCAGCATCGCGGCCTGAACCGAGGCGCACAGTCCTTCTCGACGGGCTGGGTCCCGTCGGGAGGGTTGTTCGATGTCTGCTCAATACGCGCCGCATTCCGCCCCGCGTCGCCGGTCGCCCTGGCTGACCGTCACCGGCCTGAACCTGGCGGCCCTGATCTCGGTCAGCGTGCCGGCGCTGCTGATCCTGCGCTCGTCGGGCCTGGCGCCGGAGCTCGGCTTCAACCTGTTCACGGCCATCGCCGGCCTGCTGGTGGTGGGCCTGGCCGCCTGCGGCGGCGCGGCCTGCGCGCTCGGCCGCCGCGGCGGGGTCACCTCCGCGACCCTCTTGCTGCCGCTCGCCGCCAGCGCCCTGGTCGCCGCCTTCGCGCTGCTGGCGTCGGTGGTGTTCTGAGGGCAGGACCGCCCGCACGGTCCCCCTCCGCCCACGGCGATGCGGTCGTGGAACGCCCGCCGGCCTTCGGCGGTGTGAACCCTTGATGGCTTGGAGGCCGCCGGAGCTCCCGTTCCACCAAGCCCTTAAGGGCTCTCCATCATCAGGTTCCTGGGACGGGCTGGGGGCGGGAAGAACTCACCAAGGATGGCGGCTCCGTCTCCCAAGTATTACAGCCCCTTCACATTAATTCTCGTCCAGATTTCCAAGATGTAACGCGCGCGCGACGAAAGCGGTGCTGTAATCCCCACGCCCCCGAGAGGAGAAGAGCAAATGATCGCTGAAGCACTCGCGGCCTTCGCCCTGCAATCGGCCGCCCTGGCCGCCGACGCCCCCGCGGCCGCCCGCCTGCCGCAGATGAAACAGGCCCGTCTGGTCTGGAAGCGCCCGCCCGACACCTTCCTGATGACCAAGTACTTCCCCAAGGCCGCCAAGGCCGCGGGCGTCGACAAGGCCAAGGTCGAGCTGGCCTGCACCGCCGACGCTTTCGGCGCGCTGGACTGCGACCCGCTGTCGGAGAGCGTGGAGGGCCTGGGCTTCGGCGAGGCCGCCGCCAAGGTGGTCGAGCACGGCCGCGTGGCCGCTTTCGACCAGGGCGGATCGCCCGCCGGCCGCCGCTTCCGCTACACGGTGAAGTTCGGGACCTGGGCGCCGAACGAGGCCTAGCGGCTCACTTCCAGCGCGCGAACGGCACGTAGCGCCCGGCCACCAGCTGGTAGCCGGAGTCGATCGGCCGGTCCTGGACCACGCCCAGCGGAATGTCGGCCTCGGGGAACAGCATGGTCACCTGCTGGCCGACCTTCACGCAGAATTCCGGCGGGTGCGGCCCCTTGCGGCGGCACCAGTGCTTCAGGGCCGAATAGTACGGCTCCTTCTTCCAGGCGTCGGGATAGGCCGGGTCCACCTCGATCATCATCCGGGCGAACTTCTTGTTCAGCCAGATCACGAACTTCGAACGGTCCGGCCGCCAGCGGTCGTCCAGAAAGGCGTAGACCAGATAGCCGCACTCGAACTTCCGGCAGGGCTCCGGCCGCGTCTCGTAGATGCCGCAGCCGCCCGCCTTGGCGTAGTGCACGCACCACTTGCCCTCGGGCTTGTCCAGCGCCTGGATGGCGAACAGCTTGCAGCACATGCCGCAGGCCCCGCACTCGCGGTCGTGGGCGAAGACTTCGGGGGCCAGGGGTTCGGTCACGCCTTTTCCTAGCACGAGCGGAGCGCGGCGCTACGTCCGTCGGGCGCGCGTCGACGCCGCACCGGCCGCCCCGCCGTCCTCGGCGGTCCGGCGTCCGGCTTGATCGCAGGGAGCGTGACAACCGTCACGGCGCGGCTGATCCGCCGCGTGGTTAGAACCGTAACAATGGAAAGGGCGCCGAACGCCCTTCGCAGGAGGACCGATGTCCACCGTTTCGTCTCCGCGTTCGTCTCCGGCCCGTCCCGCCCGGCGGCGGCCGCTTCTCAGCCTGAACCTCGCGGCGCTCGTCGCCTTCGTGGTTCCGGCCCTGCTGATCCTGGGCTCCATGGGCTTCGAGGCCTTCGCCCCCGGCGTGCTGGTCGCCATCGGCGCCCTGTTCGCCGCCGGCGTCCTGGCCTGCGCCGCGGCCATGGCCCTGCTCGCGGGTCAGAAGGCCGACCAGCGCAACCCGCGCCAGTCGGTGGTCCTGCTCCTGCCCGTGGCGGGCCTCTCCATGGCGGGAGCCTTCGCCATCCTGTTCGGCCTGTCGCTCTAGCGCCCCCCGCTAGGCGAAAGGTCGCCGCCCGATGCGCCGCGCCCTCCGCCGGCGCCTCGGCAGAGCCGGCCGTCCTCATCTCTCCCCTACCGCGAGGACGGCCGGTCGCGGCCCCACGGGGCCACTGCCCCCTGGCCTTGTCGTGGAGCGGCGCCGCCTCCGGCGGTCGCGAAGCGATCCTTGACTAGGCTCGACGCCGGAGCTCCCGTTCCACCAAGCCCTTAAGGGCTCCCCATCGCCTGGGGACGGAACGGGTGCGCGCGCCTAGCTCAGAACTGCGCGATCGCCCGGCACTGGGGCGCGGCGGCGGCGTCGAACTTGGCCACCTTGCCGGGGTAGAGCGCTTCCTCCAGCCGCACGATCCGGCGGTCGTCGTTGAAGCGGACGGCGATGCGGGTGCCTTCGGGCAGGATGTAGCGGCTGGTGTTGCGCACCACCGCGCGCGAGCTCTTGTCCAGCCGGCAGCCGAGCGAGATGTCGGCGCGCATGATCCCGGCCGAGGACGGCGGGTCGATGGGGGTGACGGCCCGCTGCTGCGGCACCGGCTTGATCTGCTGGGCGAGCGCCGGGGCGGCGGCGCCGAGGGCCAGGGCGGCGATGAGGGGGAGGGCGAGTTTCATGAGCTTTCTCCGCGCGCAGAGGAGGGTCAGGCAGGAAACGCTACTGCCCCGATCCTACGCCCTCGCCCCGCCGGTCGCGACTCACCGCCCCGTGTTCAGCGCCCAAATGAGCTTGAGGCGCGACGAACGGCTCAGCTGTTGAGTTTCTGCAAGAACCTGGTCACCAGCCGGCTCATCTCGTCGAAGGCCTTGCCGGCCTCCTCGATGGTCTCCGCGTGCGACAGGGCGTGGCCCGACAGGCCCGCGGCCAGGTTGGTGATCACCGAGACCGCCGCCACCCGCATCCCCGCGTGGCGCGCCACCAGGGTCTCCGGCACGGTCGACATGCCGACCGCGTCCGCGCCCAGGATGGCGTAGGCGCGCACCTCCGCCGGGGTCTCGAAGTTCGGCCCCGCCACCTGCAGGTAGACGCCCGACTTCAGGCTCACGCCCGTCTCCGCCGCCGCCTCGGCCATCAGCTTGCGCAAGGCCGGGTCGTAGGCGTCGGTCATGTCCACGAAGCGCGGGCCCACCGCCTCGTCGTTCGGCCCGGTCAGCGGATTGTGGCCCGAGAAGTTGATGTGGTCGTCCAGCAGCATCAGCGAGCCGGGCGTCAGGTCGGCCCTCAGCCCCCCCGCCGCATTGGTCAGCACCAGGGTCTCCACCCCCAGCCGCTTCAGCGCCCTGACCGACACCGCCAGGCTGGACGCCGGATGGCCCTCGTAGAGGTGCATCCGCCCCTGCATGCAGGCGACCCTGATCCCCCCCACTGTGCCTATGACCAGTCTCCCGGCGTGGCCCTGCACGGTCGAGACCGGAAAGCCCGGGATCCGGTCGTAGGGGATCACCGCCTCCTGCTCCAGCGCGTCGGCGAACGGCCCCAGGCCCGAGCCCAGCACCAGGGCGATCTTCGGGAAATCCCCGGAAACCTGCGATCGGATGGCCTCGGCGGCGCGGCCGGCGATGTCTTCGCTCATGAGCTTCCCCTGCGTCGTCCGGCCAGATGCGACAGCGGCCTCGCGGGGTCAACGCGGCGATATTCAACCGAACGGTTGACTCTCACGTTCGGGCCGCTATTATCAACCACATGGTTGAATATGCACCCGCCCAGTTCCACCCGGCCCAACTCGACGCCGTCTTCCACGCGCTGTCGGACTCCACCCGCCGCGGCATGCTGGCCAGCCTGGCCGAGCGCGAGCGCACGGTGGGCGAGCTGGCCGCGCCCTGGGCCATGTCGCTGGCCGCCGCCTCCAAGCACGTGAAGACGCTGGAGCGCGCGGGTCTGGTGCGCCGCCACATTCGCGGGCGCACCCACATCTGCCGCCTGGAAGCCGAGCGCCTGCGCGACGCCGACCGGTGGCTCCGCTTCTACGAGCAGTTCTGGACCGACCGCCTCGACGTCCTCGAGCAGGAACTGCGCAAACGCCGTCAGGAAATCGAAGGAACCGACCAATGACCGACCTCAGCCCCGCCACCCGCCCCGCCTCCCGCCTCGGCGCCGTCGTCGCCCCGGACACCGTGCGCATCGAGCGCCTCCTGCCTGCCGAGATCGACGTGGTCTGGGCCTGGCTGACCGACAGCGAGCTGCGCGGCCGCTGGTTCGCCAAGGGCCCCATGGAGTTGAAGCCCGGCGGCGCCTTCCGCCTCGACTTCCTGCATTCCGAGCTGACCCCCCAGCCCGAGCCGACGCCGGACCGCTTCAAGGGCATCGAGAACGGCTGCGACTTCAGCGGGACCATCCTGGCCTGCGAGCCGCCGCGGCTGCTCTCCCACACCTTCGGCAGCCGGGCCACGCCCTCGGAGGTGACCTACGAGCTGACGCCCGAGGGCCGCGACACGCGCCTGGTCCTCACCCACCGCCGCCTGCCCGATCGCGGCGAGATGCAGAACGTCACCACCGGCTGGAACGCCCACCTGGCCGTGCTCGAGGCCAAGCTGGCCGGCCGCACGCCCGAACCCTTCTGGTCCACGTTCCTGAAGATCGAGGCCGACGTCGCCCGCCTCTACGACGAGGGCGGCGCCCGATGAGGGTCGCCGTCACCAGCGTCCTGGTCGAGGACCAGCAACGCGCGCTCGACTTCTACACGGGCGTCCTCGGCTGGGTGGTGAAGCACGACATCGACCTGGGCGGCGGCGCGAGATGGCTCACCGTCACCTCGCCCGAGGGCCACCCCGACGTGGAGGTCCTGCTCGAGCCTATGGGCTTCGAGGAGGCGAAGGACTGGCAGCGGACCCTGAAGTCCAGGGGCGTCCCGCTCACCGCCTTCGCCTCCAAGGACCTGGACGCCGAATACGCCCGCCTGAGCGCCAAGGGCGTGGTCTTCACCCGCGCGCCGACGATGATGGGCCCGACCAAGGTCGCCCAGTTCGACGACACCTGCGGGAACCTTATCCAGCTGTTCGAGGGCTGAGGGCGCGCGCTGGGCGAACGGCCGGCAGACCCGTCAGGCAGCGCCCCGCCGTTCCTACGGCGGTGTGATCCCTTGATGGCTTGGAGGCAGTCTTGCTCCGGCGGTTTCTCTTCTCAAGGCGAGCGCTCTTCGCGCTCGCGGCTGCGCCGTCGCCCGCCTCTAGGGGCGGGCGATCCTTGACAAGAGAAACCGACGGAGCTCCCGTTCCACCAAGCCCTTAAGGGCTCCCCATCCATGCATGCTTCCGGGGGGGCAGACTCTGCACGCCACGCGGCCTCGTCGCCGCCCCCATCGCCAAATCGCCCCCGATCCCCTATCGCTCGGCTTCCAGCCTCGAGGAGCGCCGCCATGGCCCGCGTCAGCTATTTCACCGTCGGCTCGAACGACCTGGAGCGCGCCAAGGCCTTCTACGATCCGCTGCTGACCTCCATCGGCATGCGCCCGGTGTTCGAGCATCCCTCGGGCGGGCGGCTCTACAGCGGCAAGAGCATGGGCATGTTCGGCGTGCTCGGCCCCTACGACGGCGGCGCGGCCAGCGTCGGCAACGGCTGGATGGGCGGCTTCGGCTTCGAGACGCCCGAAGAGGTCGACGCCTTCCACGCCAAGGCCATCGAGCTCGGCGCCGCCTGCGAGGGTCCGCCCGGCCTCAGAATGCCCGGCGCCTACTTCGCCTACTTCCGCGACCCGGACGGCAACAAGCTCTGCGGCTACAAGCTGGGCTGAGGCGCCGCCATGACCGCCCTTGAAGATCCCGACGACGACGGCGGCGGCTTCGACGTCGACGACTGGGCCCGGCTCAAGCCCTTCACCGGCCGCGTCGCCGCGCTCGACGACGTCCAGGCCGGCCGCGCGGTCTTCGCCCTCGGCGACACCGACGACCCCAAGCCCATCGCCATGGACCTGCCCCAGCCCCTGATCTGGTGGGAGGAGGAGGGCGCCCAGGCCGCCGTCGCGATCCAGGCCGAGAGCCACCTCGGCCCCGACGGCGAGGCCATGGATGTCCTCGGCCTGATCCTGCCCGACGGCGGCGGCGCGGTGGCCCTGCTGGAGGACGTCGACCTGGTCGACGACACGGACCCGACCTGGCGCGACCTGGTGACCCGGGCGGTCGACCTCGACGGCGGGGAGGGCGATTAGGCCGGCAAAATGCGGCGCCCCCGAGCCGCGGCGCGGCGCGCTTGGCGGGCCGGGGCCGAGCCCCCACGGCCGCCACGTCCCTCGCTCACCAAATCACTCCCTGCCCTCGAAGCGGTGCGCCCGATCGGCCCAACGATGGCCTTACCAGAGCCGCAGGCGCGCCTCCGGCGCGACGTACAGCTTGTCGCCCGGCGACACCTGGAACGCGGCGTACCAGCCGTCGACCTGGGGCAGCGGGCCATTGATGCGCATGTAGGGCGGCGAGTTCGTTCCCGTCGCGATCTGGTTGCGCAGGAACTCGGCCGAGAACTTCGCCCGCCACATCTGCGCCCGGCCCAGGAAGAACCGCTGGTCGCCGCTGTAGCCGTCCAGCACCGGCGCCGGCCGGCCGTTCAGTGAGGCGTGGTAGGCGTCGAGCGCGATCTGAACCCCGCCGACGTCGCAGATGGCCTCGTCGACCACCAGCTCACCCTTCAGGTGCATTCCGGGGATCGGCTCTTCCAGCGAATAGCGGCTGCTCAGCCGCGCGCGCATCTCGTCGAACCGCGCGGCGTCGGCCGCCGGCAGCCACGGGTTCAGCCTTCCGTCGGCGTCGTAGTTGATCCCGCCGACGCTGAAGGCGTTCACGATCATCGCCCCGATGGTGGTGCCGACCGCGCCGTAGTTCACCGCCTCGTCCGCGCGCGGGTCGAAGAAGGGCGGGGACAGCAGCGCCGCAGGGACCTCCACCGTGTTGGTGGTCGGGACGTAGGCGTACTGCGGATAGATCGGGGTCAGCGCCCACGCGTTCCGGTCGAACGGCCGGTTCAGTCGGCGGACGTCCCGCCGCCACGCCCAGGCCGCCGCACGGCTCACATTGCCGTAGAAGTCGGTGTCGTCGACCGTCACCCCGGCGTAATCCTCGAACCGGTCCGGGTAGCCGATGTGGAACTGCATGCGGGCCAGCTTCTCGCGGGCCTTGGCGCGCGCCTCCGGGCTCATCCAGGCCAGGCCCGCCAGCCGCGCGTCGAAGGCCCGACGCATGTTCGCGACCATCTCCTCGGCCTTGGCCTTGATCGCGGGCGAGGAGTAGCGGGCCACGTAGAGCGCGCCCAGGGTGTCGGGCATGGCCGCCTCGAGCCACTTCTCCGCCTCGAAGTCACGGCTCGGAAAACTCAGCCCCTGTTGCACCTTCGCGCCGAAGGCTCCCGCTTCGGCGCGCAGGGGCCGGTTCAATAGCGGCGCGGCGATATCGGCGGCGGCGTAGGCCTGGCGCGCCCGCAGGATCTCCAGCGGCGTCTCCGCGTAGATCTTCGCGATCTCGGGGAAGGCGCCGCGCGCGTCGATCACCACCCGGGAGACCTTGGAAAGCTCCGCGCCTTGCAGATAGGCCTTCCAGTCGAAGCCGGGCGCCAGGCGCGCCAGCTCCGCCACGCTGATGGGATTGTAGGTGCGCTTGGCGTCGCGCATCTGCTCATGCGACCAGCTCACGCCGGCGATCCGGGTCTCGAGCGCCAGGATGTCGCGCGCGCGGGCTTCCGGCTCCGGCCAGCCGATCAGCGCCAGGGTGCGGGCGACATGGGCCTCGTAGTCGCGGCGCACGTCGGCGAAGGACGCCTCGGTGTAATACTCCGGCCCCGGCAGCATCAGCCCGCCCTGACCGACGTAGACCGCGTAGTGGTTGGGATCGGCCTGGTCCTGGCCGATGGCGAGTTTGAAGATTCCCCGTCCGGGCGGGATGCGCACCGACGGATTGCGCAGGGTGCCGGGCCCCTCGACCTGGCCGATCAGCCGGGCCATGTCGCGCTTGGTCTTGACCGCGCGGATCGCGTCCAGCTCGGGCGCCAGGGGGCGCAGGCCCTTGGCCTCGATGGTGGTCTCGTCCATGGCCGCGCGGAAGAAGGCGCCGGCCTTGCCGAGCGGGCTCGCGGGCGCCGCGGCGCGGTCCTGCGCCAGCTCCTTCAGGATGGCGCTCAGCTGGCCGGCTGCGGTCACCCGCACGTCGCGCCAATAGGCGGCCGCGGTCATCTTCGGGCCCAGCTGGGTGCGATTGAACCAGGCGCCGTTCTGGTACATGGCGAAGTCGTCGCCCGGCTTGATCGAGCGGTCCTGGTCGGTGAGGTCGACGCCCCAGGCCCCGTAGGCCGGCCGCGCGTCCTGCGCGAGGGTCCCGGCGGCGAGCGTCGCGGCGACCGCGAACACGGCGAAGCCTGCGTGAAGTCTGATGGCCACTGGACGCCCTCCCGACGACGGCGCGGCGACCAAGGCGGCGCCGCGAACCGTCCGGGCCGCAGCATGATGGGCGGAGATCGTCTCGGTCTTGCGACTTTCTCATCCGTGGCATGCCGATATCTGCACAACATCATGTCCAAATGGCGGCATTTGCATTCGAGTAAATAATTAAGTCGTGGCAAGTAGATGTTTGATAAACTGCCAAGCACGATCTTGACTTTGTCGCACGAAAACTGTCTCATTGCGTGACGTTTGCCTTCGATTCGCGCATTTCTGCACATAGTATGAGATTGGAGAACAAGATGGAGCTGCGGCCTTCCTCGAAACTGAAGCTGCGTTTCGCCGTGACCCTTGACGTGGAGGCGTCCGACTATGTCGAGGCCGCAGCCCATCAGAAACGCGTGGAAACCTGTCTGATGACGCTGGCCAGCGAGTATCCCGGCGTTTCCGTGGAGATGCGCGAGCGGCGCGAGGGGCCCCGCCGGCCGCCCAATCGGGGCGCGGTCAGCACCGGGCGCGTGAGCCTGTATGACTGATGCCGGTTCCGCCGGTTCTGCGACGGCCCAATAGTCTTCTTCTGGCTCTGCAGGTTTTCGAACGGCAGGCCGGCATGCGCAAACTGATCCAGCCCGCCGCCTTCCTCTATGTGGCGGAGAACGAGGGGCTGTCGACGACGGAGCTGACCCAGCTCCTGCGCACGCCGATCGCCAGCGGCGCGCGCATCGCCAAGATGCTCGCCGGGCAGTGGGCGAGTCCGCTTTCCGTGCTGGTCGAGATCCGCGCCGCGCCGCGCGACGGGCGCCTGCAGCTGCTGCACCTGAACGAACCGGGCCGGGCGCTCAGGCGGCGGCTCGACCGCATCATCCGCGACGCGGATCCCATCGTCTCCGGCCGCGCCGCCCCGCCGCCCTGGAGCGACCGTTCACGGCGCCGGCGCGACAGCGTTCTCGCCGCGGTGGAGGCCTTCCGGGGCCTGCCGCTGCCACAGTCGCTGCACCTGCCGGTTATGTTCCTCTACGTCTGCGAGAACGAGGGCGCCACGCCGTCGGAACTGGCCAAGCTGGCCGGCGTGTCCACCTCGGCCTGCTGCAAGATCCTGAAAGCCCTCGCCGCGCGGACCGGGGGCGCGGACGGCGCGGCCCTGGTCGAGTTCGACGGGCACGACGACCACCGGCTGCGTCCGGCGGTCCTGACCCGCGCCGGCCAGGCGCTGCGCGGGCGGCTGGACGAGCTGATCGCCCAGGCCGTGACGATCGGCTGAGACCTCCGGCGTGAGAGTCCAGTCGCGTTTGCGACAATTTATGTACAGATTTGTAATTACGCTAATTGTTGCCGCGATATGACATGCGTATAAAGTAACGCTAGCGTCGTTTGCAGAACAATTGACCTCCAAGGTCTTGCAGACCACAGGCATAGAGGGGGGTTCGCCCTCGGATGTCATTCGCCGCGTTTCGAACGAGCGGCGAACAGGAGGAACGAAGTTGAAGAAGCACACCATCCGCGAGCGCCTGTTGGCCTCGACGATGATCGGCGGCGTGGCGCTGGCGGCGTTCGCCGTGGCCCCGGCCTATGCGCAGGACGACGCCACCGACGTCGACGTCGTGGTCGTCACCGGCTCGCGCATCCCGCAGCCGAACCTGACCACCACCAGCCCGGTCAACACCATCAACTCGGGCGACGTGAAACTGCAGGGCGGTTCGCGGGTCGAAGACGTGGTCAACAACCTGCCGCAGGTGTTCGCCTCGCAGGGCTCCACCGCCTCGAACTCCGCCACCGGCATCGCCGCGGTCGACCTGCGCGGCCTGGGCGCCCAACGCACCATGGTGCTGATCAACGGCCGCCGTCTGGGCGCCGGTGACCCCTCCACGCCCGTGGCGGACCTGAACTTCATCCCCGGCGCCCTGGTCGACCGCATCGACGTGGTGACCGGCGGCGCCTCGGCCGTGTACGGCGCCGACGCCGTGGCCGGCGTCGTGAACTTCATCATGAAGCGCGACTTCGAAGGCGTACAGATCGACGCCAACTACGGCGTCTACCAGCACTCCAACGACGACAGCCGCGTCGAGGCGATCATCGCGGCGCGCGCGGCCGGCAACCCCGCGCAATACAAGCTGCCGCCGGACGACGTCTGGGAAGGCGAGCAGAAAGACGTCACCATCATGATGGGCGTCTCCTCGGCCGACGGTAAGGGCAACATCACCGCCTACGCCGGCTATCGCCACATCGATTCCATCCTGGAGTCCCAGTACGACTATTCGGCCTGCGCCCTGACCACCACGCTCCTGGCCTGCGGCGGCTCCTCGACCTCCTACCCGGGCCGCTTTATCGCCGCCGGCGGGGTCGGCGGCGACTACACCATCAAGGACGCCGCGGGTAACCTGCGGGCCTTCGCCAGCTCGACGGACTCGTTCAACTTCGGCCCGACCAACTACTTCCAGCGTCCGGACGAGCGCTACACCTTCGGCGCCTTCGGCCACTACCAGCTGAACGACTGGCTCGAGGTGTACTCCGAAGCCATGTTCATGGACGACCGCACGGTCGCCCAGATCGCGCCGTCGGGCATCTTCCTGGCGCCGATCATGGTGAACTGCGACAACCCGTTCCTGTCGGCCGACGCCTCGTTCAAGCTCTGCGATCCGTCCCAGGTGCCCGACCAGAACCCGGCCGTGGCCGGCGCCCAGCCGTGCCCGGTCGATGTGAACCCGGCTCCGGGCTACCAGGGGAACTGCACCGCCATCGTCGCCATCGGCCGCCGCAACATCGAAGGCGGCGGACGTCAGGACGACCGCCAGCACACCGCCTTCCGCGTCGTGCTCGGCGCGCGTGGCGACATCTCCGACACCTGGAGCTACGACATCTACGGCCAGTACAATCAGGCCAACCTGTCCAATACCTACCGGAACGACTTCTCGATCGCCCGCTCCCAGCGCGCGCTCCTGGTCCGCAACGTCGCCGGCGTGCCCACCTGCACCTCGGTCATCGACGGTTCGGACCCGTCCTGCGTGCCCTACAATATCTTCCAGCTGGGCGGCGTGACCCAGGCGGCCCTGAACTATGTGTCCACCCCGGGCTTCCAGCGCGCGCTTCTGTCCGAAACCGTGGTCTCGGGCTCGCTGACCGGCCATCTCGGCAACTACGGCTTCAAGTCGCCCTGGGCCAACGACGGGGTGGACGTGGCCATCGGCGCCGAATACCGCCGCGAGGCCCTCGACTGGCAGACCGACGCGGAATTCCAGAGCGGCGACCTGTACGGCCAGGGCGGCGCCACCCCGTCGGTCACCGGCGCCTACAATGTGAAGGAGCTCTTCGCCGAAGCCCGCATCCCGCTGATCCAGGATGCGCCGATGGCCAAGGACCTCTCATTCGACATCGGCTATCGCTGGTCGGAGTATAACGCGGCCGGCGACACCAACACCTACAAGATCGAAGGCAACTGGTCGCCGACCGACGACGTCCGTTTCCGCGCGTCCTACAACCGCGCGGTCCGGGCGCCCAACGTCATCGAGCTGTTCACCCCGACGGCGATCGGTCTCGACGGCACGGTCGACCCGTGCGCGGGCGGCGCGCCCAGCTTCACCCTGGCCCAGTGTCAGAACCAGGGCGTGGCGCCGGGCCAGTACGGCACCATCCTGAAGAACCCCTCGGGACAGTACAACGGCCTGCTCGGGGGCAACCCGAACCTGGCGCCGGAAGAGGCCGACACCTACACCTTCGGCTTCGTGTTCACCCCGACCTTCGTGCCGGGCCTGACCGCCACCATCGACTACTTCGACATCAAGGTGAACGGGGTGATCGGCCCGGTCGGCGCGAACAATGTGATGACCCAGTGCGGCGCGGGCAACCTGACCGCCTGCGGCCTGATCCACCGGGCCGCCGGCACGGGCTCGCTCTGGCTCACCCCCAGCGGCTATGTGTCGGATCTGAACGAGAACGCCGGCGAGCAGTCGACTAAGGGCGTCGATCTGCAGGTCAACTACCACTGGGATTGGGACTCCATGGGCTGGAGCGAATACGGCTCCATGGACTTCAATCTGATCGGCACCTGGCTGGACGAGTACAATGTACCGACCGGGCCGACGACGACCGCCGCCTGCGCCGGCCTGTACGGCCCGAACTGCGGCGTGCCCCGGCCCGAGTGGCGCCACAAGTTCCGCGCCACCTGGAACACGCCCTGGGACATCAAGGCCTCGGCCACCTGGCGCCACATCGCCTCGGTCGACGCCGACCCCGGCCATGCCGGCGGCACGCTGGACGATCCCCTGGCGGCTCGCGACTACTTCGACCTGGCGGCCACCTGGCGGCTCAGCGACCGCTGGGAGTTCCGCGGCGGCGTCAACAACGTGTTCGACAAGGATCCGCCGCTGATCGGCTCGGGCAACCTGGCCGCCCTGTACCTGAACGGCAACACGGCGCCGCTCGTCTACGACGCGCTCGGCCGGTTCATCTTCTTCGGTGTGACCACCAACTGGTAAGCTTTGGAAGAGCGGCGCCCAACGCCGCTCTTCTTTTTAGGTATAAATGATCAGTTTAGTAAATATATATCAAAGTCACTATTTGTTGCGCCTTTGTGACGTGCGGTCTCAATATCGACAATTCTCAAACGGACGAACTCGAATAAAGCTTTAGACCCCGTATGGTGGTCGGGAAGTCTGGCGAATGGAGTCGCCGGATCGATGTCACCTGGGGGTCTCTGATGACTTTATTGCGTAGCAAGCTGCTGGCGACGACCGTGATCGCCGGTTTCACCCTGCTGGTTCCTGGCCTGGCCATGGCCCAGGACAACACCCAGACGGATGCGGAGAAGGCTGCGGCCGCCCAAGCCGCTGCCGATGAGGACAAGGCTAAGGACGACAATGCGAGCGAGGTCGAGGCGGTGGTCGTCACCGGTTCGCGCATCCGCCGCAACGAGTTCACCTCCGCTGCGCCGATCCAGGTGATCACCGCCGAGCAGTCCACGCTCGAAGGCCTAGTCGACACCACCGAGATCCTCCAGCAATCGTCGGTCGCGGCCGGCTCCTTCCAGGTGAACAACCAGCTGACCGGCTTCGTGGTCACCGGCGGCAACGGGGCGAACACCATCTCCCTGCGCGGCCTCGGGGCCACCCGCACCCTGGTGCTGCTGAACGGCCGTCGCGTCGGCCCGGCCGGCATCCGCGGCACGGTCGGCCCCGTCGACCTGAACGTCATCCCCTCGGCGATGGTCGAACGTTTCGAGATCCTGAAGGACGGCGCCTCGTCGATCTACGGCTCGGACGCCGTGGCCGGCGTGGTCAACATCATCACCAAGTCGAACCTCGACGGCGTGGTGCTGGACGTGTTCACCGATCAGCCGCTGCAGCAGGGCGGCGCTCAATATCGCGCCAACGCGGCCTGGGGTAAGACCTTCGACCGCGGCTACGTGAACGTCGCCCTGGACTACTACGAGCAGAAGGTCCTGCGCCGCGGCGACCGCGACGACACCTCCTGCGCGGTCGACTACGAGTTCAACGGCACGACGCATGCCCGCCTGGACTACACCAACACCGATCCGGGCCAAGTGGCCGACGGCCAGTACAAATGCTGGAACACGCTCGCTCGCGTGCTCCGCACCGGTTCCTACGGCGACCTGATCTACCCCGATCCCGGCGTCACCTACCCGACCGCCGCGCAAGGCAACTCGGGCGGCACGGCCAACCTGGCCGGGAACTTCGGCGCGACGCCGACGCCGTTCGGCTTCGTGCGCCAGACGCGCGCCGGCTTCCCTCTGACTTTCCCCTACGCGCACAATGACGCGGAGGCCTTGCAACGCTCATCCGTGGTCAGCCCGGTGAAGCGCTACAGCCTCTATGCGTCCGCCGGCTTCGACGTGTCGGACAACATCGAGTTCTACTCCGAGCTGCTGCTGAACCGTCGTGAGTCGGTTCAGTACGGCTACCGTCAGCTGTTCCCGGGCATCTCGACCGCCAACGCCAACAACCCGTACGGCACGACCCTCGGCTCGCTGCTGCCGATCATCCCGCTGAAGGTGGATCGCGGCCAGACGGTGGACTACTGGCGCGGCGTGGTCGGCCTTCGGGGCGACATCACCGGCGGCTTCCTCGACGGCTGGAGCTGGGACGTCTACGCCCAGCGGTCCTCGTCGCGCGGCGAGTACACCACCGACATCATCTACAACGACCGGGTCAACGCCACGACCCTGTCCGCGTCGGCCTGCAACCAGGCGGCCATCACCATCTCGGGCTCCCTGCCGAACGGCCAGTGCGCCACCGCTCTTCCGGGCGGCGTGCCGTGGCTCTCGGCCCGCATCCTGAACGGCGACTTCAACGCCGCCGAGCGCGCCTTCCTGTTCACCAACGAGACGGGCAATACGAGCTACGACCAGGATCAGGTCGAGGTGTCGCTGACCGGCGACTGGTTCTCGCTCCCGGCCGGCAAGGTCGGAGTTGCGGTCGGCGCTTCCTGGCGTCACGACAAGATCGACGACATCCCGGGCTTCAACGAACAGCACGCCAACCTTTGGGGTTCCAGCGCCGCGGGCCGCACCAAGGGCTCCGACACCGTCCGGGAAGCCTTCGGCGAAATCGAAGCTCCCCTGATCAAGGGCGTGCCCCTGATCGAGAGCCTCGATCTGCAGGCCTCGGGCCGTTACACCGACTACGACTCCTACGGCTCGGACACGACCTGGAAGCTCGGCCTGAACTGGCAGATCACGCCCAACTGGCGCCTGCGCGCCACCAAGGGCACCTCGTTCCGCGCCCCGGCGCTCTACGAGCTCTACCTGGCCCACCAGACCAGCTTCCTGGGGCAGACTTCGATCGATCCGTGCATCCTCTACGAGAACTCCGGCGACCCGATCCTGATGGCCAACTGCGCCGCGGACAACGTGCCCCTGAACTACACGGCCGCGGGCAGTTCCTCGGCGTTGATCAGCACCGGCGGCGGAGCGGGCAACCTGAAGGCCGAAACCTCGGTCGCGGAGTCCGTCGGCCTGATCTGGACGCCCGACTTCCTCGATCTCTCGGTGGCGGTCGACTACTTCGACATCACCGTGAACAACGAGATCCGCTCCTACGGTGCGGCCAACATCCTCAGCTCCTGCTACCGTTCGCCGACCTTCCCGAGCAGTCCTTTCTGCGGCCTGTTCGTCCGTAACGACGCGCCGGGCGCGCCGCCGCCGACGCCGCCCTCGGCCGGCGTCCACGCGATCCAGACCGTCGACAACAACTATGTGAACGTCGCTGAACAGGTGAACCGGGGCATCGACCTGACCGTGCGCTATCAGCACGAGTGGGACTTCGGGAAGCTGACCATCGACAGCCAGTTCACCTGGCAGCTGCACGACACGACGCAGCTGTTCGGCAACTTCGCTCCGTCCGACTACAACGGCGCGACCTTCGGCTTCGACGGTCCGGACTTCACCGGCAACCTGAACATCCGCTTCGACCACGGCGACTGGACCGCGTTCTGGGGCATGGACATCCTCGGCAAGGCCTCGGACACGGAGCTCTACGGCACGGACACCTTCGCCTCGACCCGCTTCAGCCAGACCTGCCGCATCGGCGGTCCGTCGGCCGGTCAGACGCTCGCTCCGGGAACCATCGGCAACTGCTCGACCCTGCTGGGCGGCGGTCCGCTGACGGTGCTGAACGGCGCCAACGATCCGAACGGCTTCGTCTACTTCAAGCAGTACACCGAGATGACCATCACCCATGACGTCTCGCTGCGGAAGAAGATGGACACCTGGACCTTCCAGATCGGCGTGCAGAACGTCTTCGACGAGAAGGGCCCGGCGCAGTCCGCCGCCCAGTTCCGGGTCGGCAGCTTCGCCCTGAACGGCTTCGACCCCTTCGGCCGACGCGTGTTCATCGACATCTCGAAGCGCTGGTAGGCGTCCCCGCGGTTCAGCGCTCGAGAGGGGCGGCGGAGCGATCTCCGCCGCCCCTTCTTGTTGTCCGCAAAACTCTCAGTCGGGTCGCGAACTGGCGCCGGCGTTCCGCGGGCAACTGGCCCTTATGAATTAGCAGAAACGGCAACATCCTGGCCCCGCAGTATGGATTACGGGTGTCCGACATGAAGTTGCGTGCGCAAATCACCATCGAGCTCGACGCGGCCGACTACCGCGAGGCGGCCAACCACCAGCAGGGCCTGGAGGCGGCCTTGACCCTGGTGCGCGAGGCCTATCCTCAGGCGGTGCTTTCGCTGAAGACCCGCCGGCGCCCCTCCGGCCCGCGGTCGAAGAAGGGCCTGCTGCCGGTCGCTCACGGCGCCATCCGTCAAGTGGCTTGAGATGGCGCCCGGATCCGGCGGCGTCGCCGCCCTGCTCAGCGCCCTGGAGCATTTTCACGGCGATCAGCGCCAGCTGCGCCTGAACGAGCTGATCTGTCTGCTCTACGTGGCCGAGCACGAGGGCATCACCGTCGGCGCCCTGGCCCAGGTCGCGCGGCTGACCCCCGCGACGGCGTCCCGCACGGTCCGTGGCCTGTGCCGGTCGGACATGCCCGGCGCCCTGCCGCCCTACCTGGGCCTGTTGGAGATGCGCATCGGGGCCGGCGACGCGCGCGAACGGCTGCTGTTCCTCTCCGCCGCCGGGCGGCGGTTGTGCGAGACCTGCGCGCTCGAGCGGGACGACAAGTGGCCGGCCAGGTCGGCGCAGGGCCAAGCCCGCTGAGACCCGCGCCGGCCCGCGCCGGGGCCTTGGGGCCTGGCCTAGCCGCCCGCGGCGCGGCCGATCATCTCCCAGGCGCTCAGGGTCTTGCCGTCGTCCACCGTCAGCCGCAGGACATACGGGGCCTGGTCGCTGATCCAGAACGTCATCGCCGGGGGCTCCGTCACCTCGACCACCCAGGCCTCGGTGCGGCCCAGGTATCCCGCGTTAACGGCCTCGCGGCCGCGGACGACAAAGGTGACGGGCTCGTAGTCGTCGGTGAATTCGCCGATCGCGGGCAGCTGGCGGCTCAGCCCGGTCTCCAGCTGCTGGGCCGCCAGCAGCGTGCCGTACATGCCGCCGTTGAAATCGTAGACCTCCACCGGCATCTCGGCCTCGGTGACCTTCTCGACTTCGCTCACCGGCTGGGGCGAACCGGTGACGATCTTCAGCCGCGTCTGCACGTGCTTTCCCGCGAAGGTCCGCGAGATCGTCCGGCCGTCCGGCGTCCGCTGCAGGCTCGAGATCGGCGCGATGGTCTCCGGGTCGAACACGTTGACGTTGGCCGAACTCAGCCCGCGCGGATAGGTCATGCCCTGCACCCGCACACAGGCGGTGCGGCCCTCCGTCTGGCGCAGGCGCAGCTGGTCGCTCCACACGCCCCGCTCTTCGACGCGGCCGTCCTTCTGCCTGACGGAATAGACCCAGGCGTTGTCATAGGGCTTCAGCCGGCTTCCCTGGATGGCGCCGTCGCCGACGCGGATCGCCGACGCGGGCCCCGCCTTGGCCCACGCCGCGCCTCCGAGCAGGCCCAGCCCCGAGGCCGTGGCCAGGCTCAGCATGGCGTCGCGCCGCGACAGTCCTGTTTGCGCGTTCATGGCGGTCCCCGCGTTTGCCGTCAGTCCGCCCGGCGTCCGCGCCCGGCGGAAGGTCCAGTTGACGCGCCGGCGCGCGACCACTTCGCGCCGCCCCGCCTTGCCGCTAAGCTCGGCGCGATGATCGCGCGGACCCAGCCATGACCCGGCGGATGTTGGGAGGCCTCGATCTGGGGCTGATGGAGGCGATCTTCGATCAGCAGCCCGACTGCCCCTTCTTCGTGAAGGACCGCGAGCTGCGCTACGTGGCCGCCAACGTCGCCATGATGCGACTCTGCGGCGCGCGCGATCGCGACGAGATTCTCGGCAAGACCGCCGCCGCCTTCTTCCCGCCCGACCTCCAGCGGCGCTATGAGGCCATGGACCGGCAGGTGATGGACTCCGGCGCGCCCATCACCGAGCGGCTGGAACTGAGCCAGAGCGTGCGCCGCACCTCCAGCTGGCTGTTCTTCTCGCGCTTCCCGGTGCTCGACGGGGCCCAGCGGCCGGTGGGCGTGGTCGCGACCTCGCGGAGCCTGAACTGGGGCGACGTCTCCCACCCGCTCTACCGTCGCCTTGCGGCGGTGATCGACCGCATCCGGGAGAACATCGACCGGCCGCTCGAACTGAACCGGTTGGCGGCCCTCGCCGGAGTCTCGCCCTCGCAGCTCGAGCGGGACTTCAGCCGCACCTTCCGCATGACCCTGCGCGAGCATCACCGGCGCGTGCGCCTGGAGGGGGCGATCCGCCTGCTGCAGTCGGAGCTGTCGGTGGCCCGTGTGGCGGCCGAGATGGGATATGCAGATCACAGCGCCTTCAGCCGCCAGTTCCGCCAGGCCACCGGCGCGACGCCGAGCGAGTTCCGTCGGCGCCTGCTGGCGGGAGAGGACATTACAACCGTTTAATCTAAGCGGTTCCGCGCACCGTCGGCGCCGTTCGACGCGCTCATGGACCGGTCAGGCGGCGCTATGCAGAAATCGGCGTCTTGTCCGGCCATGTTCGACCAGATTGTCGCTGAGGCGAGACTACACTCTGAGGCTCCGCCCTTCGATGGGCTTAGGAGTGGAACAGGCCATGGGCCGCGTGACCGACCTTCGCGTCGCTCTTCCGGCGCCGCCGAGCCGGCGGTTCCTGTTGGGGGCGGGCGGGGGCGGCCTCGTCGCTATCTCGGCTGCGGCGCTGTCGCGCCTGGCCGCCGCCGCCGAGCGCGAGGCCGATCCGTTTCCCGCCACGGTCGGGCCGGTGCGCCTTCCGGCCACGTCGATCACCCTGGCGGCGGCCCGCATGGCGCGCGAGGCCTCGCCCCCCTTCCTCTATAACCATTGCCTGCGCACCTTCGTGTTCGGCGCCCTGCTCGCGGCCAACGACCGCCTGAAATACGACGCGGAGATGATCCTGGTCGCGGCCTCCCTGCACGACCTCGGCCTGGTTGAACGCTACGCCAGCAAGGACCTGCCGTTCGAGATGGACGGGGCGGACGCGGCCAAGGCCTTCCTGGCCGCTCGCGGCGTCAAGGACGCGCGGGCCGAGATGGTGTGGAACGCCATCGCCCTGCACACTTCCGCCCTCTCCGCGCACCAGCCGGCCCAGGTCGGCCTGGTCGGCGCGGGCGCCGGCGCGGACGTCTTCGGGGGCGGCCTGAAGACGCTGAAGGCGGAGCACGTCGCCGCCTGCCTCGCCGCCTTCCCACGTCTCGGCTTCAAGGTCGGGTTCCAGAAGCTCCTCGTGGACTACTGCCATCGCAAGCCGCGCGCCCAGGTCGGCACCTGGACCGACGCCTTCTGCCGCGTACACGCGCCCGAGGCCCACTATCCCGATATCGATCGCGGCCTGGCCGCCAGTCCGTACACGGAGTAAGCGTCATGGGCCTGGCGATGGGCGGCGCGTTTTACGCCAAGGCCTTGTCTTCCAACGGATCGCGTCCGCCCCGGGTCAGCAGCCTGTTGCTGCTCGCGCCGGGCGACTCGGCGTCGCCGATCCATCTGCGCCTGTTCAAGCGGATGCGCGAACTGATCATCGAGGGGGCGCTCACCCCCGGGGCCAAGCTGCCGTCGTCGCGATCCCTGTCGAAGTCCCTCGGGATCTCGCGCAATTCGGTGCTTGCGGCCTTCGATCAGCTGTGCGCGGACGGCTGGCTGGAAACGCGCGCCGGCTCCGGCGCCTACGTGTCGCGCACGCCGCCGTCGCGTTCCGCCTCGGCCGCGCCACGCGAAGCACCCGCCGCCGTCGCCAAGATCGATCCTGGGGGCCCGTTCGAGGTCGGCGTTCCGGCGCTGGACGTCTTTCCGCTCGGAGTCTGGAACCGGCTTCAGGGCCGGCGGTGGGCGCGCATGCCGCGCGCCGCGCTTCGGGGCGGCGACAACCGCGGAGCCCTGGAGTTGCGCACCGCCATCGCGGCGTTCGCCTCGGTGTCGCGCGGGCTCGCCTGCACGGCCGACAACGTCATCGTCACCACCGGCGCGCGCGCCTCGCTCGACCTGGCGATCCAGGGCCTGGGCCTGGCCGACACCCAGGCCCTGGTCGAAGCGCCGTCCTACTACGGCTCCAAGCAGGTGCTCGCCCGCAACGGCGTGGCGACCATCCCGCTTCCGGTCGACGCCGAGGGCGCCGACCTCTCGGCCATCGGCGCGCGCGCGGAGCAGGCGAGCTTCGCCCTGGTCACGCCGGCCTGCCAGTTCCCCATCGGCGTGGAAATGAGCCTGGCGCGCCGGGCCCGCCTGCTGGCCTGGGCGCGCGCGGGCGAGCGGTGGATCCTCGAGGACGACTACGATTGCGAAACCGCCGGCGGCCAGGCTCAGGCGCCCTTGGCTGCGGCCGAGCGCGCGCGTGTCGTCTACGCCCACGCCTTCAACAAGATTCTCTTCCCCTCGTTGCGCATCGGCTACCTGATCGCCGACGAAGCCGTGATCGAGCGGTGCCTGTCGGTGCTCCCCGTCCTGGAGTCCGAGGCCAGCCTGCCCAATCAGCTGACCCTCGCCGACTTCATCGACGGCGGCTATCTCGACCGTCACATCCGCCGGACGCGCGACGCCTACGCTGAGCGACGAAGCGCCCTGATCGAGGTGCTCGAAGCGGAGTTGGGCGACCATTTCGAAATCCTGCCGTCGACAGTCGGCGGGCACGTCCGCGTGCGCCTGCGGCGCTGTTCGGAGGCCGAGTTCGTGCAGATCGCCGCCTCGGCGGGCCTGAGGGCCTGTCCGATGGATCGCTTCCGCGACGCGCCCGGCTCGGAGCCCGAGGTCCTGATCGGCTTCTGCGCCCAGCCGCCGGGCGCCATCCGTTCGGGCGCCCGTCGCCTGCGCCGGTCGCTGGAAGCCGCCGTGTGAACGGTCGGAACTGGACTCATCGCGGCGGGGCCAACTGGCCCTTGGGCCGTCGTGGGGCGAGGGGCACGATCCAGGCTCAACCTGGGGGACTTCGACCATGAGCCTTCTGATCGCCCTGGCCGCGGCGGCCCTGATGGGCCCTCCGCCGGAGATGGGCGCCAAGCCGGTGGAGCCGCCGGCCGCCCAGGCGGCTCCGGCGGCGGCGGCCTGCGCCCATCACGAATTCGACTTCTGGATCGGGCGCTGGGACGTCTTCGACACCAAGACCGGCGAACGCGCCGGGTCGAGCCTGATCGAACGCGTCTACAACGGCTGCGCCCTGCGGGAGAACTGGGTCGATCCGGAGCTGAGCGGCGGCAGCCTGAACGCCTGGTCGGAACTCGACGGCCGCTGGCATCAGACCTGGACCGACTCCTCCGGCGCCTGGAGGGAGTTCGTCGGCGGCCTGGAGAATGGCGGGATGGTCCTCGTCTGGACCAAGCCGAGCACCAAGGCGCCGGCCGGCCATGTGCTGGTGCGCATGACCTTCACGCCCAATCCCGACGGGTCTGTCCGCCAGTACTCCGACTACAGCGGGGACGACGGCCAGACCTGGCGCGAGCGCTACGACTACACCTACCGTCCCGCGAAATGAGGCTTACCATGACGATGCTTCCGGCGTTTTCGCGCCTGGCCGCCGGCGGCGTCGCCGCCCTGCTGGTCTCGGGCTCCGCCGCCAGTTCCCAGACGCCGCCCGTGGCCCCCGCCGCCGCCCCGCCCCCGCCCGCCTGCGGACCGGAGTTCCGCGAGTTCGACTTCTGGGTGGGCAAGTGGGAGGTGTTCGGCAAGCGGCGGCCCGACCGCAAGGTCGCCGACAGCCTGATCGAGAAGCTCTACAATGGCTGCGCCATCCGTGAGAACTGGATGCCGCTCGGCCGCACCGGCGGCGGCAGCCTCAGCACCTATATTCCGGCCACCGGCAAGTGGCGCCAGTTCTGGGTCGACAGCGGCGGCTCCGCCGTCGACTTCGTCGGCGGCTGGAACGGCCACGCCATGGTCATCGAAGGGGTCTGGCCCTCGCCCGGCCATCCCACCCAGATCACCCGCATGACCTATACCGCCCTGCCGGACGGTTCGGTGGAGCAGCTGGGCGAGACCTCCGACGACGAGGGCAAGACCTGGCAGCCGGGCTTCGACTTCATCTACCGCCGCGCCGCGTCCTGATCGTTCCGGCGCCATGACGAGGGACCCCGTCGAGACGGGCGTGCGCCCGCTCATTCGAGACTGGCGCACGCAGCCCGCTGCGGCGCGCCTCGTGGCCGGGGCGCTCGACCGCGCCATGGCCGCGTGCCCATCGCTGCGTCGCTTCGCCGATGCGCTGCGGGCGAGCTGCGCGGTTCGGCTCGTCGACATCCTGGACCACATCGGCCTGCCGGCGAGCGAGGGGCCCGCGCTCGCCGAGGCCGGCTGGCGCTCCTCGCCGGACATGGTCTGGCGGCATCCGGACGGCCTGTTTCCGGATGTCGTGCCGGTCTCGGGCCTGTTGGTCGCCTTCCGGGTCGAGTCCTTGGACACCCTGTGCGCGCTCGCCAGGCCGGAAGGCGCGACGTTCGGACGGCCCGGCGACCCGCTTCGTTTCGCCGAGCTGTTCCGCAGTCCGCACGTGTTGGTCCGGGCGGTCGAGCGCAATGGCGCGGTCGGTTACGACGCCCAGGCGGCTTCCCCCGCCGACGCCCGCGCCGCGGCCCTGTACCGCCAGGCCTTCCGCGCGCGGCGGCGCGAGTTCGACTCGGTCGAGACCGGCATCGCCGCCACCGCCGCGCTGGTCGACGCCGCCACCGGCGATCTCGGCCCGCACTGGGCCTGCAGCCTGTTTCTCTCCGCCGAGCGCGACTACTGGATGGGCCGCTGCGTCGCGGGCCGGCTGCAGAAAGAGCGCCAGGACCGCGCGGGCGTCGGCTGGGCCAACATCGATCACCACACCTATGACGCCTCGCGCGCGCACCTGCCCGGCGCGGTGCGGATCTTCGAGCGGCTCGGCTACGTCTGCCGCGAGCTCTTCTACGCCGGGGCCGACGCCGGCTGGGGGTCTCAGATCCTCGAACAGCCGGTCCTCGGCCACACCATCTTCGCCGACATCGACCTCGCGCCGGACGAGCTGGAAGTGGATTTCGCCCACCATCCGCTGCCGCCGCTGGCGGCCCACCGACGCGCGGGGCTGTGGTGCGCGATGCACGGCGAATCCCTGCTCGAGGGCGGCCTGAACCACGTCGCGGGCCAGTACGACCAGCGCGCCCTGCGCGCGCAGCTGCGGGGTCTGGGCGTGCCCCTGATGACCCCCTTCTCCGACTTTCCCCACCTCTACCAGGCCCTGACCGAAGGCGACTGGTGGCCGGTCGACCCGGCCAGGATCGACCGGCTGGAGAGCCAGGGACACATCAGCCCCGAGGAGGCCGAGCGCTTCCGCCTGCACGGCGCGGTGGGAAGCCACCTGGAGAACCTCGAGCGCAACGACGGCTTCAAGGGATTCAATCAGCCCGGCATCGACGGGGTCCTGCGCATCATCGACCCGCGGCGCATGGCCAGGGACCTGCCCGTCGCGCCGGCCGCGGCCCGGTGACCCCGTCCGCCCGGGCCTCCGATGCGGTCGATCGCCTGGCCGAACGGCTTGGTCAGCGCGTGTCGACCAACCCTTCCGTGCGCGCCCACCACGCCGGGCCGGACCCGCGCCCGGATGCGCCCATCCCCGACGCGGTGGTGTCGGCGACCTGCGAGGCCGACGTCGTGCAGACGCTCCGCGCGTGCCGCGAGCTGGGCCTGCCGGTCATCGCCCACGGCCTCGGCAGTTCGCTGGAGCGCCAGCTCGAGCCCGTCCACGGCGGCGTGGCGCTCGCGCTCGCCGGCATGAACCGGATCGTCGCGGTCGACGCCGCCAGCCTGGACTGCCGGGTAGAGGCGGGGGTGCGCGTGTCCGACCTGAACGCCGCCTTGCGCGCCGACGGCCTGTTCTTCCCCGTCGATCCTGGCGCCGACCCGACGCTCGGCGGGATGGCCGCGACCGGCGCGTCGGGCACCATGACCGTTCGCTACGGCGCGATGCGCGAGCTGACGCTGGGCCTGACGGTGGTGACGGCCGACGGTCGCGTCGTGCGCACTGGCAGCCGCGCCCGCAAAGCGTCCGTCGGCTTCGATCTCACCCGCCTGTTCCTCGGCAGCGAGGGAACCCTCGGCGTGATCACCGAACTGCAGCTGCGCCTGTTCGGCCTGCCGGAACAGGTCGCCGCCGCGACCTGCCAGTTCCCCAGCGACCGACAGGCGATCGAGGCGGTCGTGCTGATGCTCCAGCACGGCGTTCCCTTGGCCCGGATCGAGTTCATGGACGCCCTGCAGACCCGCGCCTGCATCGCCCATTCCGATCTGACCGAACTCGAGCCCAGGCCGACCCTGTGTCTGGAGTTTCACGGCGACGCGGACTCCGTCACCGCCCAGATCCTCCAGGTCGCGACCATCGTCGAGGCCTCGGGCGGCGGCCGCTACGTCTGGGCCAAACGGCCCGAGGAGCGCTCCCGCCTCTGGAAGGCGCGTCATCACGCCTACTACGCGGCCCTGCGTCTCAGGCCGCGCTGCCGGGGCCTCGCCACGGACGCCTGCGTGCCGATTTCCGAACTCGGCGCCTGCATCGCCTTCGCGCGCGAAGAGGCGGACCGGCGCGGCCTGATCGCGCCGATCACCGGCCACGTCGGCGACGGCAACTTCCACGCCCTGGCCCTCTACAAGCCGTCCGACCGGCGCGAGGCCGCTGCGGCCGAGGCCTTCGCCGAGGCGGTCGCCCGCGAGGCGATCCGCCGGGGCGGGGCCTGCAGCGGGGAGCATGGCGTGGGCCTTCACCGCATCGGCCTCATGGCCGAACAGCACGGCGAGGGGCTGGCCCTCATGCGGCTGGTCAAGGGCGCGCTCGACCCGGACGACCTGCTCAATCCCGGCAAGATCATTCCCGCCCCCGGATCGGACCGCGCACCGGAGGCAGCCCGTGTCGCCTGAGCCGTTTTCGGCCCTGGCCGAGGCGGGCGCGGACCGCGTCCTGTTCCTGCACGACGCGCCGGGCGGGCTCAGGGCGCTGCTCTGTCTCGACGACCTGACCCTGGGGCCGGCCGTGGGCGGCATTCGCGTGCGGGCCTATCCGACCTGGGCCGAGGGGCTCGCCGACGTGACCCGCCTGGCCCGCGCGATGACCCTGAAGACCGCCCTGAACGGTCTCGACGCGGGCGGGGCGAAGCTGGTCGTGCTGGACCACCCGGGCATGAACCGCGCCCTGGCCTTCCGGCGACTGGCGGAATTCATCGACGATCTGCAGGGACGGTTCTGGACCGGCGGCGACCTCGGCGTGACCAGCGAAGACCTGGAGGCGATGGCCGCGCGCACGCCCTACGTCGCCCCCGACGAGCCGGAGTCCTCGCGCGCCACCGGCGCGACGGTGGTCAACGTCATGCGGGCCTGCGCCACGGTGCGCGGCGTCTCGGTCGGCGATCTCCGCGTCGCCGTCCAGGGCTGCGGCCGCATCGGGGCGGCGGTGGCGGAGCTTCTGGCGGAGGAGGGGGCGGAGCTGTTCGTCGCCGATCCGGTCGCCGAACGCGCCGAGGCGGTGGCCCGGCGCACGGGCGCGCGGGTCATGGCGCCCGAAGCGATCCTCGCCGCCGACGTCGACGTGGTGTCTCCCTGCGCGCTGGGCGGCGTGATCGACACGACCCTGGCCACGACGCTGAAGGCCTGGGCCGTCTGCGGCGGCGCCAACAACCAGATCGCCCATCCTGTCGCGGAGCAGATCCTGGTGGAGCGCGGCGTGCTGTTCGCGCCCGACGTCATCGCCTCGTCCGGCGCGGCCATCCGCGGGGTCTGCGAGGCGATCATGAAGTGCGATCCGGCGCCGCTGATCGCCGCCACCACGAACACGGCCCTGGAGGTGTTCGAGGCCGCGCTGTCGACCCGCGAACGGCCGTCGCTTGTGGCGGAGATCCGGGCCAATATCCGGATCGCCCGGGCGCGCGCCGCGGGCGGCCGGGCCCAATCGAAGAAGGCGTAGCCATGACCGTCGATCGTCGCCGCCTCGTCCTGGGTTCGCTGGCGCTTCCGATCGCCTGCGCGCGAGAGCCCGCCGCCAGGCCGCAGCCGAACATCCTGTTCATCCTGGCCGACGACCTGGGTTACGCCGACCTCAGCTGCTACGGCCGCCGGGACTACCTCACGCCGCGCATCGACGGGCTCGCGCGCGACGGCGTGCGCCTGACCCAGGCCGTCTCCAACTCTCCGGTCTGCTCGGCCACGCGCCTGGCCCTGATCACCGGCCGCTACCAGTACCGTCTGCGCGCCGGCCTGGAAGAGCCGATCCCCCGCGCGGCCAAGGGCAGCGACGTCATCGGCCTGCCCTCGTCCGAGCCGACCTTGCCGGGCCTGCTGAAGGCCCACGGCTACGCCACCGCCCTGGTCGGCAAGTGGCACCTCGGCTTCCCGCCGCACTTCGGCCCGTTGAAGAGCGGCTACGACACCTTCTTCGGCATCCACAGCGGCGGCGTCGACTACTTCACCCACGCCGACCAGGCCGGCGGCCGGGAGCCGGATCTCTACGAGGGCGAGACGCCGGTGGAGCGGCACGGCTACCTCACCGACCTCCTGGCGGCGCGCGCCTGCCGGCTGATCTCCGGCTACGCGGCGGACAAGCGGCCGTTCTTCCTCAGCCTGCACTTCACCGCGCCGCACTGGCCGTGGGAGGGGCCGGCCGACGCCGCGGAATCGGCGCGGCTGAAGGATCTGTTCGACTACGACGCTTTCCAGCACATTGGGATCCTAAGCTTAGAATTCCACGTGGACAAGTTGTCGCG